>Ga0209566_100682_pt1 | contig 19893 bp, 10 predicted proteins | sample Araplavi_mTSA_r2_2_FD_184287 | JGI IMG/M metagenome (GOLD analysis project Ga0209566, IMG submission 184287) | Arabidopsis root microbial communities from North Carolina, USA - plate scrape CL_Cvi_mTSA_r2 (SPAdes) (version 2) | ecosystem: Host-associated > Plants > Roots > Endosphere | place...
TTTGGATAATGAGCCAATATAAATGACGGTATTGTTTGTATCAATCGATTTCAACGTTGGCGGTGGATTGCCTGTGAAGGACGTCAGACTGAACGGATCATCCTCCACAATGGGAATGCCTAAGCTGCCGCAAATCTCAAGCAATTGTTCCCGTCTAGAGGGGTCAAGTACACGGCCCGTTGGATTATGGTAATTCGGATTCACGAATATCATCCGTATGTTGTGCTCTCGATACAAGGACAATATCCCTTCCGGACATACCCCCTTCTCGTCTACAGGCAGCCGAAACAAGCGCAAGCCCGCCGAGTGAAACATAGGCAGAGAATAATAGTAGGAAGGATCCTCGATCGCGATCGCATCCCCAGGCTGAAGCAATCGGCGAGTTATTAAATAGAGCGATTGATGAGACCCTGATGTAACGAGAATCGATGATGCTGTCGTTCGAAAGCCGCGATATTGATGTAAAGAAGTGGACAGAACCTCCCGCAGCGGCACATAGCCCTGAGGATCGTCATAGCTCATGTCCTCATGCAGCAGATGCTCGCTCAAAAGCATCCGCATCTCTTCATTTGGCGACAAATCGGGTGACAGTTCTCCGCTGGCAAAGTCTATACAGTTGCTGCCCGAATCCAGTGCGGAACGAATTAATTCGGCATATACCGGATCAGGCTGGACTAGCTTGCAGCTATCTAAATATTGATGCCAATCTGGCGTTTGTTGAGAGTCTGCCCCCCACTTCGACTTGCTTACTCGAGTACCACTACCGACCATGCTTTCAATAATGCCTGCAGCACGCAGCTCTTCATAGGCTTGAACGATAGTGCTTCGATTTACATGTATTTGCTCGGCAAATTTGCGTTCCGATGGAAGGACGCTTCCCGGAGAAAATTCACCGTTATAAATGCTGCGCTCAATATATGCGGCAATCTGCTGATATAGTGGTTGATTGCTGGAACGATCCGGTTGCCACATGGAAATACACCTCTTGCTTTCTTGGTCTGTGATTTTTATCACATATAAATAAGTATATCATTGCTCTTCGTGATCTCGTACTGACCCTTTTCATCGAAACGTTGTCAACTCTGTGTCAGTCTCTTGAACATGGATGACCCCGCCCTGTTGAAATGGATGGCGACATCCCCTCCAGTCTGCTCTAAGATAATGCTGAACGTGAGAACTTCACTTGACTGGCTGCCAGTGCCATATGACAAGAGTATGTATGATGTGTGCTGCGATGTACGTACAGCCTCGTCAAGCTCATAACCTAACGCTTTTCATAACGACTGAATCTTAACGAGTACCACACTAACAGCACCACATAACGTGATGACATTCACATTATTCGAATCTCACAGACCTTTTTCTTGTTGCACGACGATCACATTTTCATCACAAGGAGGCCTCTATGGATCAGGTCATTCTCGCGCGAATCCAATTCGCATCAACAACATTATTCCACTACATCTTCGTCCCCATGACGATTGGACTGGCGTTTTTAATCGCCGTATTAGAGACGCTCTATGTCGTCAAGGGCAAGGAGATTTATAAGCAAGCTGCCTTGTTCTGGAGCAAATTATTTCTGATTAACTTCGCAGTTGGCATCGTCACCGGCATTTTGCAGGAGTTTCAGTTCGGGATGAACTGGTCGAATTATTCCCGCTTCGTCGGTGATGTGTTCGGGCCATCGCTTGCCATCGAAGGTCTGCTCGCCTTCTTTATGGAATCCACCTTCATCGGCTTATGGGTGTTCGGCTGGGAGCGCTTATCGAAGCACGTTCATCTCGCTTGCATCTGGATCGTCTCGATCGGTACCGTGTTGTCCGCGTTCTGGATCTTGACCGCCAACTCGTTCATGCATGCGCCTGTCGGATATGAATTCAACAATGGACGGGCAGAGATGAGCGACTTCTTCGCGCTCATTACGAATCCGCAATTGTGGCTGCAATTTCCGCATACGCTGTTCGCCGCATTCGCAACCGGCGCCTTCTTCATGTCAGGCGTCAGCGCTTGGAAACTGCTGCGTGGACACAATCCGGACATGTTCCGCCGTTCGTTCCGCGTCTCGATTACCGTTGCCTTGATTTCGTCCGTCATCGTTGCCTACATTGGGCATGCACAGGCGCAGCATCTGCTCACTTCTCAGCCGATGAAGATGGCAGCGGCCGAGGCGCTCTGGGATACGAGTGAGGATCCGGCACCGTTCACGTTATTTGCCACAATCGATACGGAAAAGAAAGAGAACTCGTTCAAAATCCAAGTTCCATATATGCTCAGTCTGCTATCGTACAACAAGCTTAGCGGCAGTGTAGAAGGGATGAATCAGATTCAAGCGCGTTATGAACAGAAGTACGGACCAGGAAATTATATTCCATCGGTCAAAATGACGTTCTGGAGCTTCCGCATGATGGTTGCCGCAGGAGGGCTCATGTGCCTTGTCGGCATTTACGGCCTGATATTATCCCGCAAGAAGAAGCTGGAGCAGCGCCCATGGTTCTTGAAGCTGATGGTTGGCATGATCGCCTTTCCGTTCCTCGCCAATTCGGCGGGATGGCTTATGGCCGAGATGGGTCGTCAGCCGTGGGTTGTGTTCGGAGTTATGCGTACAGAGGACGCCATATCGCCGACAGTTACGGCGGAAGAACTTCTCTTCTCGCTCATTGCGTTCACGACCATTTATGCGGTACTCGCCATTATCGACGCTGTTCTCTTCGTCAAGGTGATACGTAAAGATGAGCAGATGGAAGAACCGGAGGAAGAAGATATGAAGAATTACGATCCATTTGATAAGGAGGTAACGCATGCTATCGCTAAATGAGTTATGGTTCATACTCGTCGCCGTGCTGTTCGTCGGCTTCTTCTTCCTCGAAGGATTTGACTTCGGCGTAGGCATGGTCGCCAGGTTCCTCGGGAAGACGGATCATGAGCGCCGCATCATTATCAACACAATCGGTCCTTATTGGGATGCGAACGAGGTATGGTTAATTACGGCCGGGGGGGCTATGTTCGCTGCCTTTCCGGAATGGTATGCGACGATGTTCAGCGGTTTCTATATCCCGTTCGTCGTGCTGCTGCTGGCGCTTATCGCGCGCGGTGTCGCGTTCGAGTTCAGGGGCAAGATGGATTATGGCGCTTGGAGGAAAGCGTGGGATGCCGCGATTTTCATTGGTAGTCTGCTGCCGCCGTTCTTGTTCGGAGTCGTATTCGCCAATATCATTCGCGGTGTGCCGATTGACGGGAACAAAGAAATGGTCGGGAGTGTGTTTGACCTGCTGAACGGATATTCCCTCGCTGGCGGTGTGGCCGTAGTCATGATATGCATTCTGCACGGACTCGTCTTCATTACGCTGCGAACCACCGGCGACCTGCGGGAGCAGGCACGGAAGGCAGCTCGCGATGTCAGCCCGGCAGTTGTCGTCGTCCTGCTGCTGTTCGCCATGATGACATATGTCAGCACTGATATTTATACGGTTCATGGCAGAGGTTGGCTTATCCTGCCGCTGTTAGCTGGGGGCGCATTGCTCTTGACCATGTCATTCATTAAGCGTGAGCGAGATGGACTGGCGTTCGCCATGACAGGGTCCGTTATCATTCTGTCGGCCGTGAGCATGTTCATCGGCTTGTTCCCACGAGTGATGGTCAGCTCGATCAGCCCTGAGTTCAATCTGACGATTATGAATGCGGCTTCCGGCGCTTACTCGCTGAAGGTGATGACATATATCTCGCTGACGATTCTGCCGTTCGTGCTCGGATATCAAATTTGGAGCTACTATGTATTCCACAAGCGGATTGACGATAAGGAGCATTTAGAGTATTAAGAAAATACATTTTTTCAAGCTTACTATGTTTCATTATATTGAAAATAACAACAACCGCTCCCTATAGAAAGGGAGCGGCTGTCTCAAAAATGGATCGAAAAAGTCTTTACCAGTTATAAGACAATTGGCCACTAGTATTTGTGCCTTTGAGATTGAGTGTGAGTTCGTCCGTTTTGACCAGATTAAGATTAAACGTTACTTGGTCGTTACCTGCCGACAAATTCTTGTTGTAGTATACCTTCCCAGAATCATCTACCAACTGAACAGTAATTGACCCTTTGGTTACTTTGGATTGGTAATTGATTGTCAGTTGTTGTGGTTTAGGCTTGTCTTTCAAACCAAAAAGAACCTGTTTACTTCCTGTATAAGTCGTAAAGTTGCAGGTAACATTCCCAGACAAAACACCATTATTGTTATTGCTTGTTTTATTGCATGTCATATCGTTGTTAGCTGCTTGAACAGTATTACCTCCCAACAATCCTGCCAAAGTAATAACAACTAATGCCGTTACAATTGATCTCATAGATCTTATCCTCCCAACTAATTTAGCTCTGGTTCAAATTTGAGCTTCCATCAATGTGTGCAGCCATTTCCTCAATCGTGTTATACTTGTACACTAATACATCCTGCGTTGTAATTTGCGCTTTCTCCATTTCGATATCAAGCATGACTGCAAGAATCGAGTTTCCTCCGATATCAAAAAAACTGTCTTTAATGCTGACTCGATCTACCTTAAGTATCTCGCCCCATATCTTCTCCAATTTCTCCTCAGTATCCGTTGTTGGTGCAACATAGATACCAGCATTATTCGATGAAATGGGTTCTGGGAATTTTACCCTATCAATTTTCCCATTCACTGTTAACGGGAATTCTTCCATCTGTACAATCTGCGTGGGGATCATATAATGTGGAAGTCCATTAAGTAAATATTGCCGAAAACTGATTGTATCCAACTCTGTCCTGCAAATTATATAGGCACATAGCGACTTAACATCTTCTGCGTCTGTTCTAATCATTACTACAGCGTTTAGAACACTTTCATGTTGTAGAAAATAGTTTTCAATCTCGCTCAGTTCAATCCTGTAACCACCAAGTTTGACCTGATCGTCCGTGCGTCCCATGAAGTGAATAGTACCATCACGCATTCGTCTCACGTAATCCCCGGTTTTATACAACCTTTTACTAGGAAGAAAAGGAGCCTCAAGGAACCTTTCATTTGTTAAATCAGGTTTACTCCAATAGCCTCTCGCTAACCCATCCCCAGAAATATAAAGTTCACCAATTACACCAAATGGTTGAATTTTCATATTGGGATCAAGAACATAAAACCGGGTATTTAGTAGAGGTTCTCCTAACGTGATTGGATGTTCTGAATTCACTTCTTGTAGGGAAGACCACACCGTTGTTTCTGTAGGACCATACATATTAAATACTCTTGCATCGGTCCAGCGAACTAACTCGTTATAAATGTTTTTAGATAGTGCCTCACCTCCTAAAAGAATATCCTTAACATTTCTCAAAAATGATAAATCGTTTGAATGATCTAGTATCATTTTCATTTTTGCTGGGGTGAACTGAATCATATCGATTCGATTTTCCCCCATTAGTTTGACTATTTCAGAGGGAAGTAGAGCTTTTCTATCGTTTGCAATAATAACTCTCATACCCTTAGTAACTGGAAGAAGCAGCTCGATTACAGAAATATCGAATGCAATTGATGTTGTTGCCAGAATCGATTTATCAGGATTAAAATCAATCCTTTCAGTTATGCCCTTAAATAAGTGAAGCAGGGATCTATGTTCGATCATTACACCTTTTGGAGTACCTGTAGAGCCTGACGTATAAATAATATAAGCAAGTTGATTTGGTGAAATAGTGGTCTCTACTTTCTCTGGACTCTCTTGACTAATTTCCGGAAGGGAGATGTCTATACATTGAACTGTATCAAAATGTTTTTGCTCCCTTCTTTTATCCAACAGTAAATACTTCATATCGCTATCTTTTAGAACATAATCTATTCGTCCTTCAGGATACCCCGGATCAATGGGAACATATGTTGCTCCAGCTTTCAGAACTCCAATAATGCAAATCAACAAATATACAGATCTATCCAGCAAAATACCTATACGATCTTCGTTTCCTACTTGTTTTTTGATCAAATAACGTGCTAATCGATTTGCGTGCTCATCTAATTCACGGTAAGTAAGGGTAACACCATCACATTCGACCGCTATTTTATCTGGAGTACATTGAACTTGGTCTTCAATTAATTTATGAATAGTTTTATCAAGTGAAATTTCATATTCCTTATTATGGGGCTTTGACACCCCTGTTTGCTCCTCATCCGACATAATTTCAATGTCGGCAAGGCGAATCATAGGCTGTTCTGTTACACATTTGAGGATATTCAAGTAATGTTCTACCATCTGTTGAACGGTGTCTATTGTATATAAATTTGTGCAAAATTCTAAAGTTAAAAGCATAGTATCGCTCTTCTGGGAGGCAACCAACGTTAAATCATACTTAGACACTTCATATTCCCAATATGGGTTAGGTAAGATTTCTAAACCTTCAAAAGCAGGAACTACCCTATCATCTGGTTGAAGATGGCTATGAAATATAAACATCGTATCAAACAGTGGATTACGACTCATATCACGTCTTATATTCAAGCGGTCAACTAACTCCTCATATGGATAATCTTGATGTTCGTAGGCTTGTAGTGTATTTTCTTTTACTGAAGTAAGAAAGGATTGGAACGTCTGGTGCATACTTATTTGGTTACGTAGCGGAAGGATGTTGATGAATGCCCCGATAATCTTCTCCACATCTGCATGATTTCGGCCTGTAATCGTTGAACCAACAACAAAATCTTCTTGACCAGAATATTTGGATAGTAACACATTATAGGCGGCAAGCAGAGTCATATAAATCGTTACGCCTAATTTGTTGCTCATTTGTTTGATTTTGCTCATAAGCTTAGTATCGATTACAAATTCTACTTTGTCGCCTGCGAAGCTTTGTATGGCTGGACGTGGAAAGTCAGTTGGAATATCCAGAATTGGCGCTTCTTCTACAAACTGATTTAGCCAATATGTCTCATGTTCCTTGAAGTAGTCCGACTCCTGATAAGCCCGCTGCCATACCGCAACATCTTTATACTGAATTCTTAATTGTTCTAATGGTTCTCCACGATATAACTTGATAAATTCCTCTTGAAGAATATTTTTCGATACACCATCGGATATAATATGATGCATATCAACCATTAACACATGCACTTCCGGAGCTATCTCTAGAACTTTAACTCTCAAAAGAGGGGCCTTATTTAACTCAAATGGAACTATAAAGTTACTAATGGATGTTTTCACCTGATCCTCATCGACTATTTCATATTCCACCTGAAACTCTACATGCTCATGTACGATTTGGACTAACTCTCCGGCGATCCATTCAAAGGAAGTACGGAAGCTTTCATGTCGGTTTACAAGCTCCATCATCGCATAACTAAGCCTTTCAACATTCAGATTTCCTTTGAAAGTAAGAATAATTGACATATTAAATGCTGTACCGACGCCTTCAAATTTGTTCATAAAAAAGAGTCGTTTTTGGACAGAGCTAACAGGATAAAAAGGCATTTTCTCTGTTGGTGTTATTGATAACCACTTGCTCTTTGCAGTCTCCCTGACCATATCAGCTAAGTCAGCAATCGTTGGAGATCTAAATAACTGGCCTATTGGAATTTGAACCTCAAATCGCTGCTTTACTCGGGCAAGTATAGTAATTGCTTTAATAGAGTGCCCCCCATGATCGAAAAAGGAATCCATAACACCAATAATTGGAACCCCCAAAACCTCTTGCCAAATCTCAACCAGTGTTTCCTCAACCGAATTCCTAGGTGCTACATATTCTTGTTTTACATCCTCTTCAAAAAGATGCAGGGATTTTCGGTCGATTTTCCCATTTATTGTTTTCGGAATCTGATCCACTATTACGATTTTCGAGGGAATCATATATTCCGGTAGGTTAACGGCCAGTTCCCGTTTAATACTGTCGGTATCTATTAAGCGATTAACAACGATATAAGCCCAAAGACTCCTATCATCATCACTTCCTTTAACGATGACACTAGCTTCTATTACTGCCTCTTGTTTCATTAGGCTCGCTTCCACTTCAGCGATTTCAATTCGGTATCCCCTAATTTTCACCAACTCATCAATGCGGCCGACAAACAGTATCTCACCTTCATCGTCATGCTTCGCCAAATCACCGGTTTTATATAACTTGCTTTTCAATTGAAATGGGTTATCTATAAATTTTTCGGAAGTAAGCTCTGCATTTCCCCAATATCCCTTCCCTACCCCCGCTCCACCAATATATATTTCTCCTGTAACACCAACCGGACAGGGGTACATATATTGATCTAGTATGTAAATTTGTACATTATCTGCAGGAGTACCAATAGGAACCCCATTCCCATAATTTTTACTCGAATCAAACTTATGGATCATGCAACCTACAGATGTTTCAGTGGGTCCGTATTCATTAAATATTACAATGCGATGATCATAATGCTCCGATACTTTATAGGCTAATTCACTCGTTAATGCCTCTCCGCCAACAATGAGTCTTTTGAGTCTACTCGACCGATAAGGAATTAGAAGCAGCAAGCGCAAATGAGCTGGAGTTAATTTCATAACGTCGGACAGATCATCATAAATGATCTTCGAAATCAACTCTTCTTCATGCTCCTTTGGGTAAATCACTACTTTATTCCCTGTAATCAACGGAGTGAACAGTGATGTAACAGTCAAATCAAACGATATCGATGAAAACAGCGGAAATGTAGCTTCTCCCTTCCCGACATACATTTTCTTTGCCCAATATAAATAGTTCACTACTCCACGATGACTAATCATAACTCCCTTGGGATTACCCGTTGAACCTGACGTAAATATCATGTAAGCTTCATCGTCTGGACTCATCTCTGTCCTAACATTGCGACGGTCTCCACGGAACAGGTTCTCATGTTTAATATTTATGGCATTCCGCATCAAATTCGATTCCTTTAAAGAACGATCTGTCAGTATTATCTGTACAGCGCTATTCTCTAAAATATAGCGAATCCGTTCCCATGGATACGAAGGATCGATGGGAACATATGAAGCCCCAACTTTCAAAATGGCAAGGATCGCAATCACTGTTTCAATGGAGTGATCGGCTAATAGACCAACACGATCCCCTTTCAAGACATGGTTTTGCTTTAACTTTCTTGCCATTTGATTGGCCATTTCATTTAACTGTTTATAGCTTAACTGTCTATCCCCTCTTTGAAGAGCAATTGCGGATGGGGATGCCTTCACTTGGGCTTCAATTAACTGGTGAATCGTCTTCGTACGGGGATACACGGCATTTGTTTGATTAAAGATATTTACAGTATGGTTGTACTCCTTTTTCTCCATTAGACAAATATCTTTAATCTGGATATTTGGGTTATTGGCGACCTGCTGTAAGATTAATGTAAACCTATTAATTAATTCTTTAATGGTATAAATCCTATACATCGCGTTATCGTATGTAATACAACCTCTGATTGCATCTTCTTCTCGGTGAAAAATGAGCGTCATTTTATTATTTGTAGATTGTATACATGAATTTATCGCATCCGTAGATTGGATGTTTTCCAGTATAAATATATTGCTTAAGAAAGTATTTACAGGCAGCATTAATAACGATGAGATCTGATCGACAGGGTAATGTTGATGGTTAATGGACTCTTTCACTGTCTCGTTTACTCGTTTTAGACATGTCCCGAAAGTATCGTCGCCAGAGACAATATCAGATACTATCGTATACGGAACCTCCTCCGTTTCTTGCGTAACTTGAAATGTCGGAGTTCCTACAGTAATCTCCTGTTCAAATGTCGTTTTATATAACAAAATCTTATACACCGTCAGCAAATAGGAATAAAGAAGTATATCTTGTTCTTTGCATGCCTTCCAAATATTCATCCCCAATTCTTTATCAAGAAAGAATTGAACCTCACTTTTCATCTCTGCGTTAGCGTTGGAATAATCAGGAGGGTATATGTTGCATTTCGTTAAAGGACACAATTTTCGTATCCAGTGTTCCTTTGCTTCTCTATAACCTTCAAGTGAGTCTAACAAATCTATACTAAAGTTCACGTTCTTCACCTCAATAAGTACGTATAGTAGATAGATGCGCAAGAATATTCATATACCTTTCCAATAATCCTTTCGCTATCTGTTTGTTTAGTACTTCTGAGCAAACCAATTTGTAACTCATCCCACTTGGGGTCACAGTAATTTCCATCACAAGATCGTAGACACTATAATATTGCTCTACATTAGATGCATTTAAGAACAGAGCGGGTATGATACATTTTTTCTGATTAATGATACGTTTTGCAATCTTTAATTCATCACGATTAGCTAGAGCAAGGTCACGCCCCATTTGTAAACGAACAAGTGCAGCCACATTTTCGAGAGTTGACTCCTCATTAATGCATACCGTCAGGATTCTAGGGATATCCATTTCAAATGCATAATGTACAGTAATTTCCTTCTGCTTACGATTAGTGAAGGTTAATATCCAAGCCGCAAGCATCATTGCAGCTTCTTCCGCATTATCCCTGTTCTCCGCTTTGCATATCGTAATAGCTCCTGCTCCATCTGAATTGAAGAAATTTCCTTCTAACGAGGTACACTTCAGAAGTTGCCCATTCTGTTCTTTCAACCTTTCTAGAATCCAATCCGATTGTTTTTGGATAGTTCCATAAACGAATAAATCGGAAATATTGATTTTTACGTTAAATTTCTGCTCCAGTTTTGTGCAAATATCTATAATCAGTAATGAATTTCCACCTATATCAAAAAAGTTCTGATCCACACTTAAATCATCCACCTCAAGTCCAAGAACTGCCGCCCATAAGTTAGCGATGTAAAATTCCGTTTCACTAGCTGGTTTTTTCAAATTAGCTTTTATATACTGGCTTGGATGTGGAAGCGCCTTTCTATCCACTTTTCCATTGATATTAACAGGGAGTTTTTCTGGTAGCTTAATGAAGTAGGTAGGTATCATGTAATGTGGAAGTTTTTGTTCAAGAAACGTCCTAAGCTCACCCGTATCGATCCATTTTTCCGAAACATAGTATGCACACAGTATATGAATATTCTCATTTCTGTTATCGACAATAACTGCTGCTTCTCTAACTAATTTATGTAGAAGTAAGGCAGATTCAATCTCTCCAAGCTCAACACGAAATCCCCTTAATTTCACTTGGTTATCTATTCTTCCCAAAAATTCTATATTACCATTAGGTAACCATTTCGCCATATCTCCGGTTTTATACATTCGCTCTTGAGGACGAAAAGGATTAATTTCAAATCGTTTTGCTGTTAATTCAGAATGATTTAGATATCCTCTAGCTAGCCCATTCCCACTAATGCAAAGTTCACCTGGAATGCCTACAGGAACTAGGCAATTATATTTATCAACTATGTACACGTTTATATGATCTGCCGGTTTGCCTATAGGTACTTGAGCACCTATTTCACCTTGACCCCCACCTTTCCATAAAGTGGTACAAATTGTCGCCTCTGTAGGCCCATATCCATTATAGTAATCAACTTTTTTTCTCCACAACTCCATTAAATTTCGATTAATCGTTTCTCCTACCGTTATTAGAGTCTTTAAGGCGTGGACATTATCAGGATTAATATAATTCAGGTAAGCCGGAGGTAGGGTTGCAAATGTAATTTCATTTTCGTTTAAATATTCTTCAAACATATTATAATTATTCAGAATCTCAGGGGTTGGTATATAAAGTGAAGCCCCAGACAGCACAGATGTTAATATTTCCCATACAAAAGAATCAAAAGATATGCTGGCAAACTGAATAATTCTATCCTCTCGCCCTAAATTAAAATATTTTTTTGCAAACACTCCTAGATGATTTAATCCATGATGTTCTAGCATTACTCCTTTTGGAACCCCTGTAGTTCCAGAAGTATAAATAATATACGCCAAATCATTTGGTAAATATTGAACTTCAACGTTATGTTTATCGAAAAGCTTTAATTTTGTATCATCCAAGTACACTATACAGCCCTTAAATTTGCTTGGTACATATTTCTTATCCGTTGTTATTAGGTAATTTGACTGGCTATCATCGAGCATAAACTGTATTCTCTTCGCAGGTAACATAGGGTCTATTGGTAAAAATGCTCCCCCCGCTTTTATTATGCTCAGTACTGCAATAATCGCTTCCATTGATTTTTCCAAAACTAAGGCAACTATATGGTTCCTACCTACTCCTCGCTCCATTAACATTCTCGCCAGCTGGTTCGATCGCTCGTTCAACTCTGCATATGTCACCACATTGCCGTTATATGCAAGAGCTTCCTGCTCTGGATTTTGTTCAGCATAAATCTCAAACTTTCGCTGAATACTCATTTCATGCTCAGGTAGTAAGAAATTCTGGTTATTAAAAGCAATCAATTGTTCTCGTTGTTCGTTGGTAACGATCTCTAATTGGCTCAAAGGTATAGAAGGATCTTTAATAACTTGTTCCACTAATCGTTGGAATGTAACATTAAGCAATTCAATATCTCGCTGTGCAATCACATCTTTCCTATAATCGAAATTCAGTGTAATTTCACCATCAAAGCAGACTTCTTTAATAATAATATTTAAAGGATGATGCTGCTCTCCACTACTGTAAGAATCAAATTCCAATGGTATAGAACCGACTGTTTTCTTTAATGGATTGTTGTAATAATTCACGGATATTTGTAATAGCCCTTCCATCCCATTTAGTGAACTGGAAAGATCTTTTAGTAACAAATCATATGAATATTTTTGGTGAAAAAAGATTTTCGTTAGATCCCGACTTATCGTCTTCACAAGTGACTGAAATGTAACGGGGTCAGGCTTATGGATCCGATAAGGAACGGTGCTGGCATACATGCCGAAACTTTCCTTTTCCTTCTTTCCTGATCTATTCATAACAGGAATTCCAAGAGCTATATCATCCTTTTGATACAACTTCATTACTGCGACATAAGTTATGGCAACAAAAAATGTATTAATTGATGTCTGATTTAATTTAACAAATGATTTAATCTGTTCAGAGATGTTTAAATGATATGTATACGAAATTCTCCCTGCTTGTAATGGAGAAATGGTTGGAGGTATATCTTCATTTTTCCATTCGATTAGTTCGGGTAACTTGGTTGAGAAATTGTTATGCCAAAACTCTCTATCCTTAAGATACCTTTTTGATTCCATGTAAGCAGCTTCTTTATCAAGATAACTAAGATAGCTCATATTCTCAACTAAAGAGGCCTGCCAGCTATCATATCCGTGCGCCTTAACATTTTCATAAGCCGTCCATATCGAGTTCATTAGATTCGATACAGAGTAACCATCTGAAATTAGATGGTGTACCCTGTATACGATCCCTTGCTTCTGCTTTGTTACATTTATAAGGACAAATTCAAATAAAAATTCATGAACCAATGAAAAAGGCTTATTTGCGAAATGACTTATAAACGTATTAAATTCATTCTCTGGATGCTCGAAATGTGAGAAATCTATCAACTCTAGTTTCGATTCGGTATATTCACCAACATATTGGCGAGTATTATGATCGTCATTCATGAACTTAATTCGTAATCCCTCATTTTTCTCGATCAGGGAATGGACAATAGAATTTAAAATTTCATAGTCCACCTCTCCGCACAAGAAACCGGATACTGTAATGTTGTTGATCTTTGTCTTTGGAAAAAACATCTCAATATTCCACAACTGTTGCTGATTATTGGTTAAAGGGAAAGAACTTCTATTTATATCCATAGAATTCCTCCTAATATTGGTTATAGACATCCGACATAGCCACAACCACTTTTCTTTTACCTTTAAATGGAGCTCTCCCATGTGTTGTTAACATGTTATCGAGTAATAACACATCATTTTTTTCCCATGGAAACTGTACCATGATCTCATCATAGATGCCGCGAATCTCATCTAACACAGAATGTTCGATCGATGTACCATCGCCGTAATATGCGTTTCTTGTCAGATTCTCTTCGCCCATGGAATGGATCAAATATTCTCTAATTTCAATAGGCAGGCTAGTATAATGAAACAAATGTGCCTGATTAAACCAAAGCATTTCACCTGTTTTCGGATGTTTAGCTACTGCTGGACGTACTGATTTAGTCCGCAAACGGTTATTATCAAGCCATTCTACAGTCATACCTGCTTTACAACAATACTGCTCCACTTCTTCTTTATTTTCCGTCTGAAATACTTCTTGCCAAGGTAAATCAATGCCACCACCGAGATTACGAACATACATTACGTTTCTCTTGGTAAAATTCTCAATGATTTTAGGATCTAACCTTCTATATATTTCTCTACTATCTGCAATCGGAGTCTCTCCTCCTTCTTGGGCACATTCCACAGAATAGAACCATATTTTCATTGGCCATGCGTGTTGATAAGAATTTTCGTTATGTTGTGGGATCCACATTTCTTGTGGATATTCAGTTGAGGTATACACGTTCCCTTGAACGGCTTTTCTAGGAGTCGAGCGTTCCTTGTATTCTTCGAGAGAAGGACTCAAAAGAGAAGTAAACTTTTCAAATTCAGTGACAGTGTTAATATTAAATCCACGAAACAGAATTCCCCCGTGATCGCTTAATTGTTGCTCCAATGTGTCTTTGTTATCCCCTACCCATTCAAAAATGTCCTTAGCATCAATCATATCAGTACAGATTACTTTTGGCAGTTTTCCAATATCAGTTACCCCAATTGTATTCACCATATTTTTACTCATAATTCTATTACCTCCATGAATTTAATATTTTCATTTGAAAATGCTGAAATGTTATCCCCATACTATACTTCCAAGTAAATACCTCGTTCTTTTAGTTGCCCTTCATCAATAACATAGATTCGATCAGCCTTCTGCAAGGATTGTACATTATGGGTTATCATGATCACTGTTTTCTCTTGCAGCGTTTCAAAAATATTCTGTATCAATTGAGTCTCGTTATGTTCATCTAGAGAAGATGTTGGTTCGTCCAAAATGAGAATATCACTGTCTTTTAGTAAAGCTCTAGCTAAGCAGATTCGTTGTGCTTGCCCACCAGATAAAGATTTTCCGAGTTCACTGATGTTAGTATCATAGCCTTCTGAGAATTCCATAATAAACGAATGCGCACAGGCCACCTTAGCTGCTTCAATCATTTCTTGTTCGCTTTTTTCATCTGAACCTAACATTAAATTTTCCCTGATCGTTCCTGGTAGCAATAATACATCTTGAGGAACATATGCAATATGAGATCTCACAAATTTCACATTGTCTCTCACTTCCCTTCCGTGCACTTTCAGCACTCCCAAGTATCCGTCATGCAACCCCAGCATTAGCTTAACTAACGTTGATTTTCCAGATCCACTCTCCCCGATTATCCCTACCTTTTCACCTTGGGCAATTTGTAATGATACATTCTTTAATGTGCTTCTTTCTTCTGTTTCAACATCCGGGTAAGCGTACATTAGATTTGCTACTTCAACTGCATGACTCTCTCCATCTATTACTTCATGACTTTTATCCGTTAATATTCTTTCTAATTGGTCCTCCTCATCTACAATTGCAAATACTCTTTCTGCTGATGCTATACTGATTTGCATTTCTCCAATTGAAATAGATATTGCTGAGTAAGCTGACTGAATTCTCAATAGTAGATAGATAGACGACATAACAGAGCCTATAGATATTTTCCCTTCTATTGTTGAAATACTGATAACGAAGGTAATTAAAATAACTACAACATTTATGAACACGTTAATGATTTCTTCCATGCTTTGCAGAACAATCTTTCTTTTTAAAAACAATTGGTTATATTGAGTTTTTTCATTCACATACTTATCAAGATAGTGTTGCTGTAAATTAAAGACTTTTATTGTCTCAAGACCTTGGATCACTTCCTGAAGCATTCCTCTAATTAAAGCTTGTTTTTCTTGAATTTGAAGACTCAAACGTTTGATTTTCTTGTCAAACATTCGCCCCATGATAAAAATAATTGGTCCAGATAATAGAGCAGTAATTGTTACGAATAAATCAACATCTTTTAGATAATAGCAAGAGCATATAATTACTAATAGATTCAGGACAATTTCAATCGATGTACCTTCAATCATATTGGCCGTCTGACCAACGTCTCCAGTTGCCCTTGTGACGTAATCAGAAACACTCTTTTTGCGTAAAAATGAAAGTTTGAGCAGGTTGATTTTTTTGACAACTTGAAAAGAAAGATCGCGAATGTGGAGGCTATGGTAGTAATAGCGAATGAAATTTTGAAAAAATCTGATTAGAATAATAGATAAACCTAGTGGAATTGCTAATTCGATCATGAATATGATTTTGGATATGTTCCCCTCATTAATTCGATTGATAAAAAATTCCTGATACTTTGCTACAAACAAAGTGAATACCACTTCTAGTATCATAATGATGAGAACAATACTTAATGGAAACCAATACGGCCGGATAAATTGAAGGTTTTTCTTGTATAACTCATATTCTCTTTTTTTTGAGGACAAACTTACACCTCCAATCATCCGCTATATTCTGATTCTCCTCTAATGTTACGAAGAACCCCATCTGAGAATGACCAAATATAGTTGGCGTTTTCAATGATAGACAGATCATGCGTTACAACGATAACGGTTTTCCCTCGCATTAAGACATTGAGCGAGTCCATGATTATTTCTTCATTCACTTTATCTAATGAAGCAGTTGGCTCGTCTAAAATTAATAAATCCGGATTTTTCAAGAAAGCTCTTGCTAAAGATAGACGCTGTCTTTCCCCTCCTGAGAATATAGATCCATTATTACCGATAGACGTGTAGTAACCATTCTCCTTCTCCATAATAACTTCATGTATATTTGCTTTTTTTGCTGCTTCGATTACTTCGTCATCACTTGCCTCATATTTCCCAATCCTAATATTTTCAAAAATAGTTCCAGTAAAAAGAAAAGTATTTTGGGAAATGTATGCTATACTAGATCTCCATAAATCTACCGGTATTGCCGAAATATCCATATTGTTGTAAGTAATCTTACCTTGGGAAGGCTCTAACAGCCGCGAACACATTTTTAACAGCGTACTTTTTCCACATCCGCTTTCTCCAATTATTCCAGTGATTGTTCCTGATTTTATAAAAAACTCGATATTTTCAATCACATTCCTATCCGAATTGTATCCATATGACACATTTTTAAAGCAAATCTCATAATCCCCTATAAAATAGTTGGTATTTTTAGTCAGCACTTCGCTTGAACTACTATTAGATAGATCATCTTCGTTGGACAATTTTTCAAGATCGAAAATTCTTTTTCCATTTGAAATTGCTTTTTGAAAATCAACCCATGAATTCGCTAATCCTGTTAATGGATTAATAATCCAATCTATAGCTACAACAAAAGCAACTAAGCTACCGAGATCCATAGCACCATGGATTGATAAATACCCACCATAACCCAAAACAAAAACTAAACAGATGAACGGAATAATATAATTGACTTGTCTAATAATCCCTTCTAAAATAAGAGCCTTTTTTGAGTATTCAATCACTGTCTTATAAATATCTGTATACACTGCTTCAATCTTTTTATGAATCGATAGTGAGCGAACGATTTCTGCTCCTTGAATGGCATTTTGAATGACTGAATCCCTATCGCTTCGTATCTGCTGCTGCTTATCATAAATTTGTCGCAATTGATGAGAGACTTTACTTAATAAGATTGGAATTAGTAAGGAAATAATCGCCAACCCCAGTGTAACCTTCCAACTAATAAATACTAAATAGATTATCATGAAACAAACTAATGTAATATCGCCTAAAATCTTGATAAGCTTTTCATTTATTGCTGATTGAGCTTCGTCAGTCGACTCATTTATTCGGTTAATAAGATCTGAGGAGTGAAAGAGATTAATTTCCGACCAGCGAAGACGTAATACTTTATTTAAATAGAAGGACTGTAATCTTAATGTGGATTTATTATGTAGTTGTCCTGAAACATATACATTTATAAAATTGAGTACGACAAGAGAAACTATAATTACACCAGCCAACTTAAGGGTATCTAGTAACTGGACAACATTCATTTGAATCGCGCTATTGACCATACGTTTATATACCTCAACGATTAGCAGACTAACCCCTGAATGAAGAAGAGCTACCACACATAAGAAGATGAACCATGCTGAATATTTCTTGCTCATTGATAATAAACGTACTAGTACCTCAATAGGTGAATAGGCTTTAGCTGGAGGGGTCACTTTATTACCTCGTTTCAATAGCTATTGAGGGCATAATATTCAATATGGTACGAATGTCATGCCCCTATAGCCTCTTAAGATCTATAAATCGAAATTAGACATTACTAATTTTTGCTTAGCCTCAACTTTTGAAATAAAGCCCTCTCTCTCATTCTTGCTAAGAATCGATATATCTTCAATCTTCATCTGTGGATTATCAATTACTACTTCCAAAATTCTGACGTAGTACTTCAATAACTGTTCAGCTGTCTCACGTTTGAATAATTGCGATGAATACTCAATTGTAAGCCAAAGATGTTCAAGTTCTTCGTTTGCGACTAAAGTCAGGTCTATTTTTGCAACCCGATATCCATAGTCCTCATAGTACGGTGAAATTTTGAATGACTCGTATTCAATCTCCTCTTTATCGCGATGATTATGCAGCACTAACATCGTATCGAATAGTGGATTTCTACTAATTTCCCGTTGAATCCCCAACTTTTCAACTAACTCATCAAATGGATATGCTTGATTCTCATATGCTTTCAGTGTATTCTCTTTGACATCCATTAAGAAGGAAGATACTGTTTTGTCATGTCTTGGCTCATTTCGTAAGGCCAAAGTATTTATGAAGACACCAATAATGCGTTGAATATCTGCATGGTTTCTTCCTGCTATAGTTGAGCCAACAACAATATCTTCTTTTCCGGTGAATTTAGACAAAAGTATGTTATAGGCTGCCAAGAGAATCATGTAGAGCGTTGCACCAGTTTCTCTACTAAGTTGCTTTATTTTCTTCAAAATCTGTTCTTCCAAAACGAAATCTACTTTCCCACCTTCAAAACTTTGAATCGTCGGCCTATTATAATCAGATCGTAATCCAAGTGAAGGTATCTCCTTCTCAAAAGTACGTAACCAGAAGGTCTCATGCTCTTTGTATGCTTCACTGTTTCGATAGTTTTGCTGCCAAACCGCAACATCCTTATATTGAAGTTGTAAATCCTTTACTTCTCTTCCCTCGTATATCGCCATGAATTCTTCAACAAATACAGCCATTGATATGCCATCAGAAATTATATGATGCATGTCAAATAGTAGGATATGGTTATTATCGTCCCTCTTAATTAATCCTACCCGCAATAATGGCGCTTGAGATAAATCAAACTTATAAACCATTTCCTCTACGATAGCCTGAATCTTATTTGCACTATTGGTTTCGTAATATTTAACAAAAAAGTCAACATTTTTGTGGATTTGTTGAACCAACTCACCATTAACCCATAAGAAAGACGTTCGCAAACTATCATGGCGTTCAATCATTTTATTCATCACGCTGACAAAGCGATCGAAGTCCACTTTCCCTTCCAGATTGTATACACTTGGCATATTGTAGGTTATCTCGGCTCCTTCTAATTGACTCAATGCATAAAGCCTTTTTTGAATCGAAGTTACCGGATAGTACTCTTGTGGCTCGGCCACTTCGATATCCCAATTCATTTCAGAGATGACTTCAACTGGTTCATTCATGGACTTGTGCTCTATATACTCACTCAGTCCTTCCACAGTTGGCTGATCAAATAAAACCTGCAGCGGAATCTCTACCTCGAAATGTTTCTGTATTTTCGCCAGCATCATAATCGCCTTCAAGGAGTGACCGCCGTTTTCGAAGAAGTTGTCCCTTACCCCGATGTTCTCAAGTCCTAAACTCTCTTTCCACATCTCGACCA
>Ga0209566_100685_pt1 | contig 19775 bp, 14 predicted proteins | sample Araplavi_mTSA_r2_2_FD_184287 | JGI IMG/M metagenome (GOLD analysis project Ga0209566, IMG submission 184287) | Arabidopsis root microbial communities from North Carolina, USA - plate scrape CL_Cvi_mTSA_r2 (SPAdes) (version 2) | ecosystem: Host-associated > Plants > Roots > Endosphere | place...
CGCCATCCTCACCGAGACGCTGGCCGCGCTGCTGCTCGTGCTGTACCTCCACCTCCAGCTCTCCGCGCTGGACAAGCTGACGCCGCGTTCCTCCATGCTCGCCGGGGCTGCGCTCGGGCTTGCCATGCTTACGCGTTCCGAATACGCGGTTTTGCTCGTCGCCTCTTATGCTTTCCTATGGCTTATTCGCAGAGATACGGTCCGGATCGCCAAGCTCCTGCTGGTAGCGGGACTCGGCACCGCCCTTGTCCTGTCCCCTTGGGTCGTCCGTAACGTCGTCACCCTCCACAAGCCGATCATCGCTTCCACCCAGGTGAATCCGTTCGCCGCAGGTACGTATCCGAACAAAAACTACGAAGACGGCCTCGTCGACCGCCACGGCAAGACGCAGATGCAGGTCGCGAAGGAACGGCTGCGCATCGGCTTCACCCAGCATACATGGACCTACGTGAAATGGTATACCGTCGGCAAGCTGCGCTCGATCTACGGCCGCATGTTTTTCGGCTCCGGTCATAAGCCGCTCTATCCCGTCATCCCGCTGCGCCAGCCGGTTCACGTCGCCATCGTGCTCGGCGGTCTGCTCGCCGGCGCGCTCCAGCTGCGCAAATGGCGCCGGACGGCGCTGCTTCCCGTCGTCTTCCTGGCCGTAATCTCCGTGACGCGCCTGGCCTTCGTGCCAGAATACCGGTACAACTTCACGGCCATGCCGATCCTGATCGTGCTGGACGGATTGTTGGCGGCCGCCCTCGTCGGCTGGCTGCTGAAGCGCGACCGCAGTTCGGGCAGCTCCGCACCCGCAAAGGAGGAATTCACGCATGCGGCACTCTGACCTGCTGATCATCGTCCCCGCCTACAATGAAGGCGAAGGCATTCGCGGCGTCCTCGCCGACATGAGAAGACACATTCCCGATGCCGACTTCGTCGTCGTGAACGACGGCTCGACGGATGCGACCGCCTTCGAAGCGGCTGCGGCTGGCGCGACCGTCCTCAGCCTAAGCTGCAATCTGGGCATCGGCGGAGCCGTGCAGACCGGCTATCGCTATGCGGCCGAGCACGGATATCGCTATGCCGTCCAGATGGATGGCGACGGTCAGCATCCGCCCGAAGAATTGGACCGTCTGCGTCTAGCGCTGGCGCGCGAAGGCGCCGACATGGTCGTCGGCTCGCGGTTCCTGGAACGCCAGGGGTTCCAATCGAGCCATGCGCGCCGGATGGGCATCGCGCTGCTCGCAGGGCTGCTCACCCGCCTGCTGGGGCGCAGGGTGACCGATCCTACGTCCGGCTTCCGGCTGTGCGGGCCGGCGGCGATCGCGCTGTTCGCCGCCGAATATCCGACGGATTACCCCGAAGTCGAGGCGCTCGTGCAGCTGGACAACGAAGGCTTGCGCAGCGTCGAGGTGCCCGTCGTCATGCGAGAGCGTCTGACCGGCAAGTCCAGCATTTCCGCATTCAAGTCCGTGTATTACATGTGCAAGGTGACCCTCGCCGTGCTGATCGCCAAGACGCGCAAAAAGAAATGGAGCGTGCGGTATGAAGCCTGATCTATATTGGCTCAGCTTCGCGCTCAGCGCTTCCTTCTTTATAGTCCTCATCTATATGATCCGCGGCCGGAAGCTCAGGGAGCAGTACGCGCTGCTCTGGCTCGCGCTCAGTGCGATCATGATGTCGTTGTCCTTGTTCCCGTCGGTCATCGACCGTCTGGCCCGGTGGATCGGCGTGGACTACGCGCCTTCGCTCCTCTATCTGCTCGGGCTCGTATTCGTACTGTTTCTGCTGCTTCACCTTACGATCGCCGTGTCTTCGCTCACGCGCCGCGTCATCTCGCTCACGCAGACGCTGGCACTGCTCCAGCAGCACAATCGGAGCGAATCGGCCGCGGCGGCGCATGGCTTCGTCGGCAGCGAGGGAACGCGGGGCCATCCTCCCCATTGCGCAGGACTTGAGCCTCCGCCGGGGGGCGGCGAGCGATCGGATGCGGGCGGGTGGTCGGTATGAGCGGTCTCCTGCTCGCCGCCAACATCGTACTGCTTGTGGCCGGCCAGCTCTTTTGGAAAAAGGCGCTCGAGATCGTTGGCGGCATCAGCCTGCACAGCCTGCCCTCCTTGCTTATGTCTCCGCTCTTCCTGCTGGGCGGGATATGCTACGGGGCCGCGACGCTCTCCTGGCTATACGCGCTGTCCCGGCTGCCGCTCAGTCTCGCTTATCCGCTTCAAAGCCTCGCTTACGTGGTGGCTATGCTGGCCGCTTGGCAGCTGTTCGGCGAAGTCGTGCCGCTCAGCCGCTGGATCGGCGCGGGGATCATCCTGGTCGGCGCGCTGGTCGTCGGTCTGAAGTAATGAAAGGGGAAATTGAAATCATGCGTTTTGCAAAATGGGGATTAGCCGCGCTGCTCGCCGCCGGTCAGCTGGGAACCGCTGCATCGGGTTCGGCTCGTGCGGAGAGTCCAGCGGGACAGATGGATACAGCCATGGCTTCGAATACAGCGGGCAAGCTCGTGCTGACCGTCGGCAGCGCCGCCGCTTTATTTGAAGGAAAAACCTACATCGCCGCCCGTCCCGCCGTCGTCAAAAACGGCGTAACCTATGTCGCGCTTCGCTTCATGGCCGAGCGCCTGGGAGCCTCGCTAGCGACGGATCCCGCCACCGGCGACACCGTGCTTCTGTCAGGCGGTATTGAGCTCAGATATAAGTCCGGCAGCAAGCTGCTCAAGGCCGGCGGCATCGTCTATACGATGAAAGGCGCGCCTTACGCGGACCGCTATGCGCTCATGGTCCCCGTCACTTCGTTTGCGCAGGGCTTGAACCTGCCCCTGTCTGTCTCGGGCAGCTCCCTGGCGCTGCAGCTCCAGGCCGCCAATCCCGCGCCGCAGGCTTACTTCGAGACAGACAAGTCGTCCTACCGAATCGGCGAGCCCGTGCAGTTCCAAGACCTCAGTACCGATGACGAGGACGGGATCGTAGAGCGGATATGGACGGGGCGCCAAGCTGCGTATTTCGAGCCGGGGAATGTAACGATTACGCTCTCGGTCAAGGATCGGCACGGGTCGGTATCCGCCTACAGCCGCACGATTCAAATCGAAGACGAGGTTCTATATACGAAGGAAGCGTTCGACCTGCTGTATGCGCCTGTCGGACAAAACATCGCGGTCGACGGTTATGCTGTCAAGACGATGGAGGCGCTGCCCTACACTTATCAGTCGGAAGGACCGGTGCTCATTCGAAGCAGCGGACCCGAGACGGTGACCGAAGACGGTATTCTGTACGGGGAGGTGGCGGACGGACCGGTCCGGTTCCTGCTGCATCATAAGAACAAGACAGGGAAAAGAGCGCGGCTTCATATTCTGGCTACAAACGAAGGAACCGAGACGGCGACCTTGACGCCGGGTCCGGAGGGGACCGGCGGACCGACCTACTATCCGGGACTTGCCGGGAAGATGTCGCTGGCCAGGTTCTTGAGCGCCGTCGCATCCGGTACCGCCGGTCAGGCGATCTCGCTCGCACCCGGTCAGAGCGTGGAGCTGTTCGACAGCCTGCGCGCAGCTTCGCCCATCCCGGACGACGAAGTCGTCACCTTCACGGGCGAGCTTGTCAGTGATAAACCGATCCGCTATACGGTGCTCCTCACGGCGAGCGATCGCGATCCGATCGCGTCGCTGCCGAACCTGCCGGCGCTTGATCCTCGGGAATCAATTGTCCGGGGGACATTCGCCGGATCGACGAGAACGTTCGATTATGCCGAGCCTATCGGCGACCGTATCGTCAAGCTATCACTGACTGACAACACTGCCGACCCCTTCCAGGAGGGCACGGACGGCATTTTGAATACGATCGCCAAAAACTCGGGAAATTACGGCTTGTTGTACTGGCTGAAGCTGCGAAAAGTCGCGCCGCATACGCTGATCGCTTTTAACCCGCGAGGCGGTATGTATACAGGCGCGGCGCTCGTGAACGGCCAGACAGTCACCTTTTCCCATCTGGGCGCCTCCGGGATTCAGAACGAAGCAAGCGTGCTGTACCGAACGGGGGATAATGAGGAAGAGGTTAACATTGCGATCAGCCCTGCAGCGGGCAGCAATCTGCCGTTCTGCCTGCTGTTCATCCCGATGCCCGATCCGCGGTAACCGCTCGGACGGTCGCTGGCCGGCTTGCGGATACTTGTGTGGCTTCGGCGTCGTGTCGCGTTGTTCTCCAGCTGCCTCCCTGCGGCGCTGCCCTATCCGTTCCCCCGCGCCGCCTCAGCGTGCTCCATGCGTAGCTGCAGGCAGTTCCAAATATCGCGCAACATCTCGCGCGCTCCCGGCACTGCGCCAAACCGTATCTTCCGTTGCGCTGGACACCGCCCTGCCACTCCCGCAGCTCCGCGCAACAGGGCCGCGGCGCGTGCTCGGCTGTCACCTCGCTTCCGTATTAACTGTCCCGCTCATCCCCGAGCGCTGCGGCATGAATGCCGATACGCTTGAGCAGCTCGGCAAGCATCCGCTTCTCCTCGGGCGTAGCGACCGACAGGTTGCGGGAGATCATCGCCGCATGCTTGGGGAAAATATCGTCGAACAAGGCACTGCCGGCCTCGGTCAGTACCGCATTCGACGTTCGGCGGTCTTCCTGGCTCTGGCGCCGCTCGACATAGCCCTTCTTTTCCAGTTTGTCGATGACATATGTGATGCTGCCGCTGGGGATCGACAGCCGCTCGCTGATCTTTTGGATCGGCTGCGGTCCCCGGTTGTACAGCAGCTCGAGGATCATGAAGTTGTCCGGACTAAGTCCATGACTCTCGATATCCCGTCCCACATTGCTGAAGATGGCCCTCGAAGCTCTCGACCAGATACGGAACAATCGCAAATCTTCTGCGGTTCCCGGATCCTTCGCGTCCATTGTTCTTCCTCCCTCGAATTGAGGCATCGCTACAGGGAAATCCTAGTCTTAGGATAATCGAAAGTCAAGCGAGGCCCGGTACCTCTTCGCGGCCAAGTTCGAACAAGTCCGGAAAAATCAAAAAGAGCAGTGACGATAAACGTCGCTGCTCTTGAACTTTAGAGGTGGTAGGCCCTGTGGGGATCGAACCCACGACCCGTTGATTAAGAGTCAACTGCTCTGCCAGCTGAGCTAAGGACCTGTAAAGAACTTTTATAATATAACACAGCCCGAGCGTGTATGCCAAGCCCTTTTCAAAAAAATATTTGACGAGGGCGTAAAACTCGAATGAGAACGGCGCTCGAAGCATGATGAGAAAAACTGCGATGGTGAATGATGGCCTCTCGCTTGCAGGATGGTTCGTCATTTTGTGCACCAGATGCATGAATGCGAAAATAACGATGTGCGACATTCTTATTCGGGCGACGCGCCACCAAATGTGCGGAATAACGATGTGTGACATTCTTATTCGAGCGATACCCCCACCAAATGTGTGGAATAACGATGTGTGACATTCTTATTCGCACTACACTACGCCAAATGTGCGGAATAACGATGTGTGACATTCTTATTCGGACGACACTACGCCAAATGTTCGAAATAACGATGTGCAGCATCCTTATTTGAGCGACACCCCACCAAATGGTGGAATAACGATGTGCGGCATCCTTACTCGAGCGACACCACGCCAAATGTGCGAAATAACGATGTGCGACATCTCTATTCAAGGTGTGACATTCTTATTCGGACGACACTACGCCAAAAGAGCTCCAGGAGGCCGCGAACGAGGCTTGTTCCGACACAAATACGCCCACACGCATCCATCTCCGCAGAACCAACAGCATGTATGTACAAAACAAAAAGAGAACGGTGCGATTAATCGCCGCCGTTCTCGTCGTTTACGGGATGGTAGGCCCTGTGGGGATCGAACCCACGACCCGTTGATTAAGAGTCAACTGCTCTGCCAGCTGAGCTAAGGACCTGTAAAGAACTCTTATAATATAGCATGGGCACTCGCCCCATTGCAAGCCCAAATTCAAAAAAATTTCGACGGCGATAAAAGGAAAATGATGGAAGCCGCAATGCCCTCTTAAGCCCTTCAAACTCGGCGAGTGAAGTATGGGAGCTTGTCTCATACGGATGCACATACGGAAGCTTGTCACGCACCGAAGCTTGTCACACACCGAAGCTTACCTCGCACGGAAGCACTTAGGTGAGCTTGTCACTCACTGAAGCACTTACAGAAGTTTGTCACGTATGGACTCTCGTCAAGTACAGAAGAAAGTCCCAAAAGCTCATCACGTTCATTAGTCGGCACGGTAAGCGGGCGTAAACCGGAATGTGTTATGATACGGTTATTCATGTTATCTCATATATAAGGCGAGTGGTTACGGGCATGGCGACGATCCTTACGGTCGAACATTTGACGAAAAGCTACGGGGACAAGGTCCTCTTTGAAGACATCTCCTTCGGCATCGAAGAAGGCGACAAGATCGGTATTATTGGCGTCAACGGCACGGGCAAATCGAGTCTGCTGAAGGCGGTCGCGGGCATCGAGCCTGCGGACGAAGGGCGAATCAGCGCCGCGGGCCGCACGCGAATCCGCATGCTGGCGCAGGATCCCGTCTTCGCTCCGGGCGAGACGGCGCTCTCGCACGTGCTCGGCGGCGATTCGCCGCAGCTCGCCGCGCTGCGCGCCTACGCGGCTGCGCTCGAAGCGCTGGAGCGCGAGCCCGGACGGGACGGGCTGCAGGACAAGCTGATCACGGCCAGCCAGGCCATGGACGAACTGGATGCCTGGACGATGGAGACCGAGGCCAAGACGGCGCTCGCCCGCCTCGGCATCACGAGCTTCGACGCGCCGGTGGATACGATGTCCGGCGGACAGCGCAAGCGTGTGGCGATGGCGGCAGCATTGCTGCAGCCCTCCGACCTGCTCATCCTGGACGAGCCGACGAACCATATCGACAATGAATCGGTCGCCTGGCTGGAGAGCATGCTGCAGAAGCGCCGGGGCGCCCTGCTCATGGTCACGCACGACCGGTACTTCCTGGACCGGGTGAGCAACCGCATCCTGGAGCTGGATCGCGGGCGCGCCTTCTTCTATGAAGCGAACTACAGCCGCTTCCTGGAGCTCAAGCTGGAGCGTGAGGAGCGCGAAGCCGCATCCGAGGCAAAGCGCAAAAACCTGCTGAGAAACGAGCTGGCGTGGATACGCCGGGGCGCCCAAGCCCGCTCCACCAAGCAAAAAGCGCGCATCGACCGGTACGAAGCGCTCAAAGCCGCTACGCCCAAAGCCGCTGGCGGGAAGCTGGACATCTCCGTCGCGTCCTCCAGGCTCGGGCGCAAGATCGTAGAGCTCGATCACGTGACCAAGCGCTACGGCGACAGCACGCTGATCGAAGGCTTCAGCTACACGGCCGTACCTGAGGACCGCGTCGGTATCGTCGGGCGCAACGGTAGCGGCAAGTCGACGCTCCTCAAGCTGATCGGAGACCGGCTGCGGCCGGACGGCGGTGCGGTTGAGCTCGGCGACACCGTGCGGATCGGCTGGTTTTCCCAGGAGCACGAGGAGATGGACGAGAGCCTGCGGGTGATCGAGTACATTCGCGAGGGCGCGGAGCAGATCACGACGGCCGAGGGCGAGCGGATCTCGGCGGCGCAGATGCTCGAGCGCTTCCTCTTCCCTCCTACCGCACAGTGGACGCAGATCTCACGACTGTCGGGCGGGGAAAAGCGCCGGCTGCAGCTGCTGCGCGTGCTCATCGAGGCACCCAACGTGCTGCTGCTGGACGAGCCGACGAACGATCTGGACATTGCGACACTGTCCGTGCTGGAGGACTACCTGGACGACTTCCCGGGCGTCGTATTCGTCGTCTCGCACGACCGGTACTTTTTAGACCGGACAGTCGACCGTATATTCGGCTTCGAGGGAGCCGGCGTCATCCGGCAGCACACCGGCAACTATTCCGATTATCAGGCTTACGCGGAAAAACAGCAGGCGCTGGAAGCCGCCGCGCAGACGGCAAGTCCCAAGAAGCCTGAAGCAATCGCCAGCCCGTCGGCTTCGAACGCCCCCGAAGCTAGATCTGGCGGGAAGGCGCTTAAAATGTCGTACAAGGACCAAAAGGATCTGGAGCAAATCGACGGCTGGATCGCGGACGCCGAAGAGCGGATGGCCGAACTGGGACGACAAATGGAGGAAGCGGCCAGCGATTCGTATCGGCTGCAGCAGCTCACGACAGAGCTGGCCGAGCAGGAAGCCAAGCTGGACGGTCTGCTCGAGCGCTGGACCGAATTGAACGAACTGGCGGAAGCAATCGCCGCGCAGAAGAAAAACTGAACGCCTGACTTAAGATTAAGGACGGAATCGATCGAGTCGATCATCCGTCCTTTTTTTGCGACACTTCAAACCTTACCAATCACATTCTTCCTCTGGCTGCACTGCAACGCTACAGGGGCTACTCAGCGAGAGCGACGACGATGCGCCCCCTCCCTTCCCGTGAAGCCATTCACAAAAGACCGGGCGGAGGGTAAAATAAAGCTATATTTGGAAGGAGCGGGAGACCCGATGACGATACGTACTATTCTTCCTTTCGGCGACGAAGTGCTGCGAAAAAAAGCGCGCCCGGTTGACGGCGTGACGCCCAGAATCGAGCGGCTGCTCGATGACATGGCCGAGACCCTCTATGCGACGGACGGACGGGCAGGACTCGCCGCGCCGCAGATCGGCATCTTGAGGCGAGTCATCGTCATGGATTGCGGAGAAGGCCTGATCGAGCTCTTGAACCCGGAGATCGTCGAGATGCAGGGAGAGCAGGTCGGCGCCGAGGCGTGCCTGTCCTTTCCGGGCTACGCGGGCATCGTGAAGCGTGCGAACGAGGTCACGGTCACGACGCTGAACCGGCGGGGTGAGACCGAGACGATCCGCGCGGAGGGTTTTCTCGCCCGCTGCATTCAGCACGAGATCGACCACCTCGACGGCATCCTCTTTATCGACCACGTGAAGGGCGCCACCCTTTTTCATGAAGAAAACGGAGACAAAATCTCGCTACATCAAGTGAGGAAAATCGCAGGACCCCCGCCTTCGGCGATTTAACGCTTTACCAAGCCATTTATTCTTAGTCATTCAAAGGGGATCGCCTGTCTGGTTGCCAATCGAGTCCGTTCCTTGCTTCGCGTGTTCCCTTCCGGGGGCACGGGGGGCGGTGGCGAATACGTTAAGGTGTCGCTGCTGTTCCTCTACTTCTTCTGCACGGTGGCCGCCTCCATCCTCGGCAGAACCGCCGCCGATGCGCTGTTCCTCAGCCGCTTCGACAATGCCGCTTTGTCCGGCATGTACCTGCCTCAGGCTGCGACGATGATATTGACCAGCCTCATTTTCCAGCGCTATGCCCATCGCGTACGCATCGAACGGCTGCTGTACGGGCTGCTGCCCGCGATCGCCCTCCTGATCCTTGTCTCCCGAATCGGCGTCGGCCTCGAACTGGGCTGGGTGTTCCGCGCCATCTATGTCGGTTACGACGTGTTTAACTTTTTGATGATCGTGTGCTTCTGGCAATTCGCCACTTCAGTGCTGGATCAGCGCAAGGCGAAAAAAATGATCGGCCTCGTCGCAAGCGGCGGTACCGTCGGCACTGTTGCGAGCGGATTCGGCATACGGGGCATCGTCCCGATCGTGGGAACAGAGAACCTGCTGTACTTTTTCGCCGGTCTCGTCGCTTTAAGCCTGACGCTCGTCTTCGCCATCGTGACAGTACGCGCACGCGACGGCGATCCTGCTCAAAATAAACCGGCCTCTCGCAACCAGATGAAACCCCTCTCTGATAATACCGTCCAGAAGGGCGGCCTCTTCGCCAACGTCCCGCATTTGAAATACATGATTCTGCTGGCATCGGCCGTCACGCTGTCGCTCACGCTGATCGACTATCAATTCAAGGTCCTGCTGCGAGAATCGTTGCAAAACGAGGCGCTGGCCGGATTCATGGGCAGCTTTCAAGGCATCTCCGGCATCGTCGGACTGCTGGTTCAATTGACCTTGTCCGGCTGGGTGCTGACGCGGTTCGGCGTCACGACGGCGCTGCTCGTGTTCCCGGTCACTCTCGCCGCCGCCAGCTTGGGCCTTGTATTCCTGCCCGTGCTCGCGATGTCGGTCGTCGCCAAGGGCAGCGACAAAGTGCTTGGGGATACGCTCTACGCCTCATCCAACCAGCTCATTATGTTCCCGGTGCCGCCTGCCTGGCGCGCCAAAGCGAAAAATTTTATGGACGGCATCGTTCGCAACGGCTCCAAAGGGCTCGCCGCGCTGCTGCTGCTCGTCCTCAGCCGCTGGCTCGCGCCCGCGCAGTTCAGTTATATCGTGGTGGTGCTGCTCGCCGTCGGCATCGTCTCCGGCCTGAAGATCAAGAAAGCCTACATGCAGACGCTGATGTCGACGCTCAAGACCGGCCAGGTCGATCCGCAGCTCGCCGAGCTGGACTTCATGGATCCCGAGAGCCGGCGCGTGCTCGCAGAGGCTCTGCGGCATCCGGATCGGCAGCAAGCGCTGTACGCGCTTCGGCTGCTGAAGGATATCGACGCGTTCGATCTCTCTCCTTATCTCCCCGGCCTGCTCGCCCATCCGCAGCCGCAGGTCGTCGTCGAGACGCTGGCTTATATCGAGCAGCGCACGCCGGCCGGCCTGGAATCGGCGCTGCTCGGCCTGTTCGCGGCCGAGAGCGTTCCGGTTCGCGCGCAGGCGATTGTCGCGCTCGCGGCCTACATGAACGAAGCGTACCTGGACGAGATCTCGCTCCGGCTGGAGGATTCTTCCGTCGACATCCGGGCCGCGGCGATCGCCGCGCTCGTCAAGTACTACGGCATCGAGGGCATGTACAGGGCCGTCGGGCTGCTAAAACAGCTGACCGAAAGCGATGTCGAAGAAGAACGGATGGCGGTGGCGTCGCTGTTCGGACAGATCGGCGTGCGCAGCTTCTACAAGCCGCTGCTCGGACTGCTCCGCGACCCTTCGCCGCAGGTCGGCATCCGCGCGCTCGAATCCGCGTCCAAGCTTCGCGTCCCCGCCTGCGTCCCGCTCATCGCCGATCGGCTGAAGGACGGCGCGTTCCGGCGGCACGCGATCGAAGCGCTGGCTGCCTACGAGCCCGACGAGATCGTTCCTATGCTTCGTCCTTTGTTCGGCCGGTCCGACATCGCGGTTCACCTGCCTGCCGTGTCGGAACGCATCGGTACGGCCGAAGCCAGGAGGCTGCTGCTGGACGCATACGAGGACGCCGGCTTCACGCTGCGCGACCGCATACTCGAGGCGTTATTGCGCATGCAGAAAAACCTTCCCGCCGTCCCTAGCCTGCAGGCCGAACGATATATCCGGTTGGAGCTGACGCTGTACGATCAATACGGGGAACACGGCGCGGCCGTCATCGGCACGGCCGGCGGATCTGCGCTGTCCGGCAGCATCGAAGAGGTCCGCTTCGCCGTCTGCCGCCGCATTTTCCAGCTGCTGTCCCTCCTCTACGACGAACGCGCCATGCAGGCTGTCTTCGCGAATTGGACCGAAGGCGATGCGCAGCGACAGGCCAATGCCATCGAGGTCGTCGACCAGACCGTCCAAGGACCGCTGCGCCAGGCGCTGGTTAAGCTCATGTCCGCTCCGCAGGCGCTTGTACCCGTAGGCAAGGCCGCGAATGCCGAGTCGCATTGGGCATGGCTCCCGGACAAAGCGATGCCTGGCTGGCGAAGCTCGCGTCCTGCGAACGAGCGATGCTGGGCGGCGATGCCCCGTCGGCGGACATCGTCCGGCAAGTCGAGCAAGTGCGGCTGTTGAAGCAGATCAGCCTGTTCCAGGATGTCCCGCGCGGCGAGCTGGACGGGTTGACGGAATCGCTTCAGCCGGTATCCGCTCCGGCGGGCAGTCTCCTCATTCGGGAAGGCGAGCCCGGCGACTGTCTGTACATGATCGAATCGGGCAAGGTCGGCGTCTTCAAAGGCGGCATCCGCATACACGAGCTTCAGAGCGGCGAATACTTCGGGGAAATGGCGGTGCTGACGCAAGGAGCCCGAACCGCGACGATCGCAGCGGAGACAGACGTACGTCTTTGGAAGCTGGATTCGGGCGTGTTCTACGAGCGCATGATCGACATGCCGGGCATGGCAGTCGAGATGATGAAGCTGCTGTCCCGACGCACCCGGGACGCGCTCGGCTCGGCCGGATCCGAAGCAGGCGCGAGAGACGCGGACTTAGGCGAACACGAGGTGGCCGCGTCTGCTGGCGATTTGTCTGCTGCTGCCGCGAAGCAACCCGCGATTCGCGGTTACGGCACAGTAGGCGAAAACGGCGGAACAGGCGACGGACAGAACGTCGGAGGCGGAGGCAGAAGCGAAAATGGCGTAGGCGTAGATGGCGTAGATAGCGAAGACGGCACATCCGGCAACGCCGCCGTCTTGAAGCGCGTGCTCGTACTCCAGCAGGTGCCGCTGTTCCAGCATCTGAGCGCCGAAGGCTTTTTGAATCTCGCGCAGCTCGTTCAGGAGGAAGCGTATGCGCCAGGCAAGACGGTGTGCCGGACGGGCGAATATGGCGACACCTTGTACGCGGTCGTCGATGGGGCTGTCAGCGTGCGCAGAGAAGGCCGGACGATCGCTACGTTGGGCAAGGGAGAATACTTCGGGGAAATGGCGATCATCGACAGCGGCCCCCGATCTGCGGACTGCATAGCCGTCGGGCATACTTCCCTGCTGTCGCTGCGCAAGGAGCAACTGCTCGCCTTCTGCTTCCGCGATGCGGAGACGCTCCGCGGCATGATGCGCGTGCTCGCCGAACGTTTGCAGGGCATCGCGTAAACGCAAAAAGGACGAAGCGAGAAAATTCTCGCTTCGTCCTTTTCATATATCCTACGGGCAAAAGCATGTCAGTCGGGCAGCTTGATCTCGACTTCGCGGCGCAGGTCGGACGAACGCTGCACGCCGTCGATGATCGCCTGCTGAATGAGGATCTGCTCGCCCGGAATCGGCGCCGGACGTCCGTCGCGCACAGCCTCGGCGAAGTCGCGCACCTTTTCGTCGAACAAATTGAGCGAGTGTCCGATCAGCGGCACGGCCGTCGAGGTATTGCCGCCGAAGTCGTCGTGGTACAGCGTCATGCTGCCCACCGAGCCGTCCCAGACGCCGGACCAAGGACCGGAGCCGGCTGGCGTCACTTTAAGGCCTGCGTCCGTGCCGAGGAACATCGTAGCGCCCAGCGTATCCATGTGCATCGCCCAGGAGATCTTGAACTGGAGCACGAGATCGTTGTCGAAGCGCACCATCGCGACGCCGAAGTCCTCTACCTCGAACTTCGCGGCTTCCGGATGGTAGAGCGGATTCGTGCCGAAGTGATTCGACGTGAATGCGGACACCGATACCGGGCGCGGGTAACCGAGCGTATTGAGCGCCATGTCAAGCGAGTAGCAGCCGATGTCGGCCATCGCGCCGGCGCCTGCAAGCGCCTTGCTGATGAAGGTGCCGCCCGGCATCCCGCGCCTGCGGCCGCCTCCCGTCTCTGCGTAGTACACGTTGCCGAGACGGCCGGACTGCACAATATCCTGCAGCAGCTTCATGTTCGGATCGTAGCGCGGCTGGAAGCCGATCGACAGCATGCCGTCGTGGGCCTTGGCCGTCTGCACCATGTCCAGCGCCTCGTCGAGCGTTACCGACATCGGCTTTTCCAGCAGCACCTTCTTGCCTGCGCGAAGCGCGTCGACGCTGGTCCGGTGGTGGGAGGCGTTCGGCGTACAGATGCTGACCGCATCCAGATCGTGCGCCAGCAGATCGGTATGGCTGTCGTATGCACCCGCGCCTACGAGCCCTTCGCGCTCGGCGAAATCTCTCGCTCTGCCCGGCAGCACGTCCGCCACCGCCACGATATCGACGAACGGCAGCTTGCGGTAGGCCATGACATGATAACGGGCGATGCCGCCCGTGCCGATAATGCCGACTTTAACTCTCTCGCTCATTTTCTTCAGGCTCCTCTTCTTGGGCGCCCGGCTGCCGAATGCCGTGCATGCGGCGGTAAGCCGAAGGCGTCATGCCGAATTTATGTTTGAAAACGGGATATAAATAGTTCGGGTTGCCGTAGCCGTGTCCGGCCGCGATCGCCTCGACGGCGCGAGTCGAGCTAAGCAGCTCCTCCGCGATCCGCTGCAGCCGTACATGCTCGACCCAATCGCGAAACGCGGTGCCGCCCTCGCTCCGAAAAATCCGCTGCAGCTGCCGTGGACTGACCTGCACGCGCTGGGCGACCTCCTCCAGCGAGATCGGCCGCGCCGCATTGTCCTCGATATACTGCACGGCGAGACGGAAGCGGTGATCCTTCATATCGCGCGCGGGTATGCTGCCGCCCGCTTCCGGCGCGGCATGCGCGCGCGCGGCGCGCAGCAGAATCTGCACGATATGCTGCTTCAGCGTCGTATAGAAGCCGACGGGCTGGTCTTCCCAAGTCCGGTAAGCGTCCAGAAACGCGTTCATCGCATGATATCGATCGAGCGCGGGCACGGCCGGCATCGTCAATAATAAGTCCAAGCAATCGTCCGACTCACGACGCTCCAGCGGGTCGCCCCAGCCGTCGTCCGCGTCTAAGCCCTCCAGCCGTTCTATCTCGCAGTGCAGGCACAGTTCGTACATTGGCTCCTTCGGGTCCGCCCGTTGTTCGTGTACGACGTCCGGCCTCGTTAGGTAGAACAGGCCTTCTTGAAGCGCATAGGCCGTCTCTTCGATGATAACGGTCCCTTTGCCCTTCGGGATGAAGTGAAATTCATATTCCGAATGCTTGTGCGGCGCGATCACGTAGCCCGGCGGAAACTTCGCCAGGTGGCAGCGAAGCACGCGAATGCCCAAGCTCCCCCACCGGAATCGCAAGTCGAGCCGGTCCAGCGCGTCCCATCTCCGCTCCATGCGGGCGAAGGCGAACGGCGGCTCGGCGCTCCGGCGCTCGCCGTGCGGCGCCTCCGTCCGCGAGGCGCGATTGCCGGCCATCGCTCGTTAACCCCGGAGCGAGGACAGTGCGACGGATCTGCCTTCTGCCGCCGACCGGTTGGCCGCTTCCATAAGCCGGGTCAGGTCCAGCGCGATGCCGATATTTTCGGTCGCCTCCGTGCCCGCTTGAATGTGGCCGACCCACTGATCGAAGGCGAACGGCAGTCTGTCGCCTACCGGCACCTCGGTCCAGCTCTTGTCGGCATCGGCGTTGCTGCGCACCAGGATCTTCTCCTCCGGGAACCCGTAGAGGAGCGTCCCCTCCGTGCCGTGCAGCTCAATCGAGAACGGCGAATGCGCATTGACGAATCCCGCCTCCGCGATACCGATCGCGCCTTCCGGATAAGCGAATACGGCGACGGCGTTGTCCTCCACCTCGCGGCCGCTTACGAAGCCGAAGGTTGCGCTTACGGCCTCGGGCATGCCGAGGAACTTGCGGACCAGGTAGACCGGGTGGCAGCCCAGATCGATGAGCGCGCCGCCGCCGCATTGTTCTTTCGAATAAAAGTGCGCAGGCAGCCAATCGGCGGTCGAGCCGTTGTGCGACAGCCGAACGCGCGCCAGCGTGAGCTTGCCAAGCCGGCCCGACTCAATCACTTCGAGTATCGATTGCGTGTAGGCGTCGTAGAGCCGCGGCAAGGAGACGGCGAGCTTAACGCCCGCTTCGCGGACGGCTGCCTCAATCGCGCTGGCTTCGGACAAAGTAGGCGCTACCACTTTTTCGGTGAAAATATGTTTGCCCGCCTGCGCGGCCTTCACCATCACGTCCTTATGCATATTCGTAGGCGCGTCGACGACGACGGCGTCGATGTCGTCCCGCGCGAGCAATTCATCCAGATCGGCGATGAAAGGAACGCCATACTTGGCCGCCTTCTCCGCTCCGCGTGCGGGCAGCTCGTCCCAGATCGCGGCGATCTCCGTGTTCGGGTTTTCCAATACTTGTCTCGTGTAGTCTTCCGCGTGCACGTGCCAGTAGCTTAGCATGCCGATTCGAATCATGCAGATCATACGCTCCCTTCAAATATACGACACCATCACAAGATATCACGGCTAACGTCCTGATTTAAATGCAATTTCGTGTCATCGTTACTATAATTATGCGACATCATCGTTATCATTTTAACTCATGCGTCAATTGTGTTAAACTTCGCGGTATACGGCTTATAAAAGGAAAAGAGAGAAGGATAAAACAGATGAACGAGCAGCTGGCACGGGACAAATCCCGTATTCGCGATACCATTGATGCCTATGCCCCGAAAATGCGGGAGACCGCGGCCTTTATCGCGGCGCATCCCGAGCTCGGGCACGAGGAACGTCTCGCGTCCGCCCGCCTCGCGAATGCGTTGACGGAGCTTGGCTTCGCCGTAGAGCGCGGCACGCTGGGACTTGAGACCGCATTCGTCGCGGAATACCGGTCCGGCAAGCCGGGTCCGACGGTCGCGCTGCTCGCCGAATACGACGCGCTGCCGGAGATCGGCCACGCCTGCGGCCACCATCTGATCTGCACGATGGCGCTCGGAGCCGCCGCGGGGCTGCAGCCTCTGATGAAGGAGATCGGCGGTACGCTGCGCGTGTACGGCACGCCCGCGGAGGAGACGAAGGGCGCCAAGGTCGACATGGCCGCAGCCGGCTTGTTCGACGACGTGAATGCGGCCCTTATGGCTCACCCGTATCATAGCTTCGAACGATCGGGCTCCTCGCTCGCCATGGACGCGCTGCAGTACGAATTCCATGGCAAGGCCGCGCACGCCGCGGCCAATCCGCAGGACGGCATCAATGCGCTGGACGCCGTCATCCAGCTCTTCAACGGCGTCGGCGCCCTGCGGCAGCAGACGCGGAGCGACGCCCGCATTCACGGCATCGTCTCGCACGGCGGCCAGGCGCCGAACGTCATCCCCGACTACGCCGCCGCCCGCTTCTACGTCCGCGCCAAGAGCCGCGCTTACACGGACGAGCTCGTCCGCAAGGTGAACGCCTGCGCGGAAGCGGCCGCGCTGGCGACCGGCAGCAGGCTTGTCGTCAGCAATTACGAGTATTCCTACGACGAGCTCCGCACGAACGAGGCGCTGTCCGAAGCCTTCACTTCGAACCTGATCGCGGGCGGCGTCGCGCCGGAATCGATCTTGCCCGGGCACGACAACGGCTCCCTGGACCTCGGCAACGTGTCGCTCCGCTGTCCCGCCGTGCACGGCTACATTCAGGTCGTCGACGCGCCTTACGCGCTGCACTCGCTCGAGTTCAGGGATGCGGCGCAGCTGCCGAGAGCTTACGACGGCATGGTGCTCGGCGCCAAGACGCTTGCGCTCACCGCTTACGACGTGCTGACAGACGGCGAGCTCCTGTCCCGCATTCGGGCGGAGTTCGCGGCGGCATCGGCGCGCTAAAGCAGCAGATAGATTTAGGCGCTCGCTTCCCAACTTTTGAATACGGCTGAACGCACGGATGCTCCGCGTCGACACTCGATCGACGCGACAGCATCCGTGCTTTTTTTGACTAAATTTGTTTAATTTATTTATGTTTTTATCAATAAATAGGATTATTTTGCTAATAAACTGGTTGTTTTCGATAATTTTTTATTCATAGCTATACTTTTTTCGAAGAGTCCACCCGATAATGTTAAGTAAATGTAAATTCCGTTATTAGCGTTAGCCTAATTATCAACAAAAGGAGCGGTCATAATTGTTTATTTCCGTGAAGATTCGATTGGTCCTATTGTTCGCAGTACCTCTGCTCCTCTTTGCCGGCACCGCCGTCTATTTGCTTCAATTAACCGGCTCCAACACGGACCGCTTGTCCAATACGCTCTATGAGACCGCTTACCGCTCGACGGTGAATGTATTAAGCTCGGACCGCGACATGCAGCAGGCGCTGTCGGATTACTTGCTGATCCGCTATGCGTCCTTGTCTGCCGAAGATAAAAAGGCGACGCTCGACGACTATCGCAGCAAAGTGAAGAAAATAAATGAGGCGATCGGCAGCGCGTCGGAAATCCTCAAGCGAGAAGGCCTGGAAAATCTGGCGCATCCGGCAACGGGAGAAAAAATCAGCGAAGTCATGGTCAATTTTCAAAACGGCTTCCGCGTCTGGGCGGCGCAGGCATCGGTCACGCTCCAGCAACCGAAGATCAATCCGAACCAGGAAAGCGCCCTGCTCGCGAAGTTCCGGCAAGGCAGAGACAGCGTCGGCGCGTTCGGGGAGATCATGAATCAGTACGCCCAGAACGAGACGGCGAGCATCCGACAGGATACGAAGACGACGTCGGGCACGGTGTATGCCGTGCTGATCGTCGAATGGATCCTGGTTATCGCGATGGGCGTCTATTTAATCTTCAAGCTGAGTCGTACGATCGGCAACGTGCTGCACAAAACCCGTTCGGTTGCCTCCGGCAACCTGGCCTTCGCCCCGTTGGATAAATACGGGAAGGACGAGCTCGGTCAGATCGATCGATCCGTCGATGGGATGATCGCTCAGATCCGCGGACTTGTGGAGAGCATCTCCTCGCATACCGGGACGGTCGAAGCCTCGTCGCGTGCGCTTGCGGCGGGCGCGGCGGAATCGGCCCAAGCGACCCACGAGTCCGCCGGCCACATCGGCGAAGTGAAGACGCAGATCGAGGTTCAGTCCTCGATCGCGGAAGAGACCAGCAGAGCGATCGAAGAGATGGCGCACGGCATCGGGCGCATCGCCGACGGTATGGGCACCATCTCCGATCATACGTCCGAAGCCGAGCGTATGGCCGACCGGAGCAACGCCAAGGTCCAAACCTTGAGACGGCAGCTTGAGGAAATGCTGGCTTCGGTGCGCAGCCTCTCCGAGATCGTCGAACAGCTACGGGACAAGTCGGGCCGGATCGGCGCGATCGCGGAGAACATCACGGGGTTTGCCGGACAAACCAACATCTTGTCCCTGAACGCTTCGATCGAGGCGGCCAGAGCGGGCGAACATGGCCGAGGCTTCGCCGTCGTCGCCGAGGAGATTCGCAAGCTGGCGGCCAGCTCCATGGCATCCGCGCAAGGCATTCACGAGCTAATCGCCGACACGCAGAGCGGGATCGCCAGCGCCGCCGAGCATATGGATACGACGCTCGCGCGCTCGGAGTCGGGCGGCGCGATGATGTCCGAAGTCGAGCGGGACTTCACGGAGATCCTCCGCTCGATCCAGCAGGTAGCCGTGCAAGTAGCCGAAGCCTCCGCCGTCACCGAGCAAATGTCCGCGGGCTCGCAGGAAGTCGCAGCCAGCATGGAGCAGGCCTCCCGCTCGGCGCAGGAAAACGCGACGAAGACGAGCCTGGTCGCCGCTGCCGCCGACAGGCAGCTGTCGCTCAGCGAACAAATCGCGAGCGCCGCGGCCTCGCTCCAGGAAGTCGTAGGCAGCCTGACGCAAGCCGTCGGCAAGTTCAAGTTGTAACCCATCTTTTAAATAAAACGGCGTATCACTTTTCACCGGAGTTTTGCAGCCCCGATGGAAAGGATACGCCGTATCTTTATTATCCCGAATCAGTCCTGCCTCTGCTACGTCACGCCAAATAAGAATGCGCCACATCGCTATTCGCCCGAATCTGCACCTTACCAGCCAAATAAGAATGTGCCACATCGCTATTCGTCCGAATCTGGGTAGTGTCAAGAAGTCTGTGTAGTAAAATTATCCATCGGGATATATCCATGGTATGAAGTTGTTCTGCATAGGCGTATCGCTCAAACAAAGGCGCGAGAGGCTTTAATCCTTGCTTACGTATCGTTCCTTGTACATCTTTTCGAAAACAGCCTTTGTCTCGGGAGAACTAAAGCCACGGATCGCTCTGCCGAACCATTGCTCGTTATAATCGGTGGCTTGCAGATAGATAATCTTCTCGGCCGC
>Ga0209566_100686_pt1 | contig 19766 bp, 15 predicted proteins | sample Araplavi_mTSA_r2_2_FD_184287 | JGI IMG/M metagenome (GOLD analysis project Ga0209566, IMG submission 184287) | Arabidopsis root microbial communities from North Carolina, USA - plate scrape CL_Cvi_mTSA_r2 (SPAdes) (version 2) | ecosystem: Host-associated > Plants > Roots > Endosphere | place...
TTTTACAGCCAATGATCTCGTGAACGCTCTTCGCCACCAGTTGGATGCATGGGGTCCCCCGGATCTGGTCTATACAATGGGTAGATTCAATGTGTATCCAAATATTCATACGGTGATCCCCAATAAGGCTGTATTTACGATTGAGGCGAGACATAAAGACGCCACGATCATCCATGCTGTGGAGCGTTTGATACTTGAATTGGACCGTTCTGTCCGGGGTTGCGATGTCCAAGTCCGAAAATTATGGGGCCGGGAAACCGTCTGGTTCGATCCTTCCCTATGTGAGCGGATTGAGCAAGCCGCACAAAGCTTAAATTATTCATATAGAAGAATGGTTAGCGGAGCTGGACATGATGCGCAGTTCGTAGCCAGCTTCCTTCCATCTGCTATGATTTTCGTCCCAAGCGTTGAAGGCAAGAGTCATTGCGAAGAAGAATTCACCCCCTATGAAGACTGCGAAAAAGGCGTTAATGTGCTTCTGGCAACGGTCCTGTCGCTGCTGGCATAACTGGATAAAATCAAAACAAGGAGCAAGCAACGATGCACGCTGCTTCTCCTTGTTGTTAAACCTATTCAATAATTGAAGCCAGCGCCGTGTCCATGGCTTGAATCACTTTATCACACCACACATCGAATTCGGGATCTTCTTTCTGAAGCGCAGGATTGGCCAAAATGTGGGCAATCGTCTGTTTAATGCCTTGATCGAAACGGACCGTTGCTGTAAAACCAGGGACAAGTCTTTTCAGCTTCGAGTTATCGAATACAACGGTGTTCGCCTTATCTCCGATTAATCCGCCTCGATAATCCTGCTTACTGCTGGCGGCCAAAAACGCCGACGAGACGTGAACCGCACGCAATTTGACACCTAATGCATCCGCAATCGTTTCATAGATTTGATTCCAGGTCAAAGATTCGTCAGACGTAATCTGCACAGATTCACCTATAGCATGAACATTGCCCATCAAACCGATAAATCCTTTCGCAAAATCGCTGTTATGTGTCATCGTCCACAAGGAAGTGCCATCGCCATGGATAATGACCGGTTTATTTTCCAACATTCGTTTAGCGACCTGCCAGCTTCCGTTGCCTCCATGCACCCCAAGCGGAATAGAACGCTCATCGTACGTATGGCTCGGCCTGATAATCGTAATCGGAAATCCGTGATCCCGGTATTGCTTCAACAAGTAGTCCTCGCAAGCGATTTTGTTGCGGGAATACTCCCAGTACGGATTAGCTAGTGGTGTACCTTCCGTAATGCGATAATCCGAAAGCGGCTTCTGATAGGCGGAAGCGGAGCTGATGAACATGAATTGTTTGGTTTTCCCCGCAAATAAACGATAATCTCTTTCTAATTGTACAGGCTGAAAAGCAATGAAATCTGCAACGACATCAAACTCCATGTCATGAATCAGCTGTTTAACCTTAGCCTCGTCGTTAATATCAGCCTGAATGATGTTCACATTCGCTGGAAGACTCTCCGATCGCGTACCTCGATTCAAAAGATACAGCTCGCATCCTTGTTCAGCTAGCTGCCTGGTAATTGCTGAACTGATCGTTCCGGTTCCTCCAATAAATAGCGCTTTCATAGCACACCTCCTATAGGAATTAACATATTCTTATTCTCGCCCGGAGTCGCATTATCCTGCGCTGCCGACTGCTGCTACATGAAGCCCCTCCTTTTCATCAAGCTTTTATAAAGCGAAAAACCATTTGCTCCATATCATGGATCGTTTTCTCATAATCGGTTTCCTCGCCAGCCAGCATGTACTGCAACGCTAATCCGTCTCTGACCGACCAGAATAAACAGGCAACCGTCGCCTTATCAAGATCGGAGCGAAACTCGCCAGTTTGGATGCCCGCATCAATAATCTCCTGAATCCATACAAGCGCTTTGTCCGCATATTGTTTCCAACGCTCGATTAATTCCGGCTGCCGGGCCGCATACAGAATAAATTCAAGATGAAAAGCTAACCATTTACGCAAATCGTTCAGCGACTGGCGGCGAAAGCGCTCGAACATATGATGGATTTGATCGGTTGCGTTAGGTATGCTTTTGAACTGCTCGCTTAAGCTGCTCACCATGGCATTCATTCTGTTGTCCGCCATTTGGATGTACATCTCTTCTTTGCTCGAAAAATAACTGTAAATAACGCCCTTACTCATCCCTAAATGACGGACGATATCATCGACGGTCGTGGCCTGGAAGCCTTTTTCTGTAAAGCAATGCAGCGCTGCTTCGAGAATGGCGGCTTTCTTCTCGGCCTTATAAGCTTCTGATACTTTAGGTGACATACCGCTTTCTCCTTTCCGTAGCAAGGTGGTGTACAACCGGAACAGCTGCACAAATTAGACTGACCAGTCAGTTTTAGATATATCATAACATAAGAAAGAGATTTTGGAAAAATATTTCATTCTAGCTTAAGAAAGAAAGGCCCCGTAATATGGGGCTCTTAACCCAAGCATATTGTTTACACAATAATTATGTTATCATTCTTCCCTCTACCAACCCCAATGCGTTTAAAATAAATCACCGTTCCATCCAAGCTCCCGGGATTAAACGTGTTGGGTCTTAAAACATTCATGCGAGAGAGGTAAAAATTTAATCATAAAAGAGACATGAAAAAAGACTGCCCTCCCCATGAGCAGTCCCAATCATTCCTTAAAACAACGACTCCGCCCCATCAATAAACACTTGCGTCCCCGTTATGGCTTGAAGCCTCCGAGGCCAGGAACGCTACCAGATCGGCAACCTGTTCCGGTTGACCTGGCGCATGTTCCAACGGCTGGCTGCCCTGCGGGTATTTAACAGGGATTTTGATTTTCTCAAGCTCGGGCGTATGTTTAGTATTCTCCCCGATATTCGTCTGAATTGCGCCCGGGCAAATCGCATTGACGCGTATCTTGTACTGTGCAAGTTCTAGCGCAGCCATTTTCGTGAAAGCGATTTGCCCCGCCTTGGACGTGCTGTACACAGACATGCCGAAATTAGAAAATTTACGGCTGCCATTGATCGAGCTTGTCACAATAATACTGCCACCCCGCTCTTTCATGTGCGGAATGGCATTTTTCACACAAAGGAACGTTCCTTTCATATTCACCGCTAGCGTCTGATCCCAGTCTTCCACTTTCATATCTTCAATTGGCGCAAGTACTCCGTTAATTCCAGCATTGGCAAAAACTACATCTAACCGCCCCCACGCCTGTATTGCCTGATCGAACGCCCGGGCAACACGCTTTGGGTCAGAGACATCCGTATCGACCATCATGGACTGGCCTCCGGCGTCCGTAATATCCTGATAGCTCATTTCCGTCCGCTCATTTTTTAAATCAACGAGGCACACTTTCATACCTTGCTGCGCTAACATGATTGCGGCTGCCCGACCGATCCCTGAACCCGCTCCAGTAACCAACGCAACCTTATCCTTCAGATCCGGCAGCAGCATACGGGGCTTTTGCATCGTTTGCATGTTCACAACTAGTCACCTATTCCTTCTTCGCATCTTGTAACGGATCTACGAATCCTCAAATAGGTATGCCCCAGCCCTTAGTAAAATATGTAAATGGCATGCCAAACAAATTCATCCCACCCGAATAATCAGGCAGGATGAATTCGCTTATTCCTCTATGGTTTTGAAGTCCAGCCATTAATCAAGGCATTCGCATCAGTCACAAGCGCAAATTTAGCTTGCGCCATAACATCCGTCCCCGAGCTATTATTCAAGTGCTTGAGGAAATCCTGCATATGTTTGGCTGCCATATCGGCGTCACCTTTGCTTAGTTGATGCTGAGCCTGGCTTAAACTGTTGGCCAGTTGATTCGTCAACGGCTTCTGTAGTTGTCCTTCGGCAGCATATCGTTGAATGAGGTTCGACAATGCGTCGATACTCGTCTTCACCGTGTAATGGAACGTTTGTTCTGTCCCGTTTCCAGCTTTGTCTGTCACCGTAACATTTAACGTATGAGGGCCAAGCAAACCCGCCGTAACAACATTAGAATCATTATCAACGTGTTCACCATCGAGCGACAGGTCTTGGCTTTGAATGCCCGACAAGGCGTCTTCCGCAGACAAGTGGAGCGCAAGCGGGACATCATCGCTATATACGACATCATCAGTTATGACGCTGCCATTCACCGTTAACACAAAGCTCGGCTTCGTCTGATCAATCGGAACGATGAGCTCCTGCGTGGGTTCAACAACGCCTGCGCGATCCGTAGAACGGAATTGCAGCTTATTCAGCCCATCATTCTTGATAACGATAGGTGATGTATACGTCAACCATACACGGTTATCCCCGATCCGATATTCTGTACTTACTACGCCGGAATCGTTATCATAGACGGCTAACGTCACCGTTGCCTGCGTGTTCAACCAGCCGTTCTGCGGAGCCGGGGCTACATGTGCAACGGTAACCGGCGGTTCGGTGTCCGGCGAATCTGTCAGCAGCGCTGGCGCAGAAATCATAAACTTATGCGAATACGGATCCGTCCCTTTCGCGCGCACAGCGATTTGTGTCAAATCGCTCACACTCGCAGGCAGCGTATATCGCGTTGAACCTGCGGGCAAATCAGCAAACACCGATGCCCCATTATACAACATATAGCCTTGATTGGCTGTGCTCGGAGCATCCCACTGCAGCGTATTTGTCCCGCTGCTATCGGTTTTTACACGAAGTTGCTGAGGCGGAGGCGGCGCATTGAACACCTGAACTTGCGTTAGCCGAGGTGGACCCGTCAAATCCATGCCGGCGTTGCTGCCAGAAGCGTTCTCGACCATCACTTTTACATATCTGGCGTGATACGTTTGGCCCAGATCAATGGGATAGGAACGATCTTCAGCATCGAATCCTCCAGCTTCATTCCCCGTATAGAACGTATACCCTTGCGGACCCTTTTTCTCCACTTGTTGAAATGTCATCTCATTCAATACGACTGCCGAAGCATGATCCGCCACATCATCGGAAATATAGACAGACGCACCTTTTAACCGGGATGATTTGGCAAATAAACGAATCTGACTGAAATCCATCGCCTGACCTAAGTCAAGGATGAAACTGCCTTTGCGCTCCCCGTCTGTACCGGGCCAGGAATAATTGCCGATTTGCGCCAAGTTCGTGACATTCGTCACGTTCCAAAGCGTTGGATCCTCCAGCACCCCATTGGTCAGCTTATTGGCATTCCCGAATTCATTCGCGCTTACCGACTGCAGCTGAATCGGGTTCGCGCCTGCTGTCGACCCGGCATTATACGCTTTTTTGTTGAGCGCCAGATTAACCGACGATACGCCGGAAGCCACTTTGCTGATCGTAATATCCGCAATCTTCAATTGAGAATCGTATGCGGAGTTTGTGCCACCTGCCGAACTGCGGTAGATGCCCCATTTTGGCCGTAAATATTGATCGAATGCAGCCGGAAACTCCGTCTCAAAGCTGCCAGCCCGCTCCGGTCTGCGCCATAAATCTTTGACACCGTCGGTTCCGCCTTTATTGGCGAACGCTTGAAACACATCCGGATTGTCAAAGCTGTACACTTTACCAGTGACTGTATCCGTAATTTTCACCGTGAACCAGCCGCTGTCGGAGATCAACGCATTCAGCTGCACCTTAATCCAGTGGCCGTCGATTTCCTTGAGCGGAACTCTTAGCATCGTCTTATCACCGTCGAAACGGTTATGATTCACAACGAGGTCCCGGCTGTTCGTTCCGGATATGGACATCGCCAAGAGGTAAGCCCCGTTCTCCCCGCCATTATTCCCCCCAGGCAGCGTATCTGCCAATTGTCGGTTCACGGCCTTCAACTGAAATATATGCCTGAAATTAGACTGATTCCATTGAGTGCCATCCGGAATGTTCCACATCCATTCATAGGCAACCTGATCCCCTTCATAGGCGACAAAATCGTGCGTCGAATCTTCGCTCGGACGAATCTCAATGCGCTGCCGGTCATTGACCGCCGCTCCGTCCACGACATAGCCCAGGTTCCAATCAAATACACCTTTATGACCGTACTCGCCATCACGAACTTTATCCAAAAATTCATTATTCAAGCCCCGGCCGTTCGCCGTGATCTGAAATACATTCTTTTGCAAGTTGCTGTCCCAGACACTCTTGATATGATCATCGGCTGCAGTCGCCGTAGGCTGATCGCCATAGTAGCTATGATAAGCGTCCCTGATTCTTTTGGTAACCCCTTCCACAGGCTCATCCGTCCCCATCGCGCCGCCGAGCACGTTATACGGCGAGACGCCTGCGATGGCGTTCATTTTAATCGTTTTCTCATGCACACCATAGCCACGCGCTGTCACGTCCACCGTACATATCGATAAGGTCCCGTCATTAAAATGAAGCGTAAACGCAATCGTGCCAAGCGGCAGCTTGGCCAGGTACGGGAGCGCGAAGGTGATCGTTCCATCCGTGAGGTGGAAATCCACATTCGGTTGGAGCACCGTATCGCCCTGGCTTATGCTTGTTAGCGATTGCCCGATTGCAAGGTGCATTTGCGTAGATACAGGCAAAACCTGATCCCATGTACTGTAGGTCATTCGATCCGGCGTAAGCTTCGTTGCGTTCACAACCGGTGCCTTCCCATAAATTCTTACGCCGGAAAGTCCCATCTGCGAAGCGGCATCATCTGCGCGCCGATCACTGGGGCCAACGAGCACGGTGTTGATCATCACATAGCGGGCTGTAAAGGGATAGAGGAACGTTTTGGTATCATACGCCCATTGCTGCCCGTTATGATTCACATACGACCACAAGCCTTCCGTCTCTGTGCCGCCCGCTAACTTCCAGCCGTTCACCTGCCAGTCATACCTTATGGCCGAATCGGACGCGGTTGGCGCAGTGGTCCAAGCTTGCGGATCGTTCGCATAATATACCTCGTAGCGCGTCGCATTGTTTTGAATATTGGCGATTGTATTAGGAATTTCCAGATACAGTTTATCAATCGTTTGGGGGGCTCCAAGATCCAGCGAGAATGCTAGCGAAGATGGTGAATAATCACGGTTGTACACATTCGGGCTCGAATTCCGCCAGTACCCGCTCCCATCTGTTCGCAATGCATCAGCGCCTGGATGATCGGCTGTTTCTGAGCTAACTTTCAGATTGACACCCGACTGCGGGTTGAAGCGTGAAGTATCGAGCAGGTTAACCGTCCCCGGTGTGGCCGGCATGGAAGCGGCCTCCGCTGCCGAGGAAGCATCAGAAGCGGTAGAAGCAGCAGTAGTTGGAACCACGGGCAAATAGGCGCAAGGAACAGCAAGTGCGAAGGAAAGTGCGGCGCTGATCATTTTTTTGACAATTGGTTGCCTGTAGGGTTGAAAATTCATTTTTTACCTCCTTGAATAGACTCTCACATCGGTTTCCAAACTAAATGCCATCCCTCCTGCCTGTCATAATAGGTTTTGGCCTACCTCACAGCTTGGTAATCACTTACAATTCCAATCATAAAAAACTCGTCTGCATTTCTGTATAGATTTATTTACGACGTATATGGCTTTTTTTACGATGTTTCCCCGACCGACTCCAAACAAAAAAAGCCTGATTGCTCAGGCTTTCTCCACTAAATGACGCTTGGTATATTCAAAAAACGCCAGCGCATTCTCCCACGACGCGAACCCGGCTTGAGCGCTTTTGTCGCTGCCCCCGCCTTTGCCCTGGAATTCGCTCAAATGGGCTTTAAAGAACGCTCCACACGATAGCTCACTGCTCCCGCTGTTGGCGAGCACCACTTTGTTCTCGCTGGAAGTGGCTAGCAGCACAGGAAGCTCACTGTCTGCGGCCAGTTTAGCCGCCAAGTTTTGCAAGTCTTTCAAAGGCTTGTCCGCAAATACATGCGCCACCCATTGGCCCTCACGGCTCGCTAACAGCTCTTGCCCGACGTAAGCATCGTTCTTTGCTTTCAGCTCATCAATCTCCAGCTGCAGTTGCCGCTGCTCCTGCTCCCATTTCTCGATCCGCTCGATAAGGTCCTCTTTCGCCGTTTTCAACTTATTCGACAACGCGCCGAGAATTCGCTGGTTGCCGTTAAACTCTTGCAGCGCACGGTACCCGCACACAAAGTAAATACGCGTATTGCTCTTCTGCTTTTCCGCTTTCAGCAGCTTAATCATGCCGATCTCGCCGGTTGATGAGATATGTGTGCCTCCGCAGGCGTTATACTCCACGCCTTTCATCTCAACAATGCGAATGTCCGCCGTCACCTTCGGCGGTTTGACCAGCGTCAGCTGGGCCATTTGCTCCGGGGTCACAAAATAGCTGACGACGCTTAAATTCTGATAGATCCGCCGGTTCACCTCGTGCTCGATCGCAGCCAGCTGCTCAATGCTCAGCTCCGGCCGTTCAACATCAATGGACGCATAATCGCTGCCCATATGAAAACTCACCGTCATCGCGTCGTACAGATCGCGGCAGACGGCCGACAACAGATGCTGTCCGCTATGCTGCTGCATATGGTCGAACCGTCGCTGCCAGTCGATACGGCAGCTTACTTGCGAAGCATCCGGCAGACGCTCGACTTTGTGCAGCACTTCATCCGCCTCCGTCACCACATCAAGCACCGGAATGCCGTTAATCTCCCCGGTATCATAGGGTTGTCCGCCTCCGGTCGGGTAAAAGGCCGTCTCCTCCAGGATGACATAGATGCCGTCTTCCCGCTCCAGCGTCTGTGTGATTCTCGTCTGCCACTCTGTTGTATAAGCGGACTCATAAAATAATTTTTTCGTCATGTGCAAATTCCTTTCTATTTACCGGCTGCGGCTTACCCGAACACCCGTTCCATGATGATGTATTGCTTACCACCTTTGGTGAACACTTCTTCGGTGGCAGCAAGGCCGAACTTTTCATAGAAGCCTGCCTTTTCCCGTCTGGCATTGCAGAAGATTCGCTTGATGCCGGCTTGCTTCGCTTCTTCCAACATATAGTTCAGCAGCGTGCTGCCGTACCCTTTATTTTGCTCGGACGCTCTTGTCGCAAATTTGCGAAATTGGCCTTCTGCCCCCTCCACAAAGAGAGAAACGACCGATAGCAGCTCATTTTCCACAAAAAGCCCGTAATGCCGCCCTAGGTGATCATCCTGCAGCTTGACATATTCGGGATCCTTCTCCGGCCACATGACTTCATGGCGCAGCTGCCAGGCAAGCTCTTTTTGAATATATCTGATCTCCACATCATCATCTCCAAAGTTGTTCTTCATGCATCGTACCGTAAAATGGGTTTCTACTCAATAGCTGCTATTCCATGAATGCCTTTTTTATTCAGGATTGCTAGTTTACCCATAGAAGCTTGGCCTCTATTGAATATATATATCATATCGAATAAGTTACTAGCAGGTGATGTTCAATGAGACGTCGATCAAGTGCGCGGATGGTCCGTTTTGCGGTTATCGGTGACAGCCATATCGGTTATCCGACAAGTTTGTCCACTTTTAAAAACGTGCTCATGCATGCTGTACGTTCCGGGAATAAAAGGTTTGTTATTTTCGGAGGCGATAATAAACATGGCTCTTCAGGGGCGTCGGCCGAGGCGAATTATTTGGCGTTCAAAGAAACCGTGACTGAGGTGCTGGGCCCGAGAAAAATCAGATACAAAGCGTCGATTGGGAACTGGGAGACGAATACGAGAGGTCTATTCCGTAAATATCTTGGCGATGTGTATGGTGTAATGAGTTTCCCCGGGACACAGGGGCGGGTTAAATATGTGTGGCTGGATAACGCCATCAGCAAATTCAGTGCGGCAAGTATTAGCTTGCTGAAAGGATTGGATCCTAACTTTTACTATATTATTAATTGCCATTGGCCATTGCGCATAAACGGACTCTCCATTGATTCTTCTCATATGATCTCGCAGCAGGAGACGGACCGCTTCTTTGAAGCGATTCCCCCCCAAGTGCGGAATAACGTGCTTGCCATTTTCACACATCATGCGCACACGTTTTGTTCGAAGCTCGAGCATATTTATCCGGGATTCCCGGCTACTCAGTTTTATGTATGCGGCTGCTCAGGCGCTTATAAATGCAAATCCGATGAGACCGGCTTCATCCGAGGCTACTATGATGCGTCCATCTCTTTTCGCAACCGGCAAGCCAGCGTCACAGTCAAGCATATTCAGGTTTGAACTTCCGCAACCTGGCTCTTTTCTTTGCGGATCAGGCTGATAATCAGCGCGATACTTACAGCAAACGCTAGAATCATTAAGATAAATGGCAGACGTGAGTCAAGCGCGTACGACCATCCCCCTATGAGGCCTGAAGGCGAGATAAACAGCAGAACCAGAACTTGCAAAATGGAAAACATTTTGGCACGGTGCTCATCATCAATGACATTCGCCACGACGGCTTCTAAATACGGGCTCGCAATAATGCTCCCGGAGGCCGCCAACATCGTGCTGAGAATGACTGGAAGCATCTGTCCCGGCAGCGCCGCAATCAGCAAGCATTTGGAGGCAATAGCCAGCGCAAAACCCACGATCATATACTGACGGGCCTTCTTCTCTTGAAAGCGCGGAATAATCAGGAAGATCAAAGCCAGCATCGCTGCGGAGGAAATCGCCGGAAAGATGCCGATCAGAGCATCGCTGATTTTCAATGCCTCCACTAGGTAGAGCGAAAGATACGTGTTCTGCAAGGTGATTTGAAAGTTGAAGCATATGTATACGCCAAAAACCGTCATTAACGTCCGGTTGGATAAGACGGTTTTCATCACATCGAAGTATTCACTCAAGCTGTCTCTCAGCCTTACCGTCGTATTTTCTTGCATTTTCCGCAGTCCGATCTCCGTTTCATGGGTCGCATAATTACGTGCAATGAACATTACAGTCACACTTACGCAAAATATCACATATAGAACGCGCACAGCTGGAACCAGTGTGACATGATGAACGAGCAGGCCGGCGAGCGGTGCGAACAATCCGCCAATCACGCCAATGATTTGCAAAATCCGAAAAACAATCGAACGATCCTTCGGCTCCGTGTCCTCTACCAGCAGACAATACCAAGCCGTATTGGGAACGCGAAGAAAACTATTGAATACGGCAGCGATCAGAAAGTACCAGAAATTTTGCGATACCGCCCAAATCAACGTCGGGATACTCCAGCTTAACAGATCGTAATAAAGCAGCGCTTTGCGTCTCCCCAACCGATCCGTCAAATATCCGCTTATAAACGAGGTGAAAATTTGCAAAATAAGTCCTAATGATGTAATGAAACCGATCTGCCACTCATTAACGCCCAATTCATACATGTAGACCGATACATACGTCGTAATCATGCTGTATGGCAAAATAAACAGCGGTTCATACAACAAACAGCCTCTGGCGTTCCCCTGGATTCCTTTAAACAAGTCCATCCCTCCACGTTTGTCGACCTCGTCGGCTTTATCTTTGAAAGCGCTCTACTCGCGCATGCATGCTCATTTCGATTTTAAGGGACTCATTTCCTGCATGTGAAAAAAAGGTTAGATGCAACTTTTACGTATCTGATGCGTCTACTTATTCGAAGTATATGGGTTTATTTTCCAAATGAATTCTTTAGGAGCTGATCGTGTGGGAAATCGAATAAAAATGAGTCTCATAAGCCTTGCTGTTTTTGCATGCTCGATACTACTGCCGGCTGGAAGCCAAGCAGCAGAATCCAGCGTGAAAGTGACGCTGCCCCATTTTCAAGTTAAGCTGAACGGTCATGTAGTAGATAATTCCTATCGGCAGTATCCGCTCCTGGTGTATAAAGACATTACTTATTTTCCGATGACATGGTCGGATAGCCGGCTGCTCGGGCTCATGTCCACCTGGTCTGCAGAGAACGGGCTGGCGATCCAGAAAGACAAAGTAACGGCTGCTTATCATACATATGAGATAAATCAGAAGAACGCCGAAAGCTCTATAGCTACGATAGCCTCGTTTGGCATTACTGTAAATGGTCTGAAGATTGATAACGCAAAGCAGGAATATCCTTTATTGACTTATAAGGATGTAACTTATTTCCCTTTAACCTGGGAATTCGCTCATGAGCAATTTGGTTGGAACTTTGCGTGGGATGCAGCTGAGGGTCTGGCCATCTATTCTGACAATCCACAGCTAGAGAAGATCGGTTTGCCGTCGGAAGCTGGTGAGAATAGCGTCGCTTTGTATAACGGCTATTATTACTATACGCTGACGCGTGGCAGCAAGAATGAAATTTATCGAGCGCCTGTTGGTGATTTAAACGCCACGGCCCTTGTCTACACGTATGATATTGAAACAGCCTATGGCTTGCAAAAGATGATGGGCTTTCAGCTCAGAAATGAGGATGAACTATGGTTTAATTTTCATTTAGGCGGCGGCTTTATGGGACATGATGAATACGGCAAAATTTATCCGGACGGCCATGCATCAATCGAGCACACGGGCTATTTGAATTTTGAGAATACACCGATTGGCACTGTCATCGTGGATTATTCCGTTCCCCCGAGCCCCAATAATTTACGGCTTGTTCCCCCGGGAAGCTCGCATGATGCTAAATCGATAGGGGATCCGAATTTGTTATATGGATGGCATGCACCGGATGGCGGCTCGACAAGCTTTGCAAGAACCGCATCATCGGCAGTCAGAGGCAACGATGTTTATGTCATGGCGACTGAGTTCGGATTCGCCAACAACATGAGGAATCACATTTACAAAATTGATGTAACGTCGAATCAGACCGTCAAAGTGGTTCAAGATGCGATCAGCGAATTTGCTGTGCGAGGAACGGAGCTTTACTATAACAAGCAGGACGACGGTTATGTGTATAGCTCCAATCTCGATGGAACGAACGAGCGTAAACGGTCAGCTCGTCCAGCTTCCAGTTGGAGTATCAGCGCCGAGGGCAGCCTCTATTACTTATCTCGTGACGAGCAAGGACCGAATCATTTGTTCAAAGCCGGAGCGGATGGCGTCGACAATCAAGTTCTTCCGGAAGCGCTGCAAAGTGTTCAAATCGTGGGGAGTTGGATGATCTGCAAGCCTTTTGACGTTGGGTATGACGGATGGATTATTTTGGATCTATCCGGGAAGCTGCTGACGAAAGTAGAGGAATCAGTATCCAGCATTTTTGCCCATAATGGTCAAATCATCATGACGATGGCGGACGATCACTCGGTAGTCTTGTTGAAGTAGTGTGTTGCCTGGTACGGGCTGGCGGGTTAGCGGAACTCTTGATTCGCTAAAGAGCTGGCTGATCGTTGGCTACTGTTCCACTAATGTGATTCCGCTAAAGAGCTGGATGATCGCTGGGCGGAGCTTTGGACGGTCAATAGCGGAACTTTATTTCCGCTATCCGCGGTTTTCCCAGCCGCGCTGGTGGATTAGCGGAACTACTGTTCCGCTAAAGAGCTGGATGAATCGCTGGGCGAAGCTTTGGGCGGTCAATAGCGGAAGAGTACTTCCGCTATTGGCTGTTTTCCCAGCCGCGCTAGCAGTTTAGCGGAACTCTTGTTCCGCTAAAGAGCTGTATGAATCGCCCAGACGAGCTTTGGGCGGTCGATAGCGGAACTTTACTTCCGCTATCCGTGGTTTTCCCAGTCGCGCTGGCGGATTAGCGGAACTACTGTTCCGCTAAAGAATCGGATGAATCGCCCAGCGGGGCTTTGGTCGGTCAATAGCGGAACTTTACTTCCGCTATCCGCGGTTTTCCCAGCCGCGCTGGCAGTTTAGCGGAACTCTTGTTCCGCTAATCAGCTGGATAAATCGCCCAGCGGAGCTTTGGTCGGTCAATAGCGCGGTTTTCCCAGCCGCGCTTGTTGGATTAGCTGAGCGCCCAATGACGCTCACCTTACGCCTGCCAAATTTCTTCCGTCAGGTCGGCCATAACCGTCATCGCCGCCTTGCTGCCCGAGGCTGCGGCATAGATCAACTGCGATGGCATCACGTACGCCGAATCCCCCGCCGCGTATACCCCGGATGCATTCGTTCGGCCCATCTCATCGGTTACAATCCCGCCGTTTGCGGCTGTTTCATAGCCGAGCGTCGCTTCGAACTTGGCGTTGGGTAGCAGAACGGCATCGACAAAACCGCCACTGCAAGCGACATGCGTGCCATCTATAAACTGCACACGTTCCAGTATACCGTGTTGCCCTGCAAACGACGCGATTGGTGTATCCAGGATCCGGATGGAGCGGGATGCCAGCTGCTCGCGCTCTTCAGACGTAAGAAGATCGCGACCATTCGTACACACAATCAAATCGCGGCTCCAATTCAAGAGCAGCTTCGCCTTATGAAAGACGGTCGGCTGATCCGAGACGATAACTAGCGTCTGGTCTCGCAGCTCCCAACCATCGCAGAACGGGCATTGGAACAAGCTTTTCCCGTAAAGCTCATGAACACCTTCGATCTCGGGAAGCTTCTCCTTCAACCCGGCTGCCAAAATCAACTTGCGCACCTGCACTTGCTCCCCTAGAGTGGAGCTGACAATGAAGCCCTGCTCGGTTTTGCGAATATCGGTCACCTCAGCTTCCCGATGCGCAACGCCAGGATATTTCAGCACCTCCTCCAACGCAATGCGGCGAAATTCCCCAGGCTGAATGCCGTCACGCGTGATGAATCCGTGCGAGGCATGTGTCACTCCGTTCCGCGGCTTACTGTTATCGAACAGCACAACGCTCTTTCTCGCTCTGCCTAGCACTAACGCCGCATTTAATCCCGCCGGCCCACCGCCGACAATCGCACAATCGTAAATCATAACATCCATCCCTTCGAATGATTCATTGTTAGACATTATAGATACATGATATCCTTGATTGAATTGAAAAAGAAGCAAAGCCCTACGATCATAGTGACTTTGCAAAAGTAGAAGAACTTGCGGCCTGAGCAGCAATATCCGTCATTTTGGTATTCCTGAGATGCTGCTCCATCGCATCCTCCGCTGCCAGCATCGTCTGATGAATCAAGCAGCGGGAATCTTCGCTGCCGCAGCATTCAAATAACGAAACGTTTCCTTCCACCGCCTGAATGATGTCCAAAAAGGAGATGTCCTCTTTTTTCCCTTTCAACCGATAGCCGCCGTTGGCGCCTGAAGCCGACTCAATCAGCCCCGCTTTCACGAGCTTCGTAAGTATTTTGGACAAATATGTAGGGGATACGCTCTGGGCGTCGGCTAGCTGCTGCACGCCAACCGGTCTGTCCGGTGCAAAAGCCATCAAAAATAACATCGTGTGAAGCGCATAGTTCGTCGCTTTAGAAAATTTCATCTTCTCCGCCACCCAATCATAGATATCATGAGTCCATGATAACCACAATACCATGCACATGTCAAGCGATATCCAGCAGCTCCTTCACCTATGCACAAAAAAAGCCGCAAACGATGCGGCTCTTCCTTCGCTATGACCAAAGTGCAGGCTTGGTCACCATAAACCATAGCATAATCAATAAAAGAATAAGATAAATCCAGATCGAGCACTGCAGCGCTCGAACAATCTGTTGCTTATCTTGCCCTGGTTCATTTAGTTTTCTAAGCTTCGGCGAAAAAGCACGGGCCAGAAAAAATAATGAACTGAGCAGGATTAGCACCGTCACGACGATCCATGGCGTCTTCCACGACCATGATCCCATGATGGCAAGTACAATGCCAGATACGACCAAAATATGGCCTGTGTGTTTTGCCAATTGGATTGCAAATCGGAACGTAAGGAGGTACGCACCTTGCTCGGCACCCTCCGCTGTTACCAATTTCCTGGCGGTCGGCAGCAGGACAAAAAACGGGCCGATCGAGACAATGGCACTCAAAATGTGCACATAAAGCAAAAGGCTATGCAAGATAATCACAGTTATTACTGCGTGACCGGCCGGAACTCATGCACCCATACTCGCATCTGCGGCAGCCAAGGCATGCCAGGATGCATCGAAAGGATGGATTGCTTATAAGCTTCGAGGTCGGCATAGCCCTCTTGCTTCGCATGGTCTTCGGTTAATTCACCAAGAGATTGCGAATATACGTTCTCTACTACGAATTCATGGCCTTCCAGCGTCATGATCTCGCCGATATCGGCATAGCGGCCGTTACGGCGTGTGGCTGTTTTGCGCCCTTGGATGACTTTTTCTACATCCGCAGGTAAAGTTACTAAACGCTCAATCGTACATGTTTTGGGTGGTAATGTGTTGGGATCAGTTGATTGTGACACAGTCATGTTCCTCCTTCATATCGTCAACCCACTTTATCATACATTGCAGGAAAATGGAAATTTACTCTTACAAGCGTAAGGGAGCGAATGTTCCCTTACCCCTTATCCCTTAACCGTCTCGCCGACAAAAGGTTGACGAACATCCACCGCTTTGCGCTTGGCAACGAGCAGCGTAATGATCCCGCTCAGGATCGTAACGACGGCCAAGATTATCATGAAGGCAGAGATCCCAATCCAGTCCAAGCATGCGCCGGTCGCGAGCAGGGCCACCTGAAACATGACACGATCCAGCATGCCCCGGAATGAGAAGAAGCGGCCTTGCGATTCTTGCGGCACTTTGATTTGGAACATCGTCGACACCATCGGGAAGAAGAAAGCGACTGCGCAGCCGAATAAGACGAAAGAGCCGAGCACCGCATAGGTGTTTTCGCTGAAGGACAAACCGGCAAAAGCGAGCGCAAACAGCAGCATGAACAGTGTGGAGGCGGTTACCAGATTCCGCGCACCGATGACGCGCTTGGCGAACAGACCGACAACCAGAATGCTGGAGCCTTCGATGGAATAAATCCACCCCATCAGTTCGGGCTTATGCTGAATTTGGCTAAATTTCAAGACGAGCAAGTTGAAACCGCCGAGAAATAACGTGATGACACCACTATTAATCAAGGCAATCAAGATCGACGGTTGTTGACGAATGAGCGGGAACATCTCCGAGAACTTGATTTTCTCTTGTTTTTTGCCTGGAGTGCCTTCCGCATGTTTGGGAATATGCAACCGGGTAATCAGCAGCACCAGGAAGACGTAAAATACGAGTGACATCGCATAAACCGAGTACAAATTCATCACAGCGACCAAAATACCAGCAACGGCCGTGCCACCGATCCGCGCGATTGTTGTAACGTTGAAGTTGATACTGTTCGCTTTGAGCAGCTTGGAAGCGGGTACGACCGCCGGTAATGCGGCTTGTACAGTCGGCATGTACACCGTAGCCGCTAATTGCATGATGACGACAGAAAGCAGCATAAGTGCAACAGACCCGTATCGAATTGCCGCAAACATCACAATTGGCGCTAAACAGCGTACCAATCCGGATATGAACAAGATTTTCTTCTTATCATAGCGGTCTGCCCATACGCCAGCTTGCGGTGAAATGAGCACACCGAGAAAAAGGCCGCACATCAGGATTAAGCTTTTGCCCAAATCAGAAGGGACATGGCTTTGCATAAATTGCAGGTTGGCGATGATGCTGGTCCAAATCCCGCCGCCTTGAATCGCTTCTCCGATCATCATATATATGAACGTTCGGTTTCGAAGCAATGAATGATCCATAAGAAATCTCCTTTTTCTATCACTCTTCAACCCGGCTTCCAGGCAATTTCGATTGCAAGAAGCGAATGCAGCCATGAATAATGACGAACAGAAGCCCTATATTAATCGCATGATCAGCCAAATTGAGAATGCCACGTCCTGAACGGGAAATTAAAAAATCTGTCACTTGTCCAAACAATGTACGGTCAATGCCATTGCCAACGGCGCCGCCCACGAGAAAGGCTAGCCCGATTTCCATCCATTTCCCTTTTAATTTCCAGGCTCGGCGATAATAAAGAACGCCAATAACGAACACAACGGCGATCACGGCAAAAAGCCGGCTGTACCCTTGGAACATGCTGCGCGCCATCCCGCTATTCTCGTAATGGGTGAGATTCAAATGCCAGTACGTAACGGTTTCTCCAATCTGAACATATGTTCGAATTAGATATTTGGATACCTGATCGATCACAACGACCAATCCAGCAATGAGATAAAATAGCATAATAACCTCCCTTCCGCCTATGAATCTCTAGTATATCACAATTATATCACGGGACATTAGAAGCAAATCTAACCCCATTCGCGTCTTTGATACCTTTCAACCTTCTTCTTTTTAATGAAAAAGCAATCCACCTTAAAATTTCGCGCTTAAGGGGATTGCTTTTGGGGTGTTGATAATTATTGAAATCATGTTAATTAACGAAATAACATCATTATTTAGCTTGGATGTAGCCTTCCGCTTTCAGCAATTCGGCAATCAGCACAGCGCCGCCCGCTGCTCCGCGCAATGTGTTATGTGATAAACCTACAAATTTAAAATCGTATAAGGCATCTTCGCGCAAGCGGCCTGCCGATACGCCCATACCGCGCTCGATCTCACGATCCAGACGAGTTTGCGGTCTGTTCTCTTCTTCGAAATAAGTGATGAATTGTTTTGGCGCGCTTGGCAGCCCCAGTTCTTGCGGACGGCCTTTGTAGTGGTACCAGCGATCCAGAATTTCCTCTTTGGACGGTTTATTTTCAAAGGACACGAATACCGTAGCCAAGTGACCGTCCGTTACCGGCACGCGAATGCATTGCGTTGTGATCAAAGGCGCGCTTGCTTTGACAATCTCATCATTCACAATGCTGCCCCAGATGCGAAGCGGCTCCTGCTCGCTCTTTTCTTCTTCGCCGCCAATGAACGGAATGATGTTGTCCAGCATTTCCGGCCAATCCGTGAAGTTCTTGCCTGCGCCGGAAATCGCCTGATACGTGGAAGCCACAACTTGGGTCGGCTTGAAATCACGAAGCGCATGAAGGGCCGGCACATAGCTCTGAATAGAGCAGTTTGGCTTCACGGCAATGAAACCTGTTGCTGTTCCGAGTCTTTTGCGCTGCGCTTCAATGACAGCCATATGACCCGGATTGATTTCCGGGATAATCATCGGGACATCGGGTGTCCAACGGTGAGCCGAGTTATTGGAAATGACCGGCGTGCCCGTTTTGGCATAAGCTTCTTCCAAAGCTTTAATCTCATCTTTCTTCATATCTACCGCGCAGAAAATAAAATCGACATCAGCGGCAACCTCTTCCACTTTCGATGCATCCTGTACGATAATATGACTGACACCTTCGGGAATGGCGCCGGACATTTTCCATCTGCCTTGAACAGATTCTTCATATGTTTTACCGGCGGAACCGCTGCTAGCCGCAATCGCCGTTACTTGAAACCATGGGTGCTGATCGAGCAGTTGTACAAAACGCTGTCCCACCATGCCCGTTCCTCCAACAATACCAACCTTCAACTTCGCTGTCATCTGATATTCAAATCCTTTCCATAGGGTCTCTAAATAACTATTCAAATCGTTTCATTTGGTGCACCGCTTGCGTCCCCAATCGCTGCCAATCTGGCAGCAACAAAAAAAATCCCACCCCCAAGACTTCATTCAGTCTTAGGGACGAGATTTGTATGCTCGTGGTACCACCCCAGATTCGCCGATATGTCGCCATACGGGCCTCCTCAAGTACGGCATGATCGGTCATGCTTATACTTTAGCTCTGTAACAGGAGCTCCTGTCACACCACCTCCCGCGTCTTCGGGTTCCGGTGTGCTGCTCTGAGTTTTTCTTCAATAAAGATCTCTTTACTCCTTTTCAGCTGACGGAGCTCTCTGTGAAAGAATTCAATTATTTACTCGTCTCTTCACCGCATTTGAATGTTGGGCTTATTTTATCAAATAACTTTAACCAGGTAAATAGAATTTTTAAAAAATTTTTAAAATAGGCGGTTGCCCCTCTAGCTGTCTACAGTCGTTTGGCGTAGCAGTGCCGAAGTTTGCTGCCATACATGA
>Ga0209566_100689_pt1 | contig 19708 bp, 15 predicted proteins | sample Araplavi_mTSA_r2_2_FD_184287 | JGI IMG/M metagenome (GOLD analysis project Ga0209566, IMG submission 184287) | Arabidopsis root microbial communities from North Carolina, USA - plate scrape CL_Cvi_mTSA_r2 (SPAdes) (version 2) | ecosystem: Host-associated > Plants > Roots > Endosphere | place...
ATTTCGCGTGAACAGGTTGCCTATCAGCTTGCTTTTGCACTCAGACAAGAGGTAGAAAGTTTGGAGCAGGCGGGCATCGGGATGATTCAGGTGGATGAGCCGGCGGTTCGCGAAGGGCTGCCGTTGAACGAAGCGGAGCAGGCTGCCTATCTTGCATGGGCGGTTAAAGCGTTCCGCATCACGACTTGCACGGTACTAGATACGACACAGATTCATACGCATATGTGCTATTGTGAATTCCATGACATGATCGATTCCATCGAGGCGATGGATGCGGATGTCATCTCGATTGAGACGTCTCGCAGCCACGGCGAGCTGATCCACAGTTTTGAAGAGAATACGTATAAGCTGGGCATTGGGCTTGGTGTCTATGATATCCATAGTCCACGCGTGCCAAGTGTGGAGGAGATGAATGGCATGATTGACCGAGCGCTGCACGTTCTCGATCCGAAGCTGTTCTGGATTAACCCGGATTGCGGTTTAAAAACGCGTGGACGCGAAGAGACTGTTGCTTCTCTGCAGAATATGGTGGCGGCAGCACAGCTTGCCCGTGAGAAATTCAGTTCGCTGGTTTAAAAGGTTGAAAGAGCTTGCCGATTGCGGCAGGCTTTTTTTATTGGGAACTATATAAAATATGAAATGCGCGCAGCCGCGCCAGGAGGCGGAATTGTCGTGATAGCGGAACTCGCCTTCCGCTATTTCCGCCCGATCGGGCGGGAAAGCCCCAATAGCGGAAGAGCATTTCCGCTATTGGTTGCGCGCAGCCGCGCCAGGAGGCGGAATTGTCGTGATAGCGGAACTCGCCTTCCGCTATCCGCGCCTAATCGGGCGGGAAAGCCCCAATAGCGGAAGAGCATTTCCGCTATTGGTTGCGCGCAGCTGCGCCAGGAGGCGGAAGAGTCGTGATAGCGGAACTCACCTTCCGCTATCCCGCCCGATCGGGCGGGAAAGCCCCAATAGCGGGAGAATTTCCGCTATTGGTTGCGCGCAGCTGCGCCAGGAGGCGGAAGAGACGTGATAGCGGAACTCGCCTTCCGCTATCCGCGCCCGATCGGGCGGGAGAGCCCCCAGTAGCGGAACAACACTTCCGCTATTGGTTGCGCGCAGCTGCGCCAGGAGGCGGAATTGTCGTGATAGCGGAACTCGGCTTCCGCTATTCGCGCCCGATCGGGCGGGAAAGCCCCAATAGCGGAAGAGCATTTCCGCTATTGGTTGCGCGCAGCTACGCCAGGAGGCGGAATTGTCGTGATAGCGGAACTCGCCTTCCGCTATTCGCGCCCGATCGGGCAGGAAATCCCCAATAGCGGAACAACATTTCCGCTATTGGTTGCGCGCAGCTACGCCAGGAGGCGTAAGATTCGTGATAGCGGAACTCGCCTTCCGCTATCCGCGCCCGATCGGGCGGGAGAGCCCCCAGTAGCGGAACAACACTTCCGCTATTGGTTGCGCGCAGCTGCGCCAGGAGGCGGAAGAGTCGTGATAGCGGAACTCGCCTTCCGCTATTCGCGCCCGATCGGGCGGGAAAGCCCCAATAGCGGAAGAGCATTTCCGCTATTGGTTGCGCGCAGCTACACCAGGAGGCGGAATTGTCGTGATAGCGGAACTCACCTTCCGCTATCCGCGCCCGATCGGGCGGGAAAGCCCCCAGTAGCGGAACAACACTTCCGCTATTGGTTGCGCAACTACGCCAGGAGGCGGAATTGTCGTGATAGCGGAACTCGCCTTCCGCAATCCGCGCCTGATCGGGCGGGAAAGCCCCAATAGCGGAAGAGCATTTCCGCTATTGGTTGCGCGCAGCTACGCCAGGAGGCGTAAGAGTCGTGATAGCGGAACTCGCCTTCCGCTATTCGCGCCCGATCGGGCGGGAAAGCCCCAATAGCGGAAGAGCATTTCCGCTATTGGTTGCGCGCAGCCGCGCCAGGAGGCGTAAGAGACGTGATAGCGGAACTCGCCTTCCGCTATCCGCGTCCGCGCGGGCGGGAAAGCCCCAATAGCGGAACAAAACTTCCGCTATTGGCTGCTCACAGTCGCCTGCGCGCCCCCGTCACGCTACAATTATAGATAAAATCTATGACAACATACATTTTACTGAGAAAAATTTAATAATACTTTAACTCTATCCAAATATTCCATTGATAAACCTTGTATAAAGTTGTAACGTACAAGCTTAATTTTTTGGGGGGGTTAACATGTATAGCTCGTTATGGAAGAAAACGTTGGCCACAGTTGTTGGTGCAGCGTTAGTGCTCGAACCGCTTGCCGGTTCATTATTGCCAGGGTTGGAAGGCAAGGCCCAGGCAGCAGCTGCGTTGGCTGCAGATGTAGTTATTAGCCAGGTTGCAACCGCTGGCTCTTACAACACCAATACATCGAAATACTCGCACGATTTTGTGGAACTGTACAATCCGACGGATCACGACATCAGGCTGGTCAACTGGTCCTTACAGTATGCGGATGCAAACTCAAGTGCTTGGAAAAAAATGCCGCTCGGTGCAAAAACGCAAACGATTAAAGCTCACGGCTATTATTTGATCAAAATGGGTAAAGGTACGACGAACGCATATAACACGCCTTTAAATGACGCCGATGCGGATGCTTATGACACCTCAGTTGCCAATATGGACGCGAATCCGAACTACGATATGAACAAGGATAACGGCAAAATCGCCTTAGTGAACACAAACCAATTGTTGACCAAGGCGGTTCCGTGGAATGACCCGACCGAAGAGCAGTCCATTGTAGACTATCTCGCTTATGGTTCGGTCGATACGGCGATAGCGGCAGACGATATTTTTGCTCAGAATGGTTCGTACAAAAAGAGCTTCCTGCGCAGAGGATTCAATCCATTCACCCAGTCGGCAGCTCCTGCGAGCACAGTCGCCTCTGTCAGTGATCCCAATGCAAATCCGGCAGCCGGATACGGCAACGGGTACAAAACTGGAAAAAACAAAGACGATTACATATTGATCGACAGTTCCAGCTTCAAACTGATTACGGCTAGAAACAGCCAGTCCCCAATCGAGCCTACAATGGTTGGCGCTATTGACCCTGCAGATAACACAGTCAGCATGTCCAGCAACTCACGGGACATCGACGCTGCAGATAACACGTTGAAGGTCAAAATTGACGAAAGAACGGGTGCTGTGAAGAATGGCGCGCTTACCCCGGGAGTGGACTTCTCATTGCCCAATCTCCCTAACGGATTAGGCGCTAAGGCTGCAAGCGATCCCGTCACGAACACGATCACTTTTACCGTTTATGGGCCTGCTACGAGCAGCGTCCCTCTGGATTCAGAAACAAGTGTCAGTATTAGTGTATACAGCTCAGCGCTCTCCAGCCCGCTCTATGGGCCTGTGACGATTACAGGAGCCAAGCTTCTCGGGTATACGTCCAGAATTAGCGCTGCGCCGGTTGCTGGAATGAATACAGTCGTAATGTCCAGCAATACGGAAATAGATCAAGCCACGTTTGCCGTACAATGTTCGAACGCTGCGCATATCCGCACGAATACAGATACAGCGCCTTTGGCGGCAGGCACGGATTATGTCGTGACCGGTCTTCCTGCAGGCTTTACCGTATCTGCCGTACCGGACACCGCCAGCAATCAAGTGTTGTTCACGGTCGCGAATCCAGGTCAAGCAGCGAAGGTTTATGATGATGCCCCAATCACTGTCGTGATCATGAAAAATGCCGTGCAAGAATCGGGAGCGAACGATTCCAAGCCGATAACAGGCATTACCCTTCAGCGCGCTCGAGTCGGCTTGGATACGTCGAATGACCGCAAAGCTTACGTCGAACAAGTCCTGAAGAACGACAACACCTTCTTCAATGATCCGGCAACGAAAGCTTACAAATATAGCGTTGAAGCTTTGGCGCATGACGCTTTTACGTTCTTCCGCGGAACGAATGCCGTATATCAAGCAGATATGGGCAAAGCGATCTTCCCATTGCCACAAGCGCTTAAAGATCTCTCCGGTGTAAAAACGTATACGGAAGGCGACGCCCACTTCCAGAACGTCGGCTTCTTCAACGACAGTACGGGAACGCCTGTGTTTGGTCTTAATGATTATGATTCCGCTACCGTCGATGCGTTCTATACGGATCTGATGAGATTCATGACCAGTATGTACCTGATCCGATACGATCAAGACAGCGCCAATATTTATCAGATGACGGATGCACAAAGGCAGCGAAGCTCACTACAGCCAATGTACAGCCTTATACGGCAGCAGCAATGAATGCTGTTATCGGTGGAAAAAGCTACACGGACGCAAGAGCTTCGCAAATTACCAAATTCACCAAGGATACCGTAACGAATCCGGATACTTCCAAATATTTGCCAGCCACGAGCGCGCAAGTGGCAGAGCTGCAAAACCATTGGAGCGAGTATGTACAGCAAATCGCTGCGAATTCGAACAGTCCGCTTCATACCATGTCAGCAGCGGACTTGAATCATTATTTCACGATCAAGTCGGTCGTGCGCCGCATCAATCAAGGCTTAGGCAGTATCGGCTCCGACCGCTACAACGTGCTGATTGAAGGCGTGACAGCGGCTTCGGCAGACGACATCGTACTCGATGTGAAACAACAGCGGCATGACGCAAGCTTGACGAAGGAAGCCTACCAAGCGATGAGCATCGATACGGATGCGTTCCTGGGCACATTGTCAGCGATGAATATGAGCTACGTAATCCGCGAAATCTCTCCTTATAAAGGAGATTACACGAAGAAGACATTTGTGAACTCGTCAGAGTTCGTTCAGTACGTCATCGATTCCGCCAAAGCTTATGCCTATATGCATGCTTATTCTGACCAGGATTCACCGATCGGCGGGCTGACAGGCAGCTTCGAGGATACGTTTAATAGTACGATTGCCCCTCAGTGGGACGATTTGGAGCAAGTCATGTTGAACGCGGCAGAGGACTACTCGCATCAGATTGCCGCCGACTACCATCTGGTCAAAAATGATATGGTATCCGGCAAGCTTATTGACGTGGCTGCACTCGACAGCTTGTCCATAAGCGCAGGAACACTGACACCTACGTTCGCTTCAAGCGAATTGAACTACAGCGCCAATGTAAGCAATAACGTTTATTCTGTGAATGTAGCAGCCAAGGCTGCAGATTCACTCGCTTCCATTACTGTCAATGAGGCGGTTTACGCTGCAGGACACGCCAATCCGGTTGCCCTTGCGGAAGGCGATAATGCGATCAGAGTGGCCGTTATCGCACAGGATGGAACGACGGTTAACACGTACACCATTCATATTACTCGTGAAAGATCCGTGATAACAGATACGACGCCTCCCGTATGGCCGGCGGTTGCTGCATTAACCGCGACAAGCGTGAGCAGGTCGTCAGTGAACTTGTCATGGCCAACGGCAACAGATGATTCCGGTTCTGTGACATACGTTGTTTATAATAGTGACATTCCACTTGCAACTGTAACCGGGACGACGTACAGCGTGAACGGGCTGGCCTCCGGCACAGGTTATACGTTCAGCGTCAAAGCGCTTGATGCCAGTGGCAACGTCTCGAACGCGCTGGCTTTGTCCGTATGGACAGCGTCTTCCGTGTCGACATCTGGCGGTTCTACATCGGGCAGTACAACATCTGGTGGTACGGGTTCTGCGCCAAGCACGGACACAACCCAAAACAACGACGGCTCCATCACGTTAGGTGACAGTGCGTTGAAAGTGTCGAAAGAAACAAATGCAGAAGGAAAATCCGTTGATAAAGTCGTGGTCGACGGCGCGAAGCTGAAAGCGGCATTCGATGCGATTGCGACTTCCGGCGGATCCAAACAAATTATCGTGAATGTAAAAGGAACAAGTGAAGTAGCATCGGTTGAAGTTCCAGCTTCTGCGTGGGCGGATTCAACGGCATCCAGCTCGAATATCGTACTGAGTGTACAAACACCGGCAGGTACGTATAACCTGCCTCTGAAATCCGTGGATCTCGCTGCAGCAGCTAAGCAGCTGGGTACGGATGCCGGCAAAGTCACCGTTACGATTTCGATTGAGAAAGTAACGGGCAGCACAAGCACGAAGCTTCAAGACACCGCTAAGTCATCCGGCATCCAATTCGTCGGCGACGCAGTGGAGTTCAAAGTAACCGCTTCTGCCGGCGGAAAGACGCAAGAGATCGACAGCTTCGGTCAGACCTACGTGTCAAGATCACTTACATTCGATAGTGGAACTAACAGCGCGAATTTAGCGGCTGTACGGTTTACAGCAAATGGTCAATTCCAGTTCGTTCCAGCGAACTTCCAGAATGGCAAAGCGGACATTTACAGCCGCACCAACAGCGTCTATGCGATCGTCAAGCTAACGCCAACAACGTTCTCCGATGTGTTGGGACACTGGGCGCAAGCTGATATCGAACAGCTCGCATCCCGCTGGATTATCGACGGTATGGATGCAGCAAGCTTTAGCCCGGACAGCAATATCACCCGCGCACAATTCGCGGCTATTCTGACCCGTGCGCTTGGTCTCGCCCCACAGCCTGCGGCGAGCACATTCCGCGATGTGAAAGCGGATGACTGGTATGCGGGAGCCATCGGTGCGGCGGTTAGCGCAGGCTTGATCGAAGGCTACGCAGACCAAAGCTTCCGCCCGGCGGAGTTAATTACCCGCGAACAGATGGCGGTCATGATCTCCCGGGCGCTGAAGGGCACAGGTCAGCTGCCGAATGCGTCTGCACCAGCTGCCGGTGCAGCCTTATCCCCATTCACGGACAGCGGCACGATTAACAGCTGGGCACAGCAAGCAGTAGCGGACATGGTGCAATCCGGGCTGATGAACGGCACGACCGATGCCACCTTCGCGCCGGCGGACCCGGCAACCCGTGCGCAAGCTGCCGTCATGTTGAAACGTCTCTTGAAGAAGGTTCAATGGTTACCGTAAGGCCTGATAACCAAGTCATATAATTCCTGACACAATGGATACGGCTGAAACAAGGAGCATCCTTGCTCAGCCGTTTTTCCATTTATTCAATGATGAGAATGAATTCTCATGAATATTTAATCTTCGCCTTACAAATCATTGACGCCCTCAAAGCAATCATAGGGTAATATGAAAGTAATGAATCAAACAACCATGATGGGGGCAAAGAGGTAATTATTCATGCACAGTAACCGGCAGTTAAACGAGCAAGTCCTCGATACACAATTATTGATTCAAGACATTCTGAAATCGTGCTGGTACTTATTGATTTTATATGTGGCAGCAACTAGCCTCGATTTGTTTTTTACGAGCAAGGAGATCCTGACATTCGTTCTTGGCACGATTGTGCTGCCCGCTGCGGCGATGGCGGCGACTTTGGGGATTCTTGGCGTTATTTTCCGTATCATCAAAAAAAACAGTGAGTTTGCCCTCTTAACGGGGCTTAATGTATTAGTGGCGATTATCATCATGACCTTGCACGATATGCCTATGAGCATTTATCTGCTGGTGCTGCCTATTCAGATCTCGTTATTTTTTTATCGGAGAAATCTGATTGTTTATTCCTGTGCACTCGGCTTATTGAACCTGCTCGTCATTCTGACGATCTCAGCGAGAATCCACGCTGATATTGCACCTGCGGATATCATTATGATTATTTCGCTGTTAATCGCCTCGGCGCTCATTATTTACAATTTAATGACGCGGGCGCTGCAGACGGCACAAAGACTCATCCATGTCGCGACAGAGAAGCAAGATTTGCAAACGCAAAATGCGTTTATGGAAAAGTTAAATCGCATTGATCCGGCTACGGAGCTGTACAATCACCGTTCATTTCATGAATACCTGGACAGTGTGTTGGCTCTATGTCAGAATACTGAGATTCAAGTTCACCTTGCGCTTCTGGATATTGATAATTTCAAAAAAATTAATGACCAGTTCGGTCACCGTACAGGAGATACGATTATTGCTTTCGTCTCCAAGAAGATTCAACATCACTTGGACCCCAACGACTTTGCTTTTCGCTATGGCGGAGAAGAATTTGCTATAATATGTGTAGAGAAGATGCAGGACCAGCTATTTGAAATCGTCGAGCAGATTCGCAAAGACATCGCGCAGGATAACCATCCGGAGCTTGATGGCAACAAAGTTACGATTAGTATCGGAATGCAGACGTATCGATCCGCTATGAGTAAAGTGGATTTCTTCTCCGGCACAGATGATGCCTTGTACAATGCCAAGAAAACCGGCAAAAATAAAACAGTCATAGGGTAATGAATCCTGACATGAAATTAGGGTGAAGTTGTATGAAATACATGCGATTGAAAACGAATTTGACTTCGAAATCGATCGAAGACCGTCTGCAGTACGATCCGGAGATCATCGAGCTTCACCTGGAGGCAGCCGATCTGGCCGCTCCGGCGCGACTGCTGGAGGCCATCCGGCTGTTCAAAGCGCGAGGCATCAACGTTTTCCTTCATCATCCGGCCAAAATCAACGGCAAATACCTCGATATTCTGTCCTCCGATTCAGAAGTCCAACATTTTTATATGCAATCAGCCCGAGCACTTGCGTCTATTTGCAAAGAAGAGCAGATCCAGTGTGTGATTCATGCTCATTATTTGGGGACGGAGAGCTCGGCGCACATTTCTAGGGCGCAGCTGAGTAAGATGAAAGCCAAAATCGAGGAGGTTTTAGCTTTCGGGCAAGATGTTTTCCTGTGGGAGGACACGATTGAAGGGCTATTCTCCTACAGCAATCCGGATCTGATCGAGGAGTTAATCGTACCGTTGAATCTGCGTCTGAACATCGATGTCTCCCATACCTTCATCTCGTTTCGCGGTGACAATCGGAAGCTGGAGCAGGTGCTGAAGAGAACGGCGCCATTCGTCCGTTATTTTCATCTGGTCGACTCGATGGGCAGGAGTCATGACTCGCTGCCTCTTGGACAAGGTGCGATCGATTGGAAGATGGTGATTCCTTACACGGAGCATCACGATTTTATTTTTGAAATCGGCCTGTCTGGCGACCATACCGACTGCCGGCCGATGGTGGATAGCGCCGTCTATTATAGGAGTCTTCTTGGGACTCGGACCGCTTCGACTTGAACGTTATGAATGCCTTGAAAGCGCACTGGCATCATGAGCTTTAAAGCAGCTGCCACGCATATCAGCCCGTCGCCACATGGCGAGGGGTTTTTCGACATTTTCCGATATATCCCAGCGTTTATGGTTATATTGAAGAAGTATGAATTGCGGGGATATCAACGATTTTGCATAAAAATGGCACGGTTGAACATATTATTATTTAGAGTTTTACTTTTGTTCAAAACAGTGCTAATATGATGTTGCAGTTATCAATGATTGAATGGATTGGGAGGTATTTACAATGAAAGAGCAGCTGATTCAACAAGCGATTGAAGCTCGCAAACAAGCGTATACTCCTTATTCGCACTTTCCAGTAGGCGCCGCATTGGTATCCGGCGGGAATGTGTATGCAGGGTGCAATATTGAGAATGCCTCATACGGATTGACCAACTGCGCAGAGCGGACGGCTGTCTTCAAGGCTGTTTCCGAAGGCAACCGCAAGATCGAAGCGATCGCGATTGTTGCCGACACACCCGGGCCGGTGTCACCTTGCGGAGCATGCCGCCAAGTGCTGGCTGAATTTTGCGACCACGATACCAAAATTTATTTAACGAACCTCCATGGGAATACCGAGGAGTGGACGATGGCGCAATTGCTGCCAGGAGCTTTTCAGGCAGATGATATGAAGAAGAATTAAGCCCGGCATTCCGGACCTTCTTCTTGCAAGCGCAATGTAAGCGCTTCAGGAGAGCAACACTTAGAATAAAACCATTTGGAGGAATTTACATCATGAGATTTTTAATCGCTATTCTGGGTGTGCTAGTCGTGTTCGGACTGACGTATGCAGCTAGTAGTGACCGTAAGCAAATACGCTTTAGGCCGCTTTTCATCATGATCGTCGTCCAGGTTCTGCTGGCCTTTATTTTGTTAAATACGAGTGTCGGCGAGTTCCTCATCGGGGGCTTCGCATCGATATTTGAGAAGCTGTTGACCTATGCCGGCGAAGGCGTTAACTTTGTATTTGGCGGCCTTGTCAATCAAGACCAAATGACTTTCTTTTTGTCCGTGCTTTTACCTATCGTGTTTATCTCCGCACTGATCGGGATTCTGCAGTACACGAAAATCTTGCCTTTTATCATTAAATACATCGGTCTTGTTCTTAGCAAAATCAACGGAATGGGTAAGCTGGAGTCTTATAACGCCGTCGCTTCCGCCATTCTGGGGCAATCGGAAGTATTCATTTCCGTGAAGAAGCAAATCGGCATGCTGCCGAAGCAGCGTCTGTACACGCTCTGCGCATCTGCCATGTCCACGGTTTCGATGTCGATTGTCGGCGCATATATGACGATGATTAATCCGAAGTATGTCGTGACCGCTCTTGTGTTAAACTTGTTCGGGGGCTTTATTATCGCTTCGATTCTGAACCCGTATACCGTTTCAAGAGAAGAGGATATACTGGAAGTTCAAGAAGAAGAGAAGCAGTCGTTCTTTGAGATGTTGGGTGAATACATTATGGACGGCTTCAAGGTAGCCGTCGTCGTAGCGGCGATGCTGATCGGCTTTGTTGCGCTGATCGCCTTGATCAACGGCATCTTCTCTGGCATCTTTGGCGTTTCTTTCCAAGTGCTGCTCGGTTATATCTTTGCGCCGTTCGCTTTCGTGATGGGTGTACCTTGGAAGGAAGCGGTGGAAGCGGGAGGCATCATGGCGACGAAGATGGTTTCGAACGAATTCGTAGCCATGCTGGAGCTTGGCAAACATACGACGATGTCTGCGCGCACAATCGGGATTGTGTCAGTATTCCTGGTCTCGTTCGCCAACTTCTCGTCGATCGGCATTATTGCCGGCGCCGTGAAGGGACTGCACGAGAAGCAGGGCAACGTTGTAGCCCGTTTCGGCCTCAAACTATTGTACGGGGCTACGATGGTCAGTGTTTTATCCGCTACTGTAGCGGGATTGTTCCTTTAATGATGTAAACTACTATTGATGTGGAGGAAATGACATGAGCGTTCATATTGGAGCACAACCAGGCGATATCGCCGAAACGATCCTTTTACCGGGAGACCCATTGCGGGCCAAATATATTGCAGAAACTTATCTGGAAGACGTTACTTGTTACAATCAAGTACGCGGGATGCTCGGGTTCACCGGGACTTACCAAGGCAAGCGCATCTCTGTACAAGGTTCGGGCATGGGTATTCCATCCATTAGCATCTATGTGAATGAACTGATCAGCCAATACGGCGTGAAAAATTTGTTCCGCGTCGGCACCTGCGGCGCGATGCAAAATCACGTTCGTGTACGTGACGTCATTCTCGCCCAAGCTTGCTGCACGGATTCCAGTATGAACCGTCACGAGTTTAAAGGCTATGATTTCTCCCCGATTGCCAGCTTCCCATTATTGAAGGCAGCTTATGACCGTGGAATGAGCAAAGGCTTGAAGCTGCATGTAGGGAACATCTTCAGTTCTGATATGTTCTACCGCGATGACAAATCCGTTGTGCAGAAGATGATGGATTACGGTGTGCTCGGCGTTGAAATGGAGACGACGGCGCTCTACACGCTTGCGGCGAAGTTCGGTGTGAACGCTTTGACAATCTTGACAGTAAGCGATCACTTGCTGACTGGTGAAGAAACGACGGCGGCAGAGCGGCAGTCGACGTTCAACGAAATGATGGAAGTGGCGCTGGATACAGCAATTTCCTTGTAATAAGTGGCAAACGGTAAGCGGGACTGCATAGATTATACGTGAGGAGAGATCAGCTATGAGAATGGTGGATCTGATTGAGAAGAAACGTGATGGCGGCGAATTAACTACCGAAGAAATTAACTTCATTATTGAAGGATACACAAATGACCAAATTCCCGACTATCAAGTCAGTGCGCTGGCGATGGCGATCTTCTACAAGGATATGACGGAAAGGGAACGCGCCGATTTGACGATGGCGATCGTTAATTCCGGCGAAACCATTGACCTATCGGCGATCGAAGGCGTGAAGGTGGACAAACACTCCACCGGCGGCGTCGGCGATACGACGACGCTTGTACTGGCGCCACTCGTTGCCGCGCTCGACATTCCGGTGGCGAAGATGTCCGGCCGCGGCCTCGGTCATACCGGAGGTACGATCGATAAGCTGGAGGCGATAGCCGGGTTCCACGTGGAGATCAGCAAAGAGGAATTCGTCGAGCTGGTCAACAACCACAAAATCGCGGTCATCGGCCAGTCCGGCAATTTGACGCCGGCGGATAAGAAGCTTTACGCGCTGCGTGACGTTACGGCAACAGTCAATTCGATTCCGCTCATCGCGAGTTCTATCATGAGCAAGAAGATTGCCGCAGGATCAGACGCGATCGTTCTCGACGTGAAGACCGGTGCAGGGGCCTTCATGAAGACGACTGAAGACGCCGTGGAGCTGGCGCAAGCAATGGTTCGCATCGGCAACAATGTCGGCCGCAAGACGATGGCGGTCATTTCCGACATGAGCCAGCCGCTTGGCTACGCGATCGGCAACGCCCTGGAAGTGAAGGAAGCGATTGATACCCTGAAGGGTGAGGGGCCGAAAGATCTGGAGGAGCTCTGTTTGTCCTTGGGACGCCAAATGGTGTTCCTGGCGAACAAAGCGGCGTCTCTTGAAGAAGCCGAAGAGAAGTTGAAAGAAGTGATTCGCAACGGCAAAGCCTTGGAGAAATTCAAGGAGTTCATCGCGAATCAAGGCGGCGACCCGACGGTCGTGGATCATCCGGAGAAGCTGCCGCAAGCGGCTTATCTCATCGAAGTACCGGCTAAGTCCGATGGTGTGGTGGCGGAGATTGTCGCTGATGAGATCGGTACTGCTGCAATGTGGCTCGGCGCAGGCCGCGCTACGAAGGAATCCGAGATCGATCTTGCCGTCGGCCTGATGCTGAACAAGAAAGTCGGCGATGCTGTACAAGCAGGGGAGTCCTTGGTGACGATTCACGCGAACCGTGAAGATGTGAAGGATGTCATGGAGAAGATTTACCAGAATATCCGGATTGCCGACCATGCGGATGCACCTGTGCTCGTGCATGGCATTGTAAAGGAATAAACCATCATGATGAGGCTGTCGATGCAAGGGATCGGCAGCCTTTTTTTGTAAAGAGAGGAGCCAAGGTGTGAATCAGTCCATTATTCATATCGCTTTAGTGGTACAAGATTACGATGATGCCATCGACTTTTATACAAAGAAGCTGAACTTTACGTTAGTTGAGGATACCTATCAACCTGAGCAAGATAAACGGTGGGTCGTCGTTTCACCGCCGGGCTCTGTGGGCACCACGGTATTGCTGGCCAGAGCATCGACTGAGGAACAGGAGATGTTTATTGGGAATCAGACGGGGGGCAGAGTCTTTTTATTTTTGAACACCGACGACCTTTGGAGAGATTACCGGGACATGCTGTCCAAAGGGATTGCGTTCGTTCGCGAGCCTAAAGAACAGCCCTACGGAATCGTTGCCGTCTTTAAAGATCTATATGGAAACCTGTGGGATTTGCTGCAGTTGAGTGACGATCATCCCCTGAACAGGAGACATACGGCGAAGTTGAATTAAGCCACATTCAGCTTCGCTTTTCTTTTGCTGCGGATCCAATACAGAATAAATAGCAAGGGGATGTAGACATACACGAAATAAAGGCCCACCTGAACTGTAAAATCCCCCAGCGCCCCAACCTTATATTTTTCGTTGATTTGAACAACAACAAGGAAGAAAATCGCAAGTACGAAAACTAACGATGTTCGAGGTTGGAGATGTGTAACTCTCTTCAATATTCTCGTACAGCACCAGATTGAAATGCAAAGTGACGGAATAAACATGATGAGCCAACAAAAGATAAAAATAAACTCAATCCTTTCTATGAAATCAAATTCAATAATTTTGGTGATGCCTAGGAGGGGATAGAGCGTTCTTTGCAATAGGCCTGGGCTATAATACAGCAGGCTGGAAATGGTGATGGCCACAAATTGAACCGTATTCGTCAACATGCCAAGATGAGCCCATTTCGTTTGTTTATCTTTGAACCTTATAAAGGGGAAGTACACAAGCAAAGCTTCAAATCCGATAAAAATCCCGTAAGAAGCTTTGGAAGCTTGCAGAAGTTCCGGGATAGAATGGTTCCATACCGGCATTAAATGACTAAGATTTCCTAAATTTATTGGGAAATAGACGAGAAGAAACAATAGGAGGCCCGTGATCGTTGCGAACAAAGCTAGCCCGGTTAACACCCTGAATCCCCCGCAAACCAGATAAGAAATCAAACAAATGAATAACAGCGCCAATTCCCAAGTTCTAATATTCGGAAATACCCATTCCTGGACGATGTCAATGTAAGTTCGAAACACATATAAGGCGGACAGGAAGTAATAGCTGATCATAAGCAACGAAAGACTGCTCCCCAAAAAACGCCCGAAAATCATCTTGTGTAAGTCAATGACGTCTTTAACGGGATTCCCCAGCATCTTATAGATCATCCAGATTATGATGTGGAGGCTTAAACCCATGATGAGCACAGAAATCCAGGCGTCTTGACCCGAGTATGTAAATATGAAATTCGGTGAAGCTAAACCTCCAATTCCGGACTGTGTGGCAAAGATCAAGAAAAACACGAAAAACCCTGAAATGAGGTGGTTCTCTTTCACGTTATTGTGCACTAACGCCAACTCCTGAATATAAAATTACAATCTCTGGATTTACCTCAAAATAAAGCTTGGAATATGTATCCTTTTTAAATTCCTGTTCGTTCCAATTCCGATGATTGCTTCTGAAAATTTCGCCAAAACCAATAGGATCGACATCATTCATTTGGAATTTCTTTAGCATCACTTCAATTTCGTTTGTCAAATGTTGTTTAATGTCTTGTTCAAGTTCAAGTAAATTGCTTTTGTTGTCATAGTTTTTGTTTTTTGGAAGCCCTTTAATTTGTAAATAGAGCTTCAAAGAAATGGTAACATGGTCATTCTGCTCAAATAATATTTTTCTTCTTCCATGTAAAACCCTGAAATATACAGCTTCATCATTTTTCCACTTAAATTCGTACGAACCGGTCATAGACTTCGGTTTATCTTTGAGAAGTTTCAGCAGGAGGGATTCTTTTTCGGTTAGGAAAAGACGTAATTTGTCATCTTTAAATACACCAAGGCCATCCATGAAAATGAGACCGTTCTCGTCTAGATTCAGCACGGGTACATACACATCTTGGCCGTCTCCATAAAATTGATCGAGAACATAATGTGCATTCGTCAAAGGTGTGTTCCCCTTTTCCATGTTCTGCTTGATTAAGCCCGCTAGATAGAATGGTGGATCTCTAAAAGTTTTGGATATCACTGTACTTATCTCTGGTTTGCTTATAACAATTGCAGCGTTATTACTGATGGTTGGATCACGAAGAAGATTCACGGCCAGATCGCTAATGCTTTTTCTCGCTAGCTTTTCACTAATTACGATCGTCCGTACTTGACCGAGCACGACTTGGTCATCAGATTTCGTATTTTGCGGAAGCCAGACTCCGGGTAATGTTAGCGCTTCTGCAGTAATGGGGTCCAGACGTTTCTTTTTGTCATAGGAAGCGTAGGAGATACTTGACTTATAGGTATCTCCTTGGACGTCAAGACCGATGCTCTGCACAATTTTAATCCGATCTATGATTTCTTGTTTGGCGCATCCGGGTATGAGGAAGCAAACGAGAAGAAGGCTTACATACTTTTTCATTCATGCCAGTTCCTTTGCAGTGATGTTATTCGTTACTATAATCGTCACTGATGTCTTTATGCTTTTGTACGGAATAACTTTTATTCTTGAGTGGACGTAAGAAACCTGGTCGTTCCGAATTCATACTGAAAGGAGTGCGTATGAATTCTCTCAAACCTTTGTATCGAAATGGAAATAACGGAACAAGGTAAGGGGTCCCTAGAGACTTTAAGCGCAGCAGATGGCCCAATAAAAACATGACGCCAATCATCATGCCCAAGCCGCCCCAACCCGCTGCCAACAAGATCATCGGAAACCGGAGAAAGCGGATGGTGTTGGCCATCTTGAAAATCGGCGTGACGAAGGACGCCAGCGCGGAAAGCGAAACAATAATAATCAAGGTATTACTCGTCAATCCAGCTTGAACGGCGGCTTGGCCGAGAACGACGCCGCCTACGATCCCTAACGTCTGACCGACTTTGGTTGGCAGCCTAGCTCCAGCTTCGCGTAGCAGCTCAACCGTAATTTCCATGAAGAGTACTTCCAGAAATGGCGGGAAGGGTACGTTCATTCTCGACTCGATAATCGGACCTAACAGCGCTCTTGGAACGATGGTGTAGTGATAGGTCATGACCGAAACGTAGAGAGACGAGGCAAAAATAGAAAAGACAATCGCTATATAACGAATGAATCTAAAAAAAGTCCCCAAAATCCATGGCAAATAAAAGTCCTCAGGCGAGTTGAAAAAATCAAAAAAGGTAGTAGGGCCTGATATCACGTAGGGGGAACCATTGCTTAGCACAGCTATATGTCCTCTCGTCAAGTTGACTTTCATTCGATCCACCCGCTCAGTGGACATAAATAAAGGAAATGGCGTATTCGTATTGTCGGATATAATCTGATCGATGGTAGAGGTGTCATAGATGACATCGAAGTCCAAATCTCCAAGTCGCTGCCTGACCGTATTGAGATGCTGAGGATTAACGACCCCATCGATATAGGCGATAACGACTCTTGTCTTGGACATGGTTCCTTTAATTTGCTCTTCAAAGACTAGGTTTTCCGATATAATTTCTTTTCTCAGCAAATTCAGGTTGGTATCGAGGTCTTCGACGAAAGCTACTTTCGGACCTATGACACTGTATTCGTTCTCAGCTAAATTGTTTTCCCGATAGCCTCTTTCCAAATCAGCAACATTGATTAGTAAGCCTTCATGCAGATCGTTATCCAATTGAATGTAGATGAAGCCTTGAAGAAGACGGAGTGTAATTTCATCCAGGTTTGATGACATATAGATCCCATCAAGGGGGATAGCATTCTTCAAATCGTTCAAGTCACCGATGTCTGTGTTCGAGAGTTGAATACCGGCGAGCAGATCCCGATGGATCATTTCATGATTTACAATGGAACTATAATAGGAGAGGTGCAGCAGCTTATGCCGGATTGTCATGACAGATTGCATAAAGTCGTCCGACTTGGAAGCTCTCATTAAAGCTTCATGTATATTATCCATTTGCGATGACCGCCCTGCCAGAACTTTGTTCTTAGGTTGGTATTCCAAATGGAAAATTATGCATGGAAAATGAGAGGGGAATGCGAATATACTTTAGTTTTTGTGCAACAAAAATTGGCTGCAACGACTGTCGCTTCGCTGTAAGCGAATATTCGACATGCGGGGGGATTGCTGAATGTAACGTACGGAGAATAATGCCAACTTCCTCCAGCTCTCTCAGATGCATAGATAATGTGCTGATAAATGTCCATTTTCCTCCGATCACGTTCAAATGTTCTATAAGGAGGGGGTAATCCAATTGAAGGTAAAGCATATTTATAATAAATTAACATTATTGCTGTAACCTTTGTCCTACAGTTTGCGTTAATTCTATGATTATCTATAAGTAGAAATATAATGAATAGACATAGGGGGAAACACGATATGATGAAAGTTATCGATTTGAGCGTACCGATTAGTCCGCGCATTCGCGAGCCGCTTCCGGCGAAGATTGAGTACGCGACGCATGAGGACGGAGCGCGGCAGGCGGCGCACATCCTTGGTCTCAAGCCGGATGATTTCCCGGAGAGCAAGGCATGGGCAACAGAAACGGTGACGCTGAATACGCATGCTGGCACGCATGTCGACGCGCCTTGGCATTACTGGCCGACTTCTGAGGGACAACCGGCACGGACGATTGATGAGATGCCGCTCGAATGGTTTTATGCCGATGGGGTTGTGCTTGATTTCAGCGCGAAACCGCCTGGTTATGAAATTACGACGGAGGATCTGATTGAGGAGCTGGAGCGAATTCAGTACACGTTAAAACCGTTTGATATTGTGTTGATTCGCAGCGATGCGGACAAAAAGATCTATCAAGACAACTATGCCTTTATTCATGCCGGGGTTTCCGCCGAGGCTACACGATGGCTGTTGGACCAAGGGATCAAAGTTGTTGGTACCGACGGATGGGGCTGGGATATCCCGCTAAATCTTCAGGCGGAGGCATATAAAGCGGAGCCAAAGGCTGATGTACTGTGGGCGGCGCATTATGCAGGCAAGGATCGGGAGTACTGTCAGATTGAGAAGCTGGCGAATCTGGATCAAATTCCGAAGCCGCATGGTTTTAAAATTTGCTGTTTTCCTGTCAAAGTGGAGAAAGCGAGTGCCGGCTGGGCACGTCCGGTCGCGATTGTGACCGAATAACGGATTATGGAGGGTTCCCTGAAGGGGAACCTTTTTTAATTGATGCTTGACGCGCTTGCATTCCAAAATACACTTGAGGAATAATGGATATGGAGTAGGGGGAGTCCTTACAAAATGGTCATGGAGGGTTACGCGAAATGTCAGATCACGACGCTGCCAACAATCAGGGAAAAACACATTTCATGTTATGGTCAACACCGCTTAGAACTACTTTTCGTCTGGATATGACTGTGGAAGAACGAAGCGTTATGCTCGAACATATCGCGTATTGGACGGAGAAACAGAATCAGGGGATTGTTCTTGTTTTTGGGCCGGTTCTAAAACCGGAAGATCCCCACGGTCTCGCCGTCATTGAGGTTGAGCAAGCAGACCAAGTCCCGCAGCTTATCGCTGCCGATCCTGCCGTTATCGCGGGACTGATGACTACTGCGTGTTATCCGATGATGGCAACTTTGCCGAAATAACGGAATGATGTTCGCTCATGTTCGCTCATGGGGAAGGATGAAGCCATTTTTTGGCGTGGGAAGGCCGCTTGGGGCGCGCGGGGGCGTTAAATAGCGGAAATGACGTTCAGCTAATTCCCTGGGAGGGCGCGGAGCGAGGGTTTGCTTGGCGGATAGCGGAAGAGTGTTTCCGCTATTTGTTGTTTTTAGCGGGCGGAGGGGGGTATAGCGGAAATGACGTTCAGCTAATTCCCTGGGAGGGCGCGGAGCGAGGGTTTGCTTGGCGGATAGCGGAAGAGTGTTTCCGCTATTTGTTGTTTTTAGCGGGCGGAGGAGGGTATAGCGGAAGTGGAGTTCCGCTATCGCCCCGGGTCGGGCGCGGAGCGGGGCTGTGAGAGTCGATAGCGGAAGAACGCTTCCGCTATTTGCTGTTTTTAGCTTGCGGAGGGAGGTATAGCGGAAATGGAGTTCCGCTAACGCCCCGGGTCGGGCGCGGAGCGAGGGTTTGCTTGGCGGATAGCGGAAGAGTGTTTCCGCTATTTGCTGTTTTTAGCGGGCGGAGGGGGTATAGCGGAAGTGGAGTTCCGCTATCGCCCCGGGTCGGGCGCGGAGCGAGGTTTGATTGACGGATAGGGGAGAGTACTCCGCTATCTGTTGTTTTTAGCTGGCGGAGGGAGGTATAGCGGAAGTGGAGTTCCGCTATCGCCCCGGATCTGGCACGGAGCGAGGGTGTGAGAGTCGATAGCGGAAGAACGCTTCCGCTATTTGCTGTTTTTAGCTTGCGGAGGGAGGTATAGCGGAAATGGAGTTCCGCTAACGCCCCGGGTCGGGCGCGTAG
>Ga0209566_100690_pt1 | contig 19697 bp, 17 predicted proteins | sample Araplavi_mTSA_r2_2_FD_184287 | JGI IMG/M metagenome (GOLD analysis project Ga0209566, IMG submission 184287) | Arabidopsis root microbial communities from North Carolina, USA - plate scrape CL_Cvi_mTSA_r2 (SPAdes) (version 2) | ecosystem: Host-associated > Plants > Roots > Endosphere | place...
TGGTAGGGCGAGGGCGGATGCTCATGGCGGCTCTTGTCGAGCACCGCCAGCAAGCGCACCGGCCGGACATCATATCCGGCCTCCTCCTTCGTCTCCTTCACGGCGATCTCGGAAGGCGTTAAGCCGATGTCCGCCCAGCCGCCGGGCAAGGCCCAGGCGCCGTCGGCGCGCTCGCGCACCAGCAGCAGCTTGTCTTCGTGCAGCACGACGGCACGGATGTCTACTTTTGGCGTCGCGTAGCCGGTCTCGCCTGCAAACAGCTCGGCCACCTTATCCACCGGCGTATCCGAAAAATAACTCAACATCTCTACGCTGATACTCCGCAGCGCCTCATAACGCTCCAAATCGTAGCCGTCCTTGGCGTAGGTGAGCCCCGCCTGGCTGATCGCTTGAATTTGCTTAGCCCAATCCAACCATGGAATATTCATAAAGTGCTCCTTTCGGGATGACTGTACGGCAGGATGCCGCGGAAGATGTCCACCATCTCATCCAGTTTCATGCGTACGAGCCCGCTTGAAGACGGGCATACATATTCAGTCACACCGGGCACAACCGGCTCCTGCTGCATTCCCCAGCTCATGCCGCGTTTGCCGCTGTACTGCTCATAGACCCCTTTTCCCACGAAGCAAACGACTTTTGGATGAAAAGTCTGAATTTTTTCTCTAAGCAAAATTCTGCCTTCCCGATACTCGTCCGGGGTAATTTCCGCTGCCGTCAGCGACGGACGGGCGACGATATTCGTAAACCCGTAGCCGAGCTGCAGCAAATCCCCGTCCTCCTGCGGCGCATATTGCCGTGGAGTCAGCCCTGCCTGATGCAATATCCGATAAAACCTATTGCTTGGACTAGCATAATGATGTCCGGTTTCGCCAGAACGGATGCTTGGATTATAGCCAACGAACAAAATACGCAAATCCGCCTGAATATGATCGGAAATCGGGTGAATCGACAAGCTGGGTATCCCCCTTCCTTCACTCGCCGCAGCGCGAATAAACTCTCTTTTATTTTACCATTTATTACCCTTGAGGTCGAAAACAGCGCATCCAAACATGAAAAAAGGCGAGCCCACCAGCTCCATATGACTGTGGATCGCCTTTCTTATTAGATGAATGTCAGCTTTTCATAAGACTTGCCAAGCACGCCTGCGGCATCGCCTTTTAACCATTTGTCGATCAACGTCCCGTAAACGGTCCGGAAATCGACTTCATATTTTAAATCCCCATTATCCAGCTGCGTCAAGCTGGGATAGCCGCCATACAGACCGCCCTTCACGCTGCCCCCGAGCACAAACATCGGCGCTGCCGTCCCATGATCGGTGCCTCCACTTCCATTTTCCCTGACCCTGCGGCCAAACTCAGAAAAGATCATAACCGCTACGCGATCTTGAATCCCTTGAGTCTCCATATCTTTGTAAAATGCAGTAAGCCCCTCATCCAGCTGCTTCAGCACACGGGCATGCTGCTCCTTCTCATCGGCATGATCGTCGAATCCGCCGAGCTGCACCTGGAAGACGCGCGTCCCCGCCCCGCCGGCCAACAGTTTGGAGACGAGCTGTAGATCCCGCGCGAATCCCGAATTCGGGTATTCAATTTTGTTGACATAATTAGCCGATAGCGCATGAATTGCCTCTACACTCTGGTAGGCATCCCGCCCCCGCGCGCTTGTGACTCGCAGTTGCTCCAACTGCCCGTCAGCTTGATACATATCCTGGAACGCCCGCAGAATGCGGTTTTTCTCCATCATTGCCGTTTTCGGGTCCATCAGCTGGTACGATTCCAAGGTCTGGATCACCGGAAAATTCAGCGTATCCGAACTAAAAGCTTTACTGGCCGCATTGCCGATCTGAATCGCTTTCAGCGGATTATCGTAACGCGCAAGCGAAGTTTCCACGTACCTTGCCAGCCAGCCGCTATGGCTAATGGTTTCCGGCACCGCCGTCTGCCATATTTCCATCGAGCGAAAATGAGAGTGGTCAGGCTTCGGATAACCGACGCCTTGAATGATGGCGAGCTTCCCCAGTTTATAGAGGGCGGCCATTCCCGCCAAGCTCGGATGCAAGCCAACCTGATGATCCAGCGCCAGCACTTCATTTTGCTTGTAAGCGAGTGTCGGACGCTCATCGTAATAGACGCCTTGCCCATAGGGAATCAGCGTATTGATGCCGTCATTCCCGCCGTTTAATTGCACCACCACGAGGATTGAATCATCGGCAGAAAACTCCTTTTTTGCAGTGAATACAGATTTTCCGAAATGATTGTAAAACAAACCGCCGCCAAGCCCTAACGTCGCAATCATGGCAGACCCTTTTAACAGAAAATCCCTTCTCGTTAATTTCATCCGTCATTCCCTCCTTTCAAAGGTTACTTCATCTGCGCTTCCGGACTGATCAGCAAGAGATGCAGTAAGCCGCGCAAGCCCGGATTTTTATTCGTTGTATGTACAATTGTATCGTTCGTATAGGCGCTTAAGCTTTTCAACGTTGGTGACGACAGCTTGGCAATGCCCAGGTTGCGGCTCCATAGCGCTGCCCACTGTTCCGCTTGGTCCTTGTTCTGCGGCTGAAAGGGAGCTGATGTCAACAAGGCCGCCTTCATCTGCTTCGCGACGGTCTCCGCGAACTGATATCTGGCCAGCAGCGAGCTGGTGCCGAGCCAGGTTAATCCGCCTCTCCAGCCCGCCACATCGGGTGGCATATACAGCTCCTGCCCCATCTTTCGCATGGCTTGCACATATCCCTTGACCGGCGGAAGTTGACATTGTTTCACGATGCCTGCCGTATATTCTGCCGGTGTTTTGATCAGTGCCATCTGCAGGGCCGGGTCGTAGAACTCATCGGAGACCATCAAGTCGTACAGAACCTCGCCTATCGTTGACTTGGCGGCGATAGTGTCCGCCACCTTGACGACCCACGCCTGAGGCGGTTGATCGACCGCAAAAAAGGTGAGCAGCTTGGCCGCCAAAAACTGCGTCAACGCCTTTTGATGAAAGATGATATCAATGGCCCCGCCGGCATCCAGCTTGCCGCTCTCGCCCAGCAAGGTTTTCCTCTCATCATCATGCTGCTTCGGGGCAAAGCTCACTGTGCCCTCAGCTTTGTTATACGTCCAGCCCGTAAAGGCGCGCGCCGCTTCCTTCACGTCCTGTTCGGTATACTGCCCGATTCCCAGTGTAAAAAGCTCCATCACCTCTCGCGCATAATTCTCATTCGGCTTGCCTTTCTTGTTCTTGTTAACGTCCAGCCAAATCATCATCGCCGGATCCTGCCCGACAGCGAGAACAAGCTCTTTAAAGCTGCCCAGCGCATGCTGGCGGAACAGCTCATTTTGCTTTACCATCAAAGACACATCTTTGACTTTGTAATAAGCTGTCGCAAAATGGCCGTGCCAGAACAGCGTCATTTTCTCAATCAGCGGCGCCGGGCTATAAGCCATCCGGTACAGCCAGTACAGCTGCTGATCTGCGAGCTGTGCAGGGTCGAGCGCCTTGCTGCCGTCCGCTTTCACTGCTTCCAACGTCTGGAGCGGCGGAATGCCCTCCACTAGCGCCTCTCCAGCTACAAGCCGCCTCACCGTTTCCTCCCGGCCTAATACGAGACATGCCGCCACTTCTTTGCTGCCTGCTCCAAAGGCGGCACGATTTAATAAATGAATCACTTCCTTCTCGCTCCATGCACCTGCCATGCGCTCACCCCCATCCAAGTGTTTTTAACCTACCACATAAATGTGTCAAAACTATGTATAAAAAAAGAAGCCGAGGTGATTCCCACCTCGACTTCTCACATGTCATGTTAACTATTTACTTATGAGTGATGCGCTTTGGCTTTGCTCACTTGTCCAGCGAGCTGGAGGAAAGCATCGATCACGTGCTTTACACGCTTCTCGACATCCGGTTGAATGCTTTCAGGAGCAGGTGTCGTGAAAGACTTTCTTTGATCGCCACCAATGGAAATCCATTCCGGACAGTTGATCCCATGCAAATTCCGAACGATCGTTTGCAGCTGCGTCAACGAGCTAACGGCGATGGCTCCGCCTGAAGAACTGACAGACAACACGGCTTTGCCGCCAAAATGGTCTTTGCTCAAGTGATCGAGCGCATTTTTGAGTACGCCGGAAATGCTGCTGTGATACTCAGGCGTAGCTAAGACGATGGCGTCCGCTTCGAGCATCGACTTCTTCAAGTTCGCAAGTCCGGGATGATTGTGATAGCCTTCATCGGGCGAATAGAATGGCACAGGTGATTGATAGAGATCAATCACCTTCACCTGATTTCCTTTTTGGCTCATCAAAGCTTGTATATACTCAGAAAGTCTTGTACTTGTCGCTTCTTTACGGTTGCTGCCAGCTACAATGACGATATTCATCACAATCTTCCTTCCTCATCTTGGCGTCAATTTATATGAATTACCTTTATATTCCTAGTATAGTGCATATTATGTAAAGAAGCCTCAGTAATTGGAATGATTCTTAACTTAGATCGTCTACGACTTTAGTCTTACTTCTTACATACAGCGGACATGAAAAAGCCGCCCCCCCCGTGGTATCACGGAAGGAACGGCTTCGCTAAGAAAAGTATGAGTGCCGGGAATTAGCAATCGAAGTACAGGTTGTACTCGTGTGGGTGGATACGAATAGCCACTTGTTTTGCTTCGCCGCGTTTCAATTCGATGTAGTTGTCGATGAAGTCTTGCGTGAATACGCCGCCTTCAAGCAAGAAGTCGGAATCTGCTGCAAGAGCATCCAAAGCTTCTTCCAATGTGCCAGGAACACTGCGGATTTCACCTTTTTCTGAATCAGACAACTCGTAGATGTTTGTATCGAAAGGACCGTATCCAAGAGCGCGAGGATCGATTTTCTTTTTGATACCGTCAAGACCTGCCATCAGCATAGCTGCGAACGCAAGGTAAGGGTTCGCTGTGCTATCCGGCGTACGGAACTCGATGCGGCAGCCTTTAGGTGTTACAGCTGCGATTGGAATACGAACAGCTGCAGAACGGTTACCTTTGGAGAATACCAAGTTAACTGGAGCTTCATAGCCTGGAACCAGACGTTTGAAGGAGTTTGTACTTGGGTTCGTGATTGCGATCAACGCTGGAGCGTGATACAGGATACCACCGATGTAGTTCATAGCCATTTCACTCAGGTTCGCATAAGCGCCTTTTTCGTAGAACAAAGGCTCATCTTCGTTGAAGATGGACATGTGTACGTGCATACCGCTACCGTTATCGCCGAACAGCGGCTTAGGCATGAATGTAGCAACTTTGCCATATTGTCTAGCTGTGTTAGCTACAATGTATTTGTATTTAAGCAGGTTGTCTGCAGTTTTCGTCAAAGAATCAAAACGGAAGTTGATTTCAGCTTGGCCAGCTGTAGCTACTTCGTGATGGTGACGCTCGATGCGAAGGCCGGATTCTGCAAGCAGACGGCACATTTCGGAACGAATGTCTTGTTGGGAATCGATTGGCGCTACTGGAACGTAACCGCCTTTAACTGGAACTTTATAAGCAAGGTTGCCGCCTTCTTCTTTACGTCCTGTGTTCCAGCCTGCTTCTTCGGAATCAACCTCGAAGTAGGATTTGTTCATGCCATTTTCGTAACGAACGTCGTCGAAGATGAAGAACTCGGACTCAGGTGCGAAGAATGCTTGTGTACCAACGCCAGTTGTTTGCAGATACTCTTCCGCTTTTTGAGCGATGGAGCGAGGATCGCGGTCATAACGTTCGCCATCCGGAGTATAGATGTTGCTCATAATAACCAATGTTGGATGTGCTGTAAAAGGATCTACATAAGCAGTTTCTGTATCTGGCATCATAACCATGTCAGATTGTTCAATTCCACGGAAGCCTGGGATGGAAGAACCGTCAAAAGCTACCCCGTTCACGAAAGTTTCTTCATCGACTTCAGTCGCAGGCAAAGAAATATGTTGGGCTTTACCAGCAAGACCTACGAAACGAAAATCTACCCACTCAATGTTTTTTTCCTTAATAAGGCTCAATACATTTTGAACTGACATTTAAAACTACCTCCCATTTCCGTACATTCAACGTACTTAACATGATTATTGTTCATCTTTTTGGTTGTTATCTTGCACATATTATATAGCTATTCTGCTAAGACAGTCAATACTTATGTCAGGTATTTTTTATCGATGTGTTAGCTATGCTCACACAATTGAAAAATTATCCATAATATACGAAAAGAGACCAGTCTCTTCTTAATTAGAAGAGGCTAGTCTCCGGCATCTCAATCCTTAAGCGAAAATCGCTTCCTTCTTCGTATCAAACTTCTTGCCCAGCAGCGGCGCCAGCTTCTCCAGATCGACGAGCAGTTCTGCGAATTGCTCAGGGAACAAGGATTGTACGCCATCTCCTGTCATGGAGTTATCCGGATCTGTATGCATTTCGATAATGAGACCGTCGGCTCCTGCCGCTACGGAAGCTTTGGTCATTGGAACGACCAGCTCTCTGCGTCCTGTACCATGACTAGGATCAGAGATGACAGGAAGGTGGCTCAGCTGCTTCAGAACCGGAATAGCTGACAAGTCAAGCGTGTTGCGCGTGTACGTTTCGAATGTTCGGATTCCGCGCTCACACAGCATGACATTCGGGTTGCCGCCGGCAAGAATGTACTCCGCTGCATTCAAGAATTCATCGTAAGTGGAGCTGAATCCGCGCTTAAGCAGGACCGGCGTCTGAATGGTGCCCAACTTACGCAGCAAATCAAAGTTTTGCATGTTGCGCGTGCCTACTTGCAGGATGTCTGCGTACTCTGCGCAGACATCGACGTACTCTGGCGTCATGACTTCGGTGATGGTCAGCAGGCCGTGCTTCTTGCCGGCTTCCGCCATCATCACCAGACCTTCGACGCCAACGCCTTGGAAGCTGTAGGGTCCTGTGCGAGGCTTGAACGCGCCGCCGCGCAGCACTTGACCGCCAGCCGCCTTAACCAGGCGAGCAATCTCATCGATTTGCTCCGGCGATTCCACCGCGCAAGGTCCGCCCATCACGACTAGCTGTTCGCCGCCGATCTCGACGCCCTTGATGTTGATCACCGTATCCGATGGATGGAAATCGCGGCTCGCCAATTTGTAAGACTTCGAAATTTTCACGACTTGCTCTACGCCCGACATTTGGCGGAGGTGTTCAGCCAATTTGGGATCCGCTTGCCCGATGATACCGATCACCGTGCGATCCTCGCCTTTGGAAACGTGTGCCTGGACACCTTGTTTCTCAATATATTGTACGATCTCTTGAATGCGCTCTTCCGACGTCTTATTAGATGTAATAACGATCATGTGTATACACGCTCCTATATGATAAAGTATAAGTACTTACATGCTTCGACGCTTGTTCGCTTTTAAGCTTCTACGCTTTTAATCACTAAAGCAAATATACAACGCTTGACGAGGATTCGTCAAGCGTTAATTTATTTTCGTTTATTCATTTGTATCACTGGAAACTAACTGCGCCTTGCGGATTCTGCGTTTCTCTTTACGCCGATTCGTATGATACTTGAGCAGCAGCATGACTGGAAAGTATGCGATCAAGCCCAATACCGTGCCGACAACCATACCGCCGACTATCAAATCTAACCCGCTTCTAATAATATTGGAAAGCATACTCGGCAGGTGGTGAATCAGATACACCTTGAAATGCTTAGGCACAAGCCAATCGCCAACCTGCTTATTGAGAATAGAAAATGGAATATAGATCACTTTACCAAAAACAAATCCAATTAAAGCCCCCGGTAAATTCGCTCTTAACAAATACACAAGCGGAAAGATCAGCACGAATGCGAATCCCGCTGTCGGTAAGGTAAACATCTCAACGGCTAAACCAATCGAGAAGCCTCGTGCAACTTTGGACGGCCCGCCTTTGGCACGCTGTAACTGCAAATATTTATATTTAAACCAACGCTTTGTGCTGTTCCAGTCGTAGCGGGATTTTCTCGGTTTCACCTTCTGTGCGCTTTGCATCTTAGGTCTCTTCCTATCGAGTGGGATGGTTTAGCAGTCACTCACTGCTCGCAGCTTTGGATTTAACAGCTGGAATGAGTTTCTTCATATTTATAGTACGTTTAATTTCCCAACTGGTTTCATCTTTTACTTCGTAGTTCTCCAAGTAGGTGATCACCTCTTTGGTGATCGGCGTCGGCGTTGAAGCGCCTGAAGTCACACCGACCTTGCGGACATTAGCCAACCACTCACGCTTCAGTTCCGTGATATCGGCGATACGGTAAGCCTTGACCCCGGCGATCTCCTCGGAAACTTGTGCGAGACGGTTCGAGTTGTTGCTCTTCGGGTCTCCGACGACAATAACCAGATCCGCTTCTTTCGCTTGCTCCGCGACAGCCTCTTGTCTGACTTGCGTGGCCAGACAGATTTCATTGTGAATCTCCGCTCTCGGGAAAAGCTCCAATAAGCGTCTCATAATATGCTTGATATCCCATTGGCTCATCGTCGTCTGATTCGTGATAATGATGCGCTCCGCCTGGATATTCAGCCGTTCGGCCTCTTCCAGCTTCTCAATCAGATGCACACGACCCGGAGCGACACCGATTGCGCCTTCCGGCTCCGGATGACCCTTCTTGCCGATGTAGATCACTTCGTAGCCGTCAGCTACCTTCTCACGAATGAGATCGTGCGTCTTCGTCACGTCCGGGCATGTTGCGTCAACGACAGTCAGCCCTTTGTCCCGGGCTCTGCGGCGGACTTCCGGCGAGACGCCATGGGCGGTAAAGATGACGGTTCCTTTCTCAACCTGCTCCAAAATTTCGAGACGATTCTCCCCATCGAGCGTAATGACGCCTTCTTCTTTGAAAAAGTCCGTCACATGCGCGTTATGGACAATCATACCCAGTATATAGATCGGTCTAGGCAGATCGAGGTTCTTGGCGGTTTGCATCGCTAATGCCATAGCGTCGACTACCCCATAACAATAACCTCTTGGTGATATTTTAACAACTTCCATTTCTAGCACCTGCCCGAAATAATTTGTTGTGAAATTTGTTTGAAAATGTCTGCTTTTATTATAACGGATTACACCGGGAGAGGGAAGTTAGCCGGCAGCCAAATCACAAAGGTACTTCCTTCATCTTTGCGCGTTTTCACTTCGACTGAGCCTTCGTGCTCATCAATAATCCATTTGGCAATGGACAGCCCTAGCCCTGTTCCGCTCGTTTGGCCCCTCGACAGATCCGCTCGATAGAAGCGGTCAAAGATATGAGGGACATCCTCTTTATCCATCCCGATTCCCGTATCCGCAATCCGGATGCCGATCCAGCTGTCTCTCCGCTCCGCTTCTATGGATACAGTACCTTCCTTGGTATATTTGAACGCATTTTCAATAAAAATGAAAAGCAGCTGCTGCAAGTAATCACGGTTGCCGGTGACAACCGCATTCTCCAGCGCGTCCAGGCTGCCCACGTGCCATTCTGCCGTATGCGCCAGAAACTGCGCGCGTCTGACCACTTCTTCCACGACGGGCAGCATATCCACCTGCGTCTTCTCCATCACAACGCCCGCATCCGCTCTCGCCAGCGCGAGCAGATCATTCACCAGGCGGCTCATCCGCTGGGCTTCTCCCGCAATGTCATGCATGGCCTCCAAAGACATCTGGATCTGATCCGTCGTCGCCAGTTGCGCGTTACCTGACGTCATCTTCCACATCTTCTCGAGCAAATCCACATTGCCGCGGATCGTCGTCAGCGGCGTGCGAAGCTCGTGCGATGCATCGGACACGAAGCGGCGCTGCGCACGATAGGCGTCGTCAAGCTCTGTATAGGTCACTTGAATGCGGGACAGCATGCTGTTAATCGTGTCGGTAAGCCGGCCGATTTCATCCTGCGGACCTTCGTATAAGATGCGCTTCTCCAGATCATCGCCGCTCTCAATTTGGCTGGCCGCTTCAATGACCTGGTCGATCGGCTTGAGCGCTTTGCGCGCCAGGAACCAGCCCAGCGAAGCCGCGACAAAGATCGTAAGAATCGCCCATACAATCAGTGTATACCCCAACATGTCTAACGTTCTTTCGTAGCTGCCAATCGGGACAGCCGCCTGCAGAATGCCGATGAGTTTGGGTGCGTTCGTCGAATCGTAGATACCTTGATTGTAGATAAGGATATCTTGGCCAACGACCTTCGTCTTATCGAAAAAACCGTCGGTTTGCTGCAGCTTATCGAGTGTCGCCTTCGTGATCGGTAAAGTCACATCATAATTTTGCAAATTCGCTGAACGGTTATAGGTTTTAAGCTGCACATTATATAATTGCAAAAACGTGTTCGTCGAATAAATATCGCGGCTTACAAGTTCCAAATCAATGACAAGCCCTTTTTGTGATAAGGCAATACTTTTTTGAACCCGCGAATAGGTATCCTCTGCATTTCTTTGTAATTCCTGACGCACTTGGTCATACAGAAAATAGTTCAACAGAAAGTATAGCACAATCCCGAACAATAACATCGTCAACGCCAATATGCCGGAGTACCAAAGCGTTAGTCGGAGGCGAAGAGACATGATTATGAATCTCCTCTCAGCACATACCCCGCTCCCCGTACGGTTTGGATCAGGCGTTTATGTCCATGCTCCTCGGTCTTTTGACGCAGCAGCGCTATGTACACCTCAAGTACATTCGACTCTCCGCTGTAATCATAACCCCAGATTTTTTCCATAATGACATCACGGGAAAGCACCCGCTTCGGATTCAGCAAAAACAAATGGAGCAGATCAAACTCTTTGGTCGTGAGCTCAACCAACTTGTCCTCTCTAAATACCTCGCGTGTATCAAGATCCAGCGTAAGATCCTCATAATGCAGCCGGTTCGTCGGCTGTTCAGGACGTTCCGCTTTGCGGCGCAGCAGCACGCGCACCCGCGCAAGCAGCTCTTCGAGAGCAAATGGTTTGACCAAATAATCGTCGGCGCCTAAATCCAAGCCCTTCACGCGATCGCTGATCTCATCCTTCGCGGTCAGCATCAGAATCGGCACTTCGCTTCCGCTTTCGCGAACACGGCGAACCACTTCCCAGCCGTCGATCTGCGGCATCATCACATCAAGAATCAGCAGGTCAGGATCGCTGCTCATCATCTGTTTCAGGCCTTCTGCTCCGTTGCCTGCCGTATGAACCGAATAGCCCTCGAAAGCGAGGCCTCTTCGCAGCATGGAAGTGATTTTTTCATCGTCATCTATCACCAAAATTTGTTCTCTCATTTAACATCCACCTCTCTGTTATCATTGTAACAAAAAATGCCATGAAGCAAAAAGAAGCAGAGCCTGCAAGCTTGCGGCTGCGGGACTCCACTTCCTTGTATCACTTATAAACGACTTCTTACTTGTTCGCCGTTTCGGTCAGCGTGTTTTTGTCACCGACAGTTACAGGTATTTCCGTACGTTTACCATCACGAATAACACCCAGCGTCACTTTGTCGCCGACTTTAGCCGCTTGAACCTTCGTGATCAACTCCTGCGAGTTTTTCACTTTCGCGCCGTTCATATCTACAATCACGTCATATTGACGAAGACCTGCTTGGAACGCCGGGCTCTTACGTTGAACGCTGCCAACCAGTGCGCCATCTGTATTGGACAATTTCAATTCACTTACCCAGTCTTTACCGATATCTTGCAAGCCTACACCCAGATAAGGAACAGGTTCTTTCGGAATTTGCACGTTGTTCTTCAAGTTTTCTAGAACGGACGAGATTGTGCTAGTCGGAATGGCGAAACCGATGCCTTGGGCTTGCGAGCTTACCGCTGTGTTAATACCGATAACTTCACCGTTCAAGTTGAGCAGCGGTCCGCCGGAGTTACCAGGATTAATGGAAGCATCTGTTTGCAGCAAGTGCTTATACTCGCGAGTGCCTTTGGAATCCGGAATGCTGATCGGACGTTCTTTCGCACTAAGCACACCAACAGTTACCGTATGGTCAAAACCGTAAGGGTTACCAATGGCCACTACCCAATCGCCTACATTCACATCTTCAGCTTTGCCAAGCGGAAGAATCGGGAAATCTTTATCGCCTTCAATTTTCAGTACGGCCAAGTCAAGATCATAGCTGGTGCCCAGCACTTTAGCTGTGTAAGGTTTATCCGTGCCTTGAACAGTAACTTGAACTTCGTCCGCACCGTCGATCACGTGCTCATTGGTTAAGATGTAGCCGGTTTTCTCGAAAATAAATCCAGTCCCCATACCCGCAGCTTGCAAGTCTCCGTCACCGGAACCTCCTTGGCCTTGATTCGGGTCTTGATTGCCGCCGCCGTTATCGCCAAAGAATTGACGGAAGAACGGATCATCGAACAATGAATTGCCGCCGCTGCGACTGGACTGCTTGGTCTTTACAAGGGATTCGACCTTAACGATGGCAGGTCCAGCATTCTGCGCGATTTCCGAGATGTTGTTCGGACGGGCCACATCAAGTCCAACATTCTTGACTTCACCGTTGTTGCCGGAGCTCTTCGTCGTGGTCGAAGCAGCCGAGGTGCTGCCCGAACCCAGCGGCTGATTGCCACCGGTGAACAGGTTCATCTTGTCTGCGCTGAACATCAGTCCGCCTACGACCAAGGCGCCAGCCAGGAAGGCTGCGAACATGCTCTTTGCTGTCGAGCGCTTCTTCGTTCTTTGGTCCCACGGTCCGCTCGGGCCTCCTGGTTGTCCGCTGTCAGACTGGTAGCTGAACGGACGCAAGTTCTTGGGAGGTGTCACTTCAACGCTTGACGTTCCTTCCGAGCTGGATGCCGAAGTCGTGAGCGACTCGGGCTGGTTATTGTCTTGAAAGGCTGATTTGTAAGGACCGTAAGAATAGTAGTAGGACTGTCTCTCTTGAGACTGATCTTGCCCTTGTGGAGCTTTATCATTATTATCATTGTTCTGCGGCTTGAAGAAGTCGCTATAATCCTTCTTGTTATCGTCCATGTTTCTTACCTCCACATTATCGGTTGTCGGATTCGTTGTATGCATGTATGTTTGATAAATTTTAGTAGGTCACGCTGTCTGTAGTTCTATCATGCACCCACAACCTTAAATCAATATTAAAAAACAATAAAATGGAGGTAAAAAAGCGATTTTATGCGGTTTTAATAGAACATTCGTCGTGCCATTGTCAGTGAACCCAGGCTTGTTCGACTTGCTTCAGCACTTCGGACGCCTGATTGACCCACCTGTCTTCAAGCTGCGCATCCGGATCGACCGGCGTTTGGAACTGGTCCACAAGCGCACCATAAGTCTCGGCTTCAGCTCCTTCACTCAATCCCTCATTATAGAGATGCTTCAGGACAAACGGGGTACCCATCTGCACTATGGCATCCGTCGCTTCCGTATCCCCATCAATTCTTCCCGTCACAACTTGAAAAGGAATCCGCAGCCAAACCTTATTGGCATCATCTAACGCGCGGTCAAAATAGCCATGGTCGTATTCCCAATTGCCGCCCAGGGAAAATTGATATTCATGCAGGTGATCACGTACGCTGTCAAAAGACTCCTTCACCTGCGATATGGATGATGATAGTGTTTTCATTTCAGACACTCCTTAGGCGTTCGTAATGTTGTGCTTATCCAATAGAGTGTGCCAAAATGTTGTTTTTATGTGCAGTAATTCCCTGCTCTTAGCCCCAACCTTTGCGATGGGCATAGATGGCTAGCTGTGTCCGGTCCTCCAGCTCACATTTCATCAGTAAGTTGCTGACGTGTGTTTTGACCGTTTTGATACTGATAAACAGTTCTTCCGATATCTCTTTATTGCTCTTCCCGTCAGCAATGAGAAGCAGCACTTCCTTCTCGCGGCTTGTCAGGAAGTCTTCCTCCGGCGCCGCATTGCGTTGACGGATGCCTCTGGTGAGCGCCAACGATACTTCCGAATTCATCACTGGCATACCGCGGTAAGCGCTTTGAATCGCATGAATAAGCTGATCGGACGAAACGGTTTTGAGCATATAGCTGATCGCTCCCGATTCGACAGCCTCCACAACTTTAGCTTCTTCCAAGAAGCTGGTCAGCATAATGATTCGAACTTCCGGATATGTCTCGCTGATCGCTTTCGTCGCGGAGATTCCATCCATAACTGGCATGGTCAAATCCATTAAAATCACATCGGGCAGAGCAGAGGCCGATGCTCGAAGCTGCTCCAAACGATCGCATGCGTCCTTCCCGTTACTCGCTTCTTCGATGACTTCCATGTCCGGGTCCAAAGAAATATACGTCCGCAAACCGACACGGACCATATCATGATCATCGACAATCATTACTTTGATCGTTGTGCTCATTCTATTCTTCCTCCTTAACGGTAATAGGCGCTATGGATGGCTCCGCAAACCGCGGTATTCTAACACGAACACGAGTTCCCATTCCTATTTTACTATCGATCTCTACTTGGCCGCCCAGCTTCTGCGCCCGTTCTCGCATGGTCGAAAGCCCATGCGAGGCTGAGGGGATATCGCTGCGCTCGAAACCTTGGCCGTCATCCTGCAGTTGGAGCACATATTGATGCTCCCGCTCATAAATCGCAAGCCGCACTTGCATCGCAGACGCATGCTTCACCACATTGGCGAGCCCCTCCTGGATGATGAGAAAAAACTGATGCTCAATCGCTTCCGACATCGCGCCGCCAACCATAACATCAAGCTGGCCCTGGAGCTCATGGGTTCGGCAGTATTCCGGAAACCATTTCTCCAGAGCTTCTTGCAAGCTCATATCATTCAGCTCAATCGGTCTCAGCTGCGAAATTAAGCCGCGCATCTGCTTCTGCGCATGATGGGACATCTGAATCAGCTGATTCATCACGCCTGCAGCCGCATCAGGGTTGCGCTCCAGGATTTTCGGCAAGGAGGAAGCCGACATATGAATCGCGAACAGCTCTTGGCTCACTGTATCATGCAGATCGCGGGCCAGTCGCCGCCTTTCCTCCATCACCGCATCCTCAGTCAACTCCTGGTCGCGGATTGCTTCCGCCTCACCTAGCTTCTGAAGCAGCTGGACGCGTTCTTCGATTGCTGAAGCCATCGTATTAAAAGCATCGTAGAGATATAAAAAGGGCTCCACCGGCTCAATTTCGATCCGGCTGGAGAAGTTGCCCTTGGAAATTTCCAGCATCGCCAGATGCAGCTCGTCGACTTTGCGCTGCCACCTTTTGGTTGCGACATATCCGACCGAGAGACACACCGCTATAATCGCAATAATAAACCACAGCCGGAATTCCCATGAGGCTAGCGCTTCCTTGAAGTATTCAAACACGATGTAAAAGCTGGAAGCACTTATGATACTGGAGATGAGAAAATAATTCAGCAGCTGCCATTTCATATTAAATGTGCGCAATTTATACATACCGCTTCTCAACCTATCCTTTTAATGGTGACATCTCCGATGAACATGCTTGTCGTCACGACCAGCTTCCGCTCCGCTTCCTCATAATGTGAGGTTTGCGTTCTGACGCTGCGCAGGAAGCCGCTTTCGCGCCGGTCCAGCACCTTCATATCGCCAATAAATGAACTCGCCATGACGCGGACTTCCACATCGATATCGTTAGGGATGAAGATTTTGACATCGCCAATAAATGCCGTCACTTGAATCGGCGTTTCACCTGCCGGAATCGCAGCGCTGGTCAGATCAATGACCGAGTCGCCGATAAAATGGGAGATTTGGACAGGCTTCAGCTCCCAAGGATCTTGGCCTAAATGCACGTCGCCAATGAAGCCGTGCCGGTGCACGACATCGCCGCCATCGAAATTCCGCACAAAATCATGATAATGATGCTTATGCTCATGGCGTAAATGAGGTCTGCGCAGCGGCGTCTCGAACTTCGCAGAGGCTTCCGGCTGAGCAGGCCGAGCAGGTTCGTCCCAAGGTGTGCGAAGCTTCTCCGCATCGAACTCCCCGTGGATATCCTTGAGAACTGCCTTCTCCTCTTCACTAAGCTCGCGCTTCTCCTCTTCCGCCGGCTGTTTCCGCTCTTTCCGCTCCGAGCCGCTCCAATCTGCATGCTGCTGCCATTGATTAGCGTACTTGTTATGCAACTCGCGTTTGAAAGCGCGCTTTGCCTCTCTAGCCCGAAGCTTCGCTTCCCACTCCGCTTCATTGCGCCGCGGCCTGAAGATAACGCCAAGCCCGAACAGGATGAGCGCCACCGGCCATAAATATTGAAACATCTCGCTGATGGACAAGTGGGTGAGCTGCAAATTTTTCAATAAAAATATCGCACCTGCCGCGCTCAGAATCAGCCCCCATATAGACCCGCCCCAGTGATGCTTGCGCTGAAAGAAAAAACTGCCCAATCCATAAACAATGAGGATAGCGGGCCAATACGTGGTAAATAAATAGGCAATATCGATATGGATCAACCCCATCTGATCCAGCAGGAAGAACAAACCTGCTGCGACGAGCACCAGCCCCCAGATCACGCGCCCGAATATATGCGAGTTCATGCTTGCATCCTCCATTTGTGTGCATGTTGGTTAAGATACTTCTAGTCTATAAGATGCGGACAGGATTGAAAAGAGACGAGGGATTGAAGGTGTCCTCGGTCTCCAGACTGAGTTTATTTTCAATTCTTCAGCGGTCGACGAAAATACCTGACATGAGTTCCGAACATTCAGTCTATAATGTCATGTATTCTTACGTATTTCGTTGACATCGTTATCATCAGAACCGTATAATTGTGAAGCAACTAGCTCGAAATCAGCCCATCTGCAAGGAGAGAAAACAATATGGATGCTATTCAACAGCTGACCAGCGGTTTGGACACCATCTGGGTCGTCCTGACAGCAGCAATGATATTACTTATGGAAGGCGGCTTTGCCCTACTGGAAGCCGGCTTTGTCCGGCAGAAAAACGCCGTGAGCATCATCATGAAAGTGTTTGTTGATATTGCATTCGGAGCACTTATTTTCTACTTCATCGGGTTCGGCCTGATGTATGGCCGAGATGCAGGAGGTTTCATCGGCACCTCGGGCTTCTTCATGGGAGGAGACTTAACACATATTCAACTCTCCATCTCGCATGAGACGTATTGGCTGTTTCAATGCGCCTTCGTTATTGCCGTCATTTCCATCGTTTCAGGCGCGGTCGCCGAACGTGTCAACTTTCGCGCTTACATTTTATATACCATCGCCATGACAGGCCTCATCTATCCCATAGCCGGCCACTGGGTCTGGGCCATGAACGGCTGGCTGGGCAAGCTCGGCATGGTCGATTTCGCCGGCTCCGCCGTCATCCACGCACTCGGAGGCTTCTCCGCCCTGGCCGCCGCCAAGATCATCGGCCCGCGGATCGGCAAATTCTCTGCGGACGGCTCGGCCAATATCGTACCGCCTTCCAATCTGCCGCTGGCTTCAGTCGGCGCATTCATCCTCTGGTTCGGCTGGTTCGGCTTTAACTCCGGCAGCACGCTGAGCGCGACGAACAGCTCCATCGGGCATATCGCCGTCACCACGATGCTTGCGGCTGCCGCCGGAAGTGCCACCTGCATCCTGTTCACCATGATGCGCTACCGCAAGGCAGACCCGCCGATGGTCATCAACGGCGCGCTCGCCGGCCTCGTCGGCATTACCGCAGGCTGCGCCTTCGTCAGCGACGTAGCCGCCATCGTGATCGGCGCCGTCTGCGGCATCGCCATGGTCTATGCGACGGAGATCCTCGAGGCCAAAGGCATCGATGACCCCGTCGGCGCGTTCCCTGTGCATGGCGTGAGCGGCAGCATCGGCACCTTGGCCGTCGGCTTGTGCGCACAGCCGAATGCCATCAAAGAAGGAACCGCCGGATTATTGTACGGCGGAGGGTTCGAACTGCTGAGCGTGCAGGCGCTGGGCCTTGTAGTCATTGGCATTTGGGGTTTTGTGCTGACTTGGGGCGCGCTCAAAGTCATCAATCGCCTCACGCCGCTGCGCGTCAGCAGAGACGAAGAGATGGTTGGACTCGATGTCGGGATTCACGGCGTTCCAGCGTACAGCCAGGAGGAAGGTTTCATCGACATCGGGCAGCTCAAAGGCAGCAAGTAAAGCACGCGGGACTCACGGACGGGTACAAAAAAAGGGTTGAGCGGAACGCCAGTTCTGCTCAACCCTTTTTTTATGTTAGGTCTTGTTCTATTTCTTCGGGGATGGAAATGACATCATTCGGCTTGGATTCATTCATAATTTTGCGAGCCCGCTCAATTTCGGCGCGGAGCTTCTTCACTTGCTCCATCGGCTTCTTTACATAATGAATATATTCAACCGCCAGATGGTGGTCAGGTTTCTTACCGGAGAACATGCGACGCAATGCGGACATTGATTGATAAGCGCGTTCTTCTTTCATTCTCTTCATTTCGTAGCGCTCAACGACTTGCTCAATTTCGGAGGCTTGCTGCTCTTTCCGGGCAATGTAGGCTTCCAAAAAAGGGAACACTTCTGCTGCTCTTCTCGATCTGCCTAGAGGTCCTTCCTCCGATCGCAAAATATTCAACATGATAACTCACCTATCTCCCCATGTCAACATTCATTACAGTTACTTTATTTTACACCATAATAAACGATTTGAGAACCATTATTTTAGGATCAGGTCGACACCCACAACACCGATTGGCGTACCCATGTCATCTAATATCGCTTTTGATAAGGTGATACAAGGTTTCTTCGTAATAGCTGACACATACTCCGGCGATACGAACAAATCGCCATTTATCGCACGCTTCCACCATTCACGCCCCTTGGCATTCACAAGCCCCGCTTCCGGCAAGGAGAAAATAAAAGTGCCATCCGCGCGGTTCGACCAAATCGCCTCGATGCCCGCTGTTCTATGCAGAACAGCACTCAAACTAACGGCATGCAACTGCTCGTCCAACGATGCGATGTCAGGTTTGAGCACCAAAGCGTTAAGCATCATCTTCATTTCTTCAGTATTGAGATTCACTGTATTTGTCGTTTTCTTATGTATGCCGATCACTTGAATCGCCTGAATAAGTTCTGTCGAAGAACGATCCAGGTTGCGGTTCGTATTTTGCAGCATGAGCACTTCTTTGCGCTGCTTCTTCATCTGGCCAAGCGTCTGCTCCACGCTGCCCATCGTCTCATTCATAAGATCCACAACTTGTCCGAGTGTCAGTGTTGTGCCTTTTACAAAAGAAGATTGCTGCTTCGTGGAGTCTGTCGTACGGGCGACGAGTTGGTTCACATGAAGGATCAGGTTATAAATGGTATCCATCTTCGCTTTCATCACGTTCATTTCCGCGATGCCATGCGCCACGGATGCCTTCTCCTGCGCGACTGCAGCCACGACCTGCGAGACCCCGACCTCGATGGCACTCAGGATCTCCGATGAGCGGGTCACCGCATCATGGCTCTGCGCCGCCAGCTTCTTGATCTCCTGGGCGACAACCGAGAAGCCTCGCCCCTGCTCTCCCGCTCGCGCCGCTTCAATCGATGCGTTCAGCGCCAGCAGCGAAGTCTGCGAGACCACTTCCGTGATGAATGTGTTGATCTCTTCAATTTTTGAAGTATGATCCGTCAAATTCTGAATTTTGGTTTGCATGGTGTCCGAATTCACATGTAATTCATTCATCACCGCATCGGTCGTGTTCAAGGAACGGTTCACATCAACGACCGTATCCTTGGTCTGTTCGCTCTCCTCATGCATATGCATGGAGGAATCCATGATCTGCTCCGCCGCCGCCGCAACCTGCTGAATCGCAGCAAAAGCCTCCTGCAGCTGTTCTACAGCTTGATTGCTGCGTGATTTCAACTCTT
>Ga0209566_100691_pt1 | contig 19650 bp, 17 predicted proteins | sample Araplavi_mTSA_r2_2_FD_184287 | JGI IMG/M metagenome (GOLD analysis project Ga0209566, IMG submission 184287) | Arabidopsis root microbial communities from North Carolina, USA - plate scrape CL_Cvi_mTSA_r2 (SPAdes) (version 2) | ecosystem: Host-associated > Plants > Roots > Endosphere | place...
ATGATCATAATACCCGGCGCATGCTGCCTTGCGCCGGGCATTTGCCGTTCTCCCGGATGCTAGCTGCTCCTGCGTCCTGTATTTGCCTTTCGTCCGAATACTGGCTGCACCTGCGGCGGTTATCGCCGTTGACCCGGATACAAGCTATTCTTGCGCCGGCATTCGCCGCTCGCCCGGTGCAAGCTTTTCGCGCCCCATTATTCGCCCTTCGCCCGGGCACCTCCAAGCGCGCGCACGATCCGGGACAGCCCTTCCTCCAGCAGCGCGCGCCGGGTCGCCAGATTGATGCGGACGCGCCCTTCGCCTTCGCTCACGAACGCGCTGCCGCCGCTGACGGCGACTCGACCCTCCTGCACCAGGAGGCGGCCGATCTCCGCTTGGTCCAAGCCCAGAGGGCGCAGATCCATCCACAGCAGATAAGTCGCCTCAGGCACGTACACGATCGCCTCCGGCAGCCGCTCCGCCAGATACTCAGCCGCGAACGATGCGTTGGCGCGCAGATACGCCAGGCAGGCCTCCAGCCATTCTTCCCCTTCCCGGTAGGCCGCCTCGGCCGCCGCGAGCGACAGCGGGTTCGGATCCCGATGGCCGAGCGCCTGGTCCAGCGCGGCTCGGAGCGTCTCGTCGGCCGCTACCGCGAACGACGTATGCAGCCCTGCGAGATTAAACGTTTTGCTCGGCGCGATGAAGGTCACGGTTCGTTCCGCCATTCCTGGCAGCGCGGCGATCGGCGTGTGTACGCCCTTCAGGATCAGATCTGCGTGGATCTCGTCCGACGCGACCGTGACGCCGTATTCGCGGCACAGCTCCGCAAGCCTGCTCAGCTCCTCTTCGCTCCACACGCGTCCGGCCGGATTATGCGGACTGCACAGAAGCAGCAGCTTCGCTCCCGTCAGACGAAGCTTCTCCTCAAGGTCGTCCAGATCCATCCGGTAGCGGCCTTCCTCGATCGCGAGCGGATTGAGCACGAGCTCCCGATTCTGCCCGGTCACCGCCTCGGCGAACGGACCGTACACCGGCGGCTGTACGATGACGGGGTCCCCCGGCTGCGTATAGGCGCGAACGGCGGCCTTCAGCAGCGTGACGACGCCGGTGGCGAACAACAGCTCGCCCGGCCCGACCTTCCACTTCAGTCTTCGATTCAGCCAATCCGCCACCGCTTCGAATAGGGAAGGCGGGACCAGCGTGTACGTGAAAAGTCCTTCGTCCACTCTGCGGCGGAGCGCCTCAAGCACGGGCGCCGGGGCTTCGAAGTCCATGTCGGCCACCCACAAGGGCAGCAGCTCTTCGCCGCCGAACAGGCTGTCGACCCCCGACCATTTTAAGGAGTCCGGCCTTCGCAGCTCTAATGTTTTGTCAAATCGATTCATGTCATTGCCCTCCCATTGCGCTGATCGGCGCTACCCGGCTGTATTTAAACCTCTGTAACTTTCGTAAGCTTGTACGTTTGACCCGCCACCGCCAAAAAGATCAGTCGGCCACCTTCCGTCTCGACCGGCACGGCATTGCTCTCGAGGTCCGTGACCGCAATCTTGCCGCCCGCCAGCCGCAGGACGCAGTGACCGTCCCGCGCTGCCGCGATGGACGCTTCCGTCCATTCGCCGCCGTTCCAGGTCAGATCGACGACATAGCCGCCTCTCGCCCGCAGTCCCCTCGCACGGCCGCACGGCCATGCCGACGGGAGCGCAGGCAGCAGCCGGAGCTCGCCTGCATGGCTCTGCAGCAGCATCTCGGCGATGCCGGCCACCCCGCCGAAGTTGCCGTCGATTTGAAAAGGCGGATGGGCGTCCAGCATATTCGGATACGTGGACTTCGCCAGCAGCTGCCTGACATAGCGATGCGCTTCGTCTCCGTTGCCGAGCCTTGCCCACAGACTGACGAGCCAGGCGCAGCTCCACCCCGTATGCCCGCTGCCTGCCGCAAGGCGCAGCTCCAGGCTGCGCCGGACCGCCTTCGCCCGCTCGGGCGTCCGGTACAGGTCGATCTGCTCGCCGGGGTACATGCCGTACAGATGCGAGAAGTGACGATGGCCCGGCGATTCTTCCTCGAATTCCTCCGACCACTCGAGGAGCTGTCCCTGCGAGCCGATCCGGTACGGTTCGATTCGCGAGACCGCGTCCTGCAGCTCGGGTCGCCACGCTTCGTCCACGCCGAGCTCGAGGCTCGCGTCCAGCACGCTTTGCAGCAATTCGGACAGAATAGACAGATCCATCGTCGTTCCGGCGCTGAGCGCGCACTTGCGGCCTTCTTCGTCGAGGAATAAGTTTTCGGGCGTCGAAGCGGGAGAAGTAACGAGCCGCCCGTGTTCGTCCGGTATCAGCCAATCCAGGGCAAACCGTGCCGCTTCCTTCATAATCGGGTAAGACCGCTCGGCCAGCTCGGTCCGATCGCCGCCGAACAGGTACCGCTCCCACAGATGCCGGCATAGCCAGCCCGCGCTCATCGGCCACAATGCCCAGCTCGCGGAGCCTTCCACCGGATTCGACCGGCGCCAGAGGTCCGTATTGTGGTGCGACGTCCAGCCGCGGGCGCCGTAGTGAATCCGCGCGGTTTCGCGGCCCTTTTCGCTAAGCTCCCCGATCAGGTCGAATAGCGGCTCCGCAAGTTCGTGAAGTCCGAGCGGTTCCGCCGGCCAATAATTCATCTGCGTGTTGATATTGACCGTATAGTTGCTTCGCCAGGGCGGCGTCAGATGGCGATTCCAGATTCCCTGCAGATTAGCCGCCTGCGTGCCGGGTCGGGAGCTCGAGATGAGCAGATACTTGGCGTAATGGAAATACAGCTCCGCAAGTCCTGCGTCCTCTTCGCCCTGTCCGAGCCTGCGCAGCCGTTCGTCCACCGGGAGCGCGGCTGCATCGTCCGATCCATCGGCCCCGAGCGTAAGGTCGGTTCGATCGAAATAAGCGCAATATTCCGCGACGTGGCGTTCCAGCAGCGTATCGTACGCGAATCGCGACGCATCCTCCAGGTCCTGTCGACAGCGCGCTGCCGGGTCCGGGCCTTCCGCAGGGTCCGTGTCATAACCGGCGAAGCTCGTGCCGGCGGACAGCAGTAGCGTCGCCCGGCTAGCGCCGGATACGCGAATTGCCCCGTCTTCTAGCGTCTCGGTAGTGCCGTCGGTGTCCGCGATTCGGACCGCAGCCTGAAAGGCGATGCCGCGTCCCGGCGCATACGCGACCTCCGGAACGATCGTGATCGGCGCACGGCCCCGAATCCAAGCGTCGCCTGCGTCTCTCCCCCTCTCCGCAGGATGCGGGCTCCCGAGCGTCGCCGTGAAGCCCAGCGCGCCAGGCCGCGAAGCAGTCAGTCGCACGGCCAGCACCTGCTCCGGCGCGGAGACGAACGTCTCCCGCGTGAACGCGACGCCTTCCTCTTCATAGGAGACGTTGTGTACCGCGCGGGCCAGATCGAGCGTCCTGGCGTAAGCCCGCGGCGTGCTGCCGGGGCTAACGCCGTCCACGTCGATGCGCAGCTCGCCGAGCGGCTGGTAAGCTTCCGTATCGGTGCCCAGCATATGCGTCTCCGCGACCTGCTGCGCTTCCCAGTATTTTCCCTCCGCGATCAACTGGCGGCAGTGCGCCAAGTGCGGGAGCGCATCGTGATTGTTCGTGTCGGCTGGCTCGCCCGACCAGAGCGTATCCTCGTTCAGCATCAAGAGCTCCTGCCGCGGATCGCCGAACACCATCGCCCCGATGCGGCCGTTGCCGATCGGCAGCGCCTCGTCCCACTCTTGCGCAGGCTTTTCGTATCCTAACGTTTTGGTCATTCCTTTTAACGTCAATGCCATCGTTCTTCCCCCGCTTCCCCTCTTCTGCCCAGTCCGTGCGAACGACGAACGATTATTTTCATGCTATCAGAAGGGGTGGGCATTGTGAAACGCTTTTTTTAGGCTTATGCGGTATACTGGGGGAACAGATCGGAGGAAATCGAATGAGATTAAGCATGCTAGACCAAGCGCCTGTCGTCGCCGGTCAATCCCCGGCCGACGCGCTGTGGGCTTCGTCGCGACTCGCGCAAGCGGGCGAGCGGCTTGGCTACGAACGATATTGGCTCGCAGAGCATCATGGCCTCGGGGGACTGGCTTGCACGACGCCGGAGGTCATGCTCGGCATGATCGGCGCGCGCACTTCCCGAATACGGCTCGGGGCGGGCGCGATCCTGCTTCCTTATTACAAGCCCTACAAGGTAGCCGAGACGTTCCGCCTCCTCGCCGCGCTGTATCCGGGACGCATCGATCTGGGCGTAGCGCGGTCTCCCGGCGGACCGGCGGAGATGTCGATGGCGCTGTCGGCTAACTATTTGGAGCGGGCGCTGCGAATGCCCGGCGACTTCGCCGAGCTCATTCGCTACCTGGACGGCGAAGAGCCGGCCATACCTGGCGCGGATACGGCGGCGAGGAAGACGGCAGCCGCTGAAGCTCCCGGCGACGGGCCCGTGCCTTGGGTGCTCGGCACAAGCGTCAAAAGCGCGAGCTTGGCCGCCGCGCACGGGACAGGTTATGCGTACGGGTATTTTATGAACCGGGAAAATGCACAGGATGCGATCGTTGCCTATCGCGAGGGCTTTGATCGGACGCGAGGCGGCGAGCCATATGTGGTCTTGGCCGTCTCGGCGATTTGCGCGGATACGCAGGCCAAGGCGGAGGAGATCGCGCACGGCGTTCATGCCTGGAGCATGCTGGCGGGGCAAGGCAAGGGAATGGCGGGAATTCCGGGCACCGAAGAAGCCATGCGCCTGCTCGGTGCGCAAGATTCGGACCAGTTCCGCATATTCGCCGAAGAGCGCGCTATGGCGGTCGGCGATCCCGCAAAGGTCCGGAAGACGCTCGTCGAATTATCCGATCAATTTGCCGCCGACGAGTTGATGATCGTTTCGTACGCGCACGACTTCAATGACCGGATTCGCTCCTACGAGCTGATCATGGAAGCTTGCTCCGGTTAACGAGCATGGAAACTTGCCCTGCTGCTCGCCAAAGAAGCTTGCTCTGCTTGGCAAAAGAACTTGCTCCGTTCTGGCCAACGAAGCTTGCTCTGCCCCGGCTTAAGAAGCCTGCACTGCTCCAGCTAACGCAGCCGTTCCGCCAGTCTGGCTTCCAGCCAGGGCAACAACACGGAGAGCGTCTCGGCCATGTTCGTCCGGCCATCGGGCGTCAAGAACGGGGCATGATCGCGGAAATAGTCCGCATGCCCCCCGATGATGCGCACCGCCGCGCGCGCGGCGGGCGCGTGACGATCGGATCGCCAGCCAGGCAGCAGCTGGCCAGCCCCTTTCGCCCATCCCCCGAACGTGCCGATGCGGCAGATCGGGTCCGACGCTCTGCCTGCCGATTTTCGCCGACCCGGCATCCCTCTCCCCTTCGTCTTCCCATGGGCTCTTTCCGCCTCTACATACAGCACGGCGTCCCGAAGGGGCACCGGTATGCGGCATTTCGGCGAGCCGATCATGACGACGGGCGTCGGCGGACCCCCATCGCGCGCAAGCAGCAAGCCCGACGCGTGAACAGCCGCCACCCCGCCGGCGCTGTGACCGACGAGCACCGTAATCTCCCGCTCCGGGCGCCCTCTTTCAGCTTTACGTTTCGACCGGTCACTGTCGAGCTCCGCCAGCGCTTTACGTCCGCCGATCGAACGGTCATAACGGCGATAGGGCAGCATAATATCGAAGCGCGCTTCTCTCACTTGGGGCAGCAGGCGCCGACTCCAGTCGTCGTAAGGGAACAACAGCCTTGCCGACACGTCGAACCCCAGCGCGCCGAGGTTGCCCGCCAGCGTCGACATCAGCCGTTCCATGAACAGCGGGGCGCTTCGCACGCCGTTCAGCAGGTACAATCGAAGATGGACGGGAAGGTCGGCGTGCAGCGAATCCGTCATGCTGTCTGTCGCCTTGCCGCCTACCGTCATGCTGTCCACCGTCATGCTGTCTGCCGACTTACCGTCTACCTTCATACTGTCTGCCTTCATACTGTCTGCCTTCATGCTGTCTGTCGTCTTGCCATCTCCCTTCAAAATGTCTGCCGTCATGGCGCGCGCTCCCCCCGGGACTTCGCATACCGCTCGGCCTCGACGATTCGCTCCATGTCGCTCGGATGCGTCGAGCGCAGCCACTTCATGAGCAGCGGCGGATTCACGTCACTCAGCGCTGCGACCGCCAGCTTCTGATGCATCGATACGGCGCCGTCCTCCGTTCCCAGCAACTCCAGCGCATAGCGATCCGCGGCGCCTTCGGCTTGTCTGGACACGGCATTCGATACCGGCAGCGAAACGAAGTTCAGCACCGACAGCAGGAGGAGAATAAACGGCAGCGCGGACATATCCGATACGTGTCCGATGCTCCAGTCTTTTCCTTTCGACCGCACGACGACCTTATAAATCCCGCCCCCCAGCCATAGCAGCACGAGCGAGCTGCCTACGGCGCCGAGTGCGCTCCATTCCAGATGATGCTTAACGTAGTGACCCATCTCGTGCGCCATAATCTGCAGGATCTCGGGACGATCCAGCTTCGCGAGCGCCGTGTCCCATAGCACGATGCGCAGCGAGCTGCCGATCCCGGACACATAAGCGTTGATGGCGTTCGTTTTGCCGGCCATGTGCACCTCGTACACCCGGTCCGCCGGAATATCCGCGCGCGACGCCAGCTCCAGGATGGCCCCTTCGAGCGCGGGGTCGGACAGCTCGTCGAAGCGGTTGTAAAGCGGATCGATGACGACGGGCTGTACGTACATCATGAACAGCGTGAACGGGATCGAGAGCAGCCACAGCTTGAGCCACCATCTCCCGCCTCTGTTCATCACGCGCCTCGCGACCGCGAACACGATCAGGATCGTCGCATAACCGATGACGAAGTCGAGCCCTCGTTCCTCCAGCCAGCCTGCGAACGGCTGCGTAGAGATGCCGTAACCGCGGGACACCAGGTAGCTCGCCATTCTGAGCGGCAAATAAAGCAGCGTGGAGACTGCGTATACAAGCAGCACATAGACCGGCAGGCGGACAAGCGACGGCAGGGCGGCGCGTTCCAGCCGCTCCTTCCAAGCGCGCGACCAACCGCTATTCAGCAGGAGCAGATAAATGGCCCACTGCCAGGGCCAGCTGAGCATAAAGATGCCATTGCGCAGCGCGTTCAGCACGGCGCTGTCATGAAGCTGCTGCGGCGTATAGAAGGTAGCGGGATCCGCCGCCGTACCGACATAAGCAGACGGTACCGTATTAGGCGACGTATACGCCGCGTACAAGGCGATGAACGCAACGCAGCAAACGAGCGCAAGTCCGTATCGCCGGAGGATGGAGACGGTTGACATGGCGAATCTCCTTATCCGTTCGCTTTTCTTTCATCATAAAAGGTGGCAGCAGCATTTGCAAAATCGGCGCGCAGGTCTCGGCCGGCAGCCTGTCAAGGCGGCCAAGCAAACGTAAATCATGCGCCTTGCGCCAAGCTTTTTCATTTCCCGAATAGGCTATAGCATAGTCCATTCCGGGCGCCGCACATACACTGACCTAGCAACAAGCAATCTAACTCGGTCACGGTGGTGATAGCGATGGGTTATCCGGTCGATGGCGTAGGCGGCTACGGCGGTTACGGCGGGGGCGCGGCATTTGTGATCGTGCTGTTCGTTCTGTTGGTCATTATTTTGAGAGTCGGCATTTTCTAATAAATGCGGAAAAAAGCGGCCTTGAGGGGCGATTCAACCCCTTCAGGCCGCTTGGCGTGCGGTGCGTTCCGGCCGCATCGTATAAAACTTCGAAGCTGTATGCGCCAGCCGTTAATCCAGCCATCCGTTGCGCTCCGCGATCAAGGTCGCTTCGATCCGGTTTTTGGCGTCCAGCTTCTGAATCGCCTCGGACAAGTAGTTGCGAACGGTGCCGTGCGACAAATACAGCCGGGACGCGATCTCTCCGGCCGAGAGTCCTTCGCCCGCCAGCTTCAGCACCTCGCGCTCACGCTCGGTCAGCGGATTCTCCGCCTCCCATAGCTGCATCGCCAACTCGGGGCTGACCGCTCGCCCGCCGCCTTGCACCGAGCGAAGGGCCGCCCCGAGCTCGTCGATCGGCGAATCCTTCAGCAAAAAGCCTTTTACCCCCGCCCGCATCGCCCGCTGGAAATATCCCGAACGTGAAAACGTCGTTAAAATAACGACTTTGCAAGGATGCTTCGACGCCTTTAAGCGCTCGGCGACGTCAAGACCCGTGAGCTTGGGCATTTCAATATCCATCACGCACAGATCCGGGCCGAGCGATTCGATCAGCTGCAGCGCCTGCTCGCCGTCCCCCGCCTGTCCGACCACCTCGATATCGTCCTCCAGATCGAGCAGCGCGCTGAGCGCGCCGCGCAGCATGCCTTGATCCTCCGCTACAATGACTCTCATGCGCCCGTCGCCTCCTTTCCTCCCGATTTGTCTACCAGCGGCAGCCTGACGACCAGCTGAGTGCCCACACCTGCCTCGGAGCGCCATTCGAGCTCCCCTTCGACGAGCCGCAGCCGCTCCCGCATCCCTCGCAGACCGGAGCTCTCTACCGGAGCCGACGCTTCGGAACGCTCGCAGCCTCGCCCATTATCCCGCACCGTCATGACGATGCCCGACGCCTCCCGGCTCCATTCGATCCAGCACCACGTCGCGCCGCTATGCTTGACTGCATTCGTCACGGCTTCGCGCAGACACATGCCCATGATGCCGTCAATTAGCGGGGGCAGTTCGCTTAAGCATTCGTCGCCATGAAGGCGAAGATTCATGCCGGCCGCCGCCAGCAGTTGCGCCGCGTGTCCGGCCTCTTCGCGGGTCGTGGACATGGTCATGCCCGACACCAGCTCCCGAAGCTGCTTCAGCGCTGCACGGCTCGTCGTCTGCACGTCCTTGATCTCGAGCGCTGCACGCTCCGGATTTTTAGCGATGAGCCGCTCCGCCAGCTCGCTCTTCAGCGTGATGAGCGATAGGGTATGTCCCAATGTATCGTGCAGATCGCGTGAGATCCGCTGCCGCTCCTCGTTCTTGGACAGCCGCGCGATCTCGTCGTTGGCAAGCGCCAGCTTCGTCTTCAGCTCGCTGGACCTTCTGCTGAGCTGCATGCCGAGCGGCACCGTCATCATGATCAGCATGGCGGGCAGATATTGAAAAATGTCGTTTTCGTCCTGATACAAGCCAAAGCCGACCGCTACCGAGACGAGAAGCGCCAGCATGGCGCCCATGCCGGCGAATCGCTGCCATCTGACTTTCAAAGTGCCGATGATCGGCGAGGGATAAAACGTCAGGAATACGAAGTCCTCGCCGAAAAGCCGGCAAAAGACGCCCACCAGGACAAGCAGCAGCAAGGCCGCTTCGAACCGGAATCGCGTCGCTCTAAAGCAGTACAGGTAAAGGCCGACGAAGGCGGCCAGCAGCAGGAGCTGCGGCCACATCTTCGCAAGCGGCATGTTAAGAATCGTCTCGAGCGGAAACGCCAGGTATACGAGCCAGATCAGGGAAAAATAAAGGGGAGGCCCCGAGCGCGCCTGTCCGCTCTTTTGCTTCATGCTACACCGCTTCCTGTTTTTTCATGATATAAGACGATATTATCACGAAAATCAGGGCGTACGCAGCCAAAATTCCGAAGCCGGTCCAGTCCGGATGACCGCCGCCTACGAGGTTCCATGCCCCCTGGCCAACCCGGTAGGTCGGCAGCCACTTGGCAATCTCCTGCATCACATGCGGAAACGTACTCGTCGGCATCCACAATCCGCCCATAACGGACATGCCCAGATAAAGGATCATGCTGAGCACCTGCACAGCGTCCGCGTTACGCATGGAGCCGACGAGCGTCGCCAGCGCCATGAACGCGAACCCGCCCAGCCAGATCCACAGCCCGCTCTCGACCCATACCGAGACCGGAAGATCGATGCCCTTCGATACGCCCGCGACGACGAAGACGAGCACGATGATAACGATATTGATAGCGGCTTGGGCCGCGATCTTCGACAGCACGTACGAGCCCGATGGCAGCGGGGTGATCCGCAGCAGTCGAATCCAGCCTTGCGCCCGCTCCTTGGCGATGCGCGGCGCGAAGGACGTGAGGCTCGCGCCGATGACGCCGTAGGCTGTCATCGACATCAGATAGTACGGGATCCAGTCGACGCCGTCGACGGTGACATCCGTGTTCATCGTACCGGTGAAGATGAAAAAGAAGGCGATCGGCATAAAGACGGAGAAAACGACGAACCGTTTGTTTCTGGCCGTGCGCAGCATTTCCGATTTGCATTGCGCCCACGTGGCGCGTATCGTGTGATTCATTGTGATCTCTCCCCGTTCTTGTGTGACGTGCAAATTTATTCCGCCTTGCGGACAAGCGCTTGAAATGCGTCCTCCAGTCCTCCGCCGCCGATCTCGATGTCTCGCATGTCTATGCGTCTGTTAATCAGCTCGGCGATCAGTCGGTCCGTATCGTCGCTCGTCAGCTTCACCCGTCGTCCGCTGCGGCTTAAGCCTGTCACGCCCGGAATAGCACGCAGCTCTTCGTCGCTTGTGCGCTCCCCGGCGGTGAAGGAGATGATGCGTCCGGCTGTGCGGGCCTTGATCTCGCTCGGCGTTCCATCCGCAACTACACGGCCCATGTCGATAACGACGATCCGGTCGGCGATGCCGTCCGCTTCCTCGAGATAGTGTGTCGTCAGCACGATCGTTTTGCCGCGGTTAGCCATCGATCGCACCGTGTCCCAGAACAGCTGGCGAGAGGTCACGTCCATTCCGACGGTCGGCTCGTCGAGGAATAGCACCTCGGGATCGCCGGCGAGCGCCAGCGCGAATCCGAGCCGGCGCTGCTGCCCGCCGGACAGGGAGGAAGCCATCTTCCCCCGCTCGGCCTCCAATGCGGAGACCTTAAGCAGATAATCCAGCGGCAGCGGTTTGTCGTAATAGCTGCGGAACAGCTCGATCGTCTCCGACACCTTCAGATTGTCGATGACGCTGACTTCCTGCAGCATGGCGCCGATGCGTTTGCGAACGCCGGCATCCCGCGGGTCTCCGCCCAGCAGCCGGACTTTGCCGTCCGTCGGCTGCAGCAGGCCCAGAATCATCGAGACGGTCGTCGTTTTGCCTGCGCCGTTCGGTCCCAGCAGAGCGAATACGCTCCCTTTGGGCACGCGCAGAGACAGCTGATCCACTGCCTTTTTCCCTTTATATACTTTGCTGACGCGTTCGAGCTCAATAACCGGATTCATCCTTGGCGCCTCCATTCGTTTAACCGATAAGGCAAGTTTACGCTTTTGGCGCGGCTGCCGTTATTCACAACCGTAATCTCGGCAAGGTGACAAATGTCATATCGCGGTGAAGGCCGCCACCTTCCCATCCCCTGCCCTAATTAGGTACAATAGGAAGGTCAGGCCAGCTTGTTCAGTCTTCATACTCTATATGGTAAAGGAAAATGCGAACCCATGATCATCCAACCGAAAACCCGCGGCTTTATCTGCACGACCGCGCATCCGGACGGCTGCGCCATCCAGGTTCAGCGTCAGGTGGAATATGTGAAGGGCAAGCCGGCCGTGAAAGGCCCGCGCAATGCGCTCGTCATCGGCGCGTCGACGGGCTACGGCCTCGCGTCCCGCATCGTCGCCGCCTTCGGCGCCGGGGCGAATACGATCGGCGTTTACTTCGACAAAGCTGCGGAAGGAACCCGCACCGCGTCCGCCGGCTGGTACAACTCAGCCGCCTTCGAAGCCGCAGCGGCGGAGGCCGGCCTCAAGTCGTTCAGCATCGTCGGCGACGCCTTCTCGGACGAGATTAAAGAAAAGACGATCGCCACGATCCGCGAGGAGCTGGGCCAGGTCGACCTCGTCGTCTACAGCGTCGCTTCTCCGCGCCGGACGCATCCGAAGACCGGCGAGACCTTCTCCTCCGTGATCAAGCCGCTCGGCGGCACTTACACGAACAAGACCGTCAACTTCCACACCGGCGAAGTCACGATGGCCTCGATCGAGCCCGCGACGGAGGACGAGGTGCGCCAGACGGTCGCCGTCATGGGCGGGGAAGACTGGGAGATGTGGATCGACGCGCTCCGCGAAGCGGGCGTGCTGGCCGACGATGCGACGACGGTCGCTTATACGTACATCGGACCGGAGATCACGCACGCCGTCTACCGCGAAGGCACGATCGGACGGGCCAAAGAACATCTGGAAGCGACAGGGCTGCGTCTGAACGATCGTCTCTCCGCATCCGGCGGACGAGCATTCGTCTCCGTGAACAAGGCGCTGGTCACGCAGTCCAGCTCCGCGATTCCGGTCGTTCCGCTTTACATTTCGGTGCTGTATAAAGTTATGAAGGAAAAGGGGCTCCACGAGGGCTGCATCGAACAAATGTACCGGCTGTTCTCCGAGCGCTTGTACGGCGGGGGCGAGACGGCGGTGGACGACAAGGGTCGCATCCGTATCGACGACTGGGAAATGCGCGCCGATGTGCAAGCCGAGGTCGAGCAGCTGTGGGCGAAGCTGGAGACGGAAAATGTCTACGAGCTGTCCGACCTGGAAGGGTACCGCAAAGAATTTTTCCAGTTATTCGGCTTCGAGACCGGCGCCGTGGATTATGAAGCGGAAGCCGAGCCGGACGTCGCGATCGCGAACCAGCGCTAAATGCTTATGAACATAAAGAGAGGGAGCCTCGAAAGGGCTCCCTCTCTTGCGTTCGTTTATGTGCTCGTTTATGTTTTCGTTTATGTGCTCGATTATAAGTTCGTTTATCGAACGACCCCTATATACGCCAGATCGAATCGCGTGCCCCCGCAGTCCGGCTTGTTGCCGTGAATCACTTCAAGCTCGACTTCATGCCGTCCCTGCGGCAAGTCGTCGGCGAAAATCTCCGTCTTCAGCCAGCCGCTCGGCCCGCACCACTCCGGCCGCTGGCGCGCAGTCGCCTGCCATTCTCCCCCGTCGATCCGATAGCGGCATTCGGCCGACAGCTGGCCGAAGTCGAACCCGAGCGCCAAGCCTCTGCCCTCGAACGAAAAGTAAAGCTTGGAACCGACCGCCGACGTAGACAGCGCCCTGTCGATCCATTCGAGCGTTACCCAGCGGCGAATGCTCCAGGGACCTTCGGTGCGTACGTCCTCGAACGGCACGAACGCCACCTGTTCCCAGTTGCCCGGGTCGAGCGGCTGCGGCAGATTGCGTCCCTCGCTCGCAGCGCCGGCTCCACGGTCCTCCCCCTCGCCTTCCAGCGCTTTCTGTAAAAAACCAATCACGCTGCTGCCGTAACTGAAGCTGCCGCGCTCTGTCGGATGCAAGCCGTCCGGAAGCCATTCTTCCCACCGCAGGAGGCCTGCCTTCACCTCGTTCAACGCGTGCAAGCCCATCCATACGGAAGACAAACCGTAATGTTCGGCAAGCTCTTCGAACTCCGCTATGCTAGGCGGCATCCGGCCTTCCATCATGGGCTCGTACATCTCCCTGCAGTACGTATAAACGAGCACGACATCGGTCGTCCCGCTTGCGAGCAGTTGTCTTAGCAAGCCTTCCCGCGTTTTCTTCCGTCTCTCGGTCGGCGTGTTATTGTCGTTCACCGCAAACTCCACGAATACGAGGTCGCAGCCCCGGTCGATGAGATCGCGCTTGGCCCTGAACGAGGCCAGATCGCTGCCCGTCGCGCCGATGCCCGCATTTTCCACGATGATTCGGGCCCCCGGATAGTTCGCCACGATCCACCTCGTGACCGGCTCCGGCCAGTTGTGACCGGGCCTTGCGTCCGTGATCGACCCGCCGATATAGCCGATCGTTAGTTTCCCTTCCGCCAGCTTTCTTTTCGTATTCGTCAGATCTCCGCGCACGCGGACCACTTTGTTTTCGTTTTCGCCCGTTGCCTCCACCCGCACTGGTTCCCCTTTCGTTTTTGCCGTCTGTCGTCATTTTAACAGTGTGGCGCTAAATGACAATCGTCTGATTTTGCTTTTTCTATGCGAATTTTGTTCAATCTCGCCAGATTGGGTAATAGAAGATATCCCAACGATATGGAGGTCATGACAATGGTACTCGTACTCGGAATCCTCGCTATTATTGTAGCAGTCGTACTTTGGCTGGCCAAAGCAGCAGTCGAATTCGTCTGGTCGTTCGGTGGTATCGGATTGATTGTACTCATCGTCGGACTCGTGCTTCTCTCCCGCGGTCGCCGCAACGCGTTATAACGCAATCTACTTAGAAGATGCCGTCGGCTAACAGCCGGCGGCTTTTCATTTCATCGAACGCCATGACAAAAAACCACCCTCCGAGGAAGGTGGCGTTATGCTGCGCTTGCGCTGGAACCGTTTATTCTAAGCCTGCCCATGCGGGTTCGTGCATATCCTGCCAACGTTTGCGGATCGAGTCGAACTCCTCCTGACTTAACTTGCCTTTAGCTGCGAATTCGAACGCCTTCAGCATATGATCGAGATTTTTGGTGCCGACCAGCGCCAGATCGACTTGAGGAAAGGACAGAACGAACCGCAGCGATTTCTCGACGATCGCATCCGACTCTTCGTCCATGAACGGATAGGCCAGCTTTTCCAAGCGTTTCACATACTCTTCCGGCGCGTTTTCCGCGCCCTGCCTGGACCACACCACATTGGCGATCGGTCGTTTGATGACTACGCCCATTCCTCTTTCTCTCGCCTTGTCCAACGTCAACGTCACGGCTTCTTGATCGGCGATGCTTAGCGACGTTTGCAGCACGTCAAAAACCCCGGTCTCAATGGCATATAAAGCATGTGTGGAATCGCCGCTATAACCGATATAACGCGCTATGCCTTCTTCTTTCAGCTTTTGCGCAGCCTCGACAAGCTCGCCGCGACGGAGCACCGCCTCCGTACAGCTATGAATGAACATCACGTCCAAGTAATCCGTTTTAAGATCGCGCAGCGTCCGCTCGACGCTCGGCTTCACATTCCGCACATCCCAATCCGGATACGGCAGTCCGTAACTTTTCCCTTCGCCGAATTTGCTGAACAGATAGTAATCTTGACGCCGATGCGAGACAGTCTCCCCGATCATTTTTTCGCTCTCCAAATAACATGAAGCGGTATCGATAACATTCATGCCCTGGTCTAACGCGGTGTTCAACAATTTCCGCGTGCCTTCGATCGTCGTTTCCACGCTTTTCATCGCAATCTCGTAACCGCCAAAACCGATGACCGACACCTTCATATCCGTATTTCCCAGCTGTCTTTGCTCCATGCCGTTGCTCACCCTTTCCTTGGTTTACAACGGTTTTTTCCCCCAGTTTGTCCAGTCAGAATCCATTATTCGGCATAAGAATACCGGGAAATTGTGGATGAGCTGCCGGCTCACTTTATAATTCCCGTCCCCTTCAATTCCACCTTCACACGGACGTGGAATTGAATATGCGGGTATATCCGCTGCCAATCTTCCCACTCCGTGTCCGGCGCATGCCGGGTCGCGCGATAACGAACGCCGAAGCCTACAGGGTCGACATTCGCGGCACGCAGTTTCTCCAGGACCTCGACATATCGCTGTTTTTGATTTTCCTCCAGGTTCCGTTCAAGCGCCCCCCAATCTTGCTCGAATAAAGGGACAGCCGACTCCTCGATCTCCCCTTTAATCAAAATATTCATCTCGATGTACGGGCTGCCGTCTGCCGGCGTTACGATCCTGTAGTGCTTCCTGAATTGGTCTACGCTCATCTCGAAGGGCTTTCCTTTGAAATCCCCCTTCAGCACGAATCGTTGAAGATGCCGGACCAGCTGATTCAATATTTCGGTATCCGGAGCGTCCAGCTCCAGCTTGCTTTTGCCTTCCGAGATCACCGCGACCTTGCTGATGTCGAACGTTTCCTTTTCTGCGGTGATGATGGGTAGGGTCGGATTTTTACCGAATCCTTTTATTTTGCGATATAGATCGAACCAGTACTCTGACATGATAAACGGAGAGTCTGTCCCTTCTCTCGTGAAGCTGAGGATCAGCGCGTTGCCCGGCAGCCGCTCGGAGGGCGGTTTGACATGAAGCACGGTCTCCGCGTCCGGCGACCCGATCGCCACGAACGCAACGCCTTGAATATCTCTTCGACGAGCCATCCAGTCGAGCGATTGCCGAAAATTCTCTTTCATAAACGGTTTTCCGAATACAAAAACCTTTGTGTGGCCAAAGTCTAATTCTTTATCGATCATTGATTTCATGCGTCTGACCGTTGCTGAGATGCTATCGCCTTCCGCAGTTATAATCTGCGACTTCGAATCGCCGGGCTCCATTTTTGGCGAAGGAATCGCGAGTTTCAGCGATATTTTATAAGGTTCATTTTCTCCTTTATCGATGCCCATTTCTACAACGAAAAATCGCTTGTCAATGTCCCTAAAGCCGCATCCCGACAGTAGGCAGCCGCACGACAGGATCACCGAGAGACATAGACATGCGCGCTTCCGCAAATTAACCATGCCGGATTCTCCGTTTCCGATGTTTGTGCCAGGCCATCCATGCAATCAACAATACAACCCCGATCTCACTGGCAAGCCTTATGGACAGCCATAGCTTTACAGAGTCAATCATGCCTTTGTCGTTCGATGAGATTCCGAACCAATAGGTAGTCGCAGCAATCGTGCCTGCTACGATCCATGGCGTGGCTTTGCGGCCTCGCTTCGTTTTCTTGAACCGCTTCGGCAGGCAGTCAAGGATCATCTGAGTGCCGATATTCCAAGTAATCGTGACGAACAAGAGCGAAAAGCCGATGTAAATGAACAAGAACAGATAGACGACGCGCTCGATAAAACCGTACTGCATACGCAGGGTATCGGCCGCACTGATCCAGGTATATAAATAATCTCCGACAGCAGAAACGCCGAGCAGCCCGATCGGCACAATGATCGAGGTAAACAGGACAAATGTGCCGATAACCGGAATGAGCCAAAGATGAGCCACTTTCAATTCTTTGAAATTCCGGTTGTAGAGGGCGAAGTTAATATATCCGGTGAACGGGTAGGTAGCTGCTGCTAGCAATGTCCAGCTTGGGGGTTTGAAAGTATAGTCGCTTAAAATTTTGACGGAGTCCCAATCGAAGTGCTTCTGTATGTAGGACTTGTACATGATGAATGCGACGATCGGCAAATTCAGAACGATGACGATCTCCGTCACGCTGATGATGGCCGAGGCCTTCCGTGTCGATGCCCAGCAGCAAATGCTGCAAAAGCATAATAACAGAAGACGGGGACTCGTCTCGGGACTTAGAAACCGGTTTGTAATGAAGGAGAACGCCACGATGATAATCGATCCCGCGATTCCCCACATGATACCGAGATACAGAATAATCGGAATCCGGAGCACGGAAGGTAAAAAGCCGGCGAAAATCTCCGGCAGACCTTGCCCGGGAAAACGGCTCAGCGATTTGGTAAAGACGATGGCTAGCGTGCTTCCGACCAGAACCGCTAGGATCAGAGCCATGACTGCGCCTTCAAATCGCTGCGCCAGTAGGATTCGGGGAACGAAAAAGATGGTGTTGATCAGCATGCAAATCAGAAAAAAATAATAATAATAGCGGGTCAATTCGAATCACTCTCCTTGTAACCCGCCACGGCAGGTTCGCCGGTAAACAACCGGAAGTATTGACGGCCGAAGTTTTCCAAATTAGCAGCATAAAGCGAAAGGGCAAACATCCCGGATACGAGTCCCACCAGACCGAACATGGAAGCAAGCAGCACCAACGGATACTTGGCAAGCCGGAGCGCAAAGCTCATCGAGTTGATCGGCACGACAAAGTTGGAAATGGCAACGGCAGAGGTAATGATGATCATGATGCTGCTGACGAGCCCCGCCATTTGCGCCGCTTGTCCGAGTATTAGGCCCCCCACCGTCGTAGCCGTCGAACCAATATAGCTGGGCAGGCGGAGACTCGCTTCGACCAGCGCCTCGATCAAAAAAAGCATGATTATCACCTCGATAAACGAGGGATACGGAACTGCTGCCCGGCTGCCCGCGACGGACAAGGCGAATTGGACGCGGAAAATCTCGGGGTTGTAGGAGACGACTGCGACATAAAGCCCTGGCAATGCAATGGTGATCAACAGTGCGACATAGCGCATTACAATCAGTGATCGTGTGACGATAAACGATTGATACATATCGTCCATCGCGGATAAAAAATCGTAAAATACAGCTGGAGCGACAAGCGAGTACGGCGTACCGTCCAGAAGAATGACAAACTTGCCTTGTGCAAGGTTATAGGTAACGCGATCCGGACGCTCCGTTATAATCATCGTCGGAAACCATCGAATCTTCGTCTTGGTCATCAGCGCCTCGAGCTGACCAACGGCCATAACGGTATCCGCTTGTACTTGATTCAGCATTTGATGCGCTCTACGAAGAACGTCCGGATCGCACTTCTCCTTGTCATACAGCAAGTAGGCTTGCGTCCGTGATACCTTTCCCAAAGTGAGCTGCTCGGCGATCAGGGTTGGATAAGGATATCTTTTACGAGCAATCATCAGGTTTGTTTTAATGTTCTCGCTGAATGCAGACTGCGGGCCTTGCAGGGTCATCTCAGAGGAGGCTTCAAGCGGTTCGTTGTTGATGCTCGTTGCTGCTTCAAGACTGTAGTAGATGTTGTCTAATCGAATAAGGACATATCCGCACAAAAGGCTCGACATGGGGTCGTCTTCCGCATTCAGCTTCGTGCAGGACAGCGCCGCGCTCAACATATCATGAAAATCGGATGGATCGGCGGTATGTAAATAAGGATGCGTAATATCTTTCTTTATGACGAGCTTGTCGCACAGGGTCGCAAAGTAAAATAGTTCAATTTTGAACCGTCCATTATCCAGCAACTCCCGTTGGAAGTCGGCGGATTGTTTCAGCACATCAACGGTATCCGCAATTGACATTTTGTTTGCCCCCTTATACAGCGGTCACCACTCCATTACAATGCCCCCGTTCATCCCTTTCTATAACATCATGCTAGTCAAAGACTCGATCCGGACATTCACATCAGATGATTTTCACAACAAAAAAACCACCTTCCGAAGAAGGTGGTTTTTTTGTGCTGCTCTCGGCCTGGCGACGTCCTACTCTCCCAGGACCCTGCGGTCCAAGTACCATCGGCGCTGGAGGGCTTAACGGTCGTGTTCGAGATGGGTACGCGTGGGACCCCTCCGCCATTACCACCAGACCTTCTGTGCGACGAAGTCGTCACAGCCGCATGACGATTTGAACCGTCGTGCGATTGCAGCTTCACAGAGCTTGCGCCCTGAAAACCGGATGCGAAACGAAGATGCGCTTAGAATTTCTCTTGCCTGTGCGGCTTGCCGTTACTTAGAAGCAGATGCTTCCGAAGCTACGTTTGCTTCGCAAACGTTTTAGGATAAGCCCTCGACCGATTAGTACTCGTCAGCTGCACATGTTGCCATGCTTCCACCCCGAGCCTATCAACCTGGTGTTCTTCCAGGGGTCTTACGAATTGGGAAATCTCATCTTGAGGCGGGCTTCGCGCTTAGATGCTTTCAGCGCTTATCCCTCCCGCACTTGGCTACCCAGCGATGCTCCTGGCGGAACAACTGGTACACCAGCGGTGCGTCCATCCCGGTCCTCTCGTACTAAGGACAGCCCCTCTCAAATTTCCTACGCCCGCGACAGATAGGGACCGAACTGTCTCACGACGTTCTGAACCCAGCTCGCGTACCGCTTTAATGGGCGAACAGCCCAACCCTTGGGACCTACTTCAGCCCCAGGATG
>Ga0209566_100692_pt1 | contig 19623 bp, 22 predicted proteins | sample Araplavi_mTSA_r2_2_FD_184287 | JGI IMG/M metagenome (GOLD analysis project Ga0209566, IMG submission 184287) | Arabidopsis root microbial communities from North Carolina, USA - plate scrape CL_Cvi_mTSA_r2 (SPAdes) (version 2) | ecosystem: Host-associated > Plants > Roots > Endosphere | place...
TATTCGGGCACAAAGTATGTGCCGTCATTTAAGGTGCGGTTCATCACAAATGATCTTGAACTGTCCTGCCCTTTCGTATTATGAGGTCACCAGATCTTCTGGTCGACCTCTTGTTTGTATAATCGTAAGATTTCAGTAGCTTGAATAGAGAGAGATTAACTCCTATCCGAAGAGCTTTATAGATGGGCTTGACGAGAATAACCGGAGAATAAGCGTATTTGATTGTCGGAGTAAGTTCTTCAACGATTCTCTACCCTTTAAAATCAGTTTTGATTCACGCATGAACAAAACCAAAACAGCGTTAACTGAGATTAAGTCACCAGAGGACATGAAGCCGTTTTGCTCTATAGAAAGAAATAAAGAATGATCCTTACGACTCGAGAGTACAAATATTACAAAAAGCAGCCCGTTGGGCTGCTTTTTATGTACCTTCTTCTGTCTTAAAGTAATGAGTCGGGCTTACTCCAATCACCTTTTGAAAATCCTGTAGAAAAGGCAAGTCTAAAAAGACTTGCCAGGTCTTTCATTTAGAGCCACTCCATAAATTCAAGGCGATTTCCAAACGGGTCGTTAAGATAGAAGCGTTTTACACCTTCATCGGAACGTACATCATCATCCATCACTTGGATACTCTTTTGGAGTAAATAATCACGCAAGGAATCTATATTCTGCACTTGAAATGCAGGGTGGGCTTTTGTGGCGGGGACAAAATCCTTTTGAACACCGATGTGTACTTGATGAACGCCACATTGAAACCAAACACCACCACGTTTTCTTAAAATCTCGGGCTTTGGTATTTCTACCCAACCTAATAAATCAGCAAAAAAGCTTCGTGCTTCTGATTCGCAACCTTCAGGTGCCGCCAATTGAACGTGGTCGATACCAGAGAAATTGAAAGACATATTATCGCCTCTTATTTCATTATATGAAACTTAGTTTCAATAATCACTTCCAATAATAGTATATAAGTATCTTTACTGAATAGCAACAATATTTAAGATCTCCTACCACTGATTCAAGACATGAAATGATCTTACTTGGAAACTCGCATAACCGATATCAGTCCATCCTCCACAGAGTGGAAAAGACCTGAGGCTCAATCGATCGAGTGCTCATGATTTAACAATTCCTCGCGCAGTGAGGTTAAAATTTCACCAACCAGTTGGTTCCCCTCCAAGTGCTTCGGTTACGCGCATCAGGATAATCCTCGGCAAGCCCTATCCCCCAGATCTTATCGTCCGGACTTGCCTCAACTACAGTTGTTCCTGCAGTAGCTAACAGTGCTTCTTTCAGGGATAGATTTTGAGTAAACTTCGTGTAGTTAGCCTCGTATACGATCTTTTTGCAGACGGATTCCCACATGTTCCGATCAAAGCCTTTAACTTTACGCCCTAGCTTCTTTTGCTCAAAAGGTGATGACGCTTTTCGTATCTGACTTGTGATCTCCCAGTCCTCAAATACGATTGCCTTTTGAACCATCATGTACTGCTCTGCACAATTATAACGTTGACCATCAATCCCAAATGAGCATGGATGCCATTGTGAGAACGGAGACTCACTCCGCCAAAAAAACGAAAATCGTTCCATATTCACCCTCCTTCTTCTAACCGAGCCGATACGAGACAATCTCGACCCGCCGTCTGTGAGTTCCGTTTACCATAAACCGCTACGCTCCATTATTCGGGTATATCCATTCGGCCAAGCTTCGATATTTTCTAAAATGGCCAAGAACCTGTTCTACCCGGTCAACCCGTTCATCCAACGTCCCGGTCAATAAGAAATAGGGGATCTTTCGTATCTGGAGATCGGCAATGATTTGCTTCTGGAATATAAGCCGTTGGGTATCCCCTGAACGATCCCATGTGTCATCGTAGGGAATATCCGTATCGCAAACAAAGATGAGATCATACCGGAATGCCGCGTCCCTTGCCAGCTCAGCCAGCCGCGTAGTCGCTGTTCCATGATAATAGAGAGAGAACATATACGTCGTGATGGCGTTCGTATCAACGAACATAACGCTGCGTGCATGCCGAAGCAGCCTCTCTTCCTTCTCCAAATGTCCTTCGGCGATTTCCTCCAACTGCTGCAAGGACAATCTCCTTTCCACCTGATGCTGTTCCCAATACTCTCGGCCATATTCAGGCATCCATACAGTCCCCATCTTTTGTGCCAGAAGAGACGAGAGTGTTGTTTTCCCCGTGGATGGCGCCCCTAGAAAGACTGCCTTTGTAATGAGGTCCTTGTACACGAGCGGATGCACAAAGTCTTTATTTTCGTAAGCGACTTTCCGCACTAGAGTTCCGGATACCGGCACTGTTTGGCGAAGAGGATCCACCTGCCTATTTACTGCCCCCAATGCGGCACTCATATGAGCGCCGTAAAACTCACTGGAGTAGAAGTGCGTAATCCTCCTGTCCATATTCAAGTTTAAGATATAATCCTCTTGCTTACGCTTAATTTCCGGTGTGTCCCCTATTTCGGAAGGACCGTCCCAAGCTTCCATGACCATTACTTGAGGATAAAGTGAACGGATCCAATTCGCCCTTACTGGAAGAGGGATATCTGTCGTTTCCGGGCAATCATAGATGACGACGATCACTTCATCCATTTCCTGTATGGCCGTCTCGATCATCAATTGATGACCTCGGTGCAAAGGTGCAAACTTTCCAAGTGTCAGGCCTGTTTTGTGCTCGAACATATGGATTCACTCCGTTCTTTGATTTGCAGCTCGCGCTTCCAGGAGAAATAACCTGCTGCAGCAATTATTAAGAAAATCACGTATAGGAAGGCTACGGCATTCAGCCCTTTGTACAAGTACATGGCAACTGAGAGCACATCGACGACGACCCAACACAGCCAATTTTCCAGCACTTTGGAAGAGATCAAATATTGAGCCACTAGGCTGAGAGTAGCAATAAATGCGTCGGCGTATGGAATCGAGGCATCCGTAAAATGCTTTAACACGTAGCCCCATATCAACGTGACCGCAATAAGAATCAACCCTAGAATTACTAAGAGATGCCATGTGAGGGTTCGAGTAGGACGAACCTTAGAGCCTTCCCTGTTTGTTAGCCATACGACCCAGCCATAGATGCTTAAAACAAAAAAGAATACTTGAAGAGTCATGTCCTAATACAGCTTCGCATCCCAGAACATAAAGAAGAAGCAGCCTACATTAATCAAACCGATCGGCCATGCCCAAATATGTTCTCTCGCCGTCAGCCAAACGCTCAGCAGTCCAGTCGTCGTCGCTACAATCTCTAACATTGAAGATGATGTGAGGACAGCGACTGCAACCATGAGCATAAAAACAATACCTAACATCCAGGTTTTCTTCATACGAACCCCTCCCAATCCTTCATAATGATACTGTTAATACGACAATATTAGAGTTCAAAAAATAGCCTAGCTGTAAATGGACAGCTGCGGCGTGAGATCGGTAAATCGGTATAACTGCGCGGCTCTTTGTGAATATCGATTCGACAGTTTGGGCTCACCGTTCCGATCTTTAACCTCTTCAATGATCCCTTTGCGGCTCTGGGTAGAGGTAATTTTGCGGATAAAATTCCTCTCTTCAAAGTCCGGGACGACAGTCTGAATAACCTGATACAGCTCACTGATCGTGAATTCCTCAGCAAGGAATTCGCGGGCGATCGTCGTCGTGAGCATTTTCTCTTGTATTTTCTTTAGCGCATCCTGCAGAATCTCACAGTGGTCAAAAGCAAGCTCCATTCGAAGAGCTTCTTCCACTGCAACCAACCGTACATCCGCAGCATCATCTGCGGCACGCCTGGCCGCCAATAACCGTTCATGAACCAGAGCAAAAAATGCGTGAGAGATCATCCAGCCCCTCGGATCGCGTCCCGGATTGCTATAGACATTCAAGTACTCCATATGAACGTCCGTAACCCCAGCTTCTTCATGGAGCTCGCGCTGCGCACATCCATACATGCTTTCCGTTTCCCTGCAAAATCCGCCTGGCAGCGCCCATTGCCCCTCAAACGGCCATATCTTTCTCTGAATCAAGAGTACTTGAAGCTCGCGATGAGGCAATGCCTTTTTAGCGGTGTTCTTTTCTGTTGAGGTTATGGTAAAAATCACGATGTCGCTTGGAGCCCCGTCGGGGGTTCGATAGTTTTTCGATGTGTAGTTAGATTCATTCTCGATGTGTTTCATTGTACCACCCGTTTAATTAATTCAATTTGATAATTTCATTATGACATATTTAAAGAAACTTTGTCAACCATCATTCTTTCCTTCACATGCGGATGCAACGTGCCGGCTACATGTACCCATTTGTAGATTATCCTGAGTATCTCAAAGAAGAAGCGCCCCTAAGATCGAGAACACATCGGCGGACGACTGCGTGCGCGTACACTCGCTCACCCTAAAGCTTCCAGCCTCAGCCTCATCTGTTTCTTCGACAATGGTTCCCCATTTGCCTGTGCCTAAATCCCTTACCTTTAAATACACATTGGCCTCAGGATACGTGTTCGCAAATCATACACTGCTGTAGCCAACATTTGCGCCACCATCAATAATAAACTTGGGCGTAAAAGGCAGCTCAAAAACATAATCGCGCCCCTTAAAAATCTGGTTCAATAATATGATTGGCTCCCCAAAAGGCAACACCTGCATTATTCAGCACTGTGTCCAAAGAAGGACTATCGATCATTTGAACAATCAAACTCGGTACGTCCTCGACGGAAATATCGAACTCAATGATGGTTTGAACGAATTTATTTAATTGCTCTTCGTCATTAGGACTTTTCACCAGGGCATCGAGAACTATTCGTATATCACGAACATTTTTCAAATCATTTTGCGATGAGTTCAACTAACTTTACCTCCAAATGGATTAGTACCAATAGTCTATACAATACAAGCCATTTTATAAATTATGGATAATTATTAAAAACCATCCATTTATGTTTCCAATACATGAAATGATAGATTAGGATTGATATTCACCCATGAAATGATATAGTAAGTATATCAACTACACATACTAGGGAGATATAGATGGACACGCCTTTATACGAACAGTTGTATATGCATATTGTTCATGAGATTCATGAAGGTAAATTAAAGAGCGGAGATCGTGTGTCCTCCGAAAAAGAATTGGCTGAACGATTCGGCGTTAGCCGCATCACATCCAAGAAGGCGCTCGAAAAGCTGGCCGAAGCGGGTGTCATCAAACGGATTCAGGGCAAGGGATCGTATGTCACGGACGTCCCTCCTTCCAACTTGGAGCTCATGCGCCAATTGGAGGAACGAGCGGGCGCGTTGATCCATGCGCAGGAAAGGCCGCTGATTGGGTTAATTATCCCTGGTTTTTCCGATGAATACGGCTTAAAGCTTCTGCAAGCGATGGAAAAACAGAGCGCCAAGCATCAGTGTGACTTGCTTATCAAGAGGACCGGCGGCAGCAAGGAAGAAGAGGAGCACGCGATCCAGCTGTTTGTTAACCTGGGGATCAAGGGCCTGATCGTGACCCCCGTCCATGGCACGCACTATAATGCGGAGCTGATTCGCCTCGTCTTGGGCAAGTTTCCTATCGTATTGGTCGACCGGTATTTGAAAGGCATCCCCGTATGCTCCGTATACACGGATAACAGAACAGCTGCGCAGGATCTTACGCTTCACTTGATTAGCAAAGGTCATCATAATATCGCCTATTTGTCACCACCGGTGGAGAATACATCTGCATTGGAAGACAGACTACTGGGGTATACGCTCGCATTTACCCGGGATGGATTCAAGTTAAATCAGGACTATTGTCTAACGAATATTACGGGCACCCGCACCGGTTCATGGTCAGAAGATTCCAAGATGCTTAGAAGCTTTTTGGAACAAAACACCGATGTCAAAGCCTTCGTTGTTTCAGAATTCCTGGTGGCCACCATGCTGGCACAAGTCATTAGCGCAATGGGAAAACAGCTGGAGGCCTACGATATTGTCTGTTTTGACTCCTTAAACGATTATTTGGGCAAGCCGATTTTCACCCATATTCAACAAGATGAGCAGCGGATGGGCGAAGAAGCCGTGGACTTGCTGATGTCGCAATTATATGGAGAAACCGTCCCCGAACAAAGAATTATCGACCATAGAATGATTGTGAAAGATTAGAAAATTCAACGCATTACAATGAAAACCATGAACTCCATGGTTTTTTGTTTGTATTTTTCCCCTGGTTATGTCTTCATTCGTCTGAAAATGCAGATTTTTGTACAGACATGTCGCAAAATAGTAGTGGACATGGTATATTTCCCCATATTATTATACTTAGTATACAAACATAATTTACCGGCTTGTTTGTATCAGGAAGTGTCATACTATTCTTACTTTTCTGAGGGAGGTAACAGTATGTATCGGAGCAGTAAAAAAATGTTATCCATCACCACCTGTGTCTTGTGTACGTCCATGTTATTCGGTTGTGCAAAGGGGACTGAAACGACAAATACGACAGCCAGTACGTCGACCCCGGCATCAACTAGTGCAGCTACAGCTGCGCCAAAGGATACGAAAGCACCGGATGCAGCCAAGAAAACAGTCACCATCACATACAGAGACGATGGTACTGGTGAGAACGGAACGCTTTACAAATGGTTCAAAGATGTGGCTGCCAGCTATCCAAACAAAGATGTAATCATCAAGCAGACGCCGATTCAAGCTTCTGAAGGCGATTACTTCGCGAAGATTGCGCTAGCCCTCAAATCCAAAGACACAGCACCGGATATCGTTACAGAAGACACTTTCATGTTAAACTCCGATGCCAGCGCCGGCCTCTTGTCTCCTTTGGACGACAAAGTAAAAGCCTGGACCGACTGGACGAACGGTTCCTTCATCGAAGCGATGAAAAAAGGGGTAACAGCCGCCGATGGCAAAATTTACGGCGTACCGTATAACACGGACTCCCGGGGCCTCTGGTACAACAAGCAAATTTTCAAACAAGCCGGACTACCTGAAGATTGGAAACCAAAAACTTGGGATGAAGTCTTGAGTGCAGCTAGAACAATCAAGGAAAAAGCAGCCAAAGACGTTGTACCTATCTGGATGAACATGGGTAAAGCGACTGGTGAAGCGACTTCCATGCAAACTTACGAAATGCTGCTTTACGGAACTGGAGAAAGACTTTACGATGATTCAAGTGCGAAATGGATTGTTAAAAGTCAAGGTATTATGGATGCGCTTTCATTTGTTGACAGCGTTAACAAAGAGAAGCTGGGCCCTCCTCTCTCCAAAGTATTGAATGGTCAAGCGGGCAACTCCTCTTCTCGTGAATATTTGCCAAAAGGTAAACTCGGCATCTCCTTGGACGGTTCCTGGATTGCAGGCAACTACTTGCCGAATGGCGCTGCTCCATGGCCGGAGTATAAAGATGTACTGGGCTTCGCTCCAATGCCGACAAACAAAGGGCAAGCGCCAGGTTCCATTACACTAGCTGGCGGTTGGGCGCTGTCCGTTCCTGCGAATGCGCAGCATAAAGACGAAGCTTGGGATTTCATCAAATATGCGCTTAACAAAGAAAACACGCAAAAACTTGTAATTGCAAGCGGTAACATTACGGTTCGTGCGGACGTCGCCAAAGACCCAGGCTACACGCAAATGCCATTTAATGCAATCGCTACTGATTATTTGAAAAATGCAGAGTTCAGACCTGCTCGTGACAAATATCCAGAAGTGTCCACACAAATCCAGACCATGGTCGAGTCTGTTGCGACAGGCACTTCACCTGCGGATGCGATGAAGAAATATCAGCAAGACGTGACCCGAATTGTTGGAGAAGATAAAGTCAGCGTGAAGTAATGGCAGCACACTTGCCCTGGCGCCCTATTTGGAAAATACGGGGGTCAGGGCAAGCTTAGTTTGCCCCACTTTCACGATAGAGAAAGGAGAGAACTATGATGAGCAGTACAGCAATCCCGGTAGCATCATCCAGAAAGACGTACACATGGTTGTATTTTTTGTTCCCTTCCTTGGCCGTTATGCTGGTTTTCTTCATCTATCCGATCTTGCTAACATTTTTCTACTCTTTTACGAATCTGGCATTGACCGGAGAATCAGCAAAACAGCTAAAATTCGTTGGTTTTGACAACTACGTCCGCATGTTTGCGGATCCAACCGTTAGAGTCAGTATCTGGAATACGTTAGTCTTCCTGATCGGCTCAGCTGTCATCGGGCAACAAGTGCTTGGATTTCTGATCGCAATCTTAATGAAGCGTAAGAATAAAACATTCCGCCGAATAATCGGAACTGTCGTTCTCGCCGGCTGGGTAACACCTGAGATCGTTTGCGCCCTATGTCTCTATAGCTTTTTCGGTGACGAGGGTACGTTAAACGCCATCCTAAGTACACTCGGCATTCCGACGGTTACTTGGCTTTATACCGTACCTATGCTCACGATAATATTAGCCAACATCTGGCATGGAACCGCCTTCTCCATGCTCGTGTTCCAAGCAGCGCTTGACGATGTGCCGAAAGAAATTGAGGAAGCGGCGCTTGTCGACGGAGCATCCCGTTGGAGAATTTTGACTTCCATCATTCTTCCTTATATTAAAGGAACGATAACGACCAATGCCATGCTGGTTACCTTGCAAACGCTAGGCGTCTTCGGACTCATCTATGCGATGACCGGCGGCGGCCCAGGCACAGCAACAACTACCTTGCCAATCTTCATGTATAATCAGGCCTTCATTAATTACCAGCTCGGTTACGGCACGGCCATTTCCTTGCTGCTCCTGCTTCTGGGTATTGTGTTGAGTTTGTTCTATATTCGCTCTTTAAAAGAGTAAAACCAAGAGGAGACTTCGTATGACTGAGATATACCGTAAAGTCGTTTATCGCACCTTGCCCTACGCAGCGCTCACCTTCATCGGCATTTGTTTCCTGCTCCCACTCTTATGGGTGCTAGTTGCCTCCGTGGATCCTAACGCTATGCAATCGCTCAAGGTTCCCAGCTCTTTGACAGCAGGCAACTATATCGACGTGATCACTAGTCGCGCCAATCAGCGCGCATTTCTAATAGGACTCTTCATTTCGCTAGGTCAAGCTTTGATTGTCGTTCTATTAGGTCTGCTTGCGGCTTATCCACTGTCCAGATATCAATTGAAGTATAAGAAGCCGTTCATGCTGACCATCTTATTTATGACCTCGCTGCCGATCACAGCAGTTATGGTCCCTGTGTACCAGCTCTTTTTAACATTAAAGCTCTATGATAATCTCTTCGGCGTTATTTTATTTAAAGTTGCCTCCGCTATGCCTTATGGGATCTGGATGCTCAAAAACTTCATGGACTCTGTTCCGAACGAATTGGAGGAAGCGGCTTGGGTGGATGGAGCGTCCGTTCTTGCCGGCATCCGCAGGATTGTTACGCCATTGATGATTCCGGGCATCTGCACGGTAGCCATTTTTACCTTCTCTGGAAGCTGGGGCAACTTCTTCGTTCCCTACATTCTATTGAATACGCCAGAGAAATTCCCGGCAGCACTCAAGTTGTATCAATTCTTCGGCCAGTACGGCATGGTTGATTACGGTAAACTAGCAGCATTTTCAACACTGTATGCCATTCCGTCCGTTGTCATGTACATCCTTTCGCAGCAATTCATGTCCAAAGGCTTCGGCCTCCAAGGCGGTACCAAAGGGTAATCTACGCTTAGGGCTATCGCAGCCCGGCACAGATCAGGATCATTCGAAAAAAGCCTTATTTATAAGGCTTTTTTCATTTACCCGGCACAGTAAAGGCACACTCCTACTCCCTATGCCACAAACAAATAACTCAGAAAAAGACTATATTGGTTGTGAAAAAGACGACCCCTTCCCCAAAACCTGGGAATGAATGCCGTCTTCTATCGCTCAACCTTTACTTCAAATCTATCGGTCTTGCATCAACAGGCGCATATTGATTACCGTCCGTCGCACCATCCAGCAAGAAGTTAACCGTACGAATAGTGTCCAAGTTACTGTCTACTTTAACGACAATCTTTCCCTTCTTCACTTGCTGTCTTGCGTACAAGCCGTCCAAATCGTCCGAGAAAGCCGTTTGATCCGTAATTGGCACGATTTGATCATTATTCAAGCTAATCTTGCCTTTCGTTGGGAACCAGCTAATTTTAGAATTTGACGTGTTCGTAATGGTTACGTCAAAGATGATGGCATGAATCGGATCCGTAGTTTTATTGTTTTGGTATGCCGTATCTAATGTAATATTAGAGATTTGCATCAATAAGCTCCCAGACCATACACTGGCATTCACTTCATACGCTTTCGTATTTTTAATACTGATCGTCCGGGTACCTTCATCCCAGTTCACTTGTGCACCCAGCGCCTCTGAAACAACACGCAACGGCACATAGCTTGAACCATTAATCATTTGAACATCCGCGTCAATTTGCTGGCCATGAACGAACAACCGAATATCAGATGCCGCGTAAGCGCCGATTCCTACGCCCAGAAACAACGTAATTGACATACCAATAAGGATTAAGTGCTTCTTCATTACATCCATCACCCCATTAAACATAGTTATATAGAGTGATTTCGACAAAATATTCCATTTTCCTGTTGCGAGCAACCTAATCCGCTCCGCTTCCCCACATGGGGGATTGTAATTTACATCCATTTCGATAAAATGACTCCATAGATACCGCAGGATACATTTCGTATTGTTCATAGATCGAGGAGGAGAAGACGTTGGAAATACCGAATGAATCCAAATTTGTCATAAAGCTGCCGAGCGGAAAAATCATTTGCGAGCCAATGAATTATAAAGATGCCCTGCAAATCTTCATGAAGTTGTATGATCAGGTGAGCGGTGTTTTAGTCGTACCGGACGATTCCAATAAAAAGTAATGGATTGCTTATTCCCTTTTACTTGACTTTGCTTTCGCCGTAAAAATACTTAAGATAATCGTCAACACGACATACGTCCAGAAACCGTGAATCTCAAATCCAGGCAAGAACTTATCGAGCAGCCATAATTTGATCGGTGTTAGCACTAGAGAAGCTAAGATTAAGAACGGTGTTGTCAAACAACCGATTCCAACTGCGATTGACAGCACTGACATCGCCATGACTAAACTATACAGGAAGCTAATGACGAACATAAGGACAGATGCGAGAACCAATGTTCGGTTATCAGCGATCGAAAGATACGTACTGAAATAGTGACTACCCATCCAAAAAACAATGAATGTGGCCACAAAATTAAGGATATTTCTCACATTTATCACCTTCCTTCTTTGCTCATCTATATCATTAACTTTGCAAATTTAGTACTTTTTGTCCTCTTTGTTGAATGAGTACTCGACCTCTGACAATTCGCTTCTTATATAGCCGGAATCCCGCAACTTAACTCCCCCCGGCAAAGGAATTTCATCGCAAACCCTGTTCCCCAATATCCCGATAGCAAATAAACATGATATATTCCTCATCATTCGTTTAATCCGCATCTTCATCTCTACATCTTCCAAGCAATATTTGTTACATAAATAAATATTTTTTTAATCCAATACAAATAATTTATTAATACCTGCTTGCTACAATGAGTTTACCCCTAACAACAAGTCATCATATATGCAAAAGAACGATCCCGCCGCTTCCGATAGTTGGTGGGATCGTTGCTTTTGATCAGTCGTATTATGTACACTTCATGTCTCCCACGAAGTTGGCTTGGTTTTTGGCTTCCGCTTCAGGAGTCGTTTCAGCGCATTCGTATTCTTCTTGTCTTCGAGAATTTGTTTAATTCCGCGAATAAGTACTTTGGGCCTCATCTCATCTCCATGATTTAACTTATGGAGTTCTTCGATAAATGATGGCTTCATGTTCACTCATCCCCTTTTGTATTGTAGGACTATTGTACTATATGCCTGAGATTTTGTCGAATTTAGTCGAACACACAACGGGTAACTCAAAACTAAAGTCCTGCTAGGATTACAACCTCATCAGCGCCCTCCTCTCTGCCAGCGGCTTACAGACCGCACACACACCCACAATTTTGCCATTCTCGTCCGAGTAGAACGTCAGTTTCTTATTCTCTTTCCGGCAGAACGAACACTTCTGTTTTCGAGCCTGTTCCCTCTTCTTGCTGTGCGCTGAAAGTTGAATCACTTTATGATTGGTAACCTGTGGCTGGCGTTTCCTGGTTATGCGGTAAACGGAAATCAGGATAAGAAACAAGATAATCACACCGAAAATAATCCATCTCATGATTCTACCTCATTTCGCTATAGGCTTATCTTGTAGATTAAAAAAGACCACATCACCTTGTCCTATAGGTGGTGCAGCCTTTCATATTAATGACTTTGTACAAGTTTCTCAAACGCCTGTTCGAATTGTTCCTTCGTATCGGCCTGCTTATAGCGGAATAGGCCATGATCATCGTGGATCTCGTGCTCTTCAAGCCCTAAGCTCATATATACATTGGCAATATCCTGCGGAGAACCTTCGACGATAAAATCGACGCCTTTCTTCTGAGGCGAAACAATGTAAGCCAATTTGCTCTTCGGAGAGACGGATTGGAACAGGACGAATTTCCCCGTACGTGTTAAGTAATCCAATTTCTCAGGATAATTCTTCTTTGTGCCGCAAGGCATCTTAAACAAGGAAATCAAAGACATCGAACATTCAACTCCAACTCGTGATCGGTCTCGTGTGACCTCTTCACTTTATTTTATTTGATTTCGTCACTTGCCGCAAGGCTGACAACGCCGACAGTTAACAAACAATTGTTCATTCCGTGATCGGCTTCAAGTCGCTTAATTTCATCGTCGCTTGTCTGTTCGTATCATGAAACACAACTCGAATGTCCAACTCGTCATTGTTAAACTCAAAAGAGAGTATCGTGCAATTACGACCTCGGTTCTTCGTCTTTCGGGGATTGTCCGGTGCGACGACGTAGGAGCTTCCGATGGAAAGTTTCACCGTATCATGCAATTCCGTTTTCATCTGCAAAACCTCTCATGCTGTAAAGATTATTTATGGTCCGCTTTAAAAGATTACCTCTGCGAAACGTTTCCGTCCATTTATGCGGACAATAACTCATATTCCATTTTAATCACAAACGCACCGAATGTGTCAAATTCAGACAAACTCTCCTATTTTACACCTCTATTCATATTGTGTATTTCATGATACTTTTAGTACACATAATAGATGTGAGGGTGATAGAATAATGAGAACAATCTATGAGAACTATAGAGGATTCAAAGTTAGTAAGCAGGAAGATAAGTATGACGCCATCTTAAATGAGATCAAGTTCAGTCAGTGGAAGCTCAGCGATGTTCTCGATTCCATTGATCACTTCATCGAGCTCAATTGCTCCTCGGAGATGCAGTCCGTACTCCCGCAAAATTAATTTTGCTCCCATATACAAAGAGACGTGCTTTCTAGCACGTCTTTTTGCTATTCCTTCCAGTCTCGTCCTGTCGAAAATTCGAATCATTTCCAGCGGATTGTTCTTGCTTGCGTATGAATGACATCGTTTGCAAAACCATACAAATAAAATAGATTCCAAACGCCGTTATGATCCACAAAATCCTAACAGATTGCGAGTGATGGAAATGGTGGCTGTGAAGTATTGTGAGAAGTGCAATGCAAGGATCGATGACGCGCCTTACTGCATGTACTGTGAAGAGAAAAGCAAGTCAAAGTTTGCCCCGCGAATTATTGTCCTGATCATTCTCATCTTGCTGGCAGTCACACTTCTGCTCATATTTAAATAAGCAGCACCGCTACTTAGGGAGCAAGACCTGTGTCTTGCTCCCATCTTGTTATAATGCGCGCTGTACGCGGCTCTCTGTATGGCGAATCGACCACACCAAGGTACAAACGGGTAATGCCCATAAAAATGGTGCAAATACCACATACTGCTCGACAGGTACGCCGACGATCGTTCCGCAGACAATCGCCAGCAAATTCCACGGAACCATCGCAGACGTAATCAAGCTGGAATCCGCCACGACGCGCGAGAGCTCGCTGCGCGGGAAACGCTCTTCCCAGAACGGCAGCAGGCTCCGGCCGGTCATCATAATGGGCAGCGTCTGCGTGCAGGCAACGAGCGCCAGACCGAAGCCAAACAGCGCCGTGCGGACGGTAGCAGCGAACATGGAGCCGGACTTGGCTCCGAGCAGCTTCTGCATATAGGGCTGCAGCACGCGACCAGCTTCCAGGATGCCGTTGAAAGCGCCGGCTAAGGCGATAAGCGCCATCAATTCAAGCATACTGGACAAGCCCTTGGTCTGCAGTGCCGGGAAAGCAGAGGGATGGTAGCCGGACCACATCGCTTTGAGCCACGCTGCCGCGCTCACATGCTGCAGGATCGACCCTGTCACCACCGCCGCGCCGATGGACAGCAGAAAGCCATATCGGGTCCGCAGGCGAAGCAGAATGGAACTTAATAAAATAAGGACTGGAATCATCAACCATAATGAGTAGGCAAAGCCTTTTTCAAACTGCGGTTCAAGCTGCACATGCGCATTAGCGTGCCATAATCCATTGACATCGATAATCAGGTAAAAGCCAAGGCAGATAACAAGCGCCCCGATCGTGGTCGGCAGCATCGCTTGAAACTGCTGTTTCACCGTGACGCCTGTCGACGCGGCAACCAGTTGGTTGGCGCTTGAGAACGGCGACGTCCTGTCTCCGACGAACGCCCCTGACACCAGCGCACCCGCGACCATCGGAAGCGGAATATGCAGCAGCGCACCGATGCCGATCATGGGAATGCCGACCGAGCTTAGCGTACCGCTGGAAGTGCCTAAGAGCATGGAGATGATTGCCGCCAGAACAAAAGAGAACGTTAAATAATAACCCGGATGAATCAAAGAAAGTCCTTGATCGATCATATAAGGAATGGTACCGCTTGCCGTCCACGACGGAATGAGGACTCCGACAAGACCGAGAATCCATATAACTTCCTTCGTATGCTTGATGCCTTCCCACATGCTCCTCAGCAGAACGCCCCAAGAGGTTCCTGTCAGTAAGCTAAACGCAATTAATGTAAGGAGTCCCACCATAAAACCGTAAACAAGCGGAATGCTGAAGCCATAAGCGATGGCCAGCCCCGTAATTGTAAGGGCTACGGTTAAACCGAGCTGTCTGCTGGATAACATCTATTGTTCCCTTCTTGCTGTAAGTCATTAACGGCAGACTCGCCGCACTAAGCTATTGTAACATACCGTCCTCTGGGTGAGATTCTTTTTTTGTGTTCATAATTTGACGGAATTCTGCAGAAACTTGAATGTAAATCTGAATCTGGAACCATGTCCGGGAGGAAGCCTATTCATGCACCGATTTCCAAAACGTCTTTCATTGCAGCTGAAGCTAGGCCTGCTTCTGCTGTTTCCGTTCGTGGTGACAAGCCAGAGCACAGCCGGCGCGGTTGTAGCCAGCGACAACTCAACCATGGAGGACAAAGCGAGTACCTACACCTATAAGCTAACTGTAAAAATGTCCAACCGGTCAGCCTATCGAAGCGAAGCCTCATTCACGGATAAAAAGCTGCTGCGCGAGCTGCAAGAAGCCGCTCCAGGGAGTGCTTATACAGAGCCGCTGCTTCCGGACACAACCCTCAGCTATATCTCCAAAGACAAAGAACAGAGCTTGAGTGTCACGCCGCAGGGTGAAGTCATTGACAGCTTCACGAAGCGGCTGCTGACCGTGCCCGGCGACATGCAGGAGCGGCTGGCCGCGCAAGTTACGACACTGCGGTCGCAGCATTACGGCGAACTGCTGCCCTGGACAGAGGCCAAGGACGTGCTGCCCAAATACAGTAAATTCACGATCGTCGATGTCGATAGCGGTCTGAGCTTTGAAGGCCAGCGCCGCGCAGGCTCCAGCCATGCGGATGTACAGCCGCTGACGAAAGCCGATTCCGCAACGCTCAAAACGATTTACGGCGGACAGTGGAGCTGGGACCGCCGCGCGGTTCTCGTCAAGCTGAACGGCCGCACGCTGGCCGGCTCCATGCACGGCATGCCGCATGGCGGCGACGGGATCCCCGGAAATGACTTCAATGGTCATTTCTGCATTCACTTCCTCGGGAGCGTCACGCACGGCTCTCACTCGCTCGATCCCGCGCACCAGCTCATGGTGCAGCGAGCGGCCGGCTTGCTGAACGATTACGTCGGGAAGCTCTCCCCTTGGGCGTTGATCGACGTATGGATCACCGGCGCCAATCAAGGTGACCCGCAGCTGCTTCAGGTCACGACAGGGCAAGAACAGGCCGTGCATATACGAACAATGCGCAGGCTGTCCAAATTCCCGGAGCAGGACACCTCCAAACTCCTGCAGCTAACGACCTTGGTCGACGTCTCGGCTACGCCGGAAGGCTCGAACACGACACGAACCCGGCGAGTCCGCTTTCAGCTCGAACGTGAATCGCTTGAAGCCCGCTGGTATATCCGCAGCGCCGATATCCAATAAAGAAGCCCGATCTCCCGCTAGTTATGGGCGAGAGATCGGGCTTTCCTTATTCCTCCGGCTGATTAGACGCTTTGCGCAGCTCGTTGGCCAAGCGATGGAATTCCGTTCTAGCCGGAGCGCTCGTTGTCGCTTCGTAGCTCGCTGCGAGGAACGGAATCACTTTATTGGCGTCCTCGGCAGCAATCGTGTAGGGCGCCGGGGCTAGTATATTCCAGAATCCCTCGGTACCATAAGATTCATCGTAATCGACGCCAATCCCATGCAGGGTGACATCATTTTGATATTGGTATACGTTCATATAAGCGGATTTTTGCCCGCTGCTCCAGGCATAGGTCTGCCAAAATTTCGAGCATGCCCCGGCTGTCCGTACAGCTTCAACGACAGTATAAGAGCCATAGACACCTGTGAAGTAGCCTGGTGTCGCTTCGCTGGCTGCACGGATATATTCGATGACCGTCAGCAATTGCGCAGAGGTGGCATCGAAATCAACGGCAAAATAAATGGCGCTTCCCGTCGGCTGGCCTACACTCTGTGCGACCTGCATGGCAGTATCGCCATCGGCTAATCCTGCACTGCGCCCGCCCAGCGCGCGGCTGGCCGTTGTCTCGAATACGGACAACAGTTGAAGTCCTGCGGTTGAAATGGCGTTGGCCTCCGTTTTGGTAAGTGCTTTAGCTCCGCTCGGCACGAGATATCTCGCCACGAACACGTAACCGTCCTGTACGAAAGCAGACGCTGTCTTCGTCGTTAATGGCGTTGAACAGTCGAATCCTTTTGCCAAGTTCATCACCTGTCCCTTATCGGAAGTTGTGTACACGATCAGCTTATGCCGAACGAGTCTCAGGTGACCCAGCGCTCCGCGTGTGTCCGTTAATCGGCGATATAGTCTACTTTCATCACGACGTGATCATAGGAGCTCCAGTCACCCGTACCGATCATATTGATCATATTCGGTGAACCCTCTCCCTGCTCCCCCGCTTCTTGTGGCGTCCGCGGCCCGTTCAGCCGCTCATGAATATGCGATTGGCCGAGCAGCTGCTGCTGTTTGTCATAGAACGAAAGCGTTATGTCATACATGTGCGATCCTGCCACTTTGCCGCTGATCCATGCGCTTGCGACGGTGAACGCGCCGGTCTTCTGCATCCTCAGCAGGCCGAGCAGCGCCTTGCCTTCGGCATCTGCGAACTGATAAAAAGGCGGCAAGGGCAGTCCAAAATAGAGCGGAAATGTCTTCTCCAGCGTTGCCAGCTGCGCTGTTCCAGCCATATTATCCACAGGTATTAGCAGTGGAGAAGTGACTCCATGCCCAGCTCCTTCGGAATTATAAACTGCATAGGCACTACTGGCGATAACTTCACCGGAAAGCTTCCAGAAGGCGAGGTCGCCCCACACGTATTTTTCCATAGGACCTGGATTGACCCGCCCAATTTGCCATGCGTTGTCATCTATGGTGAATTCGCCCGTAAGGAAAGTATGGTCTCCGACATGAACCGTGCGAAGCTGGCTGACTGTCATGTGATCGCCGTAATCCGGGCTGATCGCCGTCTCGAAGTGATGTGCAGCTGTATCTGGAACGGTGATTTGCGGATTGATCAGCCACTGGTCGCCTCGCCAAGCCGTCTCAATCTGCAGCGCATAAAAGCCGGACGGAGAACGGAATTCCGCTTTGGCATGCACCGTCTGCGGTGACAATTCCGCCCCATTCGCCGATTCATGAAAAGGCTGATCGTAAAGCGGTGTATCGGCAGCCAAATCAAGGTCCAAGCTGACCGGGCTGATGAAGCCAAGCTTGGGATTGTCGACTTGGATCCACATTTTTCCAAACCAGGACGTTTGAATTAGCACCCATGATATCGCATCAGGCTGCCTCATCGATGAAGCCTCCAACTTTGTGCCTACAACCTCAACCTCTTGAGGTGTGAGCGAAGCCCAGGAAGAAGCGCTCTTCTCCGGTTCAGCATAAAGCGGTGTCGTCTCCAGCAAGCTGAGCTTAGCCGGCAAGTCGTTTGGCCATGCGATGACTGGCGAAGCCTCTCTGTTGAGATCAGCTGCTGACACAGCCTGAGAAAAGCCAATCAATAAAAGCAGCAAAAGCATAGCTGTCTTGTTCAAAATGTTCCCTCCCCGTTCGATTGTGATTGAAATTGTAACGTCTGATAGTAATATATACGCGGTCTACACCTGATCACCTTCCTAAAAATGGATAAAAGCTGTCGTGCAAGTCATCAATGATGACTTGGGACAGCTTTTGCGGGATTGACCTAGGCGGCACACAGCTTCCGCTGCTGGGGCAACCGCTCCCCTGTAATCACGTAAGTCCGGGAACCGTCTCCGATAGCTAGCTAATAGCCGCCGAAGCCGCCACCAGCATCTTACAAACATCCTGCACAAAATGCAGGTAACCTGGCCATGAGGCAAGTTGCCGCATTAGGGGCACATTGCACAATTACCCGCAATTACTCGCTCACCGAGCCGATAAAATCCGGCGTCCCGTCCGCATGCCACTTCAGCCGGCACACGTACGTATGCCGATTCGGGTCATAAAGAGGATCACCTGTGATCTCTTTATAATTCCTGGCATGGAACACCAGCAGATCCTCAGTGCCATCCTCAGAAACGGTAAAACTGTTATGACCTGGCCCAAACAGCTGAAGCTTCTCATCGGTAACAAGTACCGGTTCGCGCGATTTGCTCCACGAGCCCAAGCTCAACAGATCGGCATTTTCATCCGCCGTCAGAAGCCCCATGCAATAGTGATGATCCGTCGCGCTCGCCGAATAAGTGATGAAAATCCGCCCATTGCGCTTCAGCACCGCTGCGCCTTCATTCACTTTAAAGCCGATGATTTCCCAGTCAAACTCAGGCATCGACAGCATGACCTGCCGACCACGCAGCGTCCAAGGATTGCTCATTTCTGAAATATACAAATTGGAATTTCCCGGTATATGCATGTCCTTCTGCGCCCAGACGAGGTAGCGGACACCGCGATGTTCAAAAGAAGTCGCATCCAGCGCGAAGCTTTCCCAGGCGGTACGCAGCTGCCCTTTCTCCACCCACTCGCCATCCAGCGGGTTCGAAGAGCTATTCTCCAACACATACATCCGATGATCAAAAAGGCCTTCGTTCGTCTCCGTCGTTCGGGCGGCTGCAAAATAGATATACCATTTGCCGTCAACGAAGTGCAGCTCCGGCGCCCAAATG
>Ga0209566_100693_pt1 | contig 19615 bp, 14 predicted proteins | sample Araplavi_mTSA_r2_2_FD_184287 | JGI IMG/M metagenome (GOLD analysis project Ga0209566, IMG submission 184287) | Arabidopsis root microbial communities from North Carolina, USA - plate scrape CL_Cvi_mTSA_r2 (SPAdes) (version 2) | ecosystem: Host-associated > Plants > Roots > Endosphere | place...
ACGCTGAGCTTGTATTTGGGGATATTCAACCTGTTGCCGATCCCGGCATTGGATGGCAGCCGTCTGCTCTTTATGGGGCTGGAAGCGCTGCGCGGTAAACCGATTGATCCGAACCGCGAGAGCATGGTGCATTTCATCGGGTTTGCCCTGCTGATGCTGCTGATGGTGGCAGTCACGTACAATGATATTTTGCGTTTAATCAAAGGCTAGCACATGGAGAGTTAAGGCTTACGAAGTTAGTATTCTACAAGAAGCTCTTAGGAGGACGGTATGTCGAACGATAAGCAGTTTGTAAAAGAGATTACACCGCAGGGAGAAGATTTCTCCCGCTGGTATATAGATGTGATTAAAAAAGCGGACTTGATGAGCTATTCGCCGGTTCGCGGATGTATCGTTTTCAAGCCGGACGGCTATGAAATTTGGGAGAACATCCAACGCGAATTAGATAGCAGATTCAAGGAAACGGGACACCGCAACGCGTATTTCCCGCTTTTCATTCCTGAAAGCTTTTTCCAAAAAGAAAAAGAGCACGTTGAAGGCTTCAATCCTGAGCTGCCTTGGGTAACGGAAGCAGGCGGAGAGAAGCTCGAAGAGCGGTTGGCGATCCGCCCGACGTCGGAAACGATGATCGGTCATATGTATTCCGAGTGGATCAACTCCTACCGCGACCTGCCTCTCTTGATTAACCAATGGGCAAACGTTGTACGTTGGGAGAAGCGTACGCAGCCATTCTTGCGGACAAGCGAGTTCTTGTGGCAGGAAGGCCATACCGCGCATGAAGATGAACAGGACGCACGCCGCGAAACGATGCAAATGCTCGAAGTGTACCGCGACTTTGCCGAGAACTTCCTGGCGATTCCGGTCATTGTCGGCCAAAAGACGCCGTCTGAGAAATTTGCTGGCGCTGTAGATACGTACTCCATTGAAGCGATGATGAAAGACGGCAAAGCCGTTCAAGCAGGAACCTCCCATTATTTGGGAACAAACTTCGCGGTTGCTTTCGATATTAAGTACCTCGACCGTGAGAACCAGCATCAATTCGCTCACACGACTTCCTGGGGCGTGAGCACGCGTCTGATTGGTGCACTGATCATGGTGCACGGTGACGACCGCGGACTTGCCCTGCCGCCGAAAGTGGCACCAACGCAAGTTGTGATGATTCCGATCGGCCCGCCAAAAACGAGAGAGCAAGTGATTGCCCGCGTGGACGAGCTGTATGCACAGCTGAAGCAAGCTGGCGTTCGCGTGAAAGTCGATGACCGCGCTGATCAAAGTCCAGGCTGGAAGTTCAATGAATACGAAATGCGCGGTGTACCGATTCGTGTTGAACTGGGGCCTCGTGACATGGAAAATGGACAAGTCGTGCTCGTATCCCGTGTAACTGGCGAGAAAAAAATCGTCGCGCAAGCGAACTTTGTCGAAGAAGTGCAAAATTTACTTGCTGACATTCATCAGCAGATGTATGATAAAGCGAAGACGTTCCGCGATGAGCATTTCGTTGCTGTCGATACGTTGGACGAGTTTAAGACGTTCCTCGAAGGCAAGCGCGGATTTGCGTTAGCAGGATGGTGCGGTTCCAATGCATGTGAATCGCAAGTGAAGGAAGAGACCGGCGCAACGAGCCGCAACATTCCGTTCCAACCTGCGGTGACGAAGTCAACATGCCTCGTTTGCGGTGATGCAGCGAAGCACACGGTTGTATTCGGCCGCAGCTATTAAGATATACTCCATATAAGTAATCATGAGGGCAAACGGAATGCACCATCTCCTTTGCCCTTCGTATTTTTTTAGGCATGTAGTAGGAGGCAAGGTAATCTTTACGGGGAGGATGTTCATGAGTAACTTGGCTGACAAACGGAATCGCTTTGAGCTCTTGATGCAGCAGGCAGAGATTCCGGCCGACATCATTCGGTCATCTTTTGCGGAAGGGTACATCGATCAAGTTGAAATTAGCCGGAAAAACCGCGACTGGACCTTCTATTTGGTGAAAAATGAATTGGTGCCGCAGAACATATACCGTTCTTTTTGTAAGATGATTCAAGAGAAGTTCGCCCACATTGCGAAAATTCGCTTCATTTGGCGCTTTGAGCAGGCAGAGGCATCGGCTGTTGTTGAAGAGTATTGGAGCCTCTTCCTGGAATGGCTGCAGCGGGAAGCCGCAGCGATCAACGGCTGGATGATGAAAGCGCGAATCGAGGTGCAAGGACATTCCTTGACGCTCATCATGCTCGATCAAATCGGGCTGGATCTGGCGAAAAAGAAGAACATCGATATGTTTATCCGCAATTTTTATCATCATTTTTTTCAAATCGAATTAACAGTGAAATATGCTGTCAGCTCCACCAGCGAGGTTGAAGCGGAGTATGAGAAGTTTGCGCAGCAGCGGGCCGAGCAGGAGCGCAGTGTTACGCAGGAGATTATGATGTCGATCGCCGAGGAAGAGGAAGCTTCCGAATTGCCGGAAGGCGAACTCAAGCTAATGATGGGCTACGACATCAAAGAACCTCCTGTGCCGCTGAAAGATATCCAGGAAGAAGAGAAGAAAGTGACCGTGCAGGGAACGGTCTTTGCTTTAGATGTCAAAGAACTGCGTAACGGCAGCACATTGTTTACGTTTAACTTAACGGACTTCTCCGATTCCATGTCGATGAAAGTTTTTGCCAAGACCAAGGATGACGTGAAGATCATGAGCTTGATGGCCAACGGCACCTGGATTAAAGCCCGCGGTAAAGTTGAGTATGACCGGTTCATGCAAGTACCTGAGCTGGTCATGATTCCGAACGACCTGGTCGAGGTGATGGCACCAAAAGATCGTATGGACGATGCTGCAGATAAACGGGTTGAGTTTCATCTGCATACGGCGATGAGTACGATGGATGCGTTGACGCCGGTCGATCAGTATATCAAGATGGCCGCCAAGTGGGGGCATAAGGCGATTGCGATCACGGACCACAGCAACATCCAGTGCTACCCGGAGGCTGGTAAAGCGGCCAAAAAGAACGGGATTAAAGTGATCTACGGGCTGGAAGCCAACGTAGTCAACGATTCCGTGCCGATGGTGATGAATCCGCGGGATCTCGATATGAAATCGGCGACATATGTCATTTTTGACGTGGAGACGACGGGTTTATCGGTGATGAACAACAAGATCATCGAGCTTGCGGGCGTGAAGATGCAGGACGGCAAGGAAATTGACCGTTTCGCCACGTTTATTAATCCGCATGAGAAAATTCCATACAATATTCAGCAATTGACCAATATTAACGATGATATGGTCAAGGATGCGCCGGATATTGAGCAGGAGCTGCCCAAATTCATCGAGTTCGTCGGCGATGCGGTGCTTGTCGCGCACAATGCCCGGTTCGATATGGGTTTCTTGCAGGCAAACTTAAAGCGCATGGGACAGCCGGAAGTGACGAATACCGTCCTGGATACGCTGGAACTCGCCAGATTCCTGTTCCCTGCGATGAAGAATCACCGTTTGAATACATTATCGGATAAATTCAAAGTCAGCCTGGACAACCATCACCGCGCGATCGACGACTCGATTGCCTTGGGTTTCGTTCTCTATCATCTGATAAATGAAGCGTATGACCGGCAAATTATGAGCCTGGCCAAATTGAACGATTATATCGGTAAAGACTTATCCAATCAGCGACCGTTTCATTGCTGTATTTATGCGCAGAATGCCATCGGCAAGAAGAACTTATTTAAACTTATCTCAATTTCGCATACGCAATATTTTAACCGTGTCGCTACGATTCCGAAGAGCGTTCTTATCGAATACCGCGAAGGCCTCCTGGTTACGTCCGGCTGTGAGAAAGGCGAATTTTTCGAAGCGGTGTTGAATAAGTCGCTGGAGGAAGCCGAGCAGGTTTCCGAGTTTTATGATATTTTGGAAATACAACCGGTCAGCTATAACATGCACCTCGTGGATAAAGGGCTTGTCGGCAGCAAAGAAGACTTGGAACAAGCCGTCCGCAAAGTTTGTGAGATCGGGTACAAGACAGGCAAACCGGTCATAGCCACAGGCAATGTGCATTACTTGCATCCGCGTGAGAAAATGTGCAGAGATATTACGATCCATGGCATCACCGGTTTCAGTCCGCTCAAGGATATGAAGAAGCCGGACGCGCATTTCCGTACGACCAAAGAAATGCTGGCGGAGTTCAAGTTCCTCGGCGAAGAGAAGGCGCTCGAAGTTGTCGTGCGCAACACGAATGAGCTCGCTGACCGCTTTGAGGAAATCCAGCTTTTTCCAGATCAGTTGTTCACACCGGTTATCGAGGGTGCTGACGAGGAAATCCGCAACACTTGTTATGACACAGCCAAAAGCTTATACGGCGATGAGCTCCCTGAAGTGGTGACCGCCCGCTTGGAGAAAGAGCTCGTTCCGATCATTAAATTCGGCTTCTCCGCCAACTATCTGATTTCGGAACGTCTGGTTAAGAAATCCAACGAAGACGGCTACCTCGTCGGTTCGCGGGGTTCCGTCGGCTCGTCCGTCGTCGCGATGATGCTGGGCATCTCCGAGGTTAACCCGCTGCCGCCACATTATTTATGCTATTCGTGCAAAACGAGTGAATGGTTCCTCGACGGCAGCGTCCCGAGCGGCTTCGATTTGCCGAATAAAGTGTGCCCGAACTGCGGGGCCAATATGAAGGGCGACGGCCACGATATTCCGTTCGAAACGTTCCTCGGTTTCAAAGGGGATAAGGTTCCCGATATCGACTTGAACTTCTCGGGTGAGTATCAGCCGGTCGCGCATAACTATACGAAGGTGCTGTTCGGAGAGAAGAGCGTATTCCGGGCGGGAACGATCGGTACGGTTGCAGAGAAGACGGCGTTCGGCTTCGTGAAGAAGTACGAAGAGGAATACGGCCACAAGTGGCGCGGCGCTGAGCTGAACAGGCTTGCTTCAGGCTGTACCGGCGTGAAACGAAGCACCGGTCAGCATCCCGGCGGAATTGTCGTCGTTCCTGACTATATGGAAGTCGATGATATTACACCGGTGCAGTTCCCAGCGGACGATCAGAATGCGGAATGGAAGACGACGCATTTTGACTATCACGCCTTCGATGCCAACTTGCTCAAGCTTGATATTCTCGGACACGACGACCCGACCATGATGCGGATGCTGCAGGACCTGACCGAGGTCGATCCGACGACCATTCCGATGAATGATCCGAAGGCGATGAGCATCTTCAGCTCCACGGAGGCAATCGGCGTGTCGCCTGACCAAATTCGTACACCGGTGGCGACCTACGGCGTTCCCGAGATGGGCACGAAGTTCGTGCGCCAGATGCTGCAGGAAACGCAGCCGAGCTCGTTCGCCGATTTGCTGCAAATTTCCGGGCTCTCGCACGGAACTGGCGTATGGCTGGGCAACGCGCAAGAGTTGATCAAGAAAGGCATCTGCAACATTAAAACCGTTATCGGCTGCCGTGACGATATCATGCTGTACCTGATTTACAAGGCAGGCATGGATGCCGGTCTGGCATTTAAGATTACCGAGAGCGTTCGTAAAGGGAAGGGCTTGACCGACGAGTGGAAGGAAGAGATGAAGCGCTGCAACGTCCCTGCTTGGTACATCGAGTCTTGCGAACGGATCGAATACATGTTCCCGAAGGCGCATGCTGCCGCATACGTTATTTCCGCAGTAAGAACGGCCTACTTCAAGGTGTACTATCCGATCGCCTACTACGCGACGTACTTCAGCGTCCGCGCGGCGGATTTCGATCTGGAGCTGCTGTGTCAAGGCTATGACGCGATCCTCAAGCGGTTGATCGAAATCGAGGAGAAAGGCTTCCAGGCGCTGCCGAAGGAGAAAGCGATGATCTCCATCCTGGAGATGGCGCTTGAGATGACATCCCGCGGCTTCAGCTTTAAGCCGATTGATCTGTATCGCTCCGATACGACCCGGTTCATCATCGACGGCGATTCGATCATCCCTCCGTTCGCGGCCATGCCGGGTATTGGCGAGAGCGCGGCGAAGAATATCGCGGCTGCCAAAGATGACGGCGACTTCTTGTCGATCGAGGATTTCCAGAACCGCTCTAAGTCTTCCAAAACGGTGATTGAGCTCCTTGCTTCCATGGGATGCTTCCGCGGTTTGCCGGAGACGAATCAATTGTCCCTGTTCTAAAGTGATGCTAAAATGAACTGTCAAGTGAAATTCATTTACAAGTTTGCTATTGTAATGGCAAGAATGGTTATGGTATAATTTTTCTTGGCAATAATGAGGATATCATCTTGTGATTAAAGAGTGGGGAAACCCACTCTTTACATTTTGATATAGGACTTTTCGGTGAGAAGTTCACATTAGGAGGGCATACCAATCCGTGGTTACACAAGCACACATCAAATCCGTCATTGAGGACATGCTGAAAGATTACATTGAACAAAATGGATTTGAACTCGTGGATATCGAATACGTCAAAGAAGGCAGCAACTGGTTCCTTCGCGTCTATGCAGACAAAGAAGGCGGCATTGATATAGATGATTGCGGCCGAATCAGCGAATACTTGAGCGGCAAGCTGGATGAGAAAGATCCGATTGCGGATGCATACTTCCTCGAAGTATCCTCACCCGGCGCAGAGCGCCCATTGAAAAAGCTGCAGGATTACCACAAAGCTGTGGGCAGTCACGTATTTGTCACCACCTATGAGCCGATTGACGGTTCCAAAGAGTTTGAGGGCAAACTGCTTTCTTTTGACGGCGAGGAGCTTGTTGTCGAAGTTGGCAAGAAGAAAATCACAATTCCGTTTGCGAAAGTAGCCAGCGCCCGCTTGGCGATCGTCTTTTAGCAATCGTTATTTATTGAAAGGGGGAACTCGGTTCAAATGAACATGGATTTTATCGAAGCGCTGTCGGAAATTGAACGTGAGAAAGGTATCTCTAAGGAGCTGCTGATTGATGCGATCGAGGCAGCGATGATTTCGAGCTATAAGCGTAATTTTAATACGGCTCAAAACGTACGAGTGGACATCAACCGTCAAACCGGTCTGATCAGGGTGTACGCACGCAAGACGGTTACGGAGGATGTGCTGGATCCTCGCTTGGAGATTTCGCTCCACGCCGCTCGCGAAATTAACCCGAACTACCAAATGGACGATATCGTCGAGATTGAAGTTACACCTCGCGACTTCGGCCGTATTGCTGCCCAAACAGCAAAGCAAGTCGTTACACAGCGTATTCGCGAAGCAGAGCGCGGGCTGATTTACAACGCTTTTATTGACAAAGAAGAGGATATCGTTACAGGTATTCTCCAGCGTCAAGATCAGCGCAACATTTATGTCGATCTCGGTAAGGTAGAAGCGGTTCTGCCGCTGACTGAGCTTATGCCGACGGATAAATTCAAACACCTGGACCGGATTAAGGCGTATATCACCAAAGTTGAGAATACGACGAAAGGTCCGCAAATTATTCTTTCGCGGACACATCCGGGCTTGCTCAAACGCTTGTTCGAGTTGGAAGTTCCGGAAATTTTCGATGGGGTTGTGGAGATTCGTTCCGTCGCCCGCGAAGCCGGATTCCGTTCCAAAATCGCCGTTCATTCCCGCAATCCGGAAGTGGACCCGGTCGGCTCTTGCGTTGGCCCTAAGGGTTTGCGCGTACAGACAATCGTGGGCGAGCTCCGCGGAGAGAAGATCGATATTGTGCGCTGGATGGAAAGCGTGGAAGAGTACGTCGCCAATGCGCTGAGCCCTTCCAAAGTGCTTGAAGTACAAGTGCATGAAACGGAGAAAATGGCGCGCGTCATCGTGCCTGACTATCAACTGTCGCTAGCGATCGGTATCAAAGGTCAAAATGCTCGTCTAGCCGCCAAATTGACTGGTTGGAAGATCGATATTAAGAGTGAATCACAGGCCGAACAAGAGTACGGTCGCCCGAAAACCTTCACCGAAGAAATGCACCAAGACTCCGTTAGCATTGATTAATTAGCAATTTGCCTAGACAAGGGGTGACCGAATATGAAGCAGAGAAAAATCCCTCTGAGAAAATGCGTGGCCTGCCAGGAGATGATGCCGAAGAGGGACTTGATCCGCGTCGTCAAAACGCCCGAGGACGAAATTCTTATCGATTTGAAAGGAAAGAAGTCCGGGCGTGGCGCCTACCTGTGCGGCAAAGTTTCCTGTTTTAAACTGGCTAAGAAGAGCAAGGCGCTGGATCGGGCGCTGAAGCATGCCGTAAGCGCCGATATTTATGATCAATTAGAGCAGGATTTCATTCGCGTCGAAGATGAGTTCCTCGCCTCGAAGGATGAGGAGCCGGATGATGATGAAGAATAAATTTATGTCTCAATTGGGTTTGGCAATGCGGGCAGGTAAGCTGGTATCCGGTGACGAAGGCGTCTTTAAGGCGATTCGTTCAGGTGAAGCGAAGCTTGTCATTATGGCGGAGGACGCTTCGGACAATACGCGTAAAAAATTTCAAGATAAATGCTCGTTTTACAGCGTTCCGCTGATGGAGCTGGGTACGAAATACGAGCTCGGAAACAGCATCGGTAAAGAGATGCGTGTGATTCTGGGTGTATTGGACGGAGGCTTCGCGCAGATGCTGCAGAAGTGTCAGGAAAATCCTGCGGAGGTGAAGATGATTGACAAATAAACAAGACAATAAAGACAAAACCCGCGTGTATGAATACGCCAAATCACTGAATATGAGCAGTAAAGAAATCATTACGATACTCAAACGTTTAAATGTTCCAGTGAATAACCATATGAGCGTAATGGAAAACGATGCGGTAGATAAAGTTGAGAAGTTTTTTCGTGATATAAAAGCAAATGCGGCTGCCAAGCGAGCAGCCACGGACGGAGGCAATGTGAGTTCAACAACGACGAATCAGAAACCTGCATCGCAGGCTCCTGCACAGGAGAATAAAAGTGCTGCAGCACCGGCTTCGAAGCCTGCTGCAACCGAGCAAACAACAAGCGGCCAAAGCGCCCAAGCAAGCAATCAACCATCCACGCAAGGACAATCGTCAGCGCCTAGACGTTCGGATGATCAATATGTAGCAAGCCGTCCACAACCGGGACGCGATCAGCGTCAAGGCGGCCAAGGACATCGTCCAAGCAGTCAAGGCGGCTCCGGCGGTCAAGGTGGTTACCAGGGCCAACGCTCCGGCGGTCAAGGCAGCGGTGGTGGTCAAGGTGGTCAAGGCGGTCAAGGCCAGCGTCAAGGCTACCAAGGCAACCGTCCAAGCGGCCAGCAAGGCCAAGGGCAACGTTCGGGGGATCGTCCGCCGTATCGTTCCAATGATCAACGCCCGAACCAATCCGGCGGCGGTGGTGGTTACAACCAACGTCCTGGCGGTCAAGGCGGACAGGGTCAAGGTCAAGGCAACCGCAGTAGCAACCATTCCGGATCCCGTCCGAGTGGATCTACCGGTGGTCAAATGGCATCCAGTACTGGCGCGAACAGCGGTCGTCCGCAAGGCAGTGCTAACCGCACTGGCGCAGGCAACAGCCGTCCGAACCGGCCGTTCGATAACCGTAACCAAAGCGGTAGACCGGTTATCCAGGAAGCAAAGCCGCAGTTCCACGTTGGCGCATCAGCAGCAGAGCTGGATGAAGCAGCGGCAAGAGCTGGCGTGAAGACGCAAAAGAAAACAAAGCCGACGCCAAATCGTTTTGACGATAACAAAGGCAAGCGCGGCCCTGGCGGTCAGCGCGGCAATGCTAGAGGCAGATACCAACAGGAACCTGTCAAGAAGGAAAAAATTGACAATACGCCTAAGAAAATCATCGTGCGTGGCACAATGACTGTTGGCGAAACAGCAAAATTGCTCCACAAGGATGCATCCGAAGTGATCAAAAAGCTGTTGTTCCTGGGTACTATGGCAACGATCAACCAAGAGCTTGATCTGGATGCCATTCAATTGATCTCCAGCGAATTCGGCGTTGAAGTTGAAGTGAAGATCAAAGTAGAAGAAGATAACTTCGAAACAATCGAAGAAGTGGATGATGAGGCTGATCTGCTCGAGCGCCCACCGGTCGTTACGATCATGGGTCACGTAGACCACGGTAAAACAACACTTCTGGATGCCATCCGTTCTACGAACGTGACGGAAGGCGAAGCAGGCGGCATCACGCAGCACATTGGTGCCTACCAAGTCGAAGTGAATCAGAAGAAAATTACGTTCCTGGATACACCTGGTCACGAAGCGTTCACAACGATGCGTGCCCGCGGTGCTCAGATTACAGATATTACGATTATCGTCGTTGCAGCGGATGACGGTATCATGCCGCAAACGGTAGAGGCCATTAACCATGCGAAAGCAGCGAATGTACCAATCATCGTAGCAGTGAATAAAATTGATAAAGAGGGCGCCAACCCTGATCAAATCAAGCAAGCGATGACTGCCTATGAACTCGTTCCGGAAGAATGGGGCGGGGACACGATCTTCTGTGAAATTTCTGCGAAGCAGCGCATCGGTTTGGAAAACTTGCTGGAAATGATCTTGCTTGTTGCTGAAGTACAAGAATACAAAGCGAATCCGAACAAGCGTGCCAGAGGTACAGTCATCGAGGCTGAGCTCGATAAAGGCCGTGGTCCGGTTGCGAGAATCTTGATCCAGCACGGTACATTGAAAGTTGGCGACAGCTTCGTTGCAGGCGTTAACTTTGGCCGTGTAAGAGCAATGGTGAACGACAAGGGCAAACGTCTCAAAGAAGCAGGACCTTCGACTCCGGTTGAAATCACCGGTCTGACTGAAGTTCCGCAAGCCGGCGATCCGTTCCTAGCTTATGAAGACGAGCGCAAAGCCAGAGATATTGCAGAGCGCCGCGCAACAGCCTTGCGCCAATCCGAGATGACAGCGAACTCGCGCGTCACATTGGATGACCTCTTCAAGCATATTAAAGACGGTGAAATCAAAGATCTGAACGTGATCATCAAAGGGGACGTTCAAGGTTCCGTTGAAGCGCTGAAGAGCTCCCTGGAGAAAATTGAAGTCGAAGGTGTACGCGTTAAGACGCTGCATATCGGCGTAGGCGCGATCACGGAGTCTGATATTATTCTTGCATCGGCTTCCAACGCCATCATCATCGGCTTTAACGTTCGTCCTGAGCCAGCTGCGAAAACGACTGCAGATCAAGAAAAAGTAGATATCCGTCTGCATAACATTATCTACAACGTAATCGAAGAAATCGAGCAAGCGATGAAAGGTATGCTGGATCCGATCTTCAAAGAAGTGGCTCTTGGCAGCGCTGAAGTTCGTAACGTATTCAAAATTACAGGCTCCGGCACCATTGCAGGTTGTATGATAACGAACGGTAAAATTGCCCGTAATGCGCAGGCGCGCCTAGTCCGCGGCGGTATCGTCGTATACGAGGGCAAAATCGATTCCTTGAAACGATTTAAAGATGATGCCAAAGAAGTTGCTCAAGGTTACGAATGTGGTATATCTCTGGAGCGTTATCATGATATTAAAGAAGGGGACGTTATTGAAGCCTTCATCATGGAAGCCGTTGAGAGGTGATAACAGATGGCAAGAGTTCGCGTAGGGCGAGTCGGCGAGCAAATTAAGAAAGAATTGAGCCAGATCGTACAGTCGGAATTGAAAGATCCGCGAATCGGGTTTTTGACGGTGACTGGTGTTGACGTGACGAACGATTTATCGTTGGCGCGCGTTTACCTGAGCGTAATGGGCACCGAAGAAGAAAAGGCAGCGACGTTAAAGGCGCTGTCTGCCGGTACCGGCTACATTCGTTCCGAGCTCGGCAAACGCATCCGTTTGCGTAAGATTCCTGAGCTTCAATTCAAATTTGATGCGTCGATCGATTACGGAAGCCGGATTGATAACCTGCTTCACCAGTTGAATCAGGAAGGAAATCCGAACGTATGAACAATGGAATGAACCATGCACCCGAATACATGCAGCAGCTGGAAGAGGCTGCGAAATTTATCGAGCAGCATGATGATTTCTTGGTGGTATCTCACATCCAACCGGATGGAGATGCCGCCAGTTCTACATATGCTACCGGCTGGATCTTAAGCCAGCTTGGGAAATCTTTCACAATGATCAATGAAGGGGTCATGCCCTCTAAGTTTTGCTTTTTATCTGGAAGCGATCAGATCGTGAATTATAGCCAGAAAACCCCGGATCGGGATTATCGGGCGATTATAAGTATAGATTGTGCTGATTTTTCCAGAATGGGTAAGATCAGCACTCTTTTTGATGAGCAGGTTCAGCTGCTCAATATCGATCATCATCCGACGAATGACCGCTTCGGTACATGCCACTTGATCAAGGATGATGCGGCGGCAACCGTGCAGATTCTGTATGAATTGGCGATGTATATGAAGCTAACGCCGGATTTGGCTTTTGCGGATTGCATTTATACAGGCTTGCTGACAGATACAGGCGGATTCCGCTACTCCAGCACCACGCCGGAAGTGATGCAGATCGGCGCGACGCTGCTGAAGCTTGGGGTACAAGGTTCGGACATTGCCGAGCAAGTCCTCGAACGTTTGACTTACGCTCAGACCGTGCTGCTGCAAAAAGCGCTGTCGACGCTCGCCTTTGCTCACGATCGCAAGCTGGCGTGGATCGCTGTCTCGCTGTCGGATCTGGAATCCACAGGGGCAACCAGTGAAGATTTGGACGGACTTGTCAATTACCCGCGCAATATCGAAGGTGTGGAAGTCGGCATGCTGTTCAAAGAGAAGACGCCGGGTGTCATCAAGGTAAGCCTGCGTTCGGCCGGCAAGGTCGATGTCGCGCAAATTGCTCAATCCTTGGGCGGCGGCGGCCATGTGCGCGCCTCAGGTTGTACGGTACACGGCACGCTCGAAGAAGCCGTAGCTAGTATGGTTCAGGAAGTAGGGAAGACACTCTAATGACGCTTGAAGGCATTTTGCCGGTATGGAAGCCTGAAGGCTTTACTTCACATGACGTGGTGGCAAAAGTAAGACGTATTTTGGGAATCAAACGTATTGGTCATACAGGCACATTGGACCCGCAAGTCACTGGGGTTCTGCCGCTATGTGTCGGACGGGCGACCCGGATGGTGGAATACATTCAGGAGCTTCCCAAACAGTACGAAGCGGTGCTGCGAATTGGCCTGTCCACGGATACAGAGGACATGACGGGAACCGTTCTCGAAGAAGTCGCCGATGTTTCATTGACGGAAGAGCAAGTTCGCAAGACACTTGCTTCGTTCTTAGGTGAAATCGAACAAGTGCCGCCGATGTACTCAGCAGTGAAAGTGGATGGGAAGCGGCTCTACGAGCTGGCGCGCGAAGGCAAAGAGGTCGAACGCAAAAGCCGCAAGGTCACGATTTATGATCTTGACATTTTGGAAATAAACCTGGATGCGCCGCATCCGGAAGTTCATTTCCGCGTCACCTGCTCGAAGGGCACGTATATTCGGACCTTGTGCGTAGATATCGGTAAAGCGCTTGGGTATCCGGCGGTGATGAGAAGCTTGATCCGGACATCCACGGGAAATTTGCGCAAGGAGCAGTGCCTGACATTCGAGCAAATCGAACAGTTGAAGCAAGAGGGCACGTTACAGGCGCATATGATCCCAATGGATCAAGCGATCAGCCACATTCCGGCCGTTCATCTGCAGGACGAAGAAGCGGTTCATGCACGGCAAGGAAAGCGTCTTAAGCTCGATGCTCAGCGTGCTGAGCGGATTGACGCCGGTTCGTCGTTACTGCGTGCTTACTCGCCGGATGATAAGTTTCTAGGTCTTTATGAATGGAATGGTGCAAGCCGCAGCCTGTCGCCAGCAAAAGTATTCCTCTAACCGCTTATTAATTCTTCTTACGGGACAGGTCGAAATGGGTAGGTGAAACGAACTTTTATGCAAATTTTTCCAATAACATATCCGATAGATGTGGAACGCAATTCTCTATATGTTGGTAAACAAGTGGTGGCGATCGGTGATTTTGACGGCATTCATATGGGACACCGCGAAGTGATCGGCCGTGCTGTGCAAACGGCGAAGCATCTTGGACTGCCCGCAGCGATTATGACGTTTGAGCCGCATCCAAGGGCCATCATGGGCCAAGATAAGTACACAGAGCTATTGACGCCGCGGGATCGAAAGATGGAGATCTTCTCCAGCTTAGGTGTCGACCACGTGTATATCGTAACGTTCGACGCTTCGCTCATGCGCTTGACGCCAGAACATTTTGTCGACCATGTGCTTGACAAGCTCGGAGTTGAGAGCGTTGTTTGCGGCTTCGACTTTACGTTCGGCTTTCAAGGCAGAGGGACGCCGGATACGCTGTGTGAGCTGAGTCATGGCAAGTTCACGGTGGAGGTTGTAAGACCTTTCCAGATGAACGGCGAAAAAGTCAGCAGCACACTAATCCGTGAGTCGTTGCAGAGCGGTGACATAGACACGGTCACACGACTTCTCGGGCGCACCTACAGCATGAGAGGGACCGTTGTCGATGGCGATAAGCGGGGGCGCACAATTGGTTTTCCGACTGCGAATATCCAATTGGACGAGCCTTATATCGTTCCTATTCATGGCGTGTATGCGGTTAAAGCGACCGTAAATGGGGAAAGCTATAGAGGCGTCATGAATATCGGTGTAAAACCGACGTTCAAGACCGGCGAGCTGAAGCCGTCGCTCGAAGCCCATCTCTTTGACTTCTCTCAGCAAATCTATGGCGAGAAGATGACCGTAGAATTGATTGCATTTTTACGGGAAGAGCGTAAATTTACGTCCATTGATGCGCTGATTACACAAATCAAGCTTGATTCCGAAGCGGCGCGAGGGCGACTGGCAGAAATTTAAACACCAGTTGCAATCAGGCATTTACTTCTGCCTAGCAACTATGCTATACTAACTAACGTTGTCAAAAAAACATATTTTTTTGGCGCTAAACCTTAGCTTGGAACCGCGCTATCACCGGCGTGATCTCGGCTACAGGGGATACTAAGATACAGGAGGTGACCTAGGATGGCATTAACACAAGAGCGCAAAACTCAACTGATCCAAACTCACAAGGTACACGATACCGACACGGGTTCTCCAGAGGTACAAATCGCTATCCTTACGGAAAACATTGTTAACCTTACAGATCATTTGCGGACACACAAGAAAGATCATCACTCCCGCCGTGGTTTGTTGAAAATGGTTGGACAACGCCGTAAGCTGCTGACATACCTGAAGAACAAAGATGTGAGCCGTTACAGTGCTTTGATTGAAAAGCTTGGCTTGCGTCGATAAAACCGACACCTAAGAAGCAACCTGTTGCTCCTTTGCTGAGCTGAATAAGCCACAGCAGAGAGCGGTAACGTGGTTGCTTTTTCGTGTATTTTAAAACTGCAAAAGAAGGAAATACTAGTCATTACGCAGAAATAGAGGAAGACAGCAGGACAAGAATACATAGCAGGTAATCCCTTTATCAATGGGTAATAGCAGCTTACCTAGTAAGTTTGACTATAATGAGAACGTTTAAGGAGGATCTTATGGAGAAAAGAGTACAAATGGACCTTGGCGGCCGCCCGTTCATTCTTGAAACAGGCCGACTTGCCAAGCAAGCCAATGCAGCGGTAACAGTTCGCTACGGCGATACCGTTGTTCTTTGTACAGTAACGGCGTCCAGCGAGCCGAAGGATCTGGATTTTTTCCCGTTAACTGTTAACTATGAAGAAAGATTATACTCGGTTGGTAAAATCCCGGGCGGATTTATCAAACGTGAAGGCCGTCCAAGTGAAAAAGCGATCTTGGCCAGCCGTCTGACCGACCGTCCGATTCGCCCGTTGTTCCCGGAAGGCTTCCGTAACGATGTGCAAATCGTCTCGATCGTGATGAGCGTGGATCAGGAATGCTCCCCGGAAATTGCCTCGATGATCGGTACATCCGCAGCGCTTGCGATTTCCGATGTTCCGTTCAACGGACCGATCGGCGGCGTGATCGTAGGTCGGGTAGATGGTCAGTTCGTGATCAATCCGACGACAGAGCAAGCCGAGAAGAGCGACATTCACTTGACGGTTGCCGGTACCAAAGATGCGATCATGATGGTGGAAGCCGGTGCCAATGAAGTGCCGGAAGAAGTGATGCTTGAAGCCATTATGTACGGCCATGACGAAATCCGCAAAATTGTCGCAGTCATCGAAGAGCTGGTCGCTGAAGCGGGTAAGCCGAAGATGGAAGTGAAGCTGCACGCGGTTGACGCAGCTGTGAGCGCTGCTGTTCGTGAGTTCGCTCAAGCGCGTTTAGTGGAAGCGATCAAAATTCCGGAGAAGCATGCTCGTCAAGAAGCAATTGACGCTGTCAATGCGGAAGCGGTTGCTCATTTCACAGAAGTTTACGCGGAAACGCCAGACGCCATGGATGATGTGAAAGAAACGCTGTACGATATTGTTAAAGAAGAAGTGCGCCGTCTCATTACACACGATAAAGTAAGACCAGATGGCCGTAAATTAGAAGAAATCCGTCCAATCGACTGTGACATCACGCTCTTGCCTCGCACGCACGGTTCCGGATTGTTCACACGCGGTCAAACGCAAGCATTAAGCATCTGTACATTAGGCGCGCTAGGCGATGTGCAAATCCTGGATGGCCTGGATTTAACCGAAACTAAGCGTTTCATGCATCATTACAATTTCCCGCCGTTCTCCGTAGGGGAAGCAAGACCGCTTCGTCCTCCAGGTCGTCGCGAAATCGGTCACGGTGCATTAGGCGAGCGCGCGCTTGAGCCGATTATTCCGAACGAAGTGGATTTCCCTTATACCATCCGACTTGTATCTGAAGTGTTGGAATCGAACGGATCCACGTCCCAAGCAAGTATTTGTGCGAGCACACTAGCGCTGATGGATGCAGGCGTACCGATCAAAGCGCCAGTGGCGGGTATTGCGATGGGTCTGATCAAAGATGGCGATCATTTCTCGATTCTTTCCGATATTCAAGGGATGGAAGATCACCTCGGCGACATGGACTTCAAAGTGGCAGGAACGGCAAAAGGCGTAACGGCATTGCAAATGGATATCAAAATCGACGGCATCGACCGCAGCATTCTGCAGCAGTCTTTGGAGCAAGCCAAAGAAGGACGTATGCATATCTTGGGCAAAATGTTGTCCCGCATTGACGAGCCGAAGAAATCCCTTTCTCCATATGCGCCTAAAATCATCACGATGCAAATCAATCCGGATAAAATCCGTGACGTTATCGGTGCAGGCGGTAAAATCATCAATAAAATTATTGAAGAGACCGGCGTGAAAATCGATATCGAGCAAGACGGCCGCGTCTTCATCGCTTCTTCGAACCAAGAGATGAACGAGAAGGCACGCTCCATTATCGAAGGCATCGTTCGTGAAGTCGTTATCGGCGAAACATACCTCGGTACGGTTAAACGCGTTGAGAAATTCGGCGCCTTTGTTGAAATTCTTCCTGGCAAAGAAGGTCTGGTTCATATTTCGCAGCTTTCGACTGAGCGTGTAGCGAAGGTTGAAGATGTGGTGAATGTCGGCGACCAAATTACGGTCAAAGTAACCGAGATCGACCAGCAAGGCAGAGTCAATCTTTCGCGTAAAGCTACATTAACTCCGCAAGTCCCGGCTCAAACCTAAAGCCGTGTGACTTGCGAAGTCACAATTAAATCAAGTCCGGATAAAGAGTCAGATCAATCTGTCTCTTTTTTTGCGTTGTTCTAACCTTGTCCACTTCTGCATACGATCAGAAAATAAGGAAAACTTATGCTAGTGATGTATTTTTCACATCCATTAGTCATAGACCTTGGGAGGAACAACGCATGCAAGTCAAAAGGTGGCTGCTGCTTGGAGGCGTTTTCGCAATCGTGCTGTTCGCCATTCAAGCTGTACCTAACATTGGAACTTATATACAAGCAGTAAAAGTAGGAGATATGCCGAGCTTTGAGGATAGTGACCTCACTTTGGAAGAGGATGGGGGGCAGGCGCTGCCAGTAATGGCGATGGCCTCGGCGCAGACCGAAGAGACGAGTCAGGTCAGCCGCAACCGTCTGTTGGATATTATTAGAGCTGAGGCTGCTAAACGAAGAGTAGCCCCCATCAATGCGAAGATAGATCCGGTATGGAAAGCAATACCCGGCTATAACGGTCTAGAGGTGGACATTGACGAAACGCTGAAGTTGGCCGAGCACCATTTGACCCCAGGCAAAATTCATTACATTATGAAAGAAATTCCGCCTGCGATCCAGCTCGATGACTTGGGGCCAAGCCCTGTCTACAAAGGCAATCCGAATAAGCCGATGGCGTCCATCATGATCAATGTCGCATGGGGCAATGAGTATTTGCCCCGGATTCTGGAGACGCTGCGCAAGGAGCACGTACATGCCACCTTTTTCTTTGACGGCAGCTGGCTGAAAAAGAACGTGGAGACGGCGAAGCTGATTCAACGCGAAGGACACGAGCTCTCGAATCATGCTTATTCGCATAAGGACATGCGGAGCATTAGCCGCAGCAAAGCCGTGGAGGAGATTTCCAAAACGGAAGACCTGCTCAAGCAGCAGTTAGGTGTGAATAATACGCTGTTTGCGCCGCCTTCCGGCTATTTCAACGATGAAACCGTCCGTGTTGCCGCCGATTTTAAGCTCAGAACGGTGCTCTGGACATTTGATACGATCGATTGGAGAAATCCCGGTGCCGGCCGGATCATCGAACGTCTTTCGCGAAGCATCGAACCGGGTACCTTGATTCTGATGCATCCGACAGCCTCATCTAGCGAAGCGCTGGGTGGAATGATCAAAGTGATCAAGAATAAAGGCTTGACGCTGGGGACGGTTAGCGAGCTGCTGTCCTCGAATCGCGTCCCGGATACAAGCATGATTAAGCAATAAATAAACGGAATCGTGCGAATTGGAAATCTATGGGTCACAACTTGTTTGTGTCCGACGAACATTTTTGTTAGACTAGTGAAGTATATATGGGGAATAGACATTGAGGCGTAACAATCGAGGAGGAACCCTGGTGATCAAATACCGCTTACATAATGGTTTAAGAGTCGTCATGGAGCAAATCCCTACCTGCCGCTCCGTATCGTTCGGCATTTGGGTGAAGACAGGCTCACGTAATGAAGGAATGGATAATAATGGTATTTCCCACTTTATCGAACATATGCTCTTTAAGGGCACAGAACGCCACACAGCGAAAGATATTGCCGAGATTTTTGACGGCATCGGTGGTAATGTGAACGCTTTTACGTCCAAGGAGTACACTTGCTATTACGCCAAAGTGCTGGATGAGCATCTGCCGTTGGCGATGGATGTGCTTGCGGATATGTTTTTCAATTCCACCTTTGATGAAGGGGAAATGGAAAAAGAGAAGAACGTCATTTACGAAGAAATTTCGATGTATGAAGATACACCAGATGATCTCGTGCACGATTTGGTGGCCAAAGCGGCTTATGGCTCACATGCGCTAGGCTACACGATCCTGGGTACGCAGGACAATCTGTCGAAGATGAAGCCTGATGATTTGCGCAATTATATGAAGCATTTTTACAATACGGAAAATACAGTGCTAAGTATCGCAGGCAATATTGACGATAGCGTGAAAGCGCTGATTGAGCAGCATTTCGGCGGCTTCGTTCAATCCGGATCTGAGACGGAGTACGACGCGCCGGATTTCCTCGGCGACCTCATCTTCCATGCGAAGAAAACGGAGCAA
>Ga0209566_100696_pt1 | contig 19459 bp, 16 predicted proteins | sample Araplavi_mTSA_r2_2_FD_184287 | JGI IMG/M metagenome (GOLD analysis project Ga0209566, IMG submission 184287) | Arabidopsis root microbial communities from North Carolina, USA - plate scrape CL_Cvi_mTSA_r2 (SPAdes) (version 2) | ecosystem: Host-associated > Plants > Roots > Endosphere | place...
GCATCGAGCCATGACGCACCCTTGCCAAACAAAAAAATGCGTCAGTCGATCATCGACTGCGCATTTGTTCTCCGCCACTCGACCTTCTTACGACCAGGTCGGGCTGGAGGATGACGTGTTTCGGTTTGCGTACGGTTTTGTTGCTGATTTTTTGAATCAGGTTCTTGGCGGCGATTCGCCCCATCTCGTAAGCCGGTTGGCGTACTGTCGTTAACGGCGGGTTCAGGTGCTTGGCCCAAACCGTCTCGTCATAGCCGATCAGCGCGATATCATCGGGGACGCGAAGCCCGAGCTCGCCAAGCCCCTCCAAAATTTCCAACGTCATCATATTATTCGTGGAAAATAGAGCATCCTCCTCGGGGGCGGCGTCCCTACCGAAGTAAGCCAACACGGCATCCTTGGCCTTCCCGCTTGCATACTCGACCTCGACGATGCTTCGATCCGTCACTTCAAGCCCGCCTGCTTGCAGAGCCTCTCGGAAGCCGAGAATTCGCTCTTCCCACGTACTGACGCCTGCAGGGCGATAGACGAAGCACACCGGGCGGCGCCGGCCGCTTTCGATGAAATGCTCGACGGCCAGCCGGGCGCCTTGAATGTTATCCATGACGACGTCATCCACGTCCACGCCTTGCAGACGGCGGTTGATGACGATCAAGGGGTATTTTTTATCCACAATCTCTTCGAACATCGCTTGATTATTAACCGTCGGATTCACGATGATTCCGTCAACCTGACGCATTTGCAGCCCTTCGATTAATTCCGCTTCACGACTGGAGTCTTCATTCGAGTTGCACACCATGAGGCTATACCCCGACTGACGGCACGTGTCCTCGACGCCTTCCAACACCCGGGACCAGAAAGGGTTGCTCAGGTTGGAAAGAATGATGCCGATAATATTCGTCCTCATCTGCTTGAGACCGCGTGCCATCGGGTTTGGACGATAGTTCAATTCACGAATGATTTTCAAAACCTTTTCCTTCGTTTCTTCCGTTGCCTGCGAATAATTCCCGTTCAGGATTCGTGAAACCGTCGTCTTGGAAACTCCGGCCATTTTAGCCACATCATCAATGGTCACTCTCAATGAAATTCCTCATTTCATACCGGTGTAAACGCTTTTACCAGCATCTCAATTGAATTTGAACTTAATATAACAGAAAGCAGAATCCACCGTCAATCTACGTATTCCTCGCGATTTCGACATCTCAGCTGCCTATCATCCTTCTTCCTTAAAAAAAGAAAAACGGATACTCACCTGTCTGCAATCAGGCCGACAGTAAATATCCGTTCCCTTCACGATTAGAGAACTGTGTGATCCAGCTCCCTGCCCATGGCTTCGTAGATTCTTTTGCGTCCCGCTTTATCGTTCGTCAGCTCCTGATGAGCATATTTCGCAACCTCATAGGCTATTTTACGTGGAACAACGATAACGCCATCGCCGTCGGCTACGACAACGTCCCCTGTGCGAACAACAACGCCGCCGATATGGACAGGAACGTCCAGCGCTTCAAAGCGAATGCGGCCTTGGTCCATTTTTTGCGAAATAAACTTCGACCAAACCGGCACTCCTTGCAAAATACACTCATCCGTATCCCGGACACCACCGTTTGTCAAATAGCCCACAATACCGTCTTTCATCCCGCCAAGCGTGTTATTCGAGCCCAGAATGCCGACATCGACGCCGCTTTGATCGATCACCATGAAGTCGCCCTTCGTGATACTCTTGTGCCACGGATCGTAGCAAACCTCTTTGTAGTACCATTTCGCCCATTCGGTGTACTCTTCCGAAGTCATCTGCGGCACGGCTTCCTCATAGGGCACATATCGAGCTGTTCTGGCGATCCCGACGATGCGCGTCCGAAAGAGCGGACGAATGTCATAATGCACAGAACCATAATGATGCATCATGTTCCAATCCATGCCATCGCGAACATCAGCTACCCTTAAATCTTTGTATAACTCCAAAATCTTCTCTCTATCGTCCATTTGCACTCACGCTTCCCTTCCCATATGTAATCGTTAAATAACGGTATGATCCAATTCGCGATTCATCGCTTCATAGATGCGGCGTCTTCCCGCTTTATCATTTTTAAGCTCCTGATGTGCGTACTTCGCAACTTCGACTGCAATTTGACGGGGAACAACGATAACACCGTCTCCGTCGGCAACGATGACATCACCGGGATGAATGACAACCCCGCCGATCTGAACAGGCACATCATTGGCGTCGAATTGAATGCGTCCCTGATTCATTTTTTGCGAAATAAACTTGGACCAAACCGGGACCTCCTGCATAATCAGCTCATCCGTATCGCGAACACCGCCATTCGTAATAAAACCAACGGCACCTTGCGAATAATATTGCAGCGAATTGTTCGATCCGAGAATGCCCACATCCACACCGCTCTGATCAACGACGACAAAATCGCCAAGCTGCGAAGCTTTCATGCCGGGATTTTGCGTCACATTGGCGTAATACCATTTCACCCATTCGGTGTATTCATCGGGAGACAGCTTCGGCACCGTTCCTTGGTACGGAACGTATCGCGATGTCTGTGCAATGCCGACGGCTCTGGTCCGGTAAAGGGGGCGGATTTCGTGATGAACGGTGCCGTAATGATGCATCATGTTCCAGTCCATGCCATCCCTGACATCGGCTACACGCAGGTCTTTATACAGTGCCAACAATTCCTGTCTTTCATCTTGGGACATGTTCAACTTGCCCATTGGCTCACTCCCTCAAGTTTTTTTATATTTTTATCCCTAAAAACACGGGCTGCCCACGCCTTTAAGGAACAAAAATCTGCCGTTATGATGGATGAATTGCCAGTTCGCGCAAAATGCGCACTTCTCGCAGTTAGCCCTTGAGTCCTCCGGTGGAAATGCCTTCGATTAAATATCGCTGGAAGAAAATAAACATGGCAAAGACCGGTACGAGGGAAAGAATCGACATAGCAAACAGGGCGCCCCACGAATTATCCCCCATGGAATCTGTGAACATGCGCAGCGCTAACGCGATTGGAAAGCGCTGAATATTGCTAATATACAGCAGCTGGCTGAAAAAATCGTTCCAAGTCCAAATAAACGTAAAGATCGAGGTTGTCATTAAGGCTGGCAAAGTAAGTGGGAGAATGATATGCAAGTACATCTTGATCGGACCACAGCCGTCGATTTCCGCTGCTTGATCCAATTCACGCGGAAGCGAACGGATGAACTGCACGATTAAAAAGACGAAGAAAGCTTCGACGCCGAGAAATTTCGGCAGGACAAGCGGCAGGTACGTATTAACCCACCCGAATTTATTAAACATGATGTACTGCGGAATCACAGTGACATGAAATGGCAGCATTAAGGTCGAGAGCATGATGGCGAAAAAAGCTTGGCGCAGAAAAAACTTCAGCCGGCCGAACGCATAAGCAGCCATCGAGCATGAAATCAAGTTGCCGATAATACACAGCGCGACCAGAAAAAATGTGTTTAGAAAGAAGGTCCCAAAGGTGACACCTGAAAGCCCTGCCCATCCCTGCCGGTAATTTTCGAAAGTAATTTTATGAGGAATTAATGATGTATTGGTGAAAATCTCCGTATTTTCTTTGAATGAACTGACGAACATCCAGAGAAGCGGATACAGCATGATTACACACCCGGCGATAATAAAGGCATGGAGGAAGTATCGGGATGCTTTGCTTATGACCACAGGGATCACCCCTATTCTTGATAATAGACCCAGTTTCTTGATGTGACGAAGAGCAGTGACGTAATGAGCGCAACAGTCAGCAGCAGCATCCAGGCCATCGCAGCCGCATAGCCCATTTCGAATTGAGCGAAGCCTTTCTGATATAAATACAAGGTGTAAAATAACGTTGAGTTGAGCGGTCCGCCGTTCCCCCCGCTAACGATAAAGGCAGGCGTAAACGCCTGGAAGGCATGGATGATTTGCATCACGAGATTAAAAAAGAGGATCGGTGTCAGCATGGGAAACGTGATATGGCGAAATTGCTTCACAGTTCCTGCGCCATCGATTCTGGCGGATTCGTAGAGATCGACCGGAATCTGTTTTAAGCCCGCCAGGAAAATGACCATCGCTGAGCCGAACTGCCATGTCGACAAGAGAATCAGCGTGTAAATCGATGTGCTTGGGGTCGCGATCCAGTTCATCCCTTCAACGCCGAAGAAATGGAGGATACTGTTCATCAACCCTTCGCCGCCAAAAAGCTGCCGCCATAACAAGGCGATAGCCACACTGCCGCCAAATAATGATGGCACATAGTAAATCGCCCGGTACACACGCAGCCCCCGGATCCCTCTGTTTAGGAGCAAGGCAACTGCCAAAGCAAATGCCAGGGAGAGCGGGACCGTAAAAAGCACATAATGCACGGTCACTTTGATGCTGGTCAAATATTTATCGTCATGAAACATTTCGATGAAGTTGCCGAATCCGATCCATTTGGGAGCGGAGAACAGGTCATAGCGAGTAAATGCCAAGTAGAGTGAGAATCCCATTGGAAATGCACTGAGCACAATTAAACCAATGAGCCATGGCGTCAAGAAAAAATAGCCGATCCAATTATTTTTCCAGAATGTTTTGATGGCCTGCATAGATTCACCCCAGTGGGGCAGCCGTACGGGATCGCTCCCGCCGGCCGCATGAATGTTGGTCTCGTGCCGTGCCAAGCGCTTATTTATTTAAAATCGCTGCTGCTTTATCGACAAAGTCTTGTGCGCCTTGATCTACCGTTCTCTTGCCAAAAGCAATCGATTGCGCCGTCTCTGTGAGCAGTGTGCGCACAGCCCCTTGCCCTGCTGGCGGCAGCGGAAGCTGGCCGGCTGTTTTGAGGCTCGTTTGGATCGCATCCGTCGTTCTTTGCTCGGCTGGTGACAGCAACGACTTGATGGTATCGTTGCCTTTCGTTGAACCGAGCGCACCCTGTTCAAGCTTGAAGACCTTCTCCGCTTCTTCATTGTTCACGAAGAAATTAATGAAGTCAGCTGCTGTTTTCGCCTGCTTGGAGTTCGCAGATACCGCTAAGTAAGCGCCTTCAACGAACTCTCCTTCCTTGCCCTTCGGATCCAGCGGTCTGCGCAGCGCGCGAACTTCACCATCTTTGATGTAGTTCTGATACAGCGGAATTTGGTTGAACGGGAAGACGGTCAGCATCAATTTATTTTTCACAAACAAGCCTTGATCAAGGGATACAGTTGCATATTGCTCAGTCGTTGCCGCATCAGGGATCGCCTTAGCCTTGCGCAGCTGATCCCAGATCGAGAACCAGGCGACCATGTCGTCTTTATTTACGCCCAATTTGCCCTCTGTCGTAAACAATTCTTTGCCACGCTGACGGGCAAAAACTTGAACGCCTGTGATATCACCGCTATTATCACCGGCAGCCCATACGCCATTCTCTTTGATCGCTTTTTGCAATTCCAGCGCTTTAGCCGTGAAATCGTCCCATGTCCAGTTGTAATCCGGGTATTTGACACCAAGTTTATCAAACATAGCTGTGTTATATTCCCAGCCGGTCATCGTGACGCCTTGGGCGACCATGACCGTTTTGCCGCTGACTTTGCCTGCTTCCTGCACGGCGGGCGGGAAATCCTTTAAATTGATGGTGCCGTCCTGAACGAAGCTGCCGAGATCGAGCAGCGTGTTGCGTCTGGCATAATCTGCAACGTATGTAGCATGCATACCGACAACATCTGGCATATTGCCGCCTGCAGTTTGAGTAGCCATCTTATCCCAATAGTCGTTAAAAGATCCGAACTCTCTTACAATTTTTACGTTCGGGTGCTGTTTTTCGTACATGTCGGCGATGGCATTGTACTTCTCATGCCTTTTGCCATCCCCCCACCAGGCGAAGCGGATTGAGACGTTGTCTTCTTTCTTGGCCACGGGTGCGGCCGTCGCTGCAGCTGCTGATGGAGCAGCTGTTGAGTTGGAAGCTGTCGGTGCGGACCCGCCGTTGCTGCAAGCGGACAATCCCATTGAAGAGATGAGCGACATTAATAAAAGCGCTTTCATTTTCTTCATGTAATACCCTCCTTTAGTGGATTAACGCGTTTATCCATACTATTTCATGTGCCGCTGTTGGAATGGGCGGAGCTGTATCGCGAGGCGCCCGGCAGCGGTGCGCTAAAACGGCTAGCACATGACAGCCGGCAGCTTGAAATAGCTTAGATCAAAATTCAGAAACATCGTGTTCATGAAGTGCGTGTGTGGAGGAGAAAAGCCTATATCTCAGCATTAACGAAGAATATGAAGTAGAGTAATCTTGAGGTGTTCGACATCAGGTTTATCGATTTAGTTTATCGATTTCCTATTTAAATCTTAAACCAGTCCACGCGTTTTTGTCAATAGTAAATCGTTACACTAAACCGTTTTCCTAAACTTCCGTCACGATCTCACTCTACCACCAGCCCCGGCACGGCACGTCGAAACGCTGCCCCCACACTGCTGTTCGTCATCAACCCTGTACTCGCGCGGAATCACTATTACCTATCCTGCAGTTTATCCTGCAGTTCGGCAGGATTTCCTCGTCTCCCTGCACCTAATGCCCCTCCCGCCCATACACTGGAAATATTCCCTTACCTAATGAGGAGCGTCCATGATTGTATTTACTGCAAACCGATCATTGCCATTTGACGCAAGCACATTGTCTGAACTGGAACAGAGCATCTATAAACAGAAGCTGATAAGCTCTATCGAATATCTGTATGACGACGCGGACGATCTGCTGTTTGAACTGCGCTTCCGCAGGCATCTGCTCGAAACCTCGCTGGCACTCAGCAAGAGCGGCGTTCATTTTGCAGGTTTTAGCGATTCCAAATGCAATGACATGTATTGGGACCGCACCCCCAAAGGGCGTTTTCGCCTCAAAAAAGGGGAGTCTGCGCGCAAAGCGATCAACGATATTTTCGTCCACGGACACTTGTATGCGTTTGAATGCTCCACGGCTGTCGTCGTTGTCCTGTATCAAGCCTTACTCAAATCCATTGGCCCCCGGCACTTTGACCGCCTGTTCCCGGATTTGCTGGTCTTTGATTGGGAGTATAACAGGTACTTGCACCTGATCGAGCGTTCATATATAGAAGAAGCGGTCATTGGAGATGTGCTTTATTTCGATAATCCTGACTTTTCCTCTTCAACCCCATGGTGGCGGGGACAAAATGTCGTCAAACTTGACCATAACTTGTATTACGGCCACGGACACGGTGTCGGCATTGTGACGGCGAATGAGGTGATTACCGTCCTAAACCGGTTTCGGAAGCCTTATTACTCGAAGTCGGCACTTCTGACACCGCCGATTGTCCATCCTGATTTCCATTACTTTTCCAAATTTCAAAGCACTCTGCAGGACCCAGCCCTGATTGCCATCATCGGGTCCATGACATACGCCGGGGGATGAGCCCAATTCATATAGTCATGTGCCCGATTCATCACCTGCTGCATACGATAGGGTATTGCTAAATCCGAGAGGAGATCGATTCATGAGAAACGAGATTATGTCTGAGGAAAACCTGCCACTGCATTCCCCAAGAAATGAAAAGCTGCTTGCACAACCTATTCAACCGATCCTGCAACCGCTCCAGGCTCAACCTGTGCAGCCTATCCAGCAAGGTCCGGCTACTTGGACTGATGCCAACATGCCGATCCATCAAGCAGCAGTGCCGCTGCCTGCACCGATACCGACACCTTACCCAGCTCCAATAGCTGGCGGTGTCACATTCCCGGCTCAACCTTATCATCACCATGCGGTTCATTATCCTGTTCATCATGGCGTACATCACGCTGTCCATCATCCGGTCCACCATGCCGTACATCATCCGGTACATCATGCCGTTCACCACGCCATGCATCACCCTGTTTACCATCCTTACCATGTCCTGGCTTATCATCCCTACCACCACATGGCTTATCATCCGCATCACCATATGCACCATCACATGCAGCACCATCCACACATGCAGCACTATAACCAGCACCCAAGCCACATGCACCATCAACAACCAGATCCCAAATAATAAACAAAAAAGAAGCCTGGATCTGAAGATCCGGCTTCTTTTTACTTGCGTCACTAAAGGAAACATTCACCAATTGCAGGCGATACTTCATTTATATTCAATTCCACTTGGGATACTTTTTAGATACGAACATTATCCGGTAAACAGGCTATTTTCCTCATCGGTATTCACGCAATAAAAGTAGTATAACCTGTTTCTGATTAACTTATACATATCATTATTTAAATTCCCAATCTGATGTACTGCTCGGGTGGAGCATCATGCGATTTCATCATGCGGATCATATGATCGATCATCCGCTTTTCGACTTCGGCGTCGTGAATGGGCTGCTTTTGCTCCGGATCGCTCTGCAAATCATACAGCAGCGTTCCGAAGTGATGCGCCGGAATATACGAGGCGGCCGGGATTTTGAGCGTACGCACCCCTTTCGTAAAAGAAAACGGATCCGCAAGCTCCAGCGCCTGCAGCTCCTGCACACTAAATAACGAACCCATGTGCGTCGGCATCAATGTGTAGTTGTACAACGGTGTATTATCAGGCCGCACAGGAGCCCGCATATATACATACCTGCCATCCGTGCAATTGACGTGCGCGCCGTGAATACCGAACAGCACAGCTTCGCGCTGTGGTCCCAATGCCAGTCCACCGCTTGCAGCACGCAAAGGAACGCCTCGCATATCCTCAGGGACATCGACGCCAAAAAATTCCAACAAGGTCGGCGCCAAATCGATCAATTGCGTTAACCCGGCACAGCGCTCGTTCTTCCGCTTATCGCGAGGATCCCAAACGAACAGCGGCGTACGGGCGATTTCATTGTAAAAAGGCATGATGTTCTTAGCCCACCAGTCATGCTCGCCAAGCAGAAATCCATGATCCGTCGTGACGATCAGCATCGTATCCTGCCACAGATCGTATTCATCCATGACATCCATCACTTTGCCCAAGTAGGCGTCGCACATGCTGAGCAGCGCAGCATACTCGTATTTGCAGTGCTCGATTTCCTCGCGCGTCTCCTGAACACGTTGGTACCCCGGCCAGTCGAAGTGTTTGCCAGTATAATCGTGCGGATACATGTCTCTATACTTTTGCGGAGCAAAAAACGGTTCGTGCGGGTCAAAAGCTTCAATTTGCAGCAGCCAGCGGTCTGCGTTATGGTTCGTGCGAATAAACTCGATACCTCTGGAGAACGTTTCCGATTGCGGATGCAAATGCTCTTCTTTCATGTATTTGCGGTTAATCCAGTCCTGGCGGAACAACTGGCTGCGGTATCCATTGAAATTACCGACATGCTCGGGAATGTCCGGATTCGCAACCTCCCCCTTCCACGGATCTCCCTCCTGCCCGCGCACGAAGTCCCAGGTCGTATACTGGCTGTGATAGGTCGCGCCTCCCGGCTCCCAGTAATGATAATGATCGCTGACCAAATGCGCGTACACCTGGTGCGCTCGCAGCAGCGCAGGCATGGAATCGTCAAAGGGCTCCAACGGACCCCAGCTGCGATGCAAAAAGTTGTATCGGCCCGTCAACATATCGCGCCTGGCGGGCATACAGGGCATGCTGCCCACCCAGTTATTGTCAAACGTAACGGTATGCTCCGCCAGCCGGGCGAAGTTCGGGGCATGTGCCCAATCACCGCCATAAGGCGGAAGCATATGCCGGTTCAAAGAATCAAACATGACCACAATCGCTTTCACTGCGTCTGCGCCTCCTCGTGCAAGGATTCGTACCATCGTCTTGCGTCCGCCTCCAGCCTGCGCACCACATCCGGGAATTGCTCCGCAAGATTGACACGCTCACCGATGTCCTGCTCCAGATCGGAGAGATGCACGGGATCGACCGCTGTCCGGCTGAAGTCCAGCTTGCCGTTCAGCACCAGCTTCCACTTGCCTTCGCGAACCGCCAGTTGGTCTCCGTATTCCCAGAAGAGCTGCTGGTGCGGGCTTGGCGCCGTTCCGCGAAGGGTCGCGCACAAGCTTTGACCGTCCAGATCAAAGCCTTGCCGTTCCGTACCTGTCAGCTCTAGAACTGTCGGGAACATATCCATCATCGCGCACACTTCGTCATTCACTTGCCCCTGACAACTAGCGAAGCCTGCCGGATAGCTGAGAATGGCCGGTTCGCGAATCCCGCCATCGAACAAGCTGGCCTTATGCCCACGGAACTTTCCGGCACTGCCGCCGTAGTACAGGTCCTCGGTGCCGTCCAGCCAATTGCGCGACTCCGTTGACGGACCGTTATCGCTGGAGAAGAAAATAATCGTGTCCTCGTACACGCCTTTGTTTTTCAATGCCGCTACGATTTCGCCAACTCCGTCGTCAACAGCTGCAATCATCGCAGCCATAATCCTTCGATCCGGTGGCAGATCCGTGAAGCGGTCTACGTACGCCTTCGGCGCGTGCATCGGATAATGCGGGGCATTATAGGCCACATAGAGGAAATAAGGCTCTTGCTCCGAAGCCGCCTCGATGTACGACACAGCCTCCCTCGTAATCACTTCAGTCATATATTCGCCGTTCTCCCACACTTCGGTCTCGTTATGCCACAGGTCATGCACAGGATTCACGCCGCCGGCCTGCTCCCAATAAAAAATATGCGAATAATAATCAATACAGCCTGCACGAAAGCCGTAAAATTGGTCAAAACCGTGAGCATTCGGTCCATGCTCCGCCGATGCCCCCAAGTGCCATTTGCCGAATATAGCGGTCTGATAACCCTGCGTTTGCAAAGCTGAGGCCAACGTGGTCTGCCCGAGCGGCAGCCCTTTAGTTCCTCTTTTTCCGCCAAGGATGTGGCTGATGCCCGCTCTGGCCGGATATTTGCCTGTGAGCAGCGACGCCCGGGACGGCGAGCAGACCGGCGAATTGGAGTACCAATTCGTGAACCGCACGCCTTCGCCGGCAAGCCGGTCGAGATGGGGCGTCTTCATCGCATCCGAGCCATAGCAGCCAAGATCACCGTACCCCAAATCATCGCAATAAAAAATAATCACATTCGGTCGTTTCATTCGATTACCTCCGCTTATCCAAAGAGATGACAACGGACCTGATGTCCGTCTGCAATGTGCACAGCAGCGACCGGCGTCGTTCTGCAAGTTTCAGTGACATAAGGGCAGCGATGCTGGAAGCTGCAGCCCGTACTTGGAATTTCCCGACCCTGCGGATCGATCACTTCGAAGGCTTCCGTCTGCTCTCTCCATGGATCGGGCGACGAATAAAGCAGCAATTTCGTATAGGGATGCTGAGGATTCTGAATTAACGCCTCAGCCGGCCCGCACTCCATCATTTGCCCTGCATACATCACCATGATACGGTCCGCCATATATCTGGCGCTGCCCAGGTTATGGGTGATCAGGATCATCGCCAGATTTTCTTTATCTTTCAAATCGAGCAGTAAATTCATAATATCGACACCGATGGAAACATCGAGCATGGATGTCGGCTCGTCAGCGACGATGACCTTCGGTGTCAGCCCCAGCACCTTGGCAATGACGACGCGCTGCTTCTGCCCGCCGGATAATTGATAAGGGTACTTATCAATGAAGTCTTCTGCCGGTGTCAGGCCAACCTTCTGCAGCAGCTCAAGCACCCGCTGCCGAAGATCGCCATCCCAATTGTCCTGCACCTGCATCGGGCGGCCGATGATATAACCGATGGTGTGATGGGGATTGAGCGCAGCGAAAGGGTCCTGAAATATCATTTGCACAAACGTAGGCAAATTTTTCCGCAGCTGCTTGCTGTCCGCAAGCGCTTGCCCGTTATAGACGATGTCGCCGGATGTGGCGGGAAGCAAATTGGTCAGCATGCGGGCGATCGTGCTTTTACCGCTTCCGGATTCGCCGACAATGGCCAGCACCTCTCCCGGCTCTAAAGTAAAACTGACATCATGAACCGCGCGAAACTGTTTCTTGCGAAACATCGTGCGGGTGCTGAACATCTTGCCGAGCTCATTCACGTGCAGCAGAGGCTTGCTCACGGGATAATCCCTCCTCGGAATAAAGATGGCAGGCAATCTGGCCCCAATCATCCTGCTTCAAGGCAGGCTGCAGCGTTAGGCACTTTGCGACAGCTTGCGTGCAGCGTGGAAAGAAGCGGCAGCCCGCAGGCGGCCGAATGAGATCCGGCGGGTTGCCGGGAATGCCGGCCAGCCTCTTTTTCGGCCCGGACAACGCCGGAAACGAATTGAGCAAGCCTTGTGTATAAGGATGGCGCGCTCCCCGCAAGATCTCCTCTCTGGCCGACACCTCGACCAGTTTGCCGGCATACATGATGCCGATTCTGTCGCACATTTCCAGCATTAAGGGAAGATCGTGCGTAATAAACAAGATCGAAAAGCCAAATTCTTTTTGCAGCTCGAGAATTTTTCGGATAATCCCGTTCTGAACAACGACATCCAGTGCCGTCGTCGGCTCGTCCATGATCACAAGGCTGGGCTTCAGCGCCATCGCCATCGCGATGACCACCCGCTGCCGCATCCCGCCTGACAGCTCATGCGGGTAACTGTCCAGGCGGTCCGCCGGAAGATCCACGAGCTTCATCAGATGTACTGCTCTCTGCTGGGCTTCCTTCCGGTCAGGCTCGTGTGCCACAATGGCGTCGACCAGTTGATCGCGAATTTTGAGCACCGGATTCAGGTTGTTCATAGCGCTCTGCAGCACAATGGACATCTTGGACCAGCGCAGCCGATCGAACGCCTCATCGCTCAGCGCCGTCAATTCCATGCCGTCAAGCAGCACGCTGCCCCGGGTCAGCTTGGCCGGGTGGCGCAGCAAGCGGCTTATGCCGAAGGCCGTCGTCGATTTTCCGCATCCGGACTCACCGGCCAGACCGAAAATCTCTCCTTTTCCGATCGAGAAACTGACCTCGTCGACCGCTTTGACGACACCTCGGGGTGAAGCGTATTCAATACTTAGATTATGGACCTGCAGCAAATCCTCCGCCACATCGATTCCTCCTTCTGTTACTTCATCTACAAGGCCGCATTGCCACGGTTCGCCCGGTACTTCTCCAGAATGCCGTTGCCGATCAGGATGAACCCGAAGCAGAAGAAAGCAATCGCCAGCCCTGGCGGAAGAATCCACCACCAGGCGTGAAACAGAACGGCATTATTCGCATTCGCCAGCGCCAGAATCGTCCCCCAGCTTACGTTCGTCGGATCGCCAAGCCCGAGAAAGCTTAATCCCGCTTCCGCCAGCACCGCTTGTGTCGTCACCAGAACGAGATTGGCGAGAATAATCGGCACGATATTCGGCAAAATTTCCCGGAACATAATTTCCGTATCCTTCATGCCAACCATCCGGGCGGCTTCCACATACCCGCTTTGCCTCTCGCTCATCGTTTGGCTGCGGATGCTTCGGCCCATGTAAAGCCAGCTCAAGGAGCCGATAATGAGAATCGTACTGAGCGTCCCCATCGAAGGGAGAAATGAGGCCAAAATAATCATCAGCGCAAGTGTCGGGATGATGAGGAACAAGTCGACGATGCGCATCAGTGATTCCTCGATCCAGCCGCCTTTAAATCCGGAAACGACGCCGACCGTAACCCCGATCAGGGTTGTGATCAGCCCGGCAAGAATGCCGACCCAGAACGAAGTCCGCGTGCCGTAGATCATTTGGCTCAGGACATCCTGGCCATAGCTGTCCGTGCCCAGCCAGTGGCTGAAGGACGGCGGCAGCCAGGAATCGAAGCCGATGAAGTTTTTCGGATAAGGGGCAAACCAGGAACCGAGCAGCGCAATAATGGTGAAAATCAACAAAATGATGAGCCCCATCTTCCCTTTCGTTCCCGGAAAGGCGGACCAGCTTGCTTTCAGGCATTTTTTTATGATTGGCATGTTAGCCTCCTTGACCGGTTAATTGAGCGCCACGCGCGGATCAATCAGCGGATAGATGAGATCGGCGATCAAGTTGCAGACGATGACCGAAATGGCGATGCTCAAGAATGCCCCCTGGATGAGCGGGTAGTCATGATTCAGAATGGCATTGAAGGTGACCAACCCTACACCGGGGTAGGAGAAGACGATCTCCGTCGTGATCGCCCCTCCGATGACGTGTCCCAGCGAGGTCATTAATCCGGTAAAAGATGGGAGCAGCGCGTTACGTGCACCGTACATGTACTTCCTTCTGCTTGTGCGAATGCCCTTCGCCTTGGCCAGCAGCATGTAATCCTCGGACAGCACCCGCATCAGGTTGTTGCGCAGCACCAGGATATGGCCGGCCAGCGTAGCGATAATGAGTGTGAATACGGGCAAAAAGGCATGATACAAGACCGATCTCGTTTTTTCCCATGCAGTATAGCTGTCGAAAGCTGGATCCACCGCCTGACCGAGCGGGAACCATCCCAAATAGAAGGAAAAAATCATAATGAAGATGATCGCAATCCAAAAGAAGGGTACGGAGTTCAGAAAAAAGGCCGAAAATAAGGTCGTGTTGTCAAAAAGTGACCCCGCCTTCCAAGCGCCCCGGATGCCGATCAGCCACCCGACCAAATAACTGAGCAGCGTGGCCGTGAGCACCGTGCCGAATGTCCACGGGAGCGCCTTCAGCATGACATCGGCAACCGGTGAAGGGAAGTTGGCGTACGAGACGCCAAGGTTGCCGTTCAAGAGCTGCTTCAAGTACTTCACGTATTGGTACCAGAGGCTGGGATTATCCAGCCCAAATTGTGCTTTCAGCGCGTTCGCGACCTCCTGCGAGCCCAGCGCCTTCTCTGAGGCCAGGGCGCTCGCCGGATCCCCCCCCATTAACCGGGGGAGCAGGAAGTTAAGCGTAGCAGCGACATATAACGTGATGAGGGCAAAGCCGATTCTTTTTAACAAATAAATGGAATTGTAACGCATCACACGCGCCTCCTCTTCCCTTAGCTTGATTACTTCTTCTTCACTTGCAGCAGCGAGAGTGCGGAGGTCACCGGCAGATCCTCGTTATAGTTCGTGAACTGGTCAACACGATAAGGAATATGGCCGCCGACATTGTACATGACGGCTAAAGGCGCTTTTTCCGCGATCCGGTTCTGCACCTGTTGATACAGCTCTTTGCGTTTGCTGTTGTCGGCCGAAGAAGCTTCATCCAGCCATTTATCGACGTCCGCATCACGGAAGCGCATGTAGTTGAGGCCTGGTGCATTCGTTTTGGTCGGAGCCGTCATTTTACTGTGGAAGATTTCCAGCTGCGCCTGCGGGTCCGGCGGCGTTTGGATGCCGTTCTGCAGCAGCTCATAATCGCCCGACATCAGCAGCTTCGTCAACTCCGGCCAGGTCACCAGCTTCACCGTCGTTTCGATGCCTACATTTTTCAGCCAGTCGGTGATCATGGCCCCTTCTTTATTTTGTGCCGGCGCGTTGGCCGCCATATGATAAGTGAACGAAAGCGCTTTGCCGTCTTTCTCGAAGATGCCCTTGGCATTTTTCTTGTAGCCGGCGGATTCTAACAATTTGATCGCTTCATTGACATTAAAGCCATAGGTTTGGCTATCAATCAGCTTGCTATCCACCATCTCGCCAAATACGGAGGACAAGAACCCTGGATTTGCCGGGAACACACCGTTGGATTCGCCTTTTTCAATGAGCGACTTGCGGTCGAGTGCCAATTGGATCGCCCGGCGTACGTTATTGTCTGACAACCCCGGCTTCTCGTTATTCATAATGACGGAGTATGTAGCCAAGCCCGGATACACTTGCAGTTTATTCACAGGGTTTTCCAACAATTTCGGAACGCTTGGCATCGCGACAGTTCCCGTCGAGCCCTGCACGTCACCTTTTTCCAGAGCAAGTGTCAGTGTCGAAGAGTTATTGAAGCGGTCAATAAATAATTGATCAATGTTCGGAGCGCCGAGGAAATAGTCCGCGTTTTTATCCAGCACTATAGCGCTTTCATTAATGCTTTTAAATTTGAATGGACCTGTGCCAATCGGCGTTTTATTCAAAAACTGCGTAGCATCTTCTTTCTCAAACTGCTGCTTCGGCACGATGTAAACCGTTGATAAATAGAACGGTAAGGAAGGGAATTGCTTGCTCAATTTAAATACAACCGTGTCGCTGCCTTGAGCGCTGACATCCTGCAGCCTGCCGTCTCCCCACAGCTGGTAACGGTCCAGCACTTTGTTATTTTTTAAAGCGTTAAAGGAATAGAGCACATCGTCTACACTAAAAGGTTTGCCGTCCTGCCATTTGGCTTTCATATTCAGTTTGACGGTATACGTTTTGTTATCGTCCGTCCACGCGCCGTCTCCTGCGGCCAATCGGGGAACGAGCTGCCCTTTCACTGGATTAAAGTAGTACAATGGATCGAACACGTAATCGAAGAATGCAGGCCAATTCCCGGTAGCAAGGAAAGGGTTGAAATTGGTCACTTGCTCGGGATTCACCGTTTCGCCGAGATGATAGATCATCGCTTCCCCTTTTTTGGCCGGCTCTGAAGGCTTGGTTGTCTCTGTCGTTCCCGCCTTCGTATCAACCTTCGTTTGCGCTTGCGGTGCCGTATCACTGCAACCGCTGAGAATCCCTGCGAATAAAGCCATTGTTGTAAGTAATACCGCAGACGTTTTTCTAGTACCCCACTTCATTGGAATTTCCTCCTTAAGAAAAATGGTGTTGTAGACACACACATCTACAACACCGATCATAGTGACTGAACGATATTCCCGTAAAGAGACCATTTCCGAACTTTGTAACTTGGGACCAGGACATGCCTCCATAACGGCTATGGACCTTTTCTGATATCGTTCACCAAGCCGGTTCTATCAATAAATTTCGTCCCGATGGAGCTTCTTCGGCACGTGGATGTCTCTGAATTCACCGGGCGTCATGCCCTCGTACTTTTTGAAAATGCGGTTGAAGCTGCGCTGATTGGCATAGCCGACCGAAGCGCCGATATCCTTCACCGTCAGTTCGCTCATCCGCAGAAGCTCCTTCGCCTTCTCCAGACGCAGCGAGATGACATAGTCCATGAACGTAATGCTGATTTCCTGGCGGAACAGACGACTCACATAGGACGGGTCCAGCTGCAATTGATCAGCGATGCCGCCAAGTGATATCTCCTTATCAAAATTCACCTGAATATAGTCCAAAATCTGCTGGGCAACTGACTCCGGCTCCGTCTTCTTCTCCGCGTGGAAACGCAGATTCGTCTGACGGATGTACGCCTGGGTAAAATGCACGACGTCATCCACGGTTTCGAGCCGCAGCAGCTTCTCCTGCAGCACAGCAAGCTCATTGTCTACTTGGCCCGGCAGTCCGAGCTCGGTGGCACGCTGGAATACTTCGACAATCAGTTGAAAATAAGCATGCTGGATCAGGGGAAATGGCAGCCCCTCTGCCCCTTCAGCCGCATCGCCCAGCTTCTGCAGCTCATCTTCAAAGCTCTGCGAAGGCTCCTCACGAAACAGCAAGAGCATTTCCCGTTTTAATTCAGCCAGCTTGCGGATGAGCAGGTGGTCGCCGGGATTTTTTTCGCGGTTGAGCCAGCTTGGCGCAATGAGCCCGTAGCCTTTGAACGCCCGGCTTTCCAGGGCATCTACGGCTTCCCGGTACGATTCGCTAATGTCGCCTGCCTGCATCTGGAGCCGGCCAATCCCTGAGCTCACGGTCAAATGCAAATATTCGCGAATCGCTGCCCGAATCCGCTCGGCCGTGTCCACGGCGGCTTGGCCGAACGCTTCATCGCCCATTCTCGCCTCCAGATTGCAGACGAGAATGACATCTCGGCTCTCCATATGCAGTGGATAGCTTCGGTACAGATCACCGCTCAGTTCACCGGCGAGCTTGGCGATAAAATAGCGGATCAGGCTTTGGTCGAAGCTTCCATACTTCTCCACATAAGTATGATAATCATCGATGCGGATAACGCTTACAAAAAAACCGTTCGGCGTCACTGGCAGCTGATAATACGCAAATTTGGCAAAACGCTCTTCATGAAGCTTCGACCGTTCATGAATCAATTGCTGGAGAAAGCTTTGCTGCAGCACCGGCCAGTTGTCTTTCAACTGGCTTTCCATCTCTGCGCCCTGCTCCTTCATCGAGATAAAGGCTGAGAACAGCATCGCCAGCTCGCTCTGTTCACGGATCGGCGTTGCCGAACGCCAATCGTCTTTTTTGTTATTTACCATTTGCACCAAAGAATGAATCGGACTGTAAATCCGCAGTGTAATATAAAAGGCTACAAGCACAGCAGCCAAAATACTAAATGCCATGAGGATCAGCATGAAACTCTGAATTTCTGTGCTGCTTTTGTATAAGGAGCTAGTAGGTATGAGATCGACATATTTCCAGCCTGTATAAGGGGAGGACACGGCGGTGAACGAAAACTCGCTGCCACGGAACGTGTCGGTAAAAGCGGATATATCGCTGCCAAGCCTCTCCCGGATCACAGCGAACTCCTCACTGGGCACCTCGCGCCCCGTGTTGCTGTTAAACGCCAATGTTGCGTCCGGACTGACCATCCATATTTCTTCCCCCTGCCGCATGAGCCGGAAAGATGGGATTTGGAACAGCGCCTGCTGATTCATATTGACGACAATCGCACCTTTGATGGGAAGACCTGCCCACGGTGTCGTGCGAATCAAAGTGACTTGAGTCTGTGATAAATTTTTGTTATCACCGGGGTATTCCCGCACAAACCATCTGCCTTCCGTGCGGCTCATGCTGCGATAATCAGGCAGCCATTCCGAATCATCGATCGCTTGCGATTCGGTCGGCCCGATCAGCGCAGATTGAACGGTGTCGCTGGCTGCATAATAAACATAGGCAGATTCGATATACGGGGAGGTGATGTAAGAATCCAGCAAGTAGCTATGGACTTCATCGACGTCCGCTTGCGACGGGCCTTCTGCGCCCGCTTCCATCGCTTCCGAAAAAGCGCGGTTTTGCGCCAGCCGGACGGTAATCTGGTCAATATCATTAAGCAGCGTATCCATCAGGCGCCGGGTCTGCTCCAGCATTTGGAAGCTGGACTGTTTGACCTCGCTTCTGACGACATTTTGACTGTAGCGGTTGGCGAAGAAGCCCACCATCAGTACCGTTATGACAACGAGCACAATCAGCAAGAACAAGATGCGAAAAAACAAGCTGCGGAATTTGAAGTTGGAAAAGGCCACCTGGACGAGGCTGATCAACCGGCTCCCCCCTGTCTCTGTCTCGACGAGTACGGAAATTCTATCTCCTTATTGTTTCCATACCGAGCCCGTAATTCCTTTATCGGAATGACGGCATGCGAAAGAACCGAACCCTGGATGGTGTTCGGTTCTTTGTGGTGAGCGCACGTTTGAGCGGGCAATAGCGGAAGAACCCTTCCGCTATCTGCCTCTTTCCGCCCGCGCGGAGGGCTATAGCGGAACTCCAGTTCCGCTATGGCTGGTGAAACCCGCGCTGGACGCGACTTTGCCGGGCCATAGCGGAAGAACCCTTCCGCTATCTGCCTCTTTCCGCCCGCGCGGAGGGATATAGCGGAACT
>Ga0209566_100703_pt1 | contig 19289 bp, 19 predicted proteins | sample Araplavi_mTSA_r2_2_FD_184287 | JGI IMG/M metagenome (GOLD analysis project Ga0209566, IMG submission 184287) | Arabidopsis root microbial communities from North Carolina, USA - plate scrape CL_Cvi_mTSA_r2 (SPAdes) (version 2) | ecosystem: Host-associated > Plants > Roots > Endosphere | place...
CGCGTCGGTCGCTTGCCACGGCCGGCGACCGACGCGGAGCTGCTGCGCGTGCATGCTCCCGCTTACATCGAAGCTGTGAAAGCGCTTAGTGCGCCGATGCCGGCGGACGCATGGGTACAGGCCGCTTCACGTTATGGCCTCGATACCGACGACACGCCGTATTTTGCCGGGATGCATGACATCACATCCCGCGTCGTCGGCGGCTCCATCACCGCAGCAGAGCTGGTGATGTCCGGCGCCGCGCCGCACGCGCTCCATCTGGGCGGCGGGCTGCACCACGCGCTGCACAGCAAAGGCGCAGGCTTCTGCGTCTACAACGACGCTTCGGCGGCGATTGCGCACATCCGCGACAAGTACGGCGCCAAGGTGCTGTACGTCGATACGGACGTGCATCATGGCGACGGTGTGCAGTGGAGCTTCTACACCGAGCCCGGCGTATGCACGCTGTCCATCCACGAAACCGGGAAATATTTATTTCCCGGCACAGGCGCCGTAACCGAACGCGGCGAAGGCGAGGCGTTCGGCACGAGCCTGAACATCCCGGTGGAACCGTACACCGAGGACGAATCCTGGCTGGAATGCTTCGGCGAGGTGCTCACCGCGACAATCGCCCGCTTCCAGCCGGACGTCATTGTCTCGCAGCATGGCTGCGACGCCCATGCTTTCGACCCGCTCGCGCATGTGCACTGCTCCATGCGTGTGTACAAGGCCATGCCCGAGCTGATCCACACCCTGGCGCACCAATGGTGCGGCGGGAAGTGGATTGCGCTCGGGGGCGGCGGGTACGACATCTGGCGTGTCGTACCGCGCGCCTGGAGCCTGCTCTGGCTCGTGATGAGCGAGCAGGCGATAGCCGGTCAGCTGGAGGCGCAGCCCCAGCTGCGACTGCCCCAGTCGTGGCTGGACGACTGGGGCGGCAAGAGCCCGGGTCCGCTGCCGGAGACATGGCTGGACCCGGTACACGAATGGCCGCCGATTCCGCGGCGTCAGATTATTACCGACAAGAATCGGCAGACGAAAGAAATCGCCATGATGTATCTTTAATAAAATGCACAAAAGCTCAGGAGCACCGCGCAAGCGGCTCGTCTCCTGAGCTTTGTTCTTTACAGATGCTTCACCATATCTTCAACCATTTTATAGGAATTCTCGGAAGCTTGAACGGTAAACTCGGCGAAGTTCACGTGCGCCGAGCCATCAGCCTTATCGGACATGGAACGAATGACCACGTAAGGAATGCCGTTCATGGAGCAGACTTGAGCCACCGAGGCGCCTTCCATCTCCACGCAAGCACCTCCCAGCTCTTGATGCAGCTGAGCGACAAGTTCGCGGCTGGCCACGAATTGATCGCCGGAGAGTACGGCTCCCTTTTTCATCTTGCCGCTGAATAAGCGCTCGCCGGAAGCCATAGCCAATTCGACCAGCTGTGCATCCGCTTCGAACACTGACTTTGCTTCGTAAGGAATAACACCGCGCTTAAATCCAAGCGCCGTCACATCCATGTCATGCTGCAAGCACTCGCTGGATACGACGATGTCACCGATGTTGAGCTCGGGGTCGAGCGCGCCCGCCACGCCTGTGAAGATAACAGCTTCTACCCCGAATTGTGCGATCAGAATCTGTGTGGTGACAGCAGCGTTCACCTTGCCTACGCCTGTGCGGCAGACGACAACGTCTTTGCCGAAATATTGCCCCTCACGGAACGTAATGCCGGCCTTCACAGTCTCTTTGACATTCTCCATATGTGCCAGCAGCAGTTCAATCTCTTCATTCATTGCGCCGATTAAGGCAATTTTGTTCCAAGTCATGAATTCGTTCCTCTTTCTTCTCTTAAAATGAAAAGATGGCTCATTAGGAATGAGCCACCGATTGGCGTTGAATAATCTCATGCGGCAGAATCACTTGCATGTGATCTGTAGTTTCCTTATTCATCAGCTTGGTCAACAAGCGCATAGAAACGGCACCGATGTCATACATAGGCTGAGCAACTGTCGTCAGCGTCGGTCTTACCATGGAAGCCATACGAATATTATCCACACTTATAACGGCAATATCCTGAGGCACTCTCAGGCCGTTATCTTGAATCGTATGGATCGCTCCAATCGCCATCTCATCCGTTGCCGAGAAAATCGCTGTAGGCCGCGGGGACAGCTTCAGGAAGTGATTGACTGCATCCACGCTGGACTCGTAACGGTAATTGCCGATACGCACATATTCGTCACGAAGCGGAATGTTGGCAGCTTCCAACGCTTTCTTATATCCTTGGTAACGCGCATATCCGTTCGCAGGGTCCTGCAGCGTGCCGGAAATCATCGCGATATCGCGGTGGCCGGCGGCTATCAAGACATTCACAGCGTCGAATGCCGCTTTCTCATGATCGATATCCACATAAGGCATCGTGTTATTCTCGTCTTTGGTTCCGCACAGAACAACAGGTACGGACGATGTCTTAAATGCCTGGATGTGATCTTCGGTTACAACTCCGCCCATGAACAACAGACCGTCGACCTGCTTCTCCAGCAGTGTGTTGATGACGCGGATTTCTTTTTCCTTCTTCTTATCCGCATTACTCAAAATGATGTTGTAGTGATACATGTTCGCGATATCTTCGATTCCTCGTGCGACTTCAGCAAAGATCGAGTTGGAAATATCGGGAATGACAACGCCTACGGTTGTCGTTTTCTTGCTCGCCAATCCTCTCGCCACAGCGTTCGGACGATAACCCAGTCGTTCAATCGCTTCAAAAACTTTTTTGCGGGTTTGCGGCTTCACGTTCGGATTGTTGTTCACAACCCTGGAAACGGTTGCCATCGAGACACCAGCTTCTCTTGCTACATCGTAAATGGTTACGGTCACGGCTACTCTCTCCATATCCCAAATTATTCTGCGATCCTATCATATTACAGTAATGATACGACACTTTCACTCATCTTGCAATGAATATTGAAAATGCTTTGAAAACTATTTTACAGATTTTCATACTTATTTTCAAATTTACACTTCTGTTTAAATAAAAAACCAACCTTATTCAAGGTTGGTTACCAATTACCTGACAACCGGATTCGGGGAAAGAGTCCCCTCCCCTCGTCCGAAGCTGTCAGGTTGTCATTGAATTTTGTGTAATTTGCGCCAAGCGGCTGCGGATTTCTTCCGCCCATGGCTCATCGCCCAGCGATTGTGCAAGCAGCAGAATATCCAGCAGCTCGTTGATTCGCTCCTCGACGATCTTCTCCATGGAATCGTTCATATGTTCTTTTTCCGTGACCTTAAGCAACAAATAAGCGATTTCCGACATCTCATGGAAAAAGTACTGCTGCTTCTCCGGTTTGCTGCCCAACTTGCCAATCAAACCTGTCAGTTCAGGTTTCACATGAGGCACCACTTCACTTCTGCCACATGCTTCACAAGAATAAATGGGCACGTTCTCAATATCAACCTTGTTTTGATAAATAACGGTGCGCAGACGTAGATTCATTGTCCTTCCGCACTTGCAATACTTCTGCATCCTATACACTCCTTCATGAACAGACGACGAGTACACATCAAGCTTTGTACTAAAGTTATTCTATCATCTCGTCTATTTTCCTTCTGAAAAAGAGTAGTAGTTTTTGCCACGCATGGAAGGCAGACTGCGGAAAACCAGTTATTTACTAAACTTGGCCAATTCTTCGACAAAACGTTTGCTGAATGCCGGAAGATCCGGTGGTCTGCGGCCGGAAATGAGGTTGCGGTCAACCACCACTTCTTCATCCACCCAAGTCGCGCCGGCGTTCTCGATATCGTCCCGAATGCCCGGGGTCGAGGTCATCGTATAGCCATTCACAATTTTCGCGGAAATCAGCACCCAGCCGGCATGGCAGATTTGTGCGATCGGCTTCGCGGCGGCGTGGAATTCCTGCGTCAGCCGCAGTACGTCCGGATAGCGGCGAAGCTTGTCCGGCGCCCAGCCTCCAGGCACGTACAGGCCGATATAATCGGATGACTTCACTTCGTCGAAGGCAAAATCTGTCGTCATCGGTACGCCGTATTTGCCGTGATAGACCGTGTTCGCTTTCGGGCCGACAATATCGACTGTCGCTCCCGACTCTCTTAAGCGCAGCACCGGATACCACATTTCCAGATCTTCAAATTCTTCATCGACAAAAGCCAGTACTCTTTGTCCTGTTAATTCCATAGCTGCTTCCCTCCATTATCTTCCATATATCACTGAATTGACTCTCTTAGACGTTCTTACCTAAAAAGCCGGCATCTGCCAAGGACGATTCGCCCACCGCTTCTGCTGCTTCTTCCGTCTCAGTGAGCAATTGCTTGATCTGCTCGCTGGTCTGGCAGATTAACACTCGCTCCACCAGCTCTTTGCATTTCGAAGCGTCGCTGGCGAGCAGCCGGTGCTTGACCTGCAGCAGCGTCTGCACCGAGATGCTCAGCTCTTCAATCCCCAGGCCGAGCCAGATTGGCAGCGCCCGGATATCACCGGCCATCTCGCCGCAGACACCGACAGGAATGCCTGCGCGCTTCGCCGAGTCGATCACATGCTTGAGCAGCCGGATTACCGCCGGATGGTAAGGCTCATAAAGATGCGCAATCGCTTCATTCATGCGGTCGACGGCTAGCACATACTGCACCAGATCGTTCGTGCCGATGCTGATGAAATTCACTTCACTGGCCAGCACATCGGCGATCAGCGCAGCGGCAGGCACTTCGATCGTCAAACCGACTTCAATGTGCGGATTGAAGGCGATGCCTATGTCGCGCAGCTCCTGCTTCGCTTCTTCCAGCAGCGCATTCGCTCTGCGTACTTCATCGAGCGAGGACACCATCGGATACATGATCTTCACCGGGCCGTAGCTGCTTGCCCGCAATATCGCTTTGAGCTGGATCATGAACAAATCCTTGCGATCCAGTGAAATGCGGATCGCTCTGTAGCCGAGAAACGGATTATCCTCCTTCGCCAGCGGCAAATAATCCAGCTTTTTATCCCCGCCGATATCCAGCGTGCGGATAATAATCGGCCTGCCCTGCAGCTGCTTCACCGCATGGCGGTAAACTTCAAACTGCTCCTCCTCGCTGGGCAGCGCGTCACGATCCATATATAAGTATTCGGTGCGGAACAGCCCCACTCCCGAAGCGCCGTTGCGCAGTACTTGGTCGATCTCCATCACCGAGTTCATGTTCGCATGCAAATGCACATGCTTGTTATCCAAGGTGACAGGTGCGACATTGGCAATTTCCTGCAAGCTCTCCTTGAATTCCAGCCAGTTGCGCTTGCGCGCCTGATAGCGCTCGATCGTGATAGGATCCGGATTGATATACAGCGTGCCCTCTTGACCGTCGATGATGAGGAAATCACCGTTTTGGATCGGTCGCAGCAGCTTACCTTCCAGACCGAGCACATAAGGGATCGACATGGCGCGGGCCATGATCGATACATGCGAATGTGTGCCTCCGAGAATCGTGAGCAGCCCCAGCACTTTAGCTGGATCGAGATGCGCCAATTGCGACGGTGTCAGCTCTTTGGCGACGAGGATATAGGGATGATCCACCGGCGGCAGATTCGAGCTCGTATCGCCCAGCAGGTGCTTCAGCAGCCTGTTCCCCACATCCTTGATGTCGAGTGCCCGCTCCTTCATATACTCATCGTCGATGAGATTGAACATTTCAACAAATTTGTCAATAACTTCCTTGACCGCCACTTCAGCCGCCTTATACTGCAACTCGATGATGCCTTGAATTTCTTTCATAAAAATCGGATCTTCCAGAATCGCCAAATGTGCATCAAAAATATACGATTGATCCTGTCCGACGACTTCTTTGATCTCTTGCTTGATCAGTTCAAGCTCATCCTTAGACGAGCGAATACCGTCGTACAACCGCTCGAACTCATAAGCGAGGTCGGTCACTTCGATCATTTTTTCAGGAAAATCCCACTCCCACGTCGGAATGACGAACGCTTTTCCCATCGCAATACCAGAAGAAGCTCCTATCCCTCTGATCATCCGTTTGCCCCTCCTGACGTTTTAGTAGGCTTTAAGACGACGGACATCACGGAACTTTGGCCTTTTTTCACGGCTTTGAATGGAGCATAGCTCCATGACTTAACAAGATCCGGATTCGTAATAATCATAGGTGTCGCCAATGATGATGCAAACTTCTTCACTTTATTGAGATTGAATTTCACCAGTAATTGTCCCGGTTCAACGCGATCTCCTTCTTTCACGACAGCGGAAAAGCATTTCCCCGGAATGCTTGCCGTGTCGATCCCGATGTGCAGCAGCACTTCAAGCCCTTCATCGGTCAAAATGCCGAGCGCATGCATAGTCGGATAAATGTGCATGATCGTGCCTGCAACAGGTGAAAGCAGCTCTCCTTTTTCAGGGAAAAAGGCCACTCCGTTGCCGACCAGCCTGGATGCAAAAATCCGGTCCGGCACTTCTTCAATCGGAATCATCCGCCCCTGCATCGGGGAATTGAACAATACCACATGAATATCTTTGCGTAAAACTTTCATGATTTCTTCACGAATCAGTTCTGAGAATGTCCCAAACACGACTTGAACATTGCCTCCCCCAAGACGAATGACGCCTGCCGCTCCCAAATGCCGTAATGCCGTGATGTCCATCAGACGATCATTCCCCAATGTCAGTCGCAGTCTAGTGATGCAGGCTTCAATCTTCTTAATATTGTCTTTGCCGCCGAGTGCTTGCAGAATAAGCGGTGATCGATACGGAATATCCCCGGCCCACTCTTCCAGTGGCGATCCTTCTTCTCTGCCGGGCGTCGGAATTTGAAACTTGCGGATGGCCCAGCGGAATAAGAAATAGTAAAGCAAGCCATATACGAGCCCGATCGGGATCAACAACAGCCCATGATCGGACAGATGGAGATTGATCACATAATCGATCGCTCCCGCGGAATACGAGAACCCATGGCGGATATGGAGATAATACGCCAGCCACATCGCCACCCCGGATAGGACCGCATGGATCACAAAGAGGTAAGGCGCAACGAATAGGAACGCGAATTCAATCGGTTCCGTAACGCCGGTTAAAAAGCATGCCAACGCCGCGGTTAAGAAGGTGGCTCTGATTTTGGGCTTCAAATCTTCCCGTGCTTCGCCAATGATCGCAAAGGCGATCGCCGGCAGCGCAAACATCATAATCGGGTACAACCCCGCCATGTAAATGCCCGCTGTAGGATCTCCGGCGAAGAAGCGCGGCAAATCGCCATATACGGTGTGACCGTCTCCTGTGCGGTAGCTGCCCACTTGAAACCAGTAAAAATTGTTGAGGATATGATGCAATCCCGACGGAACAAGCAAGCGGTGTGCAATCCCGTATAAGAACGTGCCGAAGCCTCCCATGCCGAGCAGCGCGCCGGAAAGCTTACCCATCACCATCTCCAGGAAAGGGCCGACAGCGATCATGACGTATGAGACGATAAGTGTCGCAAGCCCCATCACCAGCGGCACGATGCGCGGCCCGCCGAAAAACTGGATATACTCGGGAAGCTTCACCTCTTTGAAGCGATGATAAATAATGGCGGATAGCAATCCAATTAGAATCCCGCCGGATACACCCAGTTGGAAGCCGGAGCCGAGCTGATGCTCAACGAGCCGTGTGAACATAAAGTAGCCCAGCATCGCGGACAAGCCGGCAATCCCGGCGCTCTCCGTCAAACCCAGGGCGACACCTACAGCGAAAATAATCGGTATGTAATCAAAAACCGTATTTCCGGCTAACAGCAGCATGTCTCCGAAACTGGAAGCGTGGATGGCATCCCATGGCAAGTCGCCTAAACGCAGCAGCACGGCCGCTATGGGAAGCGCAATGGTAGGCAGCATTAACGAGCGGCCGAGTTGTTGTAAATTCCCCATCCAGTTCAACCGATGGCTACCTCCTTGAAAGTTGCACAAGACCAACTTGTCACCTATTTCTATACAAATCGTATAGCTTGTAAGCCGGTTTGTCAAAACAAAATAAGCAGGCCGGCGAGCGACCTGCTTGGATAAAGTCTAGCACTCTTCTTCAATTAAAAAGAGTTATATCCATAATTCGTATTTTGATTAAATGCATTTGTGGACATCGTTTGATGAATTGGCGCATTCTGGTGCATATACCCAGTTTGTGCTTGGCCGGATGTCCGGCTTGTCGTGCCATAATCATAATTTTGGTTCATATTCCCTTTATAATTCGCCGTGTGGAAAGCGTTGGGCGATACGATGGTTTGGTTATAGGTGTTGGATTGCCCAGAGCTGATTGGGCTAAATTGCTGCTGTTGGTTAGAGTAGCCGCCGGTTTGCGTTTGGCTATTATTGTAGTTACTCATCCCATAGCCGCTCATCATGCTTGTGCCAAAGCCCGTTGACGTATTTTGATTCTGGTTTTGGTTTTGGTTTTGGTTTTGGTTTTGATTTTGGTAGCCGCGATAATTGGCCATATGAAAGGACTCAGGGGAAACATTTTGCTGCTGTTGTTGTTGGATATGCTGTTGCATAGGTTGAGTTCTATAGTTTTGCGTTGTTTGAGTCGCCGCATTTTGCCCATAATAGGATTGGACAATGCCTACCGGCTGATATTGCTTCTGGCTACCCGTAAACTGGTTATTGTAATTTTGCGTGCCTGTCGCATACTGTGTGCTGCCATACGTCGTCGAACCAAAGTTGCTGAAGTTTTTGTTATACATGTAGTCAATTCCTCCTCTGAGTTCTTTCGATGTGTAGCCCTGTCAAAGAGCCTTTTTTATTCTCTCCGCTGCACTTAATATTATTTACAACCGGAATTGGTGATGGGTGGTATGACTGCCAGCAGAACAGGATGATTGGCTACACTTTCTATACATAAAAGTTGACTAAGTAATGGCGTATATGGCATAATTGCCTTTGTACCAAAATTTGCAAACTTGGGTGAGGAGTGACGTTATGTCTTACGATGTCGTTATTATTGGAGCAGGACCGACTGGTGCCAGCGCAGCCTTGTTCACAGCAAAAGCAGGTAAAAAAACGCTAGTTATTGACAGTGACCAAAGTGTGACGAAACGGGCTTGGATTGAAAACCATTATGGGGTAGAAGCCATTAACGGTCCGGATTTAGTGGAAATCGGCAAAAAACAAGCCGCCAAATTTGGCGCTGAATTCGTGCAGGACAAAGCTGCGCAGTTGGAGAAAACCGATGCTGGCATTCGCGTCGTGACCGAGCATGGTTCCTACGAAGGCACACACGTCATTCTGGCTACCGGCCTATTCGCCGATGTGCTCGAAGCCTCAGGTATTACAACGAAGCCAGGCACGGAGCCCCGCATCAAAACGATCGCGGACATTGACGCCCAAGGCCGAACCAATGTAGCAGGCGTATGGGCTGCCGGTACGATTGGCGGCGTTAGCATGCATACGATCATTACGGCCGGTGACGGCGCGCGCGTTGCCATTAACGTCATCAGCGAGCTGAATGGCGCACGTTATGTGGATCACGATGTATTGAAAGCTTAAGCAGCGAGATAAAAAACCGCTCTGAACTTACAGTTGTAAGCACAGAGCGGTTTTTCTGTTAGTTATTGCGCGGGTTCAAAACCGCGTCTTCGACTTTAATGCAGCGATCCATGATGACTTCGAGGCCAGCCTCGCTAGCGATGCGCGCTGCTTCCTCGTTCACGATCTCCAGCTGCAGCCAAAATACTTTGGCTTTGATCTTCGCAGCTTCTTCCGCAATCGGCACAACTTGATCGGCGCGGCGGAACACGTTCACGATATCAATCGGCTCCGGAATGTCTGTGAGCGACGCATAGCTCTTTTCTCCCAAAATTTCCGTTGCATTGGGATTAACCGGAATGATGCGGTACCCGCGGCTTTGCATAGCGGCAGCAACCATGTGCGAAGTACGGTCCGGTTTATCGGATAAGCCAACGACAGCAATGTTGCCGGCCCCCGCCAAAATTTCTTTAATGTGTTCACGGGATGGATTTTCGAATGCCATTGTCAAGTCCTCCTCTAATTCACATCTTATTGTTCGGGACAATTACTAATTACTTGTTCAAATAAGTCAAGCCCTGCTTTCCCATTGCTTCCCAACTCTGGATAAACTGCGCTTTATTCACTTGAACCTGTTTGTTGCCGTTATACGGATCGTTCACGTATACATGCTGTTCATCAAAACCGACTAACAGGACGGCATGCTCGGAAAATGAGGTTTGGATCGGGCCGATCGGCGTATCCCAAGTCACCCATTTATATGGCATATTATAATCAATTGTCGTCCAAACCATGACAGGAATTCCGCTCGCCACTTGATCTTCATACATCTCAAAGGATTCGCCTGTCACGTCGATCGCCGTTGGCACATAGCTCTTCAATAGCGGAAACAGCCCGGCGTGGTAAATGCCGAAGCCTCTCCCTTTGCGGGTCACATCACCGACGAAGCCGATGTTCGGGTTGCCCCAGTACGCAGGTGTACCATCAGCGTTCAGCTTGATCGGCGTGTTATCTAACGGCATTTCTTCCACAAGTTCCATCTTGCTCTTCTGAATGCCTTTAAACTGCAAGAGCATCGTTAAGGTCGTAATCTCGCACCCAGCCGGCAGCTCTGGAAACTGTCTGATCGCGGGCGCATCCAGCATCGCGCTTGTCAATTTCGGCTGCACCGGCTGCGGCGCGGGCGTTGGCACCGCAGGTCCGGCGGCGGCTTTGGCCGCCTCGCGCATGACCGCACCGCTCGCGAACACAACCGGGTAGTTCCCGGTTGCTTTCCCATAGAGCAGAATAGCAAATACACTACTGGCAAACACGAGTCCAGCGACGAGAAAAAAAGCGAACGTCACCTTCAATCCTTGCCATATAATTCTCATCTAGATTATCACCTGCTAGTTGTTGACGTGATGATCACTCGCTCACGAGTTCAACTTGAGCACCAATCGAGCGCAAATGATCAAAATATTGCGGGTAAGACTTCGCTACGTGATGGGCATCCCGGATGACCAGCCCTTGCTTGGAACGAAGACCGACGACCGTCAAGGCCATGATCACGCGATGGTCGACATGCGCATTGATCTCCACGCCGCCTTCAACGCCCTGCGGCTTGCCATGTACGATAATCTCGCTCTGGCGCTCTTCGACATCGGCTCCGGCTTTACGCAGCTCATTCAAGTAATCCGTAATCCGGTCGCATTCTTTGTAACGCAAATTCTCGACATTATAGAAACGGGAAGTCCCTTCGGCAAATACCGCGGCCGCCACCATGGCGAGAACGGCATCCGTGAAATGGTCGCCGTCAAATTCACCGGCTTGCAGCTTCTGGTTGCCGCGCACATGGACAACGCCGTTGTCATGGGTCAAATCGACACCCATGGCTTTCAGCACATCCACACAAGCGCGCTCGCCCTGCTTGCTGTTCTCTTCCAAGCGGAGCACGCGAACATCGGAATCCGTGACCGCCGCGGCTGCCAGAATTGCAGCCGAGCCCGGATAATCCCCCTGAATGACATATTCCTTCGCTTGATAGGATTGACCGCCTGGAATTCGGTAATGCATCAAATCTTCACTGGCATGAACGACGATTCCAGCTTGTTCTAACACTTCCAGTGTTTGTCCGACAATGATTTTGGATTTCAAGTCATGCAGCACTTCAATCTCCGTGTCTTCTTCTAGAAGTGGTGTCATAAAGAGCAGCGAGCTTAAGAATTGCGAGCTCACTTTGCCGGAAACGGTCAGTTTGCCGCCGCGGGGATGTCCCCCTTTAATAGTTATCGGCAGACGGCCGTTAGAATGTTCTACTTCGACGCCCATTTGCTGCAAAGTATCGATTAAATCGTCATGCGGACGCTTGCCGAGTGAATCCGGATACTTATTGACGAACGTCAAATCCGGGCAGAATGCCGCGATCGACATTAAGAAGCGCAATACAGCGCCGGCATTACCAACGTTGAGTTCAGAAACACGCTTAGGATGCTTGCCGAAGCCGGTAATGACGATTTTCTCATCGTCTTCTTCAATAACCGCCCCAAGATCGCGGACACAGCGTCTCATCGCATCGCTATCTTCACTATGAGCCGGATAGTAGATCGTGCTTGTCCCTTCCGCCAATGCGCCGACCAGCAAATAACGAGTCGTGTAGTTTTTGGAAGATAAGGCGTTGATTTCACCCTGTAGTCGGGCCGTTGGTTTGACAATAGCTTTCATCTGTACGATCTCTCCTTTATTCGCAAAGCTTCATTCTAATTATATGTAATAACCTGTAAACGCTAATAAAATGCCACAAGTATAGCTTAGCATCGTATAAACGAACCAGGTTCGTTTCACGCCCGCCTTCAGCAGCTTCAGTCCTTCAAGATGGAGAGTTGAGTACGTTGTGTAGACTCCCATAAAGCCTGTAAGGCATGATACCGCATCTACCATCCTAGCAGCAAACTTCCCAATAGATTTATAGTCAGTGTACCATAAGGCATAGAGCTTGGAAACGTACTGCTGATGTAAGCGCCAAGCTTCACACGGCTAATTGACCCTACAAAGTCTCCTACGGCCACCCGGATTGTCGTCCACATCCAGGCGTTCATGGAACGCTTTCCTCCTTATTCCGGCTTACGCAAAGGCGCATAGCGAGCCATACGAACGCATGCCGCTCCATAAGCTCGCGAGAACATCGGCGATGGCCAAGCAGGATATGTCCGTCCTTCACCAGCGCAAACGTCTCGTAACTGAACTTCATCCGCACATCGTTTGACATCAGGATTAAAACTTTCTATCATTACTTACGTTGGGGACGATTCCCTTCCATATTGAAACAACCAGGAGGCCTTTACGTGGATACAATCCTACCATCGGAAATTAAAGAAAGACTGGCGCGCGGCGAGCAGCTGAACATCGTCGATGTACGCGAAGACGACGAAGTGGCCGCAGGCATGATCCCCGGTGCCAAGCATATCCCGCTCGGCCAGCTTCCTGATCGCCACGAAGAAATCGCGAAGACTGACGAAATCATCCTTGTCTGCCGCAGTGGCAACCGCAGCGGCCGTGCGTTTGGTTACCTAGATTCGCTCGGCTACAAAGGTCTCAAAAATATGACAGGCGGCATGCTCGAATGGGAGGACTAAGCGTTACGCTTGTCCTTCTTTTACATTCAGCCCTGTCTTCGCCATGATCTCCTCGACAATCTGCTCCACGGTCAGCTCCGTTGTATCAATCGCTATGGTCGCGAAGTCATACGCATGCTTCCGTGTCTCCATCAAGGAGTTCACACGCTCCTCCAGATTGCCCTGCAAGAGCGGGCGGTTCTGATCGCAGCTGACACGCGCAATGATGATCTCCGGCTCAGCTTGAAGCGCCACGACACAACCATTCTGCAGCATGCAAGCGCGGTTGATTTCGGCAAGCACAGCTCCACCGCCGGTAGCCAGCACTTGTCCGCTCTCCGCCAAAATATTCGCAAGTGCTTGGCTCTCCAGCTGCCGGAAATGAGCTTCGCCGTGCAAGCGAAAAATTTCAGAAATCGACGTTTGCTCCATATGCTCAATCGCAGCATCCGAATCCAGGAAATTCCAGCCCAAACGCTCCGCAAGTAAGCGCCCTACGGTCGATTTTCCCGTCCCCATGAAGCCGACGAGCACGATATTGTTCGTAATCACAATGCTCCCCTTTTCCCATATTCGGCTTATACAAAAACTTTTCTCAACATCATACCATATTGCAAACAACTCATGTATACCAACTGTGAAAAAACTCCACTTCCCCAATTTTTCATCTCGTACTTGTTATTCTTAAGAAGTCTCATTCCGTATCGAACAAGCTAATCTTTGAAAAAACAGACACATTTTGCACACATTTCCATGCCAATTTCAAAGAATAACCGCATAGGCTGTATAGAAAAACTTCTTAGGAGATGATATTCATTGAGCATGAGCATCTTATTTAACAAAACGACCATTTTAGTCAACTTTAATGGCGGTACGGATCACAGATTACTCCCGGCACTCATAAATGCTTTACGCTGCAACAGATTGACCATGATTCATTTAATTAAGTCCATCGACCGCGTCGACTTGTTTGCTTCGGAAGCTATTATTTATTCGATTGATGGCAATAAAGCGCGAGTGCCTATATTTTGATGCGTCATGCTTAAGACGCTGGTCTTCAGCAATTACATATACAATAAACGGCACCTGCGGTGTCGTTTTTTTGTTCAGTAGAACTGACATTAAGTCTCAAACCAGCATATAATACTTCAAAAAAACATATAGTAGTGTGAATAAATTCCAGCATGATCAGCTAAGAATGGAACTATAGAACCTATGTCGACAAGGAGAGATGGAGCTTTGAACCACACTGTCGCCTATCCCAACCATACGAAGAGCAGGCTGGACCAAATCTTGCATCCCAGTTACCCGCTATGCAAGGACGACGTCATTTGGATTCTGGAATTTATTAAGAAAAAAGTGGCTGAAGAAGACCCCGGACTTCAAGGTCTTGCTCAACCACGCTTGTTGAAAAACTTTCGATATTTTGCCGAAGTCGCGATGATGCTCGTTCACAAGCGGGGCGGCTTCGATGAAGAAGCCAGCCGCCTGAAAATGTGGCTCCAGGAAGCGGCGTACGGCTTACAGGTGGAACGTTAAGCAAGCCATGCTGTTAGCATCAGCCCGCTATTAGTCCATCCAGTTGAAATGGAAGGTGCCTTCTTTGTCCACACGTTGGAACGTGTGCGCACCGAAGTAGTCGCGTTGCGCTTGGAGCAGGTTGGCCGGCAATCTTTCCGTACGGTAGCTGTCGTAGTATGCCAGCGCGGATGCGAAAGCAGGTACGGCCACACCGCGGGTAACCGCTTCGGCCACTACTTGTCTCCAGGCATTTTGATAGTTCTCGACAACGCCTTGGAAGTAAGAATCGAGCAGCAAGTTTCTCAGCTCTGGATTGCGGTCGTACGCATCTTTGATGTTTTGCAGGAATCTGGCGCGAATAATACAGCCTCCGCGGAAAATCATCGCGATATTGCCGTATTGTAGGTTCCAGTTAAACTCTTCAGAAGCAGCTCTCATTTGAGCGAAACCTTGCGCATAAGAGCAAATTTTACTTGCATATAGCGCCTGACGAACCGCTTCGATAAATGCTTTGCGATCACCTGTATATGCTGGAGCAGCAGGCCCTTTGAGCACTTTGCTAGCCGCTACGCGCTCTTCCTTCATCGCCGAGATGAAACGGGAGAACACGGATTCCGTAATGATGGAAAGCGGTACGCCAAGATCCAAAGAGCTTTGGCTGGTCCATTTTCCTGTGCCCTTTTGTCCGGCGGAATCCAGAATGACATCAACCATCGGTTTGCCGGTTTCAGGGTCATATTTCGTGAAGATATCTCTCGTAATCTCGATCAGGTAGCTGTCGAGCTCGCCGTTGTTCCACTCTGTGAAAATTTCGTGCAGCTCTTCCGTGCTGACGTTCAGCACGTCTTTAAGCAATTGATAAGCTTCGCAAATCAGCTGCATATCGCCGTACTCGATGCCGTTATGCACCATTTTCACATAGTGTCCGGCACCATCCGGTCCGATGTAGGTACAGCAAGGATCGCCGTTTACTTTTGCGGAAATCGCCGTAAGAATTGGCTCTACCAATTTATAAGCATCCTCTTGACCGCCTGGCATAATCGACGGGCCCTTCAGAGCGCCTTCTTCACCGCCGGATACGCCTGTACCGACGAAACGGATACCATGGGCTTCAAGATCTTTGTTGCGGCGCTGCGTATCCGGGAAGAACGCGTTGCCTCCATCGATCAGAATGTCACCTTTGTCAAGGTGAGGGAGCAATTGGTTGATCGTATCATCCGTAGGGCCGCCCGCTTTTACCATGATCAAAATTTTGCGTGGAACTTCCAAAGATTGTACGAATTCCTCAACGCTGTATGTACCAACCAGATTTTTGTCAGGGGCTTCAGCCAGAAGCTCCTTCGTCTTCTCTGGAGAACGGTTGAACACCGATACGCTGAACCCTCTGCTTTCGATGTTCAGGGCCAGGTTTTTACCCATAACCGCAAGTCCGACGACACCAATTTGTTGTTTAGACATCTCTCTCATACACCCTTCCGATAAATAGGTAGATTCAATCGTGTGTTAAGCTCACGCATGGAAACGTTAGATCGTCATGGCTCCAAAACCGCCGTCCACTCGGATCACGGAACCTGTCACAAAGCTGGAAGCCTGCTCAGACGCCAGGAACACCGCTGCGCCTTGCAGCTCGGAAGCTTCGCCGAAACGGTTCATCGGCGTATGGCGCATGATGGAGTCAATGCGTTCCGGAGACAGAATCTTCCGGTTCTGCTCAGCCGGGAAGAAGCCAGGAATAATCGCGTTTACGCGCACACGGCTGGGAGCAAATTCGCGAGCCAGGTTTTGCGTAATATTGTTAACAGCTGCCTTGGATGCCGAATACGTAAATACGCGGGAAAGCGGGGGATCCGAAGAGACGGACGAAATGTTAATGATGCTTCCGCCCTCGCCACGCTCGACCATATATTTCCCAAATACTTGGCAAGCTAACACCACGCTTTTCAAATTCACTTCCATTATAGAATCCCATTCTTCCATGGAAATGTCAAAGAAGGGCGTTGCGCTATTTTTACCTGGGCAATTCATCAAAATATCTACACTGCCCGACCAAGCCAGCACATCTTTCAACAGAAGCTCCAAATCTTCACGGCTGGTGGCATCCGCTTGGAAGCATTTCGCTTCGCCGCCTGCCGCTTCAATGCTCTGGCGCACTTGCTCGCTTTTCTCTTGATTACGGCCGACTACCGCGATTTTCGCACCATGGCCGCCGAGGGCTAACGCCATCGACCCGCCTAATGTGCTGTTACCGCCAATCATGACCGCTGTTTTGCCTGAAAGATCAAATAAGTTCATCTTCCTCATCCCTTCATTTATGTTTGAGGGCTCTGAAGGTGCTGCTGTTGAAAGGCAGTAATTGCATCGAATTGATCTTTTAACTGATGATATACGCTTGTATAAATAGATGTCAATTGCTGATAGATGCGATATTCGCTTTCAACGACCTCATGAGCCTTACCTACCTGAATCCAATTGTGCGCATAGCTTAAATCGTCAATCTCGCCCATAGCCAGCAAACCGAGCAAGGCGGCGCCAATTCCCGAGCTCTCGATCGAGTCCGGTACGGTCACGGCTGTCCCGATCATATCCGTCATCATTTGACGCCAGAATTCGCTTCTGGCGAATCCGCCGGATGCGCGAATGACAGACGGCCGTCCCATCATGCGCTCCAGCGAAGTGGATACGGCTTGGATGGAGAACATCACGCCTTCGAGCGCGGCGCGGATCATATGCTTCTTCTGATGGCTCAGCGACAGTCCAAAATAGACGCCGCGAGCGTTCGCGTTCCAGTACGGTGCACGCTCACCGGCCAGCAGCGGCAGGAACAGCAGCCCGTCTGAGCCGGCCGGAACTTGCGAAGCAAGTTCCGTCAAGTAATCGTACGGATCCATGCCTTGACGGCGCGCTTCCTCCGCTTCGAGCGTGGCGATCTGGTCGCGCACCCAGCGGAACACGATACCGCCGTTGTTGATCGGTCCGCCGACGACCCAGAAATTCTCGGTCAGCGCATAGCAGAACAGCTTGCCGTCCGGGTCGGTCTGCGGCTTGGACACCACGCTGCGCACGGCGCCGCTTGTCCCGATCGTGACCGCAACGACGCCAGGCTCGAAAGCGCCTACGCCGAGATTGGCGAGGACGCCGTCAGAAGCTCCGACGATGAATGGCGTATCTGCGGCAAGACCCATCGCTGCTGCATGCTCAGCTGAGAGGCCCTCGACGCGATGTGTTGTCGGCACCAGCTCGGAGAGCTGATCGGCGTTCACACCTGTCAGGCGGAGCGCCTCTTCATCCCAGTCCATCGTCAGGAAATTGAATATGCCTGTCGCGCTGGCCAGCGAGTGATCAATCACATAGCGGCCAAACAGCTTGGCAAACACAAATTCCTTGATGCCGATGAATTTATAGGTTTGGCTGACGAGCTCCGGCATCTGATCGCGGAACCACATCAGCTTCAGCAGCGGCGACATCGGATGAATCGGCGTCCCTGTGCGGGAATAAATCTGCTGCCCCAAGCCGCTCTGCTTGAGCTTGTCCGCATAGCTCGCGCTGCGGTTGTCCGCCCACGTAATGCACGGCGTGAGCGGGTTGCCATCGCGGTCAACCGCAATCAAGCTGTGCATCGCCGAGCTGAACGAGACGCAGAGCACCTCGTCAGCGCGGATGCCGAGCTTGCGGACGACGGCTCCGATCCCTTGCACGACCGCATCAAAAATTTGCAGCGGATCCTGCTCGGCACGGTCGGGAGCCGGTGTAAACAGCGGATATTCGATGGAGTGCGAAGCCTTCACGCGCCCATCGCGGTCGATCAGCAGCGTCTTCGTGCTGGTCGTGCCGATATCCGCCGCTAACACATAAGGTTTAGTGGCTTTGAGGTCTGTCATGAACAATGTTCCCTTCTGCATCAAATGTCAGGTCATAGGGCTCTGTCAAAATCTCAATATCCGGATGCTGACGTGCAGCCTCCAGCAAGTTGATTGAAATTTCGATCTCACCCAGGTGCAGTGTATCTTGAATGCGCACGAGCTTACAGGTCGTATAGTCCAGGATATTGCATGTTTTCACAGCAGCTTTGATCGCATAATAATCGTTCTCCAGCGTTGTCGCCAGCTTGGTCGGCGCACATACCGTCGACGTTAAACCGTTCGCGTAAGTGGCTTCCAAGTTCGTTTTGTCAACCAGCCGCTGTGTCGTAAAATCCGCCGTACCCACGCCGTTAGCATTCCCCTTCGTCTCCGGTGTCAAGTCGAGCACGACCATTTTGGACACTTCCGGTCCGCCATGCGCGTAAGGAGTCGGGTACCGGCCGGTCACGTTCGGATCCATGCCGTCTCCGCTTATATTCTTTCCGATATAGTCAATGACCAGAACGTCGACCTCATCGAACAAAATTTTCGGCAGACGCGACTTCGCTTCGACCAACAGCTCTTCTTCACGCGCCTCGATCTCAGCCGCCGGCAGCACTTCAATGCGGCATGTTTCATCGTAAGCATTCTCCACAATCGCAACGCCGAACACGATCGGCAGCTTCTCGATCATGATGCTGGCCATTGCCGGGACATTTTCCGCCATATATTTAAAGCCGAGCTGGTGACAAGCTTCTGCGCCTTTTTGCTTGCCCAGACCGATGGCGATCATTTTCATGATCCCGCTCTCGATGCGTCCGCGGAATGCAGTATGCGGCTTCACGCGGTTGATGACGACGATGGCGTCGGCTTGCG
>Ga0209566_100704_pt1 | contig 19267 bp, 18 predicted proteins | sample Araplavi_mTSA_r2_2_FD_184287 | JGI IMG/M metagenome (GOLD analysis project Ga0209566, IMG submission 184287) | Arabidopsis root microbial communities from North Carolina, USA - plate scrape CL_Cvi_mTSA_r2 (SPAdes) (version 2) | ecosystem: Host-associated > Plants > Roots > Endosphere | place...
CGGCGGTTATCGCAACTTGGGTGATCTGGCTTGGCACTTGGTGCCGCATGGCGGGATCCTGGATCCGACCGGACTGCAAGTGGACTTCCCGGAAGCTGCTGCTGCGCCTGCTTCGGCTGGCGAAATAGCGGAGGCTTACCGGATGACGGCGCAATCCATGATGGATGCTGTCCGCTCCCAGTGGACAGATGCTGATTTGCAAACCGAGGTAAACATGTTCGGGCAACCTTGGAAAAACGGATTGACACTGGATATGTTCATCAAGCACGAAGTCCATCATCGCGGCCAGCTGACCGTCCTCATGCGGCAAGCGGGACTGCCGGTTTCCGGCGTGTATGGACCTTCCAAAGAAGAATGGGCTCAATTCAAAATGGAAAGCCCGACTGTATAATAGAAGCGGGTTTGAACCAGCCAACTGCGCGGCAGTTGGCTGTTTTTTTTGTTCCGGTATCGGACCCTGCGCGGCACCGCCGTATGGTGCGCGACTCGGTGTGTTGAGAGCGAGACATGGAGGCAGAATACAGCCAGTAGATGGAGTCCGGATGCCGAGCTATGGCCACTGCTCGGCCAAGTCCATCTGCTGTTTCAAGGAACCCCAGCCACCACTTGCCCGCCCCCAACTGCTGCAGTCCGATTTAGCCCAACTCCAGCAACCATCCGCCCATCCCCGGCGTCTGTAGTCCGAATAAACCCACCTGCAGGGCCTTTTTTCGGCAAAATCTACGGGATCTCCTGCTGTAAGCAGGCAAATTCGGATGAGAGCCATGAACTCGGCGCGAACGGTTGCTGCAATTATGCGCACAACCGAATCTCCTCAGCACATTGAATTCGCCGACCTTATATTATACACTTATACCTATCTTGCCTTATCTTGACATAGGGCGTAAGCAAGTTTACACGGACAGGAGAATGACCAAGATGACGGCTAAGCAACGCGTACGGATCCGGATCGAGAGCCGAAGCGGGAGCGAGACCACCGTGCAGAAGGCGAGAGGCGAACTCTATCGGAAAGGCGACCATAGCTACATCCGCTATGAGGAGGAGCCGAACGAACTCGGACGAACTGTGACGCTGATTAAGCTGGAAACGGGCCAAATCCGCATCATCCGGCAGGGCGACGTACAAGCAGAGCAAATGTTTGTGCCCGGTGAGAAGCGGGTAGGCTTTTATCATACGCCTCAAGGAAGATTGGAACTTGAAACGGAGACTCATGAGCTGACATCGGAGGCTGTGCACGGCATTGGCATCACGAGGTGGAGCTATGACTTATATGCATCAGGTACACACGCAGGACATTATCGGATCAAGCTGTTGATTCAGGAGGAGTAACTTAGAATGGATGTATTAAACGAAGTTAAATCAATTGTAAGACAAGCCATCATTGACGCTGTTATGGCTACCGGTCTCATCGAAGCGGAGCAAATGCCGGAGATTACGCTGGAGGTGCCTCGGGATAAGGCGCACGGCGATTTTGCGACAAATGTCGCGATGCAGCTGACACGCATAGCCAAGACGAACCCGCGGCAGATTGCTGAACAAGTTATCGCTAACTTGCAAAAGGAAAAAGCCAACATCGCATCCGCCGAAATCGCAGGACCTGGCTTCATTAACTTCAAAATGAACAAAACATACCTTTACCCGCTCGTTGCGGAAGTGGCGAAACAAGGCGACCGCTACGGGGCCATCAATATTGGCCAAGGCCTCAAAGTACAAGTGGAGTTCGTGAGCGCGAACCCGACGGGATCGCTGCATCTCGGACATGCCCGTGGCGCTGCTGTAGGTGACGCCCTGTGCAACGTGCTTCACCTCGCCGGGTACGAGGTTAGCCGTGAATATTACATTAATGATGCCGGCAACCAGGTGTTGAACTTGGCCAAATCGATTGAAGCCCGCTATCTGCAAGCGCTCGGGCAAGAGGCTGAAATGCCGGAAGACGGCTATTTTGGCGAAGATATCAAAGGCTTCGCTGCCGAGCTGGCCGCGGAGAAAGGCGACAGCCTGCTAAGCGTGTCCGCCGAGGAGCGCCAAGCTTTCTTCCGTACGTACGGCCTGCAAAAAGAACTCGACAAAATCAAACGCGACCTCGGCCGCTTCGGTGTACAATTCGACAACTGGTTCTCCGAGATGTCGATTTATGAGGACAACCTCATTCCGGGCGTGCTCCAAGAGCTGCGCGATAAAGGGCACGTTTATGAAGAAGAAGGCGCAACGTGGCTGAACACCGTGCCGCTTGGCGATGACAAGAATCGCGTACTGATCAAGAACGACGGCTCCTTCACATACTTGACGCCGGACATCGCGTACCACCGCAACAAATTCCAGCGCGGCTTCGACCGCTTGATCAACATTTGGGGCGCCGACCACCACGGCTACATCCCGCGGATGAAGGCCGCCATGACGGCGCTTGGTTTTGAAGCGGATCGCCTCGTCGTGCTGATCGCGCAGATGGTCAGTCTTTTCCAGAATGGGGAAAAGGTGAAAATGTCCAAGCGTACCGGCAAAGCTGTGACGATGGAGGATCTGATGGACGAAGTCGGCGTCGACCCGATTCGCTATTTCTTCACCATGCGCAGCATGGATTCGCACCTGGATTTCGACATGGATCTCGCCGTTTCGCAGTCCAATGAGAATCCGGTGTTCTATGTGCAGTACGCGCATGCGCGTATTTGCAGCATCTTCCGCCAGGCGGCGGAGCAGAACATCGCGATCCTACCGCTTGAGCAGATCGACCTGTCCCGCCTAGACTCGGAAGCGGAATTCGAGCTGCTGCGCAAAATCGGCGAGCTTCCGGAGGAAGTCGCCGTGGCTGCCGAGCAGTATGCGCCGCACCGCCTCATTCGCTATGTCTATGAACTGGCGAGCCAGTTCCATAGCTACTACAAAGGCCACTATGTCATCACCGAAGACGTGGCCTTGACGCAAGCCCGCCTCGCTCTGCTTGGCGCGCTGCGCACAACGCTAGCCAATGTGCTGCGTGTCGTTGGCGTATCGGCTCCTGAGCGGATGTAACCAACACCACCCGCTCAGCAGAACAAATAAAGGGGTTAAGCAGCCATTCCGCTGCTTAACCCCTTTATGATTTCAGCGCGCTTAGAGCGCGCCGGGCATTCAGCTGCCCAGGCCGCCAGTGCGCGCTTTCGCGCTTGCTGAGGCTGCTCGCGCAGCGCCTTAGAATGCCCTTGATCTGCAGCGGCCCCAGATTCGGCTTCATGGAGAGCATCAAGGCGATGACACCGCTGACATGAGCAGTCGCCATGGATGTGCCGCTCAGCTCGTTGTATTTGCCGTGAAGCCAGGAGGAATAAATCCGCTCGCCTGGTGCGTAAATATCGATTTGCTTGCCGCGATTGCTGAACGGAGCGATTTTGCCAAGGCGCGTTGTCGCGCCAACGGAGACGACTTGCGGGAATCGGGCTGGATAATCGACCGTTTTGCGCTTGCCGTCGTTGCCTGAGGAGGCGACGATCACTTTGCCTTTATAATAGGCGTTCATAACAGCTTGCTCCAACGAACGGCTGTAGGTCTTCATCCCGAAGCTCATATTGATGACATCGAGATCGTTCTGCACGCACCAGTCGATACCGGCGATAATATCCGACACGTAGGCGCTTCCGTTATAGTCGAACGCTTTGACCGGATGGATAACGGCGCTCGGGGCTACGCCGAGGATGCCCGTACTGCGGCTGGCTGCCGCAATCGTACCGGCGATATGGGTGCCGTGGCCGTTATCATCATAGGGCATCATACTGCGGTTCAGCAGATTGATCCCGCGGGCAATGGAATTCCGCAAATCCGGATGGTTGTAGTCGATGCCTGTATCAATGACGCCGATTCGTACGCTTTGGCCGACGGACTTGCTCCATACTTCAGGTGCGCCGATCTGCTCGACACCCCAAGGGATCATTTGCGGACCGACGAAGGAATCGCTTCGCCTGGCGCTTGTTTTTTTTCCTACCAGTTGGTGAACGGATACTTTGGTGTCTTCTTCGATGACATGCGCTCCTACGGTCTCTTTCAAACGGGTGTCCGGGCGCAGTGTGCAGGAGAAGGCATGAATAATGCTAAGGTCGCGGACCTTGGAGAGATGGGTGAGGCTGGACTTCATCCGCCTTAGCTCTGCGCGGCAAGCATAATAATCTTTAGCCGATTGGAAATGGATGATGTGCTTCTTGCCTGTTTGCCTGGTGAGACCGATTTCCTCATGAAGCAGTTGAAGAAAGGTGGCTGTATCCATAAGGCCATCCCTCCGTGACAGCGTAGAATCGAATCTCCCCTATCCTATGTACAGGTCATCCTGCCTGACCGTGTCTTCGCCTTTTTGTGAAATAAATGGGTTCGATGCCGTGTCAGATGCGTATCTTTGACATAGGATGAATAGAGAGGCGCGGCAGGAGTGTCTCTTTCTCAGGTGGTGGAAAAGGAGCGCTTCGGGTGCGCCGATTCCTGAGGATACAGTCGCAAGCGAGGGGGGACCTTCGCTTGTTTTATTTTGTTTGGAGGCCGTTTTTTGTTCGGGGGCACAGGAATCCCCCTGCGGGGAGTTGCATTTTTAGAAAAAATAGGTTTTACTTAATGAAGATATGGATAAGGTAGAAGAATGAACTTGAACACATGGTCGAAGGGATGTGCCTTGAATGGCTAGCGAATATACACTGAAAATCACGGCAGAGCAAGCACGCGAGATGCCAATGGTGGATTTGGCGTTCGAATTGCTGAAGTCGGCGAACACGCCATTTTATTATCGTGACCTGATGATGGAAATTGCTAAAATTAAGGGGCTTTCGGAGCAGGATGTCATGCAAGTGATTGCCCAACTATATACAGAAATCAATATTGACGGACGCTTTGCTTGCGTAGGTTCCAATCTGTGGGGCTTAAAGCGTTGGTATCCGGTTGAGAAATCCGAAGATGCGGTTGGCAATGCGAAGCGTCCTCGTATCATCAACGACGAAGATGATGATCTGGACGAAGATATTTACGCGGAGGAAGAAGAAGACACCTACGCAGAAGAAGACGAGTACGATGCTTTCGGCGCCGGAGAAAGCGAAGAGGAAGCGGAAGAAGACTCGGAGTTCTTCGAGGATGAAGAGATCGAGGAAGAAGATCTGGGCGACGCTGAACTGGATGAAGCGGAAGAAGGAATCGACGAAGAGCTGGAAGAAGACGAAGAAGAAGGCGAATTTGAAGATGAGGATGAAGAGGAAGACAAAAAATAACTTATCTTGACATCCGCTAGTGGTTCAGAGTAAACTATTGCATGGGCTTTAAAAGAATCTTAACAAATGCGAGTGTTCAAAAAGTGCCCCGTCACTACGGGTGTCACTTTTTTTGTTTTTTTGGTGATTGTTTTTTATTCGTTTTTTCATGAAAACCCCTGTTTTGCAGAAACTAGAAACAGGGTATTCAAGTGCGTACAAAAGCCGATTTCCGGCGTAACTAAAATTCTTAGGAGGCTTACATATGACAAAATATATTTTTGTTACGGGTGGCGTCGTATCTTCCCTTGGAAAAGGAATTACTGCAGCTTCCTTAGGGAGATTGCTCAAGAACAGAGGTCTGAAGGTTACGATTCAAAAGTTTGATCCGTATATTAACATTGATCCAGGGACGATGAGCCCTTACCAGCATGGTGAAGTATTCGTTACGGATGACGGCGCGGAAACGGACTTGGATTTGGGCCATTATGAGCGTTTTATCGATATTAATCTGTCCAAAAACTCCAACGTGACCACAGGTAAAGTGTACTCCTCCGTCATTTCCAAAGAGCGCAGAGGCGAATATTTGGGCGGTACGGTACAGGTTATTCCACATATTACGAATGAAATCAAAGAGCGCGTGCTTCGCGCGGGCCGTGAGGCGCAATCCGATGTGGTCATTACCGAAATCGGCGGCACCGTCGGCGATATCGAGAGCTTGCCATTCCTGGAAGCGATCCGTCAAATGAAGAACGATATCGGCCGCGAGAATGTCATGTACATCCACGTTACTTTGATTCCATACATCAAAGCGGCGGGTGAAGTGAAAACGAAGCCGACCCAGCACAGCGTGAAGGAGCTTCGCGGTCTTGGCATTCAGCCGCATGTGATCGTATGCCGGACGGAGCACTCCTTGACTGAAGATATGAAGCGCAAGCTGGCATTGTTCTGCGATATCGATCCTGCAGCTGTCATTGAGTGCAAGGACGCTGAGACGTTGTACGAAGTGCCGATGATGCTGCGCGAGCAAGGGCTTGACGACTACGTGGTCAACCACCTGAAGCTGCAAACGAACGAACCGAATATGACCGAATGGGAAAGTCTTGTCCGCAAAGTGAAGTCTCTGACGCAAAAGACCGAGATTGCCATTGTCGGCAAGTACGTCGCTCTGCATGACGCTTACTTGAGTATCGTCGAAGCGCTGGGCCATGCCGGAATCGACAATGATTCGGAGATTTCCATCCGTTGGGTCAATGCGGAAGAGGTTTATGATCATAACGTGGACGAGCTGCTAAGCGGCGTGCAAGGTATTTTGGTACCTGGCGGCTTCGGTGATCGCGGAATTGAAGGTAAAGTTGCGGCGATTCGTTATGCGCGCGAACAGAAGATTCCTTTCTTCGGCATTTGCCTGGGTATGCAGGTTGCGGTGATCGAATACGCGCGTTCGGTAGTAGGCTTGAATGATGCGAACAGCTCCGAGATCAATCCGACGACACCTTATCCGGTTATCGACTTGCTGCCTGAACAAAAAGACATCGAAAATCTTGGTGGCACCATGCGTCTGGGCTTGTACCCTTGCAAGCTGGTTCCAGGCTCCCTCGCGGCTCGCTCTTACGACGATGAGCTTGTATACGAAAGACACCGTCACCGTTACGAGTTCAACAATGAGTACCGCGAGCTGATCGAGAACGCAGGGATGCGTATCTCCGGTACTTCACCGGACGGCCGCTTGGTGGAAATGATCGAGGTTCCGGATCATCCTTGGTTCCTGGCTGTGCAATTCCATCCGGAATTCACATCCCGTCCGAACCGTCCACAGCCGCTATTCCGTGAGTTCGTCAGAGCTTCCATGCAGTTGACTCGCTAATTCGATCTGTTTGTGCTTCCTGAAAACCAACTGATTTGTAAAACATTGCAATAAATTTTTGCCCCTCGGAAGGAAATACGAAACGGATAGCGAATTATCTACCACTATAGTCCATGGATGATCGTTATTCGTTTTGGGAGGGGACCGGGTTTATGAAAAAGAAAGTATTGATTGTCGATGATCAAAACGGAATTCGCGTACTGCTTATGGAAGTTTTCAGCAATGAAGGATATGATACGTATCAAGCAGCAAACGGCAAACTCGCGCTAGAAATTGTCAAAAACTCCTCACCCGACCTTGTGTTATTGGATATGAAAATCCCAGGTATGGATGGCTTGGATATTTTGAAGCACGTGAAAGCCATTGATCCTTCGATTAAGGTCATTATGATGACGGCGTACGGTGAGCTCGATATGATCAAAGAAGCGACGGATTTGGGCGCGATCATGCATTTCACGAAGCCTTTCGACATCGATGAACTGAGAATGGCTGTCAATAAGCAGTTAAACAACGAATCCAACAATAGTTTTGCCGTAGGATCCTAGAAGCTAGGATCTTTTTTTTGTGAGCGAAGAAATTCGTCGATTTTTGGGTTTTATTATAGGGCTTGGTTATCATTTGAAGCTATATGTGCTATAATACTCAGGTATGACAAAGAGCGGTTTCTACGCATCTACTACATGGTATTAGGAGGAAGAGAACTATGGCTTTGGTTTCAATGAATGAGTTTTTACCAAAAGCAAAAGCGAACAAGTACGCGGTGGGTCAATTCAATATGAACAACCTTGAATTTGCTCAAGCGATTATGGAAGCGGCAATGGAATTGAACTCCCCATTCATTTACGGTGTTAGCGAAGGCGCACTTAAATATATGGGTATCGAATTTACGGTTGCTATTGCAGAAGCGGCAGCTAAGAAATCCGGTCTGCCAATTGCGTTGCACCTGGATCACGGCAGCTCCTTTGAAGTTGCTATGAAATGTATCCGTGCAGGCTTCAGCTCCGTTATGTTTGATGGTTCCCACTACTCTTTCGAAGAGAACATCCGCTTGACCAAAGAGGTTGTTAAAGCTGCTCGCGCAATGGGCGTATCCGTTGAGGGTGAGCTTGGAACAATCGGCGGCGTTGAGGATGACATCAGCGTGGATGAAGAGCATGCTAACCTGGCGAAGCCGGAAGAAGCGATCCGTTTCTACGAAGAGACAGGCGTTGACTGCTTGGCGATCGCTGTTGGTACTGCACACGGTATGTATGCCGGTGAGCCAAACATCCACTTCGATATTATTGAAGCTGTATCCAAAGCAATCCCAGTTCCTGTAGTATTGCACGGCGGTTCCGGCGTACCGGACGAAATGATTCGTAAATCCATTGCTGCGGGCGTTGGTAAAATCAACGTGAACACAGAGAACCAAGTTTCTTGCACGGATGCGATCCGTGAAGTATTGAACAAAGACGCGAAAGTGTACGATCCTCGTAAATACCTCACACCTGCTCGTAAAGCCATGGTTGAAGTTGTTAAATCCAAAATCCAATTGTTCGGAAGCAGCAATCAAGCTTAATCCAACTGTATAGATTTTGTGGGAAATGCATGGTCGCACAGAACGAACGGCGCAAGCCGTCCGTTTGTGCCGATCCAATGTGTTTCCTTCTTCTGTTTTTACATGGGACAGGTCTGTCCATTTCTAGTTCTAGTAAGTAGGCACCTGAAGTAGGGGGAGAATCATGTTGGAAAAATTAATGGTGGTCGGTGGACGTCCACTGCGGGGAACGATTCAAATCAGCGGAGCGAAGAATAGCGCGGTTGCCTTAATTCCGGCTGCTGTTCTTGCAGAAACGCCTGTAACCTTGGACAATCTGCCTCATCTTAGCGATGTGGCTACATATACAGAAATCTTGACGGATCTGGGCGCGACGATTGATTGGAACGAGGATCGCATGACCATAGATCCAAGTGCTATGAAATCTCTTCCGATGCCGAATGGGAAAGTCAAGAAGCTGCGTGCTTCCTATTATTTGATGGGTGCACTGCTAGGTAGATTTGGAGAGGCAACGATCGGAATGCCGGGAGGCTGTAATTTTGAGCCGCGCCCGATCGATTTGCATATTAAAGGGTTTGAAGCGCTGGGCGCAGAAGTGAGCAACGAGAACGGGGCATTGAAGATCCGGGCCAAGGAGCTGCGCGGGGCAAAGATTTATTTGGACATGGCAAGCGTTGGAGCGACGATTAACATCATGCTCGCAGCATCACGTGCCAAGGGTTTTACTTTGATTGAAAATGCGGCGAAAGAGCCTGAAATTATAGATGTAGCAACCCTATTGAATTCCATGGGCGCCAAAATTAAAGGCGCGGGCACCGAGACGATCCGAATTGAAGGCGTTTCGGAAATGCACGGCTGCCGCCACTCCATCATTCCCGACCGGATTCAAGCGGGGACGTATATGATCGCAGCGGCCGCTACACGCGGTGATGTGACGGTAGACAATGTGATTCCGAAGCATATGGAAGCTTTGACGGCGAAGTTGCAGGAAATGGGCGTCCATATTTATGAGATGGATGAGTCGATTCGTGTTGTGGGTCAGCCTGAATATGAGAGTGTGGACGTGAAAGCGCTGATTTACCCTGGGTTTGCCACGGATCTGCAATCGCCGATGTCAACACTGCTTACACAGGCGCGTGGTGTCAGCATCTTAACGGATCATGTCTATAGCAACCGGTTTAAGCATATTCCTGAACTGGTACGCATGGGGGCCAAGATGAAAGTCGAAGGCCGTTCTGCCATTATCGAATACTCCCAGTTGAGCTCCGCTAAAGTAAGGGCGACGGACCTGCGTGCAGGTGCAGCGCTTGTGATTGCTGGGTTATGCGTAAATACCGGCGGTGTTACGGAAGTTTCCGGCGTCGAATACATTGACCGGGGATATGAGAACCTGGTATTCAACCTATCTGCCCTTGGCGCTGAGGTTTGGCGCGAGAGCGAGGAATAAAGTTTCAAGCAACAGGCAATGCTAGAATCCAATTGAAAATTTAATAGTTTGGTGGTCGAAAAAGAATGAGCTTGCAACTTGCTGAGCTTGAGGTACTCAAGCTTACGGAATTATACAAGCTGGCCAAGAAACACCAGATTCCTTATTATGGGCAGCTGAAGAAAAGAGAACTGATTTTTGCCATTTTACGTGCGCAGGCAGCGGAAAGCGGATTTTTATTTATGCAAGGCGTCCTGGATATTCTTCAGGAAGGCTTCGGGTTCTTGCGACCGATCAATTATTTGCCGAGTGCGGAAGATATTTATATCTCCGCCTCGCAAATTCGCAAGTTTGATCTTCGCTCCGGGGACGTTGTATCCGGCAAATGCCGACCTCCGAAAGAGAATGAGCGCTATTTCGGTCTCTTGCAGGTCGAAGCCGTGAATGGGGAGAAGCCGGAGACGGCATCGGAGCGGCTTCACTTTCCGGCATTGACGCCTCTATATCCGCAGACCCGATTAATACTCGAAACTACCCCTAACAAGCTTTCCACACGGATTATGGATATGTTGGCACCGGTCGGATTAGGCCAACGCGGACTGATTGTAGCCCCCCCAAAAGCAGGGAAAACGTTACTTCTCAAAGAAATCGCCAACAGCATCTCCACGAATAACCCTGAAATCGAACTTTTCGTTCTGCTCATCGATGAACGACCTGAGGAAGTAACTGATATGCAGCGTTCTGTCAGAGGCGAAGTTGTCGCTTCTACGTTCGATGAACTGCCTGAGAACCATATCAAAGTTGCCGAATTGGTATTGGAGCGCGCTATGCGTTTGGTTGAGCATAAGAAAGATGTCGTTATTCTGTTGGACAGCATTACGCGTCTGGCCAGAGCGTACAACCTGGTTGTGCCGCCGACAGGCCGAACGTTGTCCGGTGGTATCGATCCCGGTGCGTTCCATCGGCCGAAGCGCTTTTTCGGGGCAGCCCGCAATATCGAAGAAGGCGGCAGCCTGACGATTTTGGCGACAGCGCTGGTGGAAACAGGCTCCCGGATGGACGATGTCATTTACGAGGAGTTCAAAGGGACAGGGAACTTGGAGCTGCATCTGGATCGCAAAATGGCCGAACGCCGCATATTCCCGGCAATCGACATTCGCAGATCCGGCACGCGCCGCGAGGAAGCGCTGCTTGGCAAGGATGAGCTGGAGAAGATTTGGGCGCTGCGCAAAGGGATGAACGATTCTCACGAGTATACCGAAACGTTCATTAAGAAGCTGGGTGAAACCAAAACGAATCAGGAGTTTTTGGAATCGCTGGCCTCTCCGTCTGCCGGTTCTGGCACTGCAGGGGGCAGCCGCGGCGGTAAAGTCAAAAATTCCGCATCTTAAGTCCAATCCACTCGGTCACTCGAGACGAATTGGTTAATGAAACACTAAGGAGTACCGCGATGAACTTGGTTTATGCTGACACAGAAGGCAATGTGTTCGACCATCCCGATTACTTGGCGCTTGGTCGAAATGCTGAAATGATAACAGAAATTATGGATGACGAGCTGATTCCGCTTCCCGAGGGAGCGACGCTAGTGAGTCTTCCTTTTACAAGACCGGTTGGCATTGATGTGGAATCCGGTGAAATGAAGCTTGTCGAGGGAGATTACCACGCTGTTGGCGCACTGCTCCCTCAAGGCTTCACCAGGCTGCTGCTGCCTGGTTATATCAAGTCCGACAAGTCCAAGCTGCTGCCCTTGTTCGGGTATACGGCCGTCGTCTGGAAGGAAGATGGGTTCTATGTAGCAGCCCGCCAGACGGACAATCCGTATTACTGGAACCCGGTGAATTGCGATCCGGACGAGCTGGAAGTCGAAGTGAAGCGCCTGGTTGCCAAATACCCGGACAACCGTCTCTACCAGCACTTATCCAACTGTGCGCTGGGCTACGAGTGCTTGACCGCTTCGAACACGTTCTTGCAGCGCTGGGAAGGCGCCGTTCCGGTCTCGTACTCCTGCAACGCAGGCTGCTTTGGCTGCATCTCCGAGCAGCCGGACGACAGCGGCTTCCTCGCCCCGCAGACGCGGATGAACTTCAAGCCGCGCGTGGATGAGCTCGTGCAGATTATGCTGGAGCATCTCCGCACGCCGGAGAGCATTATCTCCTTCGGCCAAGGCTGCGAAGGCGAGCCGAGCACGCAAGCCGCATTGATTATTGATGCGATCAAGCAGGTCCGCCAGCAGACGGACATGGGCTACATCAACATCAATACGAATGCCGGCTTGACGGATCATATCCGCGGCATCGTGGACGCAGGCCTCAATCTGATGCGCGTCAGTACGATCAGCGCGCTGGATGACCACTATAACGCTTATTACAAGCCTAGAGCATATACGCTCAAGAACGTCGAGAAGTCGCTTCGCTACGCTGCCGATAAAGGCGTTATTACATCGATTAACTACTTGATCTTCCCTGGGGTCACGGACCGTGAGGAAGAGATTGAAGCGATGATCGAATTTGTGCGCCGTTCTGGATTGAAATTGATTCAATTGCGCAACTTAAACATTGATCCCGAGAGCTATCTCGGCATTATCCCGAAAGCCCGCGGCGAGCTGCTCGGCATGAAGCAGATGCTCGAGATTTTCCAAGAGGAACTCCCGGATGTGGTGTTGGGCTCGTACACGCATACGCCCGAGTTCTATACGCGGGAGCGTACGCTTACGGCGAAATTATAGCCCAAGCTTGGCTGGATCTTGTATATTGCGTGAGGACTTGAGACGTGATATACTCCTTGAGTATCATTATAACTCTGTTTCAGCAAATGATTCAGGGCAGAAAGAGGTGAACCTAACATGAAAGCAGCGATTCATCCTACTTATCATGTAACCACTGTGACTTGCGCATGTGGTAATGTGTTCGAGACAGGTTCAATTAAGCAAAATCTTCGCGTAGAGATTTGCTCCAATTGCCATCCGTTCTACACAGGTAAACAGAAGTTTATCGATGCAGGCGGCCGTGTCGACAAGTTCAAGAAGAAATACGGCATCTAATTGGCATCAATTTCTTGAGCGCCAATCGGCATAAGACAACCTCCCTTGGTCATCCTAAGCTTAGGCTTAGAGTCCATAGGGAGGTGTTTTTATGTTGATGAGCTCACTCAGATTTGCAGCAGCGGCATTGCTGGTCACTGCAAGCCTGGTCGGTTGCGGCAGTATGAACAGCCGGTCCAATAACGACCAAACGTATAAAACGAAATCTTACCAGAACGATGGTTATCTAGGGCTGACTAGTGTGAATCCGAATGATCCGCTGAACCCGACCTATCATCACTATGAAGATGATTCTAATCTGATGAAAGCGGTGTTGGCGCAGCTTCCGGGCATTCACACGGCGAATATTACGATCAACGGACCGGTGGCGCGGGTTCGCATCAAACCGAAGGCTGGGCTGACAGCTTCCCAAGTCGATGAGCTTCGTTCCCAAGCCCAAATGGCACTGGATACGAACATGCCGCGCTATAATATTCAGGTGAAAGTTGTGAAATAATAGGTAGGTTTTACCCGTAGTTGCTATTTACTATTGAATCGGCTATACTTAGTTCTACCGTGCTAGATGGGGAGGTAGCGGTGCCCTGTAACTCGCAATCCGCTGTAGCGGGGTTGAATTCCTGTTAGAGGTAATGTGATGTGAGGTCTGGCTCTTACACGTGGTGTTGAGAGTCGGGTCCTTCGCAATGAATGCTTGTGAACCCGGTCAGGTCCGGAAGGAAGCAGCCGTAAGCAAGATTTTTCATGTGCCGAAGGGTTGCCTAACTTGAGCTAACGATAAGAGTACGCTCGTATCACATTTATCAATAACAGGTGCACGGTTTACATAATAGATGAAACTAACGTCCAGAGATGGACGTTTTTTTATTTTGCAAGAAAGGTTTTTTTCGCAAGAGAAGGAAAAATCTGACTACAAGGAGAATGAGTAAACGTATATGACATGGAATGGGTAAAACGCTCGGAATAAAGTCGAATAGAGAAGGGGTTGCTGAAATGTCGATTCATGATGCTGAACATTATGTACTCTCCATGAGTGAAATACGCAGGCTGCTGGATAACAGCGTCCAGAACAGCTTGCTAATCGTGGATGAGCATGAGAATATCGTGATGGCTTCCGAACAATTCGTCAGATTCTCGGGATATTCGGCGGAGGAAATTGCGCGGATTCCGTTTTCGCAATTATTCAAAGTGAGGGCAACGTTGTCGGAGCTGTATACGTTTTACTTTGGTCCTGAGTCGGGTTCGGTGGAGTGGCCGCACGGTTTTCTGCTCAGCAGACAGGGCGAAGCCATTCATTATCAATTCTCTATGCTTAAACTTGCGCGCGAAGATAAAACGCTGTATTTACTGGCAATGAAACAGCACATGGAAGGCTCACAGTTGACGCTGTTGCAGCGTTTTTCAGATACATTTCTCAAAGATGTCAATCTGGGTGTGTTATTAATAAGTATGGATTATAAATTGGTCGATATCAGTGACATGGCATGCCGTATATTGGGATTAGAACGAGATTCCATTCTGAATATGTCGCTCGACGACGTATTTGCTACAGTCCCCGCCGAACACAGGCTCGTTCAACGCACGATCCTCAATGGCGTTATTGTCCGTAATCATGCGGTTTCCTGGACGAATAACCATGAGCGGTTTGAACTGCTGCTCGACTCCAATGTGCTTAAGGACAATCAGGGGAACATGGTTGGTGCTTATATTATTTTTAAAGATGTCACCAATATGCGTTCATTGGAAGAAATGGTGCAGCGCAGCGACCGGCTGGCGATGATCGGGCAGATTGCCGCGGGTACCGCGCATGAGATTCGGAATCCGTTGACGTCCATTAAAGGCTTTCTGCAAGTCATTCGGCGCACTTTCGAACAGCGGGGCATGAGCAAGGAGCAGAGTTATACGGAAGTTATGCTGACGGAGATCGACAGGATCAACGAATTGGTGAACGAGTTCTTGCTCCTCAGTAAGCCGAAGCATGTCTCCTACGAGCGTATTGATGTTTCGGAGGTTTTGCGAAATATTTTACCTATCATCAATAACGAGGCTATTTTATACAATGTGAATCTGCAGTATGAAGCCTCTTATCACGTACCGGATGTGATCGCGGACCAAGAGCTGTTGAAACAAGTGTTTTTGAATATATGCAAAAATGGAATTGAAGCCATGCCGGATGGGGGGACATTAACGATTACGGAAAAAGTGGACACGGCGGAACGCAATGTGTACATCGATATTCATGATACAGGCGGCGGGATCCCGATGTTCGTGATTGACAAAATCTTCGACCCTTTCTTCACAACGAAGGACACGGGGACCGGACTTGGACTTTCCGTGTGCCAACGGATCATTCATGATATGGGCGGGAGCATCCGCGTCGCCTCCAAAGGCTTCGGCACAACGTTCAGCATCGTCATTCCCTACGCCTGATCCTCTATTTCATCCCTAGAACGGTTATAGTATAATAAACTCAATAGTTCTATGATGGGATTATTGGAGAGGAATGTTATGGCACATATTGCTTTATATCGCACTTGGAGATCCCAGACGTTTCGTGAAGTCGTAGGGCAGAAGCACATTACGCAGACGCTTCAGAATTCCTTGAGAGAGAATCGCCTTACGCATGCTTACTTGTTTAACGGACCTCGTGGAACAGGTAAGACCAGTACGGCTAAAATATTGGCCAAAGCCGTCAACTGCCTGAATGGCCCTGCCGAAGAGCCTTGCAACGCTTGTTCAGCGTGCGAGCGGATTACGGAAGGCGCTGTGATGGACGTTGTCGAGATCGATGCGGCTTCGAACCGCGGTGTTGAAGAGATTCGCGACATCCGGGATAAAGTCAAATACGCGCCGACAGAAGTCAGGCAGAAGGTGTACATCATCGACGAAGTGCACATGCTGACGACCGAGGCGTTTAATGCGCTGTTGAAGACGCTGGAGGAACCGCCGGCACATGTCATGTTCATTCTCGCGACGACGGAACCGCATAAGATTCCGGCGACGATCATTTCCCGCTGTCAGCGTTTCGATTTTCGGCGCGTTTCGATGGAGGAGCAAGTGCAACGGCTGCAGTACGTTTGTGATCAGGAGCATATCTCCATAAGCGGGGAAGCTCTTCATTATATCGCTCGCCTATCTGACGGCGGGATGCGGGATGCGTTGAGCCTGCTGGATCAAGCGGCATCTTTTGCTACAGGTGAAGTGCAGCTTGGGGACATTTTGTCGATTACAGGCGGTGTAGCCTCCGATCAGTTTAAGAAGCTGGTGCATGCGGTTCGGACCAAGGAGCTGGGCGCTGCGCTTGAACTTATCGACACCTTCATGCAGGAAGGCAAGAGCGCTGACAAGTGTATCGAGAACTTGATCGATTACTTCCGCGACCTGTTGATGGTACGCATGGTGCCGAACTCACCGGTTATCACCGAGCGTGTGTTTGACATGGGGGAACTGCGGGAAGTGGCCGGACAATTTACGCCGGCGGAGATGATGTCCATCATTGAGACTTTGAATCATTATCAGAGTGAAATGAAATATTCCGTACAGCCGCAAACACTGCTTGAAATTGCTATTATGAAGATATCAGGCGGCCACAGGGAAGCCGCGCGGGATAGCCAGCCTCCAGGGAATCAAGGTTCTCCGCAAGGGGATATCGTCGGTCAACTAACCAGAAAGCTGCAGCAGCTTGAAGATCAACTGGCAGGACTGTTAAAATCGGGATTGACGGCTGCACAGCCGGACGCACCAGCGAAGCCTGCATCGCCGCGATCTTCTTTGGCGGCTGCGCCGCCCAAGAAGTCAAACATTAAGCTGGACGGTTATCTCAAAGCCGTAGATGCTTCCGAGACGAAGGCGGCTCTTATGAAATGGAGCCAGGTCCTCGGTCTGGTCAAAGAGAAGAAAATTACCGTGCACGCGTGGTTTGTGAACGGCGATCTTGTCTCCGTGATGGATGATAACGTGTTGGTGGCCTTTAAGAATGATATGCATCGCAACACGACCGAGAAGCCGGAGAACAAGCAGCTGATCGAACAGGTGCTGCACACCGTTCTTGGCAAGCCTTACCGTTTGCTGACGATTATGCGCAAGGAATGGGACGACGCCCAGAACGAAGCCACTGCCGTTCCCGAGATCATGGAGCTTCAGCCTGAGGATGGAGCGCGCAGCAAGCCGAAGGAAGCGTACATTTCCGAGGCCATTCAACTGTTTGGCGAAGATTTAGTTACAATTAAAGACGAATAAACCAAGACGAGGGAGCTAAATAACCGATGAATAACATGAATCAAATGATGAAGCAAGTGAAGAAAATGCAGGAACAAATGATGAAGGCTCAAGAAGAGCTGGGTACAAAATTAATCGAAGGAACAGCTGGCGGCGGCGTGGTTACTGTTCAAGTGAACGGACATAAGAAAGTGCAAAGCATCGTGATTAAGCCTGAAGCCGTAGATCCGGATGATGTCGAAATGTTGCAAGATCTCGTAATGACAGCTGTGAATGATGCTATGACCAAAGCCGAAGAAATTGCGAACAAAGAAATGGGCAGATTCACAGGCGGCATGAACATTCCAGGATTGTTCTAAGATATCCAAGAGCGGCGAAACTGAAAGATGAAGGAGAACTCCCGTTGCATTACCCCGAACCGATAGCCAAGTTAATCGATGCATTCTCCCGCTTGCCGGGAGTAGGACCCAAAACGGCGGGGCGTCTGGCCTTTCACGTTCTTCGCATGAAGGAAGAAGATGTGACGGACTTCGCCAAGGCGTTGATCAATGTGAAGCGGAACCTCCACTATTGCTCGGTCTGCTGCAACATCACCGATATTGATCCCTGCCGGATCTGTCAGGATAAGAGCAGGGACGGGTCCGTGATCTGCGTCGTCCAAGAGCCGAAGGACCTGGTTGCGCTCGAACGAACCAAAGAGTTCGAAGGCTATTATCATGTCCTGCATGGCGCTATTTCACCAATGGAAGGCATTGGCCCCGACCAGATTCATATCGCGGAGCTGCTCAAGCGGTTGAGCGACGAGAAGGTCCAGGAGCTCATCTTAGCCACAAATCCGAATATCGAGGGTGAAGCTACGGCTATGTACCTCTCGAGATTAGTGAAATCATTTGGGCTTCGTGTGACACGGATCGCTCACGGATTGCCGGTTGGTGGCGATCTGGAGTATGCGGACGAAGTGACGCTGAGCAAAGCTATGGAAGGCCGCAGAGAAGTATAACTATATATGCGAACAAGGGAGCTGCAAAGCTCTCTTTTTTGTTGCTCGCGGACATGCAGTTAAGGTTCTATTTTTGGTTCCTCGTCAATATGTATAAGTTAACGTAATGAGTGCTTATTGGGAGGGACATGCATTGAAACCAGAACTTCAAGGTGCATATGGGAAGAAGCTCACACCGGTCAAAAGTGAAAAAGAGGCTATTCTGAGGGACAAGCAGCAGCTTGTTCTGGAGATTCGCAAAGCGCATCAGGAATGGGTGGCGGCCCAAGCGCATTTTGAATTTGCTGTAGAGAAGGATCAGGTCGATTATGCCATTTATGCATTGGAAGCGGCGGAGAAGCGTTTTGAGATGCTGATCAAGCAGGCGAAGAAGCAGGGAATCAGTCTTATTGATACGGACAGGTTAATGGAGGTGTAAGTGTGTACCTAAAATATGTGATGTGGGGATTGCTTGTCCTTTCCTCGCTTTTACTCGTGTTCACGCTATTCCGCAATCGTCGGGCCGGCAGATGGTTGTCTGCCGTAGGGTTGAACGTGGCGCTAGCCGCTTTTTTGCTGTATATTCTTCATTTGCTTAGCGCTTACACCCATTTCGATCTGCCGATTAATACAACGACTCTAGGTACGGTAACCGTCCTCGGCGTTCCGGGAATCCTTCTGCTGGTTTGCTTAAAACTGACTCTGATGTAATGGCAAAAAAATACATGAAGATTACGTGTTGACTCCGAGAACGGTCTGTGGTATCTTATAAAAGTCGCCGCTGAGACAAGCGCGAAAGTAACTTGAGAAATACTAGTTGCAAAATAAAAGTTAGTGTGGTATATTGATGTTCCGGCTTTCGCAAGGAAGCCAGTGAGAGTCATTGTTCTTTGAAAACTGAACAACGAGTGAGAAGCAAGTCGAGCAATCGACTTTAAACTTTAAAAGAGATTAACAATCTCGTCAGCTTTAAATGAGCTATTCAGATTCATCCTTTTTGGAGAGTTT
>Ga0209566_100706_pt1 | contig 19166 bp, 12 predicted proteins | sample Araplavi_mTSA_r2_2_FD_184287 | JGI IMG/M metagenome (GOLD analysis project Ga0209566, IMG submission 184287) | Arabidopsis root microbial communities from North Carolina, USA - plate scrape CL_Cvi_mTSA_r2 (SPAdes) (version 2) | ecosystem: Host-associated > Plants > Roots > Endosphere | place...
TTCACTACAAGAAATACATACGTAAGTTTCGTGTTTTCTAGCTGCTTCACTTATTTTTTGAATAGCTAAGCTAGGAATCTCAACTGCATTTTTGTAGAGATCATGATAGAATTTTCTTGTATATTCTGGATGACCAATAAATGCAAACCAAGGATAACCGGGAAGAAAAGCTTCGGGAAAAGCAACTAATTTTGCATCATTCGATGCTGCTTCAGCAATCAATTTGCAAGATTTCTCAACTGTTGCATCTAAATCCAAGTAAATAGGTGCAGCCTGGACAGCTGCTGCGCGATATTTCGGATAATTTCCCACAATAAAACTCTCCTTTTGTAATTATTTATAATTATTTAAATGCAAATAATTATTTAACTACAAATTAACATTTAAGAATCCATTTGTAACCATCCACTATTTATTCCCTTGACCATCCACTTTCCATTTTTGTTAAATTGATCAAAGAGAAATACAAATAGCCTTCAGCATCTGAAACTGGAGTTAATTGATTGTGTGAACGGGTACAATAAACACCGAATTCATGGAACACTAGGCTATATGAGCCCAGTTGGTTACAAAAAATTGACCCTTAAAAAAGTTGTCTAGTTTAGTGTTGACAGTCCAAGGCGTACATTTTATAACTTAATATTTAATTACTTTTATGACGTTACCATTTTTATCATATACATATTCTATTATTTTTTTATTTTTGCTCTTCGAATAAATGAACATGAGCTTTCCATCCGGGTTGTAATGATATTCTACTTCTTGATACAAATCGAGCATTGATATTGATGAAAAGTCAGATACTCCGTTGTCTTGATCCCATACCCGCACTTTCCAAGTATACGTTTCTTTTGTATTGATACTGCTAAGTAAAAGAGTGTGAAGAGAACGTTGGCTGCTTATACGCCCAGTTTGGAGAGCAATTTGTCCATTTTGATTATATACCAAGAGTTCATATGCAGCTTGAGGGCTGTCCTTCGGTGATTTATAGTTCCATTGGAATTCTACAGCACCGTTTGTGATACGAGATTGTAGCTGAGAAGGAGGCAATGGCTTAAGCTTGTCTCCCCAAATAATCGCCCTACGCTCCGAATATGCCGACACAGTGTTCTTATCATCCCATACTCTTACTTCCCAACTATATTGCTTCTTGGTATTAAATAGACCCAGTTCAGCCGAGTGGGAGCTTCTATTCAAATTTATTTTGGCCGTCGATAAGAACTCTTTTCCATTTTCATCATAAACATTGATTTCATAGGCTGATTGCGGGCTCTTACTAGGAGATTCATATTTCCAGTTGAAAAAGATAGTCCCATCCTTAAAATGATTCGATAGTTCATAGGCTCTTAGTGGCTTCTCTTTTTCTTTCCAATAAAAGGTCGCAGGGGCTGAATACTCAGATACTTGATTATCACTATTCCATACCCTAACCCTCCACGAATAATGGAAATTTTTTGATAAAGAATTTGGTGGTAATTCGAAAGAGTTCGTATTAATCATCTCTTTTTTCTTTATATAGACCTTGTCACCATTAAAAATTTCGATCTCATACGCAGACTGACGCTGATTTTCTGCATCCGAATATGTCCATGACAGATGAACCGTATCATCTGTTACTACCTCATTATTATTCGGCTTTAAATTTGAGACAATAGGGGCGAAACTAGTTGTCGGGGTATAAGTGATTGCAACCTCTACATATGTCATAGAGCTAGAACTCGACATGAAAGGAGAGTAAAAAGCCGCTCCATAAAACTTGCCCGTAGTCCCTCCCCAAGCAGTTCTCAGCTCATCTTTCCCAACGTGCAGCTCATTGGGTTCGCCATCAGCAGTTTTTCCGATGTACTTAACCAACCTTCCGTCGAGACCTGGTTCTTCCTTACAATTTGTATAACCTGCATTCTCATATTCCTCTAGCGTAAGATATGCCTTCATCGGTCTGCTGAATGTATAATAATCTCCATCAGGGGTTAGTTCGAAGGAGTGGCTCGTAAATGATATTTTTTCAATTAGCGAAATTGGAAAATTTGGTGTGTCTATATATATTTTGTTGCTGTTGGAATAATCCGGAGATGACGTTTTCGAGATACCAGGTGTCGCCATCATTACAATCTGAAGCGGATACTCCAATTCCTTATCATTTACATTGACGTTGACTACCGATTCATTAACATTCACATGTTTAATAGAAAATTGGGAATCGCGTATCTTTCCTTTACGATCAATAATGAACCCATCTAACTGAAAAACCTCGTCATGATTCAATCTATTTGTTAATTCCAGTCTGCTTGGACTTTGGGATGATACGATAAGATCTTTAGATTGCAATTTAAACTCATATTCTTGCGAGGCCTTCTTATTATGAAGCTGAATCTGAAGAAACATCTGATCATATTGTGAAATATATTGAAATGATGCGTTCGACCACAGATTAGGGTAATAAATCTGATTTTGTTTCACTTGCGGAGAACTTGAGATGGTATTCAACGGTTCTAGGGCCATATTGCTGTCTAAATAATTGATATGGAGTGCGGCATTTTTCCTTGCAACGTCCAATTCGTACACATTTTCATTCATGTATGCTATGGTTTTTGAGTTGTTTGATAAGTTAAAGGTGTTGTTAATGTCTTTCCATCCGCTTGTCGTCCTATAGTGCATAGGCCGTGATGAAATATATGTTGTTCTTGAATTATTGGAATGAAGAAAAGTCTTGGAGGTATCCGTTCGTTCACTCACAAGCTCCTTCGAATCTTGTTGAGGCATCCTTTCAGATAAATTCGGCGAGTAAGCATTTACCTTTTGGTCATGCACTCCCACATAACAAATAACAAAAAAGCATAGTATTAAGCACAATTTCATTACTCTTAGCGCCCTTGGCATGAAGACTCATTACCTCCTGAACGAAAATTTGAAATAATTAGCTCACTATCTTTCCTCACTGATCTGTCAGTTCCCTATTTGTTCATATATGAGCTATAAGCTCCCCCTTCATTAGACTGATTCCATACTAGCGATAAGTAATTTTGTGTTGATAAACTTTGTTAATTCCATCCTTGATATGGATGTAATGAATTCGTTTGCATGATTAGATCACCCCAATGACCCCATTATATTCCACTTCTCCGGTTTCGTCAGACTTTACCTTATCAAGAAACCTAGCCAATCTTATTTTTAAAATCATCTGCAGCTTTACTTAAACTGGGTGTCACTCTTGTTATCAGACCTCAGGCGTAATTAATGTCTTTCACTTTTTCCTTGATAATTTTAAATTTCCACTCTGTTATCCGTAGTGATTCTTGTTTTTTCCACTCTTCCTCGTCTGAATTAAAGTAACTATACTGGGTAAAGTACATGCCGCCCGATTCATTCGGCAGGGATGGGGGTAAAAGAAAGACCTTGAAGGCGTTCCCCCTCAAGGTCTATAAATATCTATTGGCTTACTTTTTCGAGCATTGACTGTAATTGAACTAATCTTTGGCTCATACTTATGAAAGGGTTTATTTGGGCTAAGTCTGAAATAAATTTCTTCGTATTAATAATCACCTCTTCGATAAACTCCTCCCTTTTGACTGTAATGTCTCTCCATTCGGGATAAACTCGATTCTCTAAAGGCTTGGTAATGACATACTCACTAATAAAGCTGTCCGACTGAATCACACTCACAAGCAAGTCACTATCAGCAGAAATAAATTCAAGCCATGTATTGTAAGATTCTGTGTCCTTTATCGCTACATACTTCGTATCATCTATTAGCAGACATACTTCTAATAAATTTGATAACCAAGTTGAAATAATGTCAAAACCCTCTTCACCCTCTGCCAGTTCCCTATCATGGCAATAACCATAATCAACTGAATGTAGGTTTAACTGAAAGAAGCCCTCAATTCCCCCTTCCTTTTCAATTTGCTCTAAGTTCATTTTTTTCCAGTGACTCTCATCAACAATAATTCGGTATTTTATCTCAAACAAATTTGATTACCTCCCGAAATCAGCCGGAGTTAACTTATGTTGACCAAATGCTGTATCAAATTTCCCATCCTTGAAGAAAATTTGAATGGTCTCACCCTTATATGAGTAATTATAGTAACCATTTGTGAATCCCTTACTAATTGCTTCATTCGCGCCGTTTTGAACACCAGTTATAATATCTTCCTTAGTCCAACTAGGGTTAAAGAATGAGTTTTTATTCAACTTTGCTGCTAGTGCTTTATCCGAAAGATGCGGTACTTGGTTGGCAAAATCGCTCGCAATATGCTTTCCGATGTGTTGGATATTATTACCACTTAAAGTAAAACCACAATTAATATTGTGAACCCAAATCCCTAAACTGCTTACAAAGTAAGTATGGAAATCAGCAACTGTAAAGTTGTACACCTTTACTTTTTCATCGTGATGTACAATTTCAATGTTTTCAATCTTTAGATGGTTTCCGTTACTTTGTACTAATTCATCTCCCACCTTCAAATCAATAGCAAGAACCCAACCCTTGCCTTCAACCCAAAATGGGTGATTATTAGTTGTCTCAATTAATTGATTGCCCACCGACAGCTTGTAGGTAGTATCTTTCTCGTTACGATGAAGGGCAACAACTTCCTTGTAAGCCTGTTCACCTGTCTCTTCATCCTTGGCAAGAACCTTATCTCCGACCTCGATGTCTTCGATATTTTTCTCCCCTTCGTCTGTTAACACCTTCGTCCCTGCAGTAAAGCAATTGCACTTTGCAAGTACTTTTGTAACTTTATTAACTTTAGTTCCTACTTTAATTAATTTTACCGGAGGCAAAAATCCCAACAACACTAGTCCCTTATCTCCTAATGAGCTATTAGGATCCAACATGGTATTTACATCATCAAGAAGTAGGAAGTCAGCCCCATTTTTTGCAATATCCTTACCTGCCTTAACTTGTGCATCCAAATTTGATTTACAATTTCCCATATCAACCGCACAAGTTAAAGACGGAGAAACTGGGTAAACAAAGTTACCCGTAGGGTCTAAATGAATTAATGGATTATTGTAAACATACGTATACAAATTCAAACTCAGCGGATTCTTGATTTCCCCTTCATACGTATCCTCATTAATAAACCGCCCTACACTTGGATCATACCATCTTGCTCGCAAATATTGCAGATTCGTTGTCGCATCCCAGTATTCGCCCGAGTAGCGGAAAATGTTTGGAACCGTCTCCTCTTGAACCAACGGATTGCCCCAGATATCGTACGTATAGCGGTTCAATACATTGCCTTGCGCATCTCGGATTTCCGTAATGTCGCCGTGTCCGTTGGATACGTAGTATTGCATACCTTGTCCTGGAACCTGACGAGCCAGCAGCTTGCCGTAATCGTCATGGACATACGCAGCTGTAATCGTGACGCTGCCGTTTCCTTCTACTCTTCCTTCTGCTACTATCTTCGCTCTGTCATCATAGTAGTAACGAGTCGTTACGCCCCCTTCGGTTCGTTCTACCAGGCTATCCCCATTATAGCGGTAGCTGACGGCTTTGCCGTCTTCCGTCGTTACTTGGGTCAGACGGTTGCGGCTGTCGTATACGTAGCTGGCTCCCTTGATGCTCGGTACCTAATCGCTTTGCAAGGTGCTGCGGCCGTAGATTGTACGTATCGTATGGGTCTCATCGAACTAGCTTGAGGTCGTGTTGTTATGGAACACAAAAGGAAACCTTGAAAGGAATGAAACCTTTCAAGGCCCACCAAGTTGTTTGTTTCACTTTTATCCATTTATATAATATTTAAGTATGTCATGGCGTAATTTATCAATTAATTCATCTTCTTTTAATGAAATAGGGTATAAATCACCATCCTCAAACACATTATTAGACGCTTCATCATAACTATTTGCAAATTCAATAACAAATGATCTTAGACCCTTTATAAAAGTTATTTTGTAATAAGTTCCTCCACATAATAAAAGTGGAGTACCATTTACGAGAACCCTTTCAAATTTCAACTCTTGAAATAAATTATCGATTTTCTCCTGTATCCCCATAGATCCTCCCTTACGGCTTAATCAAGTTTCCTTCCATATCATAGCGTTGTGTACCTGTTTTACCTGATGATAATTTGAAATATGGAATATCTCCATGATGCCTACTTCCAGGATGATACTGATACTGTAATATCCTGTAACCACCCCAATGCTTTAAAACCACCACCATCTTCGAATGTTTTTCCTTTTAACGAACCACCACTTAGTGGTTGTGGATTATATCCCTTATCTTTAAAATATTTATAAATCTCATCAGGTTTTACACCCTAGCTTGGGGCATTCAGAATATCGTCCAACCCTTTAAAATTTGTAAAGCATTTCCTGTACAATTAGGCTTAAATGCCTTATCCATGACGGACTTTTATATTAGGTCTGCGCTTTTTTTCGATACTTCTATTCGGATACTGGTCATTCCACGGCTCACATTCGCTGGATGAAAAATCTATTTTCCTTCTTTCGTAGAACCTTCGTCTCATTGATTGAATGATGGTTCATTGGCTCGGCTAAAAAAAGAACCTTGGTACATTTATAAATCCAATCAGGATTTATTAGTAATTCAATTATTTACTTCTAATACATAGGTCTTGATAGGTTTGCCACTGTCCCAATCAAAAAAGTAAATCCCTTCGCATTTTGGGGCATTTCCATGCATCATATTTAGGACATGAAACTGCTAGAATCCCTTTTAACTATCTAGCCCACTCTCTTTCAGCATAGACACTTAAAACTCAGTATCATTCGGAGAGTGAGTTGTAGATAACATATGCGCTCCCTTGTGGAGAAAGTATTTATTCCCTTGACCTCGGCCTTACCAAAGATTAAATTCCACCATCAGAATTTTTCTTTTTTTATACTTTCTACTTCTTCTAAAACCAAGAGACTAGTATCATTTTCCAACTTCATCAAAGCATCTTCTAAACAAGCAGAAGATGTTTCATTTAAGATCCTAATTGCAATAAGTCGTATCATTTCATCCTTGTCATCCAATTTTTTCAAGGATATCTCACTAGCGGATTTTGGATCGATTTTTACTAGCGATAACAAAGCCCTTCTTTGCACATACTTATCTTTATCGTTAATCAAATCCAGCAAATATTCCTTCCATGGATTAACCCGCTTCCGTCCTATTAATTCAGCGATTTGCCATCTTGTAGTCGATAAAGGGAAATTGAATCCCGTTTTTATCAGAATATCTAGACTTGGCTTACTTAATTTGTTCTCACACTCGATTAATACAGTCTCTTCTTCATTATCTAATGCCATAACCTCAAGTATAAAGTTTAATTGTGAGTAATCTCCCTTTTCTAAATCTTCTATGGCGTCACAAGCAAATTTAACCAATTCGTTCCAACGTGGATACATAAACTCTTCTAAACTATTCTTGATTTCATCAATATCGTACTCATGAATACTTATCCCAGCCCACTTCCAAAATTGTTTCAATTCTTGTTCTAGATTATTATTAAAGATCATGAAATATTTCCTTTCTGGGAATTGATTTCACTAGTAACCTTTGAGCCACTCTAAGAAAGTGGCTCAAAAGTCAATGTTATTTACGGCAGATACAGTCTTGGATCTACCGGATAACCGTGAATATTACCTTTGTTGTCAATATGCACACGAACACCCGTTTCGCCGTTTGGACCAACTGGTTTGCCAGCATCCCAAATTCTTACCTTGTCCGTATTACTCGTTGGTGTACCTTTCACCCAAGCCTGTTGGGTTACCTCGACTCCATTCTGACCCATTCCCCAATTAGATTTTTGAGAATCATAATTATTATGACCAAGAACATGTTTTCCTTGTTTTCCTGCATCTACTTTCGGAGCACCCGACACTCCTGCATCCACAGTTCCTTGATTCGGTAGCTTACCGGAATAACCGGTAACTTTCCCCGTCCCCTTAGGCTTCATTGCCTTTTCAATATTCAGTTTGTTAAATGATTGTGCTTGATTCCATGAAACTTCAAATTTTACCTTGGGCGAAGCACGTGTTATTTTCGGAGGAGGTGCAACGTTACCTCTAACAACTGTACTTCCCACATAGCTGTTACCAGCAGAACCACCTCCACCACCTTTGCCGTTCCCAACGCATTCCATTGCAGTTTCTGTAAATGCACATTTGCTATTTCCTGTAGGATCAATGTACTGTAACGGATTATTCTCCACATACGTATACAAATTCAGACTTAGCGGATTCTTGATTTCCCCTTCATACGTATCCTCATTAATAAACCGCCCTATACTTGGATCATACCATCTCGCGCGCAAATATTGCAGATTTGTTGTCGCATCCCAGTATTCGCCCGAGTAGCGGAAAATGTTCGGGACTCGCTCCTCCTGAACCAGTGGATTGCCCCAGATATCGTACGTATAGCGATTCAATACATTGCCTTGTGCATCCCGGATTTCCGTAATGTCGCCGTGTCCGTTGGATACATAGTATTGCATACCTTGTCCTGGAACCTGACGAGCCAGCAGCTTGCCGTAATCGTCATGGACATACGATGCTGTAATCGTGACGCTGCCGTTCCCCTCTACCTTACCTTCTGCTACAATCTTCGCTCTATCGTCATAGTAGTATCGGGTCGTTACGCCCCCCTCGGTGCGTTCTACCATCAGGTTGTCGCCGTTGTAGCGGTAGCTGACGGCTTTACCATCTTCCGTCGTTACTTGGGTCAGACGGTTGCGGCTATCGTACGCGTAGTTGGCTCCCTTGATGTTCGGTACCTGAAATCATCTCTCTTAAAGCAGCGCTAGACGTTTGGAAGTATCTGTTGTTGTATTCGTATTGTTGAACTTGTCCTTTGCGCTCGGAGCTTTTGATTGCACTGCCTTTTTTCGTTCTTCTGCCATTACCTGTTTATGTTTAGCTTATTCCATTTAGCTCCTTCTTTAATTTCTATATACAAAAAGACTTACTCCTAACTCACTATTCAAGTTGGAATAAGCCTTTGAAAGAACGTTTATCTAGTGATTGTAAAATTTTTTAGTATTTAGTTCATATTATTTGATTTTGTTTATGATATTGGTTGAATGATGTTTTCAATCGGCACTGGATGGAAAGAGAAAGGAAGACCGTGAGAATTATTACTCAAGGTCTTTAGGACATGGAACACTTTATCTATGTTCTTCATATGAAATTGATTCAAGGACTTGATCAAAAACTGGTACTATTCTGGTTATATACCAGGTTATATCGGTTAGTTTACTAGAGCTTACTGTGTTAATAACCCTTCTATTGATGTTGAGACTAATCGTTATAGTACCATTTCTCCTAAGTAAAAAGTGACCTCCGATATTGCTATTCTCCCAAGTCAAAACTACTCCAATTAGTTCCCCTCGTGTATCCTTTTCAGATAAAATTTCAAGCAACCTCTCTACAGAGATACATTCACTTTGCCAATTAAAGTCATCGTTATCACCAATTGGCAAATAAGTGACTCTTCCATTATCATCATATGACCAACCGAGTTCGACTAATTGTTGGAGTATTTTCATTCTCGAAATTTGCGTTGCTAAGCTTATATCAATTGATGCAGAAACTGAAATACTACTCACCCCATCTCATTCTAATTCAACCATTCCGTATATCCAATTCCTTTTTTGGCGAGCCAGTCCTTAATTTTTTGTGGAATAGGTGAGTTAGAATTAAGTCCGTATGACCCCCCCTTTTTGAGAAACTCCCCTTACCACCCAACTGTTTAGTTAAGAATCTCGATTATCATAAGTTATAGCCATTATCGAACTGATTGGATGTCTTGAATCAAAAAGAAACCTTGATAGACATTAGGGACTGACCCCCGTTTGTGAGACAGGGATCAAAACACCTTGCAAGTTTAAGCAGCCAGTTGTCGATATTGTATCGGCGACTGGTTATTTAATTTCGTTTGAATACGAATTGAGTTATAATAGCTAATGTACTCTCGAACGGTCTGTTCAACGATTGGCGTCGTTGTGCAGGTTAGCCCTTCGAGATAGAACGTTTCAGACTTTAGTAGGGAATGGAACGATTCGATTGGAGCATTATCAGCGGGCGTTCCCTTGCGGGACATGCTCATGGTAATGCCTTTTTCTTTTACAGCCTCTTGATAAGCCTGAGACGTATACACACTGCCCTGATCACTATGTAACATCGTACCTTGTTGATCAGGAAGCTGATTTAGCGTATCTAAAACAAAGGATGTATCTTGTGTATCTGCAATATTGTACGCGACAATTTCTCCGTTGTACAAATCTAAAATACTCGATAAATACAACATTTTATTACCAAATGGTAAATACGTAATATCCGTCACTAGCTTTTGCATGGGTCCTGTTGCTTGAAATTGACGTTTGAGTAGATGTTCTGCGACATGTGCAGGTTGACCCGTTGATTTACGTTTCTTTACTTTTACTCGGCATTGCAACTGCTCTCGTTGCATAATTTGCTGAACCCGTTTGTGATTAATTTGCTGCTGCTCTAAACGGAGCAGTGCTGTGATTTTTCGATATCCATACCTGAATTTATGTTGATTGCATAGCTCACGTATTCTCTCCACGATGTTGAATTCATTCCTGTCCTTTTTTCTAGATTTCCAGCGGTAGTATGTCGAGCGTGGGACTCCAAGCCATGCACAAGCTTGTGAAATGCTCAATTCACCTCGAAAGGACTCTATACAAGCTACTGCGAGTGCTGATTCCACCTCCTCTCCAACTCCTTGTACTTTTTTAGTACATCCAACTGCTGCCTAAGATAACGATTTTCTAGTTTCAGCATCTCAACTTCCGATGGAATTTCAGTACCTTTACCGTAGCTGTATTGATTGCCAACGGGCTGCTCTAGTCTGTGCAGTTCACCATTTCGATACCATCTCATCCAAGTTTTTAATTGCGTCTTGTTTCGAATATTTAACTGCTCCATAACCTCTTTCACTGGAACACCAGCCTGCCTCATCTCAATAGCTTTCATCTTTATTTCTTTTGGATAACTCACTCTTGTTGCCACGACAAAAACACCTCCAAGATTGTCCCTATATCTTACGACATAGTAGATTTCACTTGAAGGTGTTTTGATTTGTCTCACGCTAGGGGGTCAGTCCCATTAAGCCAATCAAGGTTCTTTTTGCTGTTTTTTCAGAAGACTCATATTTACTTCAAAAGTAATTTATTGTGCGCTAAAAACTGAAATTGATTCAATTGGAGCGGTATACTCATCCCATTCGTCGATATCCTCCAGTTCAAAACAAATACCGGGGTAATCTAAAAATACATAAACGTAATCTTCTTTACTGTATCTAACATCATTTCTAACTATATCTGAAATATTACTCCCAATTCCTATTTTCTCTAAAAACTTCCCATCGTGCCTACCAAAGACCATTATCTGTGATACAGTCCCTTCTTTTTTCGATACCCAAAATTTAATATTTTCAGCAATTAAGGTATAATGACTGTTTAGTGACTCCTCTATATAATTTCCGCGAAGTTCTTCTTTCAGCTTGTCCATTGTCCATCCTAATTGATAAACGCCCACACTTTTACCATTAATAATTTTTTCAAACAATTCATTCACCTCACTTATTGTAACATTATCACATTTATTCCTTTGTATTCTGTTCCCACAAAGAAATCAATAACTTGTCCCGACTTAGTATCAATAACAACGGTTCTTCCATCATAAATTATTGCACGTTGGTTTGTTCCGTTTAATGAACCCGATCCATTCCAAGTTCCTTCAACAATTCTAGCTTTAGGATTATTTTGATTTATTGAAGCAAATTCTTTAGCTGCTAAGTCATATGCTTTTTTTGATTCATACCCCATGCCCCTACCGTGTTTATTAAAATGATCACCAAGTTGATACATTTTAGAGTCAGACAATGTTATAGGGCTGACTTTACTACCATTACCCGACACCTTAGGCTTCATTGCCTTTTCAATATTCAGTTTGTTAAATGATTTTGCTTCATTCCATGAAACTTCAAATTTCACCTTTGGCGAAGCACGTGTAATTTTCGGAGGAGGTGCGTAAGCGTTACCTCTAACAACTGTACTTCCCACATAGCTGTTACCGGCAGAACCACCTCCACCACCTTTGCCGTTCCCAACGCATTCCATTGCAGTTTCTGTAAATGCACATTTGTTATTACCTGTAGGATCAATGTACTGTAAAGGATTATTCTCCACATACGTGTACAAGTTCAAACTTAGCGGATCCTTGATATCCCCTTCATACGTATCCTCATTAATAAACCGTCCTACACTTGGATCATACCATCTTGCGCGCAAATATTGCAGATTCGTTGCTGCATCCCAGTATTCGCCTGAATAACGGAAAATGTTCGGAACCTGTTCCTCTTGTACCAATGGATTGCCCCAGATATCGTACGCATAGCGGTTCAGTACATTGCCTTGCGCATCCCGGATTTCGATAATGTCGCCGTGTCCGTTGGATACGTAGTATTGCATGCCTTGTCCTGGTACCTGACGAGCCAGCAGCTTGCCGTTCGAGTCGTGGACATACGCTGCTGTAATCGTGACGCTGCCGTTGCCTTCTACTCTTCCTTCAGCTATGATTTTCGCACGATCATCATAGTAGTAACGAGTCGTGACGCCGCCTTCGGTGCGTTCTACCATCAGGTTGTCGCCGTTGTAGCGGTAGCTGACGGCTTTGCCGTCTTCTGTCGTGACTTGGGTCAGACGGTTGCGGCTGTCGTATGCGTAGCTAGCTCCTTTGATGTTCGGTATCTGATCGCTTTGCAAGGTGCTGCGGTTATCCCGCTGATCGTACGCATAGGCCTCATTGAACTGGCTCGATGTCTTGATTCGGTTCAACAGATCATAGCTGAATTGATACGCCGCTCCGTTATCATTCTTCGCTACAATGTTGCGATTGTTATCATAGGTATAGCTGTAGTTTCCAAACAGCGCAGCTCCGTGCTTCTGCTGGATGCCTGCTAGATTAAAGCCATCATAAGCAAAGTTCTCCAAGAATCCTTGCGCCGATTTCAATTCTACCAAGCGAGTATACGAGCCGTCGTATTTGTATTCAAATTGCGTAAGCTGCGAGCCGTTGGCATCTAAGACGGCCATACTTGTTGGGTTCGGCAGGATGCCAAGGTGCCCGATCCGCTGCGTGATCTTATAGCCCCCAGCCGTAACGGTCTGTTCCGTACGCAGCCCCCTGACTTCGTAATCGTAGTTGATGCGCGTCTGATCCGGATAGGTGATCGATGCCAATTCTCCTGTTGGATAGTAGGCATAAGTTGTCGTGCCCGTCTGATCCGTCATTGCCGTCCGCTTGCCCGTCGCGTCGTAGCTGTACGAAATCCTCTCGTCCGGAGCAATGAGGGCAGTCAGGAAATTGCGGTTACTGTACTCGAACTGTTGAACCTGTCCTTTCCGGTCGATGCTTTTGATCACGTTTCCATTGCCGTCATAATAGAAACGTTTGCTTTGCTTCATCGGATCGATCTGCTGCAGCAATCGGCCTATTTCGTCATATCGTTTTTCAACCGTATTTCCATCTGCATACTTGATCTCGACCATATCTCCCGACAGATTATACCGATAGCGTGTCGTCTTTCCCTCGGCATCTGTAACGGCGATCAAGCGGCCTAATGCATCATACTCGTACTTTGTCGCATTGTGATTACCATCGTAGGCAGTCTGAACATTCCCCGCGAGGTCATATTCGTACCGTGCCGCTGCCACAGCTTGACCAGATGGTTTGATTTCTTCTTTTGTAATCAAGCGATCCATCACATCGTACGTTTCTCGTATTCCATTATTGGCCCCGTCGTAAGTCGTTTTCGTGTTGGCGGCATCGTCGTAGATGGTACGGTTCTGGCCATAGATGAAGTTTTCTTTCGTTACGCGTCCCCAAGCATCATATTCATATTCAATCCAATTATCGTCAAAGGTTCCTTTTCGAATCATATGGCCATAGCGATCATATGTATGCCTTGCTAATCCGCCACGTCCATTCGTTTCTTTGATTAGATTTCCCAATGGATCGAACCATTTTTCGATTTGCTGTCCGTTCGGGTACGTAATCGTAATTTTGTTTGCTGCATCATCGTAAGCTACGGCGGTCTGTGTGCCGTCCGCATAGATTTCCGCAGTCATCCGTCCCAGCTTATCATGCGTATACTTCGTTTCATTTCCGTTGCCATCAATGTATTTCGTTGGATCTCCTGTCGATGTGTTATACTCCATTCGGGATACGATGCTGTCCGGTGCTCCGTCGACATTCGTAACATTCACCGATTGCTTGTTCAAAAACATCGTTCGAAATTCAGGGCTAAACTCTTGCTGGATAACCGTATCCCGAGGCTCTCCCTTGATGCGTATCGTGATCGGATTTCCCATGGGATCATATTCATAATTCAACTGCTGCACAATAGTTCCTTGTTCGTTTTTAGATTGAACTTGCAGCAGCCCGCCAGTACTTCGATCATATTGGTATTCGGAACGCAGGATCATGCTTTGCCCTGTAGGTACATCGCTGCGGATAAGCCCCTTCCGCTTATTCGGAGATTCCAGCCTCCCGTATTCATAACGGCTTGTGGCGCCTAACGGGTTCTTTTCAGAAACGATATATCCCCAATTCTCCCCATCATACGTTCTAGTCGTAATTCGAGGTGCCGAGTTTCTCCCATCGCTGCTTCGAACCTCCTCAATTCGAATTGGGTTCGGGTTTCTCATTCCTCTGTCATATTGATATCTGACAGTTCGGGCTTCATTCCCGCTATCCGTACGCGTCCTCGTTTCTTCCAAGTATAGACTCGATGGGGCATCACTCCCATTATATCGTTTGTCATACACATAGGTCGTTGTTTTCAGACCGTCCGTTACATCCACCGAGAAAGAGTTATCTTTGAACTCCTTCCCTACATCACCGTTATTGAACGTGAAAATCAACTCATTTTGATGCGTTCCAGAGGCCGAACTATAGGAGTCCCGACGCGTTTTATAGCGAATCGTTTCCTCTTCCGCATACTCCCCGATTTTGCGAAATACCGTACTATCGAATGCAAACCGGGTAATTGCTTTCGTTGGATGCTCGATTACGCTTAAGGCGATGGTATCGTTTCTCCCCCATTTCATTCTCATTAAATCGGATTGTCCATACTTGCGATAATCTTTATGATCCCTGGCAAAGTTGAAGAAAAGGTCTTTCCATACACTGTAATTATACTTGGTAGATCGCCCCATCGGATCGATGACCTCAGTCAGTAGATCTTGTTCTAGGACGGATTCTCCGTTAATAGAGGTCACTCTTTGCTTTTTATAGACAACTGTCCGACCTCCACTTTCCACGACAATTGTATTATCGGGATTATACGTAAAAATCATAGCATTGGCATTGGTTTTTGAACTGTTTGACGTCACTACTATACCTAGTACCGTACCGTGATAGATGAATTGAATATAATTCCCGTCTTTATCCTTTATTAGAATTAAGTCGCCCACGGCATTAAAATATTGCCTTACCCCTGTTTTATAATTGGCAAGCTCATACGCAGCCTTTTCACTTCCTATCTTTACATTCTCTGATTCGGAAAAGTTAAGATCATGAAAAGGATACCCCACAATATTAGATCCATCGATTCGATAAGTGCCTAAGCCGGAAATATAAAGGTACATCTGTCCGTCTACTCTTTTGAAATAGGAAATATCCCAAATCCATCCCTTCCCGAGCTTGAATCTGCCTTCTTCATCGGTTGATTGTTTCGTGATATTCTCCTTATAACTTCCGGGGTTGAAAGTAATATCGTTCTTGGCTCGAGAGCTGTCGTATACGCGTCGCAGCGCAAAATCTAAACCGTTAGCTCCAGGCATGACCAGATCCGTTGCCTCAACACGCAGGGAAGCATCAACGGTCGATATATGATCAGTTTCCGAACCAACTGCATAAGGAGCTTGATCCAAGCGAATCGGTGCACGTTGCAGCGCGACCTTGTCGTATGGACTATCGCTCAGCGATCTCTTGACCCGATGCTGGGGATTGTATACTAGATCGGTTACCGATCTAGGTTCTTCTCCTCCATAAACCTGATCCGTCACAGAGACGGGGCCATATACGGCAGCAGTTACACTTGCATTATGAGCATGTAGGGGATCCGTAACTAGCGTGGGGTACTGCTGTTCCATAAACTGCTCATACGATCCGCCCTTCTGCTGAAGAAGCAGCCCTTGATAAATATGATGAAGCTGGTAGCCCTTCACGATTTCATTGACCACCCAATCCCTTGCTACGCCAAAGATTTCCGTAATCGAGGTGATGGTAATTAGCTCTTCTGAGTCCGATAAACTTTCATCTGCACCATATACACTAGAAGTGACGGTCATATTGGAAGATTGGTTCGAGGACTTAGGAGAGTCTTGTGCTGATGTTAGAGGTGTACTTGTGAACAATAGCGCATATGCAAGAATCATTGACAACCATCTCTTCAAAGCTACTTCCTCCTTCTATTTCTATTGAGTTATCATGGAAAGCTTACTTCATTTCATTCCATCTCTTCCGGAAGGAACATTTCTACCGGCCCTGAAGGGTTGTAGTACGGGTTAAATCGCAAATTATGAATTACGACGTTTTCTGCCCACGCTTTGTTAGGATCTATCGGCACTAATCGGACAGAAATCCTAGCATCGATAATATTTGGTTCAATGTACTCTTGTATATTTATTACCTGTCTTTCATGTAACGTAAAGGTTTCTTTATAACTTGTAGGGAAATTACCGAATCCTCTAGATAGGTATACTTCAACCACCAATTTTGCATTATTGCTTTCTAGAATAGAAACTTCTCCGTGCAAGGAAAATTTTCCTCCCATTGAATTCGGTCCCAGTTTAATATCTTGGTAGACTTCAGCGGATTTATTTCCCCATGCTCCATATGGTATAGCGATACTTTGACCTCCATTGTTACTACTTTTTCCAAAAACAGCTCCTGCAACATTCCCCCATTTTATCCAACCTTGAGCAATATCGCTATTTTGATCAAACGACGTAAATAACGAGTTCCATAACGCCTGAGGTTCTGTACTATACTCGATTGAAACACGATCAATATCAACGTCGCCAATGCTAATACCACTATAACGAGCCCCCACAAACACGGTTGCATAGACTGCGCCTTTCGGAATACTCCCTCTCAGTGATGTGGTCTTGTCAGTGTTACTATCCGAAGAGGTATAATCTGTCCCTAACAATGTCCCCTTCTCATTAAAAAACAAAATTTGCAACTGAGACTCCGCATGATTCATCCGATGAAATATCCCTCTCATTTGATATTTTCTCGAATCATCAATTAATAGATGTTGTATAATATATTTTTCCTTGCTAGTACTGTTAGAATTACGGGAAATAATCTGCCTTTTCTTATATTCATTTGTAGTCTTCAAGTAAAACCTAGCAGAACCATTATCCCCTGATATTCCCCAATAATCTGGAATTTCTCCCTCGGCTACTTGAATTTCTCTACCCTGAAAATCATGATTCATGAGCAAATTAAAATAAGAATCTAAACCATAGGAAACATCGACTCCCCTAATTACTATCGTGCTAGCCGCATTATTTCCAGTTGAATGGATCGCGATTTGTACAATAGCTCTTTCTGCTTTTTGGGGAATACTCTCTCTGAGGCTCATCGTGAAGAAGAAATCTCTCTGCAGCGTGCTTTTTTGGCTCGCCTTACCGATAACCTTTCCTGTGTTATCTACAAAATCGACCATCATCACAGCCTCTGCATTCTGTAAGTGTTCAATCTTCAATGAAGATTTCACGTCAAGCTTACTGCTAGAATCCTTTGGAATCGATAGTGTTTGCTTGACCCCAATCAAACTTCCCATTGGGATATTACTGGCTTGAATCTGCTGATGATTTCTTGATCCTATTTTTGTCATATTGAAGCTGGATACAGCCTTGTTATCCGTCATATATGACCAGCCTACCGCTTTTCCACCATTGTCTACTTCTTGGAAATCGCCGTTTTTCAACTTATCTATATACGTCTTCTCTCTTAAACTTCTACTTGTCAAATTTCCATTGTTATCTGCCTGATAGACGATTTCTGTCTCATTTTGTGTGATTACGCTTAGATTTCCATTCTTGTCATAACGATACTCTGAATCATAAGCACTAACGCTAGATACGGAAACCGTCAAAAGTGATAGCACTACGAACACAATTGCACACCTCATGTTTCGCCCTTCCTTTCTGAAATATATGACCGTCCCTCTCTTTCAAACAACCGCTCTCCCCCCCTTCATTATTCTAGGACTTGCAATAATAATATCCTATTTTCCCTTGATTTACCTATTTTAAATTTTTAGGAAACTTTTCTTCGTTTTATTTTTGAGTGAATACTTATCTGCCCCGAATAAAAAAAGACTTACTCGGTTAGAGTAAATCTTTTTTGGAAATTTATTTAGGAAGACAATCGGAATCTGCGTCTCTTCGCATGTCGAAGTACAATTTCCACTGCTTGCAGGCGGTCGTTGATTTTCCATTATCGAATAAGCCAGCTCTCCGCATCTTCCCGCGTTTCAAAAACCCCGAAATGATTGCTGCGATTGGATTCCCCCACCATTTCCTTAAAACGGCCTCTATTCAACGATGGATCGGGAATGATGACAGCTGTCTTCACATGGTAGTTCGTAAACTTTTGAATCATTCTTCCAGCTACGCCCGTTCTAAGACTGAAGAACTCCCCCGCAAGAGCTTCCCCGTGTACCAGAAGCAGCTCAACATCATTCTCCTTGCACAAGGCAATCAAATCCACAGCATCCTGCTCCGTACTTAACGGCGTGTCGCTTGCAATCAATTCGATATATGGCTTCGTTTCGTTTTCGACGAGTTTATAGTTCATGGTCATTCTCTCCTTCATTTGTTTTCTTCCCTTAAGCTCCATGCGAATTCCCTGCACCCATTTCAGTTCATTGAGGTAGCTGGACAGTAGATTCTCAGAAATTTTATTCCACAAAAAGGCTTCCCGCTCATTTCGATTCGGCTCTTGGAGTCCACGATTCATTTTTTCTTGCTGATAGACTAGCTGCATGTTGATCCTGTCCTCATACCGATCCAGCAGATCATCTAATTCCTCGTCGTCTAGTTGGTCTGCCCATGCCAATTGGATAAGGAATGTATTCTTAAGCTCGGGAAGTTCAGGTTCCTCAA
>Ga0209566_100709_pt1 | contig 19079 bp, 14 predicted proteins | sample Araplavi_mTSA_r2_2_FD_184287 | JGI IMG/M metagenome (GOLD analysis project Ga0209566, IMG submission 184287) | Arabidopsis root microbial communities from North Carolina, USA - plate scrape CL_Cvi_mTSA_r2 (SPAdes) (version 2) | ecosystem: Host-associated > Plants > Roots > Endosphere | place...
CATCATAAAAGCGGCATAGCAAGCTGATCAGCGAGCTTTTTCCCGCCCCCGTCGTACCGACGATTCCGATCATTTCGCCGGGCTGAATGCGCAGCTCCAGGTCATGAATGACCGGAGTATCCTTTTGATAGCCAAACTGGACATGGTTAAAATGAATCTCTCCCCGCACCTTCGCCAGGTCGACCGGCCGCGGGTCCGCTTTATCCGCCACTTCCGGCTGCGTGGAAAAAATGTTCCAAATCCGCCCCATCGACACCGTCGTCGACTGCAACGTGTTCCACTGCTGGGTAATGTTGTTGATCGGCTGAAAAAACTGCCGGATATACGTAATGAACGCATACAGCACGCCGAACTCAATGCTTTTATGGAAAACAGCCATCCCGCCGAGCCATGTAATGAAAGCGACCGAAAGGTTGCCCAAAATGTCAAAAGAGCGGTTAAACAAGACGTTCGTACGGACTTCCCGCAGGTTGGCGCTGAAATACCCCTGATTGCGCCCCTCAAAGCGGTTGATCTGCTCCTTCTCCTGGTGAAAAGCCTGGATCAAATGCATCCCGGACAAGTTTTCCGCGGCAAAAGCAACCAGCTGGGACAGCTGCGTTCGGGAATTTTGATACGTTTTACGCATATAGGTACGAAAGCTGATCGCAATGAACGCAATGATCGGAATGACAATCATGCTGTACAACGTAAGCTGCGTATCCAAGTGAAACATCATCACGATGATAAAAACCAAGGTCATCCCGTCGCGAACGAGACTCAACAGCACTTGAGTAAAAAACTGGTTCAGCGTCTCCGTATCGCTCGACACATGCGTGATTAGGCTGCCGCTCGGCGTACGATCGTAGAACGACATCGATAAGCGAAAAATATGGCTGAACAAATCTTTACGGATTTTTGCCACGATGCTCTGCCCGGCAAATTGCAGCAAATTGTTTTGTAAATAGCTGAAAAACAAGCTGCCGACGGAAAGCCCGACGTAGATCAGGCAGATCATGACGAGCGAGCGATAATCGTTTTTGCCGATCATTAAATTGTCGTCGATCGCGATCTTCACCAGGTACGGCTGGAACAGATCCGCAGCGATGCCCAGCAGCGTACAAACGACAATGACAGCGAAGGTCAGCCGATGCGGCTTCGCATAGGCATACAGGCCGCGAAAAGCCGACTTTGCCGCCCTCTTTTCTTCCTTATTACGGTTACTCATGAGCTTCCTGCGTCCCCCCTTCTTGAATCGCATGCAGCTCTGCATACAAGCCTTCTTGCGCCAGCAGCTCATCATGGGTGCCGCGCTGCACAATCCGCCCCTCATCGAGGACGATGATTTCGTCGACATGCTTCAACGCGCTGATGCGGTGCGCAATCCAGATCGTCGTTTTATCCGAGCGTTCCTTGCGGATCGTGTCCACGATGCGTTTCTCCGTTACCGCATCCACAGCGCTCACACTGTCATCCAGAATCATGACCGGCGAGTTCTTAATGATGCCGCGCGCCAGGCTAGTGCGCTGCCGCTGACCACCGGAGAGCGTTACGCCGCGTTCACCAAGCTTCGTCTCGAACTGCTCCGGGAAAGAGGTGATGCTGGATAAGATTTGAGCCTTTTTCGCCGCCCGCTCGACCTGCTCCAGCGGTGACTCTCTTCGGTAGAACGCGATATTGTCGCGAATCGTCGTGCTGAACAGGAAGCCTTCCTGCGGCACGTAAGCGATTTGATTGCGCAGGCTTTCGAGCTTCACATCGCGGATATCTTTTTCGCCGATCCAAACTGTACCGGCAGGAGGCTCGTAGATGCGCAGCAGCAATTTGACCAGCGTCGTTTTGCCGCTCCCCGTTTTACCAATAATTCCCAATGACTTGCCAGGCTCCAACGAAATGGAAATGTCATGCAGCACTTCATCTTCATCGTCCGGATAAGCAAATGACAGATGATCGATGCGGATGCCGTCATGCTCCAAATCCATGATCTCGGCGAGCTCTCTGTCCACGACATCGCTCTTAAGATCGAGCAAATTGTTGATCCGCTCCATCGAGGCCCGCGAACGCTGCATCGTGTTGATCACGCGACCGATCTGCTGCAAGGGGTTCACCATCATTCGGATGTACAGCGTCAGCTCAACGAAATTGCCGATGGTGATCCGGTGATGAATCGTCAAGTAGCCGCCGAACGCCAAGGCGACGATAAGCGCCAGAGCGCCCAGAAAAGGAATCAGCGCCTCGAACAGCGAGGACAGCCGAACGAGCCGCAGCTGATTGTCGCGAATTTGTTCGACGGTTTCGCCGAACCGCGCCATCATGATCGGCTCGACGCCGAATTTTTTGGCGACGCGGATGCCCCCGAACTGCTCCTCAGCCGACTCGGTCATCCGGGCCAGCGATTCCTGCACGAGCAGCGAATGCTTGCGGATGAGCGGTCTGAACTTGACGGCGAGGTAAGGAATAAACAACAGCGGAAACACGCAGACGATGATCAAATAGAGCGGAATCGAGCTGAACAGCATCGTCACGACGACGGCGCCGATCAGAATCGTCGAGTTCGTAATCTGGTTGATCCCCATTGAGATCGACTCGCGAATGGCTGTAACATCGTTCATCACGTAGCTGAGCAGTTTACCTACACCGTGCTTCGCATAGAACGTGGCGCTAAGCTGTGTGAAATGGTCGAACAGCCGGTTGCGGGCGACGAACTCGAACCGCCGGCCGTTGCGCATAATCATGTACTGGCCGATGGCGACAAGGATGCCGTACGAAATGCCGATCAGCAGCAGTTTCATGCTGTAATCGACGATTAGCGCGCTCGTTAATCCCCCTTCCTGCAGCTCGTCGGTAAAGAGACCGAGCACTTTCGGGTAGTACGAGTTAATAATATTACCGATGGAGATCGACACAACCGCAATCAAATACAACGGCCATTTTTGCATGAGAAAATCAATCAATAACCGTGTAGACTTCAAAGCTCATCACTTCCTATAGGTGGGTGTTTGATGTCATAATAGATAAGATCATGAAACATAAAGGAGCACAAACGATGGATTTCCGCTTAGACCGTATCGACAATAAAATCGAGTTTTTCCAAGCCTATGACATGTTGATGCTGGAACATAAGATCGACGAGCAAATTGAGAACAATAAGGCTTTGCTGCTCGACGTTCATGCCATACAGCACCACGTTGTGTTCGACCCCAACGCAGGCAAGATGCTGTACAGCGCCGTCGTCCATTTTAAGGCGAAGATCTGACGGTAACCTAAAAAAGTCTGCCGCTGGCTAAGATGCCAGCTGCAGACATTTTTTATACTTAGAGCTTAGATAAAAATTGCATGGCCTTATCGTTGAACCCCGGAAGACCTTCATGCCCGAAATCCGGGTAGATTTCGAGACTTTTCTCCGCTTTGATTTTGTTGTAGGCGGCAAATTGGGTAGATGGCGGGCACACGGTATCGGCGAGACCGACGGCCATCAGCACTTCGCCTTCAATGCGTTCCGCCAAATACTGGATATCGATATAGCCGAGCTTCGTGAAAATCTCCTGCTCGCGCTTATGCTGCGGATCATGTCGGCGGAAAAAGTCTTTCAGCTCCGCATACGCATCCTTCGCCAGATCCATTTCCCACACGCGCTGGTAGTCACTGAGGAAGGGGTAAACAGGCGCTAGCCGCTTAATGCGGGTCTCCAGCGCCGCGCATGCGATCGTCAGGGCGCCGCCTTGCGAGCCGCCCATTGCGCCTACGCGATCCGGGTCCACCTCCGGCATGCTCATGGCAATGCCGGCGAGCTGCGCCGTATCGAGGAAGATCGACCGGAACAGGAGCTGATCCGGATGATCATCCAGGCCGCGGACGATATGTCCGCGAAGGGTCGTGCCTTTGACACTCCCGGCATCTTCGGAGAGGCCGCCCTGTCCCCTGCAATCCATGGAGAATACGGAGAAGCCCATCGCCGCATAGGCGAGTTTGTCCGCCCAATCCCCGGAGTTCCCCGAATAGCCGTGAAACTGCACGATCGCTGGATGCTTCGCTTCGGCATGCTTCGGACGAACATATTTCGCATAGACCCGTGCGCCGCCTACACCTGTGAAATAAAGATCGAAACATTCGGCATAAGGGACCTGAAACTCGCTGGGACGCAGCTCGATTTGCGGATCAACGGCTTTCATCTCAGCCAAGGCCCGCTCCCAATAGGCGTCAAAATCGTCTGGACGCGGGTTGCGTCCTTCATAGGTCATCAACTTCTCTAACGGCATATCGATAAGCGGCATCGTACATCCTCTTTTCTTCTATATAGTGGTAATAAATGAATAATCATCAAAATAAAGAGCGGAACTGTTCACGAATCGGGTGATATTTCCTTCTTTGTCTATCATAAGCGCAATGGCGTCTTTTTGGAAAGTTCTGTACGCAAGCTCCAGCGCTCCTTGGCTGCCTCTGGTTAGGGCAGGCTTCTTCTCTGTCATTTTCTCGGTAAAATGCTGCAAGGATAGGATGCCGGTATGCTCAGCTTCACAGACACTCAGGCACTCCACGACCACGGCATTCAACCTGCCCCTGCTGGTAACGACGGAGCGGTCAGCGAGAACGGTTCGTTCGTAAGGCTGCTGCAGGTAAACGGCCAAATAAACGCTGCCGCAGCGGCCGAATAAGGCCTGTGGCGCTTCGATCCATTCGCCGGGAGGCAAGCAGCCGACCAGCACATCCGGCTGATCAACCGGAATGTCATATATGGCGGCGATCACATTGCGGTGAAACAGCACTTCACCGGCATCGCTTTGATGCCGCAGATCCCCGTCTCGGTAGCCTTGGCCGGGATGGAAGAAGAAAGCGCGATTGACGCCCCGCACGGCATTCACAGGCAGCGTGACATCCCAGCGGTGCTGCTCGTTGTCGAATTCCAGCGCGCGCTCCCAGACGCCGCCTGCGGCGTAATGCTCCGTGATGTGCACATAGCTGTGCAGCACATCATCTTCGCTCTGCATCAGCGCTGCAGGGCGCGGAATGCGGTGTTTCACCTCGGCAGGCATCGCGCGATTCAGCGCAAGCGACCGGGCCGCCGCCGGCGCTTCATAATAAAGGAAGCCGGCATATTCCGTGCGCGGCATCTCCTCGGGCAATTCGAAATCGCCGAATTGCACATAATCGAACAGCACGTTGCGATCCTGTGGCACATCGTGCGGCCAGCCTCTTGAGTGTGGGCCGACCCATGCCCCTCGCAAGTAATAGGTCGCTCTCACGTGCCATAAATAATCGAGCATTTCGGCCAAGACCGTCTTGATCGTGCCCTCTTCGGCTAACGCCCAGGCGCAAGTAAAAGCCTGCACCCAGTGCCAGAACCAAGGCAAGGCGCCGTATTCGGACATGCCGATCCGCGTCATTCTGTCGTATGTACGCCGCAGACTGTCGGCACCATCAGCGAGCAATTCCCGGTCCCCGTACAGCTGGCCAAAAATCAACTTGGCAGCTGTATATTTCGCCTCGTGATGATGATAATGCTCCAACGGCTTGCGGTAGAAGCCGCTGCGATAAATATGCAGCAGCGCACGCTCGAAAGAAACCCTCAGCGGCTCGCTGAGATCAGCCTGATGCTGTTGATAAAAATAAACCATCAGGCTTCCCATCAGCTCCACCGGCAGCGAATTTTTCGGCGCTTCGTGCGGCGCAGGGCGCAGGTGCAACGGCCAATGCCCGTACATCGCGCTCTCCGGCTGCTGATCCTGAAGCTCCAGCACCCGTGCCAGTATCAGCTCCGCTTGCGCTTTGGCTTCCTCACGGTTAAAGTTCAGCGTCAAGCTGTCGTCCACGGCGGCTGTGAACAAGTGCGACGCGTAATAATAATTATCGCGGACATCGCTTTCAAACCAATACCCGCTATCCAGGACGGGAAGCCTGCTTGCTTGGGTTGCAATTTGACAAAGTACCCGATTCATTCTCTGCTGCATGAAATTCATTTCCTTCCTCTTTCGTTGAAACGTTTAAACCTAGTTTAATAGGTAACGCTTACATCGTCAATTGTAACGCTTACCTTTCATTTCCACCTCAAAGGGGTTGAAACTGGTTGAAATTTCTTATAAAATATTTTACCGTCGGTCAACTTTTAATAAATTTTAATATTAGTAACGATTGGGGGTATTCATCTGATTCATATCAGCCATTTGGAAAAGGTGTATGACAACGTACCTGGGCGTATACCTGCCATCCAGCAGATTAACTTACATATCGAACGCGGCGAAATTTTCGGAATCATTGGACATTCCGGCGCGGGGAAGAGTACCCTGCTGCGCTGTGTGAACATGCTGGAGCGGCCTACCTCGGGAACGATTACCATTGACGGTGAGGACATGACAGCCCTCGACTCGCGACAGCTACAGGTGAAACGCCGTAAGATCGGCATGATCTTTCAACATTTCAATCTGCTTTCCTCCGCGACCGTTGCGGATAATATTGCATTTCCTTTAAAGCTGGCCGGCATGTCCAAAGCGGCCGTCCGCTCCCGTATCAACGAGCTGCTGGAGCTTGTGGGCCTGACGGATCATGCGCGCAAATATCCGAATCAGCTTTCCGGCGGGCAGAAACAGCGTGTCGGCATCGCCAGAGCGCTGGCAAACCATCCGGACATTCTGCTCTGCGATGAAGCAACTTCCGCGCTCGATCCGCAGACGACCAGTTCCATCTTGTCGCTTCTGCTCGACATCAATAAGAAGCTGGGCATCACGATTCTGCTTATCACACACGAAATGCAAGTCATTCGCGCGATTTGCGATCGTGTCGCCGTCATGGAAGGCGGCCATGTCGTGGAAACCGGCAAGGTACTTGACGTCTTCCTGAAGCCGCAGCATGCCGTGACCCGAGATTTTGTCGGACAAGTCTCCGACCTAAGCAAGGATTCCAGCGCCGACGGGCCGACAGCTGCGCTTGAGCCATCAGCTATGCCTCGTGGAACCCGCGTACGCATTACTTACATCGGCAGCAAGACGTATGAGCCGATCCTGTTCCAAACGGTGAAATCGACGAACGTTTCGTTCGCTATTTTGCAAGGGACGATTTCCTCGATGAAAGATGTGCCTTACGGCCAGCTGGTCGTTGAATTAACCGGCGGAGACGCGCATGAGATCCAAGAGGTCATCACCAAGCTGAAACAGGAAGGCATCGATGTGGAGGTGCTTTCATCATGAATATGACCTGGGAAATTAACTGGGCCGAAATCGCCAAAGCAACCGGCGATACACTGGTCATGCTGGGCTGGTCCCTGCTGTTTACTGTCATTATCGGGCTTGCGCTCGGCATCATTCTTTTCTTAACATCCCGGGGCCAATTGCTGCAAAACAACGCTTTCTACGGCGTGCTTTCGCTGATTGTGAACATCCTTCGCTCCGTACCTTTCGTCATCCTGATGATTTCAGTCTTCCCGATTACGAAAGCACTTGTGCATACCACCATCGGCGTCAAAGGCTCCATTCCGCCTCTGGTGATCGCGGCCGCACCGTTCCTAGCGCGGCTGGTCGAATCCGCACTCCGCGAAATTGAGAGCGGCGTGATTGAGGCGGCGCAGTCGATGGGCGCCACGCCATGGCAAATCGTATGGCGCGTGCTGCTCCCTGAGGCGCGCCCAGGCTTGATCGCAGCTGTCACGGTAACGGCCGTAACGCTGCTTTCCTACTCCGCCATGTCCGGTGTCGTCGGCGGCGGCGGTCTTGGCGACCTGGCGCTGCGCTACGGCTACATGCGCTTCCGTACCGATATTATGATTGTGACTGTCGTCACCCTCGTCATCCTTGTACAAGTATTGCAATCTGCGGGTGACCGATTGGTCGCAAGATATAATAAAAAATAAATACACATAGAGGAGAGAACCATCATGAAAAAACTGACAGTATCCCTGGTTGCCCTGTTCCTTATGGTTGCGTTGGCAGCTTGCGGACAAAAACCGGCTGAAAGCCCATCCCCTGCAGCAAGCGCAGCACCGGCAGCATCCGCTACCCCTGCGGCAGGCAAAGTAGTAACGTTGAAAGTCGGCGCTACCTCCGTTCCCCACGCGGAAATTTTGAATGCCATCAAGGACAAAATGAAAGCACAAGGCGTGAACCTCGAAGTGATCGAGTTCAACGATTATGTACAACCAAACGTACAAGTGTTTGAGAAGCAGCTTGACGCCAACTTCTTCCAACACCAACCTTATCTGGATCAGTTTAACCAAGATAAAAACGAAAACCTGGTGAAAGTGGCCGGCGTGCACATTGAACCATTCGGCGCTTACTCGCAAAAAGTGAAATCCGCTGCAGAATTGAAAGAAGGCGCTAGCGTTGCGATTCCTAACGATCCTTCCAATGCCGGACGCGCCCTGGCGCTGATGGAGAAAAACGGCCTGATCAAATTGAAAGACGGCGTTGGCATTAAAGGAACTGTCGCAGACATCGTGGAGAACAGCAAAAAGCTGCAAATCAAAGAGCTTGACCCTGCCATGCTGCCGCGTACAATCGGCGAATTCGACCTCGCATTGATCAACACGAACTACGCTCTGCAAGCGAACTTGAACCCGACTAAAGACGCTTTGTTCATCGAGGACAAAAACTCCCCTTATGTGAACATTCTCGTCTCCCGTCCAGACAACAAGGATTCCGATGCTATGCAAAAGCTGGCAAAAGAACTGAATTCCGCTGACGTGAAGAAATTCATCGAAGATAAATATAAAGGCGCTATCGTACCTGCATTCTAATTGAAAAAAAGCTGCCCCAGTCATCTCGAATGACTGGCGGCAGCTTTTTTTAGTTTTCCCGTACCCAGACGGTCATCTCGCCTTCGCCCCGGTTCGCCCAAGCATAATACGGAATGAATGTCGCTCTAATTGGCTCTTCGCCCGGCTTCCCATCCGCTGCGTACAGCCGCTCCCCCCAATCCTTCCCTTTGCTTCGCCAAGCAGGGACAGAGAGCGTGCTGATTCCGCCAAGGAGCCCGGACTCCAAGTGAACCTGCTCCTCGCCCTCGGCTCCCAAGAGCACTTGGTGCAGATTCGCTCCATTATCCGCTTCCTCCATACAATAGACCAGCGGTCCCCGCTGCAAAGCCGCTTTACCGGCCGTATACCGCACCTGCGGGTTTGCCCGCATCCGGTTCACCGTCATGGCTAGCTGAAGCCTGACCCGCTCGCCGGACTTCCAGTTGCGTGTCAGATACGCATAGCCGTCCGCCTCCACCTGCTGAATGTCAACCGGCTCCTCGCCAGCCACAATCGTGATATCCTTGCACCAGTCCGGCAGGCGCAGCGCTAACGTAAACGCCAGCTCCTCTTGCTCATGCGTGATCTCAAAGCTGACATCGCCTTCCCAAGGCAGCTGCGACTGCTGCTTCAGGCTGACCGGCACGCCCTCAATTTCAAAGCTCGCCTCACTGCCGATATAGAGATGTGCATACACGGTCCGCTCGCGATAGCTGTAAATATAGCGCCCCAGCGAAGCAAGCAGCCGCGCAATGTTCGGCGGGCAGCAAGCACAGCCGAACCAGCCCTGGCGCACCGTTTTGACGTGCTGGAAATTTTTGTTCTTGTGTGCACCCTGCGGCCATACTTCCAACGGATTCACATAGAAAAAGCTCCGGCCATCGAGGGCCATCCCGCCAATCACGGTGTTATAGAGCGCCCGCTCCATCACGTCGGCGTACTCGCTTTTCGCTTCCAATTGCAGCATCCGCTGCGCAAAAAGGATCAGCCCGATCGAAGCGCAAGTCTCGGCATACGCTGTATCCCCCGGCAGGTCATAATCGAGCGAAAAAGCCTCCCCATGCGCCATGGAACCGATCGCTCCCGTGATATACATCCGTCTGTTCACAATGTTGTTCCATAGCGTACGGCACGCTTGCACGAGCCCCTGATCGCCTGTAACAGCTGCGACATCTGCCATGCCTGCGCACATATAGACAAGACGAACGGCATGCCCCTCCGCCGTCTCCTGCTCTCTAACGGGTACGTGCGACTGGAAGTACGCTTGATCAATCCCGCCGCCAAAAAGCGGGAAGTGCGTCTTCCCCTGCCGCTGTTCGAATTCACGCTGAAAGAAATGCGGCTTCTGCCCCCGTTCGTCCAAAAAATATTGACTGAGGCGCAAATACCGCTCCTCCTGCGTCGCTTGATACAGCTTAACCAGCGCCAGTTCGATCTCCTGATGGCCGTCATACCCGCGAATTTGTCCCGGCCCCACCCCAAACACGCTGCCAATGTAATCGGCCAAACGGCAAGCAACGTCGAGAAGCTGCCTTTTGCCCGTCGCCTGATAATAAGCGACAGCCGCTTCGATAAGATGACCGGCACAATAAAGTTCATGACACTCTGTCAGGTTAGTCCATCTGCCTTCCGGCTCTTTGATCGTAAAATATGTATTCAAATATCCGTCATCCTGCTGCGCCTTGGCGATCAGCTCAATCAGCGCATCCGCCGTCTTCTCCAGTTCCGGGTCCGGTTCAGTCGCCAGCAGATGTCCAACGGCCTCCAGCCACTTCGCCAGATCGCTGTCCTGGAAAACGAAGCCGTGATATTCACCCTGCTCCAGACCGGCGGCAATTTTCAAATTTTTCACCGCGTGACTGGGCTCCACTCCGCTAATTTGATCATTCAATGCTTGCCACTGGTAGGGAACGACCTCATGCCGAACCAGATGCACGTAATCAGCCCAAAAATCGTCTGTGATTTGAACATGTTGCAGTAAAAATGGATTGGCAGCAGTTGCATGTCTCAAGTGCAATGTCCCTCCTATGTTCAAAACTCAAGGCTTAAATAAAGCGCTTTAACCCTTATTTTACATGGTACATTCTGGAAATCATAGTACAAAAAAATGACCCCCGCTAAAGCTGCAGGAGCCATTTTCTCATCTAGCCTTTATTGTAAAAGCGAATATACATCCGTATAAGAATAGCCATGCGCTTCAGCTACGGCTTGATACGTAACATGACCCGCTGCCACGTTTATCCCTTTGGCGATCGCTTTGTTATCCAGCGCTGCCTGCACGTATCCTTTGTTCGCGATTTGCAAGCCATACGATGTCGTAACGTTGGTCAACGCAAGCGTCGACGTTCTGGCCACCGCACCTGGCATATTCGCAACTGCATAGTGCACAACACCGTGCTTCACATATGTCGGCGCGTCATGCGTCGTAATCCGGTCAATCGTCTCAATGGAACCGCCTTGGTCGATCGCCACATCGACGATCACAGAGCCAGGACTCATCGATTTGACCATCTCTTCTGTAACCAGTCGTGGCGCACGCGCGCCTGGAATGAGGACAGCACCGACGACGAGGTCCGCCCGGCGAACAACTTCCGCAATGTTGTAAGGGCTGGACATGATCGTTTTCACACGCCCTTGGAATTGGTCATCCAATTGACGAAGACGATCCGGGTTCAAGTCAACAATGCTGACATCCGCGCCAAGTCCTGCGGCCATCTTCGCCGCATTCGTACCTACGATCCCGCCGCCGATCACCGCTACTTTGGCAGGCTCAACCCCAGGGACGCCGCTCAGCAAAATGCCTTTACCGCCATGCGCTTTCTCCAGGAAATGCGCGCCGATTTGAATCGACATCCGCCCAGCGACTTCACTCATTGGCGTCAGCAGCGGAAGGCTGCCGTTGTCCAACTGAATCGTTTCGTAGGCGATGGCCGTTACTTTTTTGTCCACCAAGGCCTGCGTCAATTCCGCTTCCGGCGCCAAGTGCAGGTACGTGTACAAGATCAGCCCTTCGTGGAAGTAACCGTATTCATCCGGCAGCGGCTCCTTTACTTTCACGACCATTTCGGATGCCCATACTTCAGCGGCGGAAGCCACAATGACAGCGCCGGCTTGCGCGTAATCTTCATCTGTAAACCCGATACTTGAACCAGCATTCGTTTCCACGCGAACTTCGTGGCCGGCTTTTGTGTAAGAAAGTACGGAACTTGGAGTCATGCCCACACGGTACTCATTATTTTTAATTTCCTTAGGAACGCCAATAATCATCGATAATCTTCCTCTCAGGATGATCCCATAAAAAAAGGATTCAATCTCACCTTGTCTCCAAAGTATAGATTCAATCCTTATGCGTTCCATTAGACAGAATGTAAGGAAACTCACCGTATTTTTTTCACATTTTCACCTCAGGATTTAACATTTGGTAGGCACGTAAGGCAACTTGGAGTGCCAAACGTCTTTCGGGTGACATGAAATCTTGGCCGAGCAGCTCCTCGATTTTTTCCAAGCGGTAGTACAAGGATTGCCGGACGATAAAAAGCTGCTGCGCTGCAACCTGCTTCGAACCGTCATTGTCCAGATACACTTTTAAGGTGCGCACAAGCTCGCTGCCCTTCGAACGATCGTGGTTCAGCAGCGGTCCCAAATTCGTCGTGACAAACGTTTGCAGCAGCTGCTTGTCAGCAATGTGAAACAACAGCTGAAATACGCCCAGCTCCTCATAAAATTGGACGTTCCCCTGCAAAGTTGCCGCCAACGAAATCGTCTGGATCGCTTCCTGATAGCTAACGTAGGTGTTCAACATACTGCGATTGACTCCGCCGGCACCGATGGATAGCCGGATCGCCTCATCCGCTTTCATTTGCTGCAGCGACTGGAAGACATGCTGAAGGCGCGCTTTTGCCGGTTTTTTGGGCGATTGGTCAAATGCAATGACGATCAGCCTGTTGTTCTGCAGTGTAATCAGCGGATGAAACGCATGCTGTTCAAAAACAGAACGAACCGTCAGCGACAAATGAATACCGAGCGATTCGACGCCGCCTTCTTCATCCGCGTTTTTGACCCCCTGCTCATCCTCAAAATCAATTAAACAAACATAATAATCCAGTGCATTGAGCCGTCTGAATTCTGTCCCGAGCAGCACCTTGATCTGCTCCTCATCGCGAATGCGCTGATGCAGCAGATCATCCACCCACAGTGTCTGGGAGTAGAGCTTGCGTTCTTCCATGTACCGCTTGCGCAGAAGGTCCTGCGCGATCGAGAGCGACGCCGAATCAAGAATCAAGTACTCATACTCTTGCGGCTTGCGGCTCAGCGCGATTACAAGGTGCGCCCACGTTTTGCCCATCGCTCCGACCGGCTGTACAATAATTGTCTGCCCCTCGGCTTCAAGCCGGATCGGGGATGCAGCATGGCCCTGCTCCGTTCCCGCTTGCAAATGAACGTGAAGCAAATCCAGCCACCGCTTCGCTTCTTGCGTCGACGCGTGCGGAATGAACTTGGCCTGTCCATCCTCCGGCACATAAATGACCTGCGCTTTCGTACTCGTTTGCAGCAGTTGCAGGACCTGCGTCACCCCTTGCGAAGTCAGCGTCATCCGGTGAAACTCACGCGAAATTCTCTCCAAATCCTGCAGCACTTGATGATGCTGATTCACAATATGCGCGTGAATATCTTGTGTAATGTCAATAAACCGCACCGCACGCGGAAAAATAATGAGCGGCAATTGGTGCGCTTCCGCCAGATCAATCCAATCCTGAGGCACCGAAGTGAGATAGTGCCCCATCTCAATACATAAGCAGGAAACCTTACGCCTCACCAGCTGCGCCAAATAAATCGTAAACAAAGCCGTATCCGACTTGAATGCGGCTCCTGTCGTCAATATCATTTCACTGCCCTGAAGCAGCTGCTCGAACTGGATCACCTCAATGATGTGCACCCAGCGTACCAGCCGGTGCAGCCCCTGCTTCCCTGCTGCTATGTAAGCATGCTGAAAATGCGGCCGCTCCAGCACCTCTTTGACCGTTAATTGATAATCTTGATTCAATTATTTCACTCCGCTTCCCAGCTTGACGATCACAATAGCTCCTTCAGTAGCATATCAGAGAATACCTTGCAGATGAAAGTTGGCTCGTCGAAAATTTTGCATAAATGTATGCTGTGTAAGTTATCCACACAATGCCTATATTGACCGATTGTGGATAACTTGAGTGTTGGGGAGGTGCCAAATCGTTTGGCGTGCTGCTCTGATCACTATCCCTTTGGCTCAGGAAGGCGACTGACTGACTTCGGGCAGCGTCAGAGATGGATTTTTCGACGGCGCAGCTCTGATCACTATCCCTTTGGCTCAGGAAGGCGACTGACTGACTTCGGGCATTGTCGGAGATGGATCTCTCGACAGCGCTGCTCTGGTCACTATCCCTTTGGCTCAGGATGGCGACAGACTAGCTTCGGGCAGCGCTGGAGATGGATATCTCGACGGCGCTGCTCTGGTCACTATCCCTTTGGCTCAGAAAGAGTCCGGTCTAACTCCATTCAAAGAACCATTCCGTATCTTTTTAGTAGACTTCATGAGTCATTGAGATAGCACTGCGTGTGCAGCTGTTCCTGAGTCTATGGGATGGTGTTACTTGTACGGCTGTTCCTGAGTCTATGGGATCGTGTTACGTGTACGGCTGTTCCTGAGTCTACGGTATAGTGTATCGAGCGAGGCTGTTCCTGAGTCTATGGGATGGTGTTAAGTGCGAGGCTGGCTTCTCATGTGTCTATGGGAAGGTGTTACGTGCGAGGCTTCTCAGTGTCTAAGGGATAGTGCTCTGTGCGACTGTGCGCTGCGCCTGTGCAGGCGTTCATTGCCAATGGAAAAACGCCCTGTTCAATAAGAACAGGGCGCTGCAGGTAAATTTATAAAGCTTTGTCGATGTCCACGTATAGGCCGGACCAGGCTTTTTGCGAAGTCCACGGTGCGTCTGGACTGCTCCAGAATGTATCCTCTGCTGGAAGCCCGAGGGGCAGGAATACAGCTGAGCATAAGTATAGGCTGCCCGTCGAGATGTAAGGCTCACCGAGTTCCGGCTGATGGCCACACAAGCCAATTTGCAGCCAGCCCGCTTCGTCGAAGGTGCCTGGCGCTTCGATCAGCCGGCGAATGACAGCGCTAAGCGCTCCCCTGACTTGCGCTGGCTGTACAGCCGTCGGCAGCTCGCCCCGCAGCGCGACTTGCGCGAGCAGCTGAAAGGCACCGAAGCGGTAGGCGATGGAACGTCCGGTTACCGGGAACGTGCCTTCCGGTGAGATCGAGCGCTCCAGCACAGCCGCATAGCGCTGAGCCCGGGCCAGAATCGGTGCAGCCATTTGCGCCCAATCGTCCGCTTCGCCACCGACGCGCTCGATGATATCCACCATCATCGGCTGAATGACGAAGCTGTTGTAGTAATCCGCGTGGTAATGAGGACCGTCACTGTACATCCCGTCTCCGAGATACCACTGCTCATGCTGACGGAGCGCGTAATCCACGCGCATCCGGTCCCACTCCTCGCCCACGGCGAAGAGTGCCGTTTCGATCATGGCTGAGAATAGCAGCCAATTGTTAAAGCCGGGCTTGCGCGAACGCGTCGCCTTGAGCGCATGCACGACGTTGACTTGCACGCGAGGCTCCAGACTGTGCCACAGCGCTTGGGGCGCGCGAAGGATGGCATGCGCCAAAAAAGCGGTATCCACGATCGGCTGATAGCCTGTCGTGAAGTTCAAGTAATCCGGCGAATCCGGATCTGTCGCTGCATCCATAGCAGCGCGCACCAATTCGCCGTAATACTTGTGCAGCCGTGCCTCCTCCGGGTCCGACGGGCTGCTCTCCAACCATGGCGCGATCCCGACCAGCGTCCGCGCAAATGCTTCGAGATGAGAATAAGCGATTTGCTCATCTCGTTTTCGTTCAACCGGCATCGTCGCTCGAAGCTTTCTGGCGGCCAATGCCGTAAGCACCGGCACTGCGATGCGGTGCATCGTTTCGATCCAATAGGCGCGAGTGTTATTCATACCAGTAACCTGTCAGCCCTTTTTCCAGACGAAGGAGTGCTTCCAGGTAGTAGTAATCGCCCCAGATCACGTAATCATCCGGCGCATTACCGCCGCGCACGTGATACGAACCGCGCTCAAGGAAACCCTGCGCATCAGGCTTGCTGATGGTCGCGTAAGCGTTAACCAAGCCTTGCATCGAGAGCTGGACACCTTTTTCCAGGAATTCACGATCCGCATCGTCTGCCGGCAAATGAGACAGCAATTCCAAAATCCCTGCAGCCGTAATCGCAGAAGCCGAGCTGTCGCGTTTAGTTTCTGCATCAACAGGAACGTTAAAATCCCAATAAACGACGTGATCTTCCGGCAATCTTTCCAGGAAATAGCGGGCCAAGCGTTTAGAAGTCTCCAGATAAAGCGGGTTCTTCGTGTATTTATAAGAAAGGGCGAAGCCGTATACTCCCCATGCCTGACCACGCGTCCAGGTTGATCCGTCTTGATAGCCCTGGTGCGTTCCGCCATGCAGCGGCGTACCGTCTTCCGGATTAAAGTAGAACGTGTGGAAGGACGAATCGTCTCCGCGGACTAAATAGCGGCGGCTAAGATCAGCGTGCTGAACGGCGACATCTCTGTATTTCTCATCGCCGGTTTGCTCATAAGCCCAGTAAAGCAGAGGCAGGTTCATCAAGCAATCGATGATGATGCGGCCGCCGTTTTGCGGATCGCCTTGGGGGCCCCAAGCCTGAATGTACTTGCCATCCGGTCTCCAGCGCTTCATAAGCACGTCTGCAGCCTGCAGGGTCAGCGCTTTGGCCGCTTCGTCTTTTTCGATCATCCATTGCGCTTTGGAAGATAAAGAATAAAGGAATCCGATGTCATGGTGATCCAAAGCAACATTCCGCTCTAATCTGTCTTTGAAGCTTGCGACTGTCTTGCGAGCAGCATTTTGGAAAGCGTACTCGCCGGTATATTCATAGCACAACCATAGAATTCCAGACCAAAAACCGTCTGTCCAATCTGTGTTCGGGTTCAGCTTATACACATCGTTCTCGCTCACATGCGGAAAAAGATCGCCAAAACGTTCAATATTCGCACGCGTAATCTCAACAGCACTTTCAATCGCTTGTTTCCACATCACATAATCACTCCACTCTCAAAATTGGTAGAAATAGAATATAAATCAATGAGATTTCATGCTCTCATGAATGAATGGAATTACGGTTTATTGTATTGTGTAGATGATGATACTCTATTGAATGGATGGAATTGATAGAATAATGGACATTGAAATTGTGTAAATTTACTGCTCTCATGACTTGTAAGGATCACGGTCATTGAAGCAGTTGTAGATTAAAAAGCATTCGTCGATTGCCGCTCAATCAGGGTCAACGGAACGTCAATCTCTCTGGCTTCACCGAGGGTGCCGTTTTCGTCGTCCGTCGCGCGCTCCTGCCCGGCTCCATTTTGCAGCTTGCTCAGCAGCTTTCCGATCGCTTTTTGTGCTTGGTACGTATAATGAATGTCCCAACTGGTCAGGCCCGGGTAGCAATGCTGGGCGATATAATCGTTGTTGATGCCAACAATTTTCAAATGATTCGGAATATCAATACCTATTTTCATGGCCGCCGACAATAAGCGCAAAGCAATATGGTCATCGAAGGCGACGAGGCCGACTGGCGTTGTCTGCGACTCGCGCAAGTTGTGAATAAACGCTTCGACTGCGATCTCCTTAATATCGGTCAATTCGTAGCCGATACCGCTTCCAACCAACTCCACGCCGCGCAAGAAGCCGATGCGCCGCTGCTCGTCTACAGCTTTCGCTTTTTTGCTGCCGACATAGATGATTTTCTTGCACCCGCCTTCTGCCAAAAGCTGCACAGACTGCTCAGACGCTGTGGCAAATCCGAGATTCACCGCGCCGATAGCGATGTCCTCGGGCCAATCCCAGCCGTTGATGAGTACAAGCGGAGTCCCGCTGTTCACAATGGATCGGGTCGATTCGAAGCCCATGGCCAAGCCGTGGCAAATGAGGCCGTCGACACGCCGCTGCAGCAGCACTTCGAGATTCCTGCGCTCAATCTCCGGATCGAATCCGCCGGATGAAAATACGGACAAATGGTATCCGGCATTGTGCGCTTCTACTTGCAGATGCTCGGCCAGCAGCCCGTAGTAGCCGTTTAAACCGGGGACGATCAGGCCCAGCTCATACGTTTTTTGGCGACTGAGTCCTGCGGCCATCGTATTACGCCGGTAGCCTAAGCGCTCAGCGGCCAGTTCGACTTTGCGGATTGTCTCTTTGGAAGAACGAATACCACCTCGATTCAGCACATTGGAGACCGTGGCAATCGATACACCTGCTTCTTCGGCCACATCTACAATCGTGACTTGTTTGGGCTTGCTCATTCAACTTTCAGCTCCATCTTGTTAAACGTTTAACATTCAGTTATAGATTAATGTGAAACGTTTAACATGTCAAGCGTTTCATCCCTCTGTTTTAACTTTTTTAAATATTTCGTAAAAAAGATAAAACCAACGCCGTTTTTTCTACGTAGTACTCTTCAAGCTTCGCATTTTATCAAGTCAAGGAGGTTTCTTGCTTATGACAACTACACTTTCTTTTTACCAAGCCCCATCCATTCCGGATTTTATTTCCAAGGTGGTCTGGTATTTACGTAAAAAACGTAGAGCATAGCTCGTGAGAAGCCTTATAACCCTTATTAAAAAGGACTGCTCCCTATTCGAAGGGGCAGCCCTTTATTCATGATTGGCTGGTAGCTTGTTGCTTGTCAGTTGGTTCGGGACCAGCTGAACTTGCCGGCTCATGCACCATCAGCTGCTGTCAGGAATGGAGATTTCCCTTGCCGCATTCCTGTTTAATGAAGGCAATGAAGCTTGACGCTTGTTGATCGGATAATGGCAGCCCTTGCTGCGTAAACGTAAATTCATTTAATAACGTGGACTCGTCTTCCGCTAAACGCTCCATAAAATTCTGAATATATGCATCAGTGACTTTGTTCATCGTCTCACGCCTCCGGATTCATTCTATATCTTGAATGTACCAGATAACTATTTAGAAAATATTAGTAAAATCTTAATTATTCATGAGATTCGCATAGCTCAGCCAAAAGCTCGTAGGAACGCAGCCTTTGCGCATAATCGGCGATGTAGGTGACGACGAGGAACTCCTCGATGCCGCAGGCAGCGCCAAGCTCCTTGAGCTGCGCCTGCACCTGCTGCGGCGTGCCGACCAGCAGCTTCCGGCCGGAAGCTGCTGCTGCTGCTGTATCTGGCTGAGGCAAGTGCTGCTCGTCGCGAAGTTCGGCGGGTTTAAACCAGGCGGCGCTTGCTGCCGCCAAAGCCTGGG
>Ga0209566_100710_pt1 | contig 19042 bp, 11 predicted proteins | sample Araplavi_mTSA_r2_2_FD_184287 | JGI IMG/M metagenome (GOLD analysis project Ga0209566, IMG submission 184287) | Arabidopsis root microbial communities from North Carolina, USA - plate scrape CL_Cvi_mTSA_r2 (SPAdes) (version 2) | ecosystem: Host-associated > Plants > Roots > Endosphere | place...
GTGCTCCTTCATTTGAGCCACAGGAATGTCTTCATCAGAGAGATAATAGGCGCACAACGCAGCCGACTTGCCAGTCTCCTTCTTCACAACAACGATAGCCTGCGTAATTCCTTCCATCTGCGACAGCACATTCTCGATTTCTCCCGTCTCGAGCCGGACGCCGCGCACCTTTTCCTGAAAGTCAATTCGTCCTAAAAATTCAATCGTTCCGCTTGGAAGCCAGCGGGCCAAATCCCCTGTACGATACATATTGCGGAAGTAATCCGGGTCGATCCCTTCTTGATAGAACGGATTCGCGACAAACTTCTCCTTCGTCAGCTCATCCCGATTCAAATATCCCCTTGCCAACCCAACACCGCTAAGACATAATTCACCTGCTATCCCAATCGGCTGTAATTGATCTTGCTTGCCTACGATGTACCAGCGCGTCTCATTGAGCGGCTCACCAATTGGAATCGAGCGTGTTGTATCGTCGCCCCTAATCGAATAATGGGAAGCCCATATCGTGCATTCCGTTGGACCATATACATTTTCAAGCTTTATATCCGTATGCAGAGAATTGAATTTATGCAAAATATCCGGCGTTACGGCTTCCCCACCAATACATATCCACTTCAAGGAGGCAAGCATTGATAGGTTATCCGCATTGTCCAGCAATTCCAAAAAGGCACGGAACATCGTAGGGACAAAATTGATATGAGTAACCTTATGCTTGTGTATCTCCTCCAAAATGATTTGCGGGTTTTTCTCTCCGTCTGGCTCCAATACGAGCAAGCTGCCTTCTCCCATAAACCAGCCAAACAATTCCGTTCCGGAAACATCGAACGTGTGCGGTGTTTTGAGTAGGTACAGATCATGTTCTTCCACCGGAAAACGCCTTTCTAGATCAAGCAATGTATTCACGACACTATGATTCTCGATCATGACGCCCTTCGGCTTGCCGGTTGAACCCGAAGTGTACATAATATAGGCCAAGCTGTATGGATCTAGCTGAACTTCGGGCGTCGAGTCATCCCCGCTGAAAATGTTCGGATCACTCAGGTCGATGAGACCTACTTCCCATTCTTCTTCGAATGGAAGATCTAATGTAGTGATGAGATAGGACACATTCGCATCTTCGAAAATAAATTGTTTTCTAGCTGACGGATACGTTGGATCTATAGGCACGTATGCACATCCCGCTTTAAGAACCGCTAATAAACTAATGACTAAGTTAGCTGATCGTTCCAGCTGAATGCCGATACAGGATGGAGTTCCTTGCGTTTTCTGAAGGATATTGCGAGCCAATTGATTAGCTTTTGCATGAACACTAGCATATGTCTCAACTTGGTCTTGGTCGATCAATGCCTTTCGTTCTGGATGCTTAGCGACCTTGGAGTGGAATAGTTCAATGATGGTACGAGGTTCGTATGTAAAGTAGGAAGTTTGATTAAATTGTTGCAGGATGCGGCTTCGTTCTTGCTCCAACAGCAACTCCGCTTCTCCGATCTTGATGTCTGCCTGTCCGCTTACCAGTTCCAGCAGTTTCATGAAGCGAAGACCTAATAAATCAATCGTTTCATCTGCAAAAAGTTCTGGTTTGTATTGAAGTTTAATCAAATCTTTGTGAGGGGTATGTTGCAAGATAACCATTAGGCTGCCGGGAAATGTTACGCGATCGTGATCGAGGATTTCTGCCTTAAGTTCGTACTGATCGCTGTCTTCCACGATATCATATACGAAGCTAACATCGAAGATAGATGGAGTTCCCGGCAATGGGAGCAATTGATTATCTCGCATAATCAGATTGTTCGGATAACCGATATGCTTGTAGACTTCGATAAGCTCCTTCGACACTTGCTGCAGTGCTTCGGAGAAGCTCTGTTCATCCTTCAGCAGCAGACGCATTGGCAGCATATACACAAAGCAGCCTATCGATTCCTCGAAATCCATATCAGGACGATATGAAAATGGTGAGGAGAACACAACATCCTCTTGCTGCGTATAACGATTCAACAGTACACCGAATGCGGCCAATACAAACATAAATGTCGTAACTTCCTGTTCCCTCGCCTGTTTATGAATCTGTTGCAATAGATTAGATGAGATCTCGATTCGTTTTTCCTTGCCGATGCCATGAACTTGATGTCGAATAAAGTCATTCGGCAAGGCAAGAGGCTCTGCACCTATCATCTTATTCGCCCAATATTCTCTTTCTTTGTCGTACCCTCCCTGAGCAAGTTTTGTATTTTCTTGGCTCATGAAGTCGGTAAATCCCGTATTCGGCTTTATTTCAATTGGCTCTTTTCGTGCGAGTTTATGATCGTATTCCAAGAGCTTTTGCTTCAACACTTCGAGTGATAATCCGTCGGAGATGATATGGTGAATGCTGATGAGAAAAATATGCTTCTTGTCAGATAGCTTAATCAAGCTTGCGTGAAATAGCGGAGCTGCTGTGAGGTCAAATACTCGGCTTAATAACTCTTGCTCAACCTGAAGCTTTACCCGTTCTTCCTGAAGCTCAGGTTCTGCAGAGAAATCTAACTTTGTTAGTTGAACATTGATTCGGTCGTGGACAACGAGAAGAGGCATTTCATTACTGACATCAAGACTGCATCGCAAGGCTTCCTGCTCCTCAATGACTAGACTCAGAGCTTGCTCGAACCGAACTTCGTCCACTCCCTCGAGCATGATGGAAGCTGTGATGTTATAAGAGAGCGGGTCGTCAATTTGGCAATCGAAGAATATTCCCTTCTGGACTTCTGTTAATTCTAGTCTGCGCGTTACCATAAGCTAGACCTCCTTAGTTGAAGACCCAGATTCCGCCGGCCATGATCGACAGAACCGTAATGAACGTTTGGTACACGACATCCATGATCAGATTTCCAATACTGTCTGCATCTGCTTTCTTGTTCTTAATCATGACATATGTATGAGACCACAAACCGCTTAACCCGTATATGTACATTGTGACAAGTACGCCTACCCAGAAGTTTCCGTGAAACCAAATAGCCATAATTCCCATCACCCCAAGACCAACTTGGGAAAACCCGTACTTGACTTGAAACGGCCCGCCTGGCCAGCCCAATTGAGATGCGGTTCTGTCAGCAATCGCAATGTTGTAAATAAATCCAATGACGCCCACTAAGCCAAATGTCACAACAAATTGATGCAGCAACAGCACATTCGCAATTTCGCTCGTGTCTGCTGAAAAACCGTTGATCCAAAGCTGTACTACCGCTGAGACAATTCCCAATCCCCATAACAACAGAAACCACATCGTTACAAGCTCCTCTCAATTGATAGATTTGTTACCAAAGATAATAAAGTTGAAAGGTTAATTCTGTCAATAATATTATTTTTATACTAAACAAAATCTGTAATCTATTGACCCAAATGGTTTTAATCCAATATTCCTGAAATTTTGTTTCTTTTCTGTCTATTGACTTCTTTCCAATTCTGATCATTTTGACGAACCAGATTTGTATCACAATTCAGTCTATTTATGCTGACCACCCCTCCCAAAACTTTGATATATTGCGATTTTTCCGTGTATTTTCCTGCTAAGAATAATAAAAAGCACTCCTTCTTGCCTATCGAAGCACGATAAATCACAGCCGTGTTTGGATAAAGAAAGAGCGCTTATATTTGGTTGTCATTATATTGTATTAATGTTATTCATCTCTTTTTTATTTCTCGTCCACTGCATTGCTTTCCAATTCTTTAATCACTTTGGTTCGACCTGTAACAAACGATAAGAATGCGATGAGAATTCCAAACACAATAAACATAAAGCCAATGCCACGACCCGGCCCAATGCCAATAATGCTGCCAACTGATGTAGCGAGCAAACCGCCCTCCACCAATAGCGGATTAAATACATGCTCGGCCAATACACCAGAAAGAACATAGGCAAGCGGATATCCGAGCTGCGTAGCCACCGATATGAGGGACCATACCCGCCCTTGCACGGTATTGTCAATATTTTGCCGAATCAATACTTCCAAGCTCGTCTGCACAAATGCTAGAGCAAAGAAAAAGAGAAATCCTGATACGACAATCACATATACATTCGTCGAAACGCCGATAAGCGAATAGAAGAGACCAACAAAGACAAGACATACCGTCATTGTAGCGACATGCTTCTTAATTCCTCCAAAAATACTAATCAGCAAACTGCTGACTAGCAAGCCCGACGCACACACGGATAGTGAGATTCCGTACGTCTTCGGATCTGTAAAGTTCAACATCATCGGAGCAAGCAATGTCTGCAAAAATCCAATATAGAAGCACAATACAGAAGTAAGTGTAATGAGTACGACAATCCCTTTATTGGCGTTGATTGTCCGCATTCCTTCTTTCAGCTCATGCCAAAAACTTAGCTTGACCTGCTCTTCAACATGATGATTCTGGAGCTTAGCTTGCTCAGCAACTACCCGATTGCTTCTAACCCATACAACCAATAGCGCCGCGATGATAAATGACAAAATATCAATGACTAATATGTATTTAATGTCCATAATCGTAATCAAGATACCAGCTAGAACTGGGGAGACTAGAAACTGAGAAGTGGAGGCAAGCTGCATCAAGCCGCTTGCTTGGGTGTATTTTTCTTCACTGACGAAGTCGGTAACAGAAGCTTTGTAGGCGGGATTATGCAAGGCACCGAATATCGAACTAATGGATGCCCCTACGTATATGTGCCATACCTCCAAGCTGCCCATCAGCACGAAGGCCAAAATGAATATGAGACCAAAAGCAGAGCCTGCATCACCTAAGATCATCATCAACCTGCGGTCGAAGCGATCGGCGAGAACACCCCCGACCGGCTTAAGCAACAGAGATGGCATAAACGAGCAAAATATGACCATGGCATAGCTGGTCGGGCTTTGTGTTTGCTGCAATACTAGGATGCCGAGCGTAAAGGCAGTCAGACCGCTGCCAATATTCGATATGAGCTGGCCGAACCAGACTAGAAGGAACTTGGAAAATAGTTTCTGTTGAAGCGTATCCATGCTCTACCCCTTTTCCTTAAATGGTTGCTATGAAATTGTACAAGCAATATATAATTAACCAAAAACCCTCCTTCTATTATCTACTTCCGATCGAGTAACAGCATTAACTAATACTAACATTTTTATCCTTATACAAGCCTGTTGTCAAGACGTAAATTGCTGTGCTATGTAAAGGTGATCCACAGTTCCCTCATCGACAAATGGTGCCGACAAATAAGGTGAAATAACGACAAAATCACTCTTTCATCACCCAATAAAAAAGAACCGTTTGCGGCAGCCCAGATTATGGACGCAAAACGGTTCCTTCATTATATATATCTGTATACGATTTTCCTTAGTTCCTTGTTTATAAATCTGTATGTTTCCGCTTTAACAAATGGACATACCATTTCAACTCTGCATGATGATTGAACACACTGACCTTGTCCATCACCTCAAAATCCTTGCATTGATCCATTTCCGTTACTTTATTCTCGATCATCATATAGGCGAGATCTTCTTTGTTTTTATGTGAATACAGAGATGAGATAATGACACCATGTGGGGTTAGATAATTCGAGTAGTCCAGCAGCTTCTGCGGCGTATTGGGCACATAATGCAGCGATTCATTAAATACGATCACATCATATTTCTTTGCAGGCACATAATAATTAATGTCACCACAGTGGAACTGATTCAATGAGGATTTGGCCGATGCGACTTTAATGGCTTCTTGTGACAGATCAATCCCTGTATACCCTTGTTTCTCGCTGTCGAGAAGCATATCGAACAAGATGCCTGTCCCGCAGCCCATATCCAGAATCCCTTCTGTTCCAATAAATTTCCGAATGTAACCATACACCACCGAATATCGAGCATATTCCGTAATATCCGACAAATAATCCCATGCGTTCGACTTGTATTCCTCGTCCCATTGCTGCTGATTGCTTTCTAAGAAATCCGGAATTGTTACTTTTTCCATGTTGTTTCCTCCCACGCGTCAGATAGTTGATAGTTAACTTTTGCTTCGCATCATAAGTGTTGTTCGATAAGAAAAGCAAACAAATGGAGAGTATGTCTTGTTGAGTTTGATAGTCGTAGATATGCAGGGAAGTATTAATGAAGTTAAACAAATATAGTAGTCTTTCTTCATACTAGTATGCAATCCAGATCATGTCAATCTTATAGCGCTTTTACATTCACAAGAAAGCGGCCTGGAGATGCAAATACAGCTCCGAGTCACCACTAGATGTAAAAAACTCTTTACATGTTTACGTTTAACATATACACTATCGATGTAAAATTCTTTTGACATAAGGAGGTTTACAAATATGAAGAACTTTTTTCGTTCGATGGATGAAATGGAATTCAGCATTAGTTTGCGGGCAATCAAGATTGCCTGGATCTATTCCGTATTGGTTTTGTTTATTCGTATGATATATGATTTTGCAGTAACGGGTTCTGTGATCGGTTTTGCTTTTTACCTGCTAATTACCCAAAATGCACTATTCAGCGTGGCACAAATTTATTTAAAATGGAAGCTTGGTAAATCCCCTCATTCTTAATTTTCTAGGTCGTAAAGAATACGCATCACGTTGTAAGACAGCGCCTCAGATGGCTCACGGCTTGTGTATATATCCAGCATCTTGAAGCAATCTCTCGCCGTGGGCCAAAAGAATACATGCCGATCCAAACATGCTCTGAATTGCTGTCTTCAAATTATAGGCTGGCTCCAGACTCTCCAAAATTCCCATATGAGAATTGATCGTCATGGTATATCCATCGCGACCGACATCCATGAATTCTGTTCGACGTTCTTCCGCCGAATGGAGAATCGATCCAATTTCTGGAATGTAGCGATCTCTATATGACTTTCAACTCTTTCATCCCATGTTCTTCATCCGGTTATCAAGCTGTTCCAGCACCATTGGCCATGCTTGCTCATGCTGATTCTTGGATGCCTCATCTGGAAATCCAGCATGCGTTAGGCGGAGCTTCGTTCCGACAGCAGAGGGAAGCAGTGTTACGGTAACGACAGTCTCAGCTCCCTTTGTCCCCCCACTCCCCGTCACCCATGTCAATTCAACTAACCGATCATGTTCGAGACGGAGAAATCTCCCGTAATGCGGATACCGCTGCGCCTCGTGCTTCGTGTCAGGGCGGTATACCGTTTCAAAATAAAAAACCGTATTCACCTCACCCATCATCATTACGGTTCCCGGTTCCGCGAACCAGCGATCGAACCATCGTGTCCATGCTTTGTATAGAACGGCTGGAGGAGTCTCCATCTCTCGTTCCACTGTGAGCTGATAAGGTCTTAATGAAAGATCAGGGATTGCAATCGGTTCTGTCATTGTGGAATCCATCCTTTCTTATTCCCGTGTTAGATACCCGCTTCATATATCTTTCCCATTTCATCCCTCAAAGAACCCTTCCAGTACTTCATCTTAGCGCGATCCGATCCAACCCTATACTAGTCAACATTCGATTGTTCGCACTCAGCCGCGACTCAAATCCTCCGGGATCATCCACATTCTTTCTCTTTCTCTTTCTCTTTCTCTTCTCTCTTGCAAACAATCTCCTGCATTACCATGCCTACTCTATAACTCTATGGACAGTAAAAAATATAGATAAAATTTAATATTATTGAATTTCACTTCCATGTATAATGAATCGTGAAACGACAATAATGCTAGTATGCAAAAGAACCGTTAGACTTCAGAACCAACAACTGCTAAGGAGTGAAGCCAACCATGTCCATCCATCCATATCTCAACTTCAACGGCAACTGCCGTGAGGTAGTCGAGTACTACGCCGAAGTGTTCGGGCTAGACAAGCCTCATATTATGACATTCGGGGACACACCGTCAGATCCATCCCATCCTCTTCCCGAGGAGGCCAAACATTTGGTCATGCACGCAAGACTGAACATTCAAGGAACGATCGTGATGTTTTCTGATGTATTTCCGGGCATGCCATACCAAGCAGGCACTAATATCACTCTTTCTATTGTTGACACAGATGTCGATAAATTGACATCCATCTTCAACAAGCTCAAGGAAGGTGGACAAGTTGGCATGGAGCTCCAAGAAACGTTTTGGAGCAAAGCCTACGGTAATTTGACGGATAAATTCGGTATTCAATGGCAAATCAATCACGATAATGGCGACTTTTCAAGTTAAATACAACCAACAAACGTTTTATGATAAAAAGGATGTACGCCACTTCGATTACGAAGGATAGCTGCATCCTTCTTCCTTGTTTATGAACCATAATGACCTTATCCCGTTCCAAAGTACAACCTGAAAGTTAATGCGGTTTAATTAATTTTTATAATGGCATGCGCAATCTAATTAAAATATTTCGTTCACACATTGGTCACACTTTCAAGTATGATAGAAACAAACAACAACAATAACATTTCAACAGCATTTTCTTCTATATTTCGACCACGAATACCTGATCATGAAATCCACCCGTTTGCTGGACAATATCCACGATTCCTTCATTTTGTGACTAAGTATGTTGCTTTGTATATGAACTCTTCCGAGTTTATATAATAGAGTTGCTAGAAGCTGTATCCATAGCGTCATCTAGGAGCTCCACTCTTTTATTTTGACAACTTCATATGGAAAGGAGGCCGACTTTAAGTTTAAAGGGTTTAACATTTCATTTGAATTGTTTCATGACATCCCATTATTCTTAGGAGGTTGATAGTGTGAATCAACTGCGTCTTTCCAACCCAATAACAACGAAGTTGCTTGTCGGTTTTGGTGCAATGCTCGTAACGGTTATCTGTATGGTGCTCTTTGCTGATAAAGCGTTTGGACATGGTTATATCGAAGGCCCTGCCAGCAGAGCTGCATTGTGTAAATCCGGTCAGAATACAAACTGCGGAGCGATTCAGTACGAACCACAAAGCTTGGAAGCACCGAAGGGGTTTCCTAATGCTGGACCTGCTGACGGCAAAATTGCAAGCGCTAACGGAGCCTTCCCTGAACTGGATGAGCAATCCGCAACTCGCTGGACTAAAGTCAACATCAATGCTGGACAAAACACGTTCAATTGGAAACTAACTGCAGCTCATGCAACATCAAGCTGGAAATACTATATTACAAAAGAAAATTGGAATCCTAATGCAAAGCTGACACGCGACTCCTTCGATCTAACACCATTCTGCTCCGTTAATTATGGTGGCGTACGTCCTCCATCGACGTATTCGGATACTTGTAATGTACCAGCTCGCACTGGCTATCATGTTATCCTTGCAGTGTGGGAAATTGCAGATACTCCAAACGCATTCTACAATGTACTCGACGTGAACTTTAGCGGAACGAACCCTGGCGACAACCAAGCTCCTACTGCACCTGCTAACCTGGCAGTGACTGCAACAACAGCAACAAGCGTGTCCTTGAAATGGGATGCTTCTAGTGATAACGTTGGTGTAACCGGTTACAACGTGTACAATGGCAACTCCCTTGTTGGCAACGTATCGGGATCCACACTTACGTATACTGTAAGCGGTCTCACATCCAATACTGCATATACATTTAGTGTGAAAGCGGTAGATGCTGCTGGCAATCAATCAGCTGCTAGCAATGTAGTAAGCGTTACCACACCTACAGTACCTGTTGATAATGACGCTCCAACTGCACCAACTGGCTTGCATGTAATGGGTACACCGACGTCTACTTCGGTATCCCTGATGTGGAGCCCTTCCACTGATAATGTTGGCGTTGCTGGCTATCGCGTTTATCGTGGAGCGACATTAGTTGCAACTGTATCCGGCACAACAACAGACTATGTGGTTACTGGCCTCAGCCCGAAGACAGCGTACACATTCACTGTCCGTGCATTTGACGCTGCTGGGAATGTCTCTGCAGACAGCAATGCAGTATCCGCTACAACTGCTGATGCACCTGCAGTAGCTGCTTGGGTAGCAAATAAATCCTATGCAGTGGGCGACAAAGTTACTTACAATGGCACGGTATACGAGTGCCTCCAGCCGCACACGTCATTAGCTGGCTGGGAGCCTACTAACGTTCCAGCATTATGGGCTGTTAAATAAGATACAAGATATAAGATATTCCCCCCCTTCCAAATAACAAGAAGAGTCGTCCATGTAATTCCCCGGACGACTCTTCTTTATTGATTGCGATTTAGATAATAATCCTTCATCTCATCAAGCGGTATAAATCATGATCTCATCTGCTCTTAGAATGACACGTCCGTCCACTGAAGCCTCGCCTTTGCCAATTGTGAATCCCTTTTTGCTCCGCAGTACTTCATAGCTGAGCTCTAGCTTGTCCCCTGCATATGCTCTCCCCATTGATTCCACACCTTTCAATGAAGATAAGAAGCCAAGACTACCCTGCTGACTCTGGACAGCTGTAAAAGCTCCTAGCTGGGCAAGTGCTTCAATAATAAGCGAATCCGGCATGAAAGTTGACGCACCCGACATAAACCATTCATTGTGAGAAATGAGTTTATATCCAATCGCGGACGTACCCGGTTCAATCTGAGTGACGCGATCAATCATGAGAAATGGGTAACGATGCGGCAATATATCCATCACTTCTTGAATGTTCAACGTATCAGCTCCTAGATATCATTCATCTATGTTTTCACCAATTATTTCATATAAGGATGTTGCTGTAAAGAAGCTATTTCCACGTAATTCCAGCCGCTTAGCTTCTCATTCATTTTACTTCTTTTTGAAATAAGTCTTGAATCTTCTTGTTACTTTGTAAAAAACCGTTTGCTTTCCGGCCATATAAGACCAAGCAAATAACCGATAATCCCTCCGACAATGGCCGGAACCAACCAGCCAATTCCCTGATTGTACAGCGGGAGCATCTTCAACCACGACAGAATCGTGTCGAACTGAATTTCAGCTTGCTTCAATCCGTCGAATATACTGATGATGAACGTACCGACCAGTGCACCGACATATACCGATTGACGACCGCCGAACAAGCGATGTGACAGTGATAAAATGATCAATACAATGGATACGGGATAAATGATAAGCAAAATTGGGATTGAAATCGAAATGATCTTATTCAAGCCTAGATTCGCCACCAATAACCCCAGCACGCAAATGATAAATGCAATTTGGTTGTAAGTAAATCGGCCAAGTAGTGTTGAGAAATACTGACTGCATGCGGACACCAATCCGATGCAGGTCGTAAGACAAGCAAGCGTGACAATGGCAGCCAGCAATATTAATCCAGCTTCCCCGAACAACTGCTGTACGATTTGCGTTAGCAGCTGTCCTCCATTTGCCGCATAACCGAGTCCAGTCACACTTGTAACTCCCAAAAACCCGAGTGCTGCATAAACCAAGGACAGTCCGACACCTGCGATGATTGCTGCTTGTATAGCCGCTCTTGTAATCATTCTCTTGTCTTGGACTCCTTGATCACGAATGGCATTAATAACAATAATGCCGAAGGCCAATGCTGCTATCGTATCCATTGTTAGGTAGCCTTCCATAAACCCTTTGAATCCTGGTGAAACCGCATATTCCTTGATAGCAGGCTGTGCTTCGCCGAGCGGCCCCATCATGGCAGCAATGAATAATATCGTAATCGAAATCAGCAGCAATGGTGTTAGGATATTGCCAACCCGCACTACGAGCTTGGACGGATTTAGACATAACCAATAAACAACACAGAAAAAGACGAGTGTGTACACGAACAGAACCCAACTGCTTGATTGCAGTGATTCAGGTACAAAAGAGCGTACCCCCATTTCAAATGCAACGTTAGCAACCCGCGGTATTCCCATGGATGGCCCAATGGACAAGTAGACAATAACCGCAAACAAGATCCCAAACTTAGGATGTACTCTACTTGCTAAGTGCTGCATATCTCGTCCGGATATTGCAATCGCAATTACCGTTAACAATGGCAGCCCAACACCAGTCAGGATAAACCCTGATATGGCATATATGAAGCTGTCTCCCGCCTGTTGTCCTAAGATTGGCGGGAATATTAGATTCCCCGCTCCGAAAAATAGCGAAAATAGCATAAGTCCCACGAAAAACACGTGGCTTCTCGGCAATGACTTCATCTTTCTGTTCCCCCTAGACATCTAATACATTTCTACAGCAGCATCCCCATACAACAAAAAAACCGTCCCTCGAAAGGGACGGATTCTATCCGCGTTACCACCCATATTCATGCAGCATGATGATAGACATTCGCAATTGCCAATGCATCTATCTCTCCTGCTCCATGCAGCTCTCTTCGCAGCCACACTCGCTGCGATATCCGAATAACGGTGGATATTCCGGCGCAGCTTACTTACTCTCGTTCGGCCACGCTTCTCAGAGATGATGTTCAGTTATGCGCCGAACGTTGGCTTGCAGCACTTCACCAACTCTCTGTAGATCGGCATTCATAGCTTACTCGTTCTCTTCGTTGAAGTTTTCATTCTTCAAGTTGTTTTCTATTGTCACATGAGCCTGATCTCGATGTCAATGTACAATATATCACAGTAACGAATGATCATGTACACATTTACAATTAATTCTAACTCTTTTTATTCGATAAACAGAGCAAAATCCGCCCAATTGTTGCGGACGGATTTGCTCGAATTCTTACTTGTAATTAGACATCACTTCGTATTGCCGTGCACCTATAATTGGTTCATAGACTTCAAATATCGATAGATGAGCATTGCTGCTTGCGCACGAGTCGGAGTCTGATCGCTTCCAAAGCGTCCGTTTCCGATCCCTTGAATCCAGCCCTGCTCTACTGTAAAAGCAATAGCAGCTTGATTCGCCTGATCTAGATGATCCGTATCTGTAAAATGGGACTTCGCGATGGTTGGCATTACTTTCGCAGTCTTCTGAGCAAGCAAAGCTACCATTTCAGCACGTGTAAACGGTTCTTTATCTGCCTTAGCTGCCGACTTACCAACACCGTCCATAACCTCATTCACGAATCTTTCATTCTTCTTCATGGAAGCTTCTGTGCCTGCATGATGTGGCAACCGATCGAGCATCATGAGGAAATGTGACCGAGAGATAATTGCATTCGGCGTGTAGAGTCCCTTACCCGTTCCATTTACAATTTGCTGTGCTGCCAGTACTTCAATTGCATCTTTGCCCCAGTGATTTGCCAAATCCGCAAAGCTTGGAGCGTTCTCATACAACGCATACGTTCCCGTCTGTTCAACAGTCAAAGCAAGTCCTTCCGCATTATGAGTTGCCATTCCTGCAACACTCCATGTCCCCTGTGCGTTTATCCGATACATAGCTGTCTTGCGCAAATCCCTCACTTTCGAAGCGTCCCCTCGAAGCAAGAGGATAACTGGGTGAGTCAATTTGTCGCTCTCGTTATAAATGGCAACAAGGCTGGATACGAGATTTCCCTGGTCGCCACTAGCACCTTCCCCTGTTCCTGCCTGACGCTCCGAACCCTTCTTGACGGATACAAGCAGCTTAAACTGATCCTCCGCAGCATAATCCGCCAAGGAGGCCGTTGGTATCTTCATTTCATATGCTGCTGAACGAATATGCAGTTCCTTCCCAGAAGCCAGAAGCTGCTTCATCATCGCTGCATGGAAAGTGATCGATACTTGAGTATAATCCTCGAAACGTACATTAGTAAGATCCATCTCAACTGCTGTACTAGCTTTACGCGTAAGCTGCTCACTCAGCCATTGTTCCAAGAGGGATACCTTAGCAGATTTAGAACCTGTCGCAGAAGCTGGCTGCTCTACCAGATACCCAATCGTTCGGTTATTAGCAATAACCGGTATCCGCTTATCCTTCTCAGGAATTGTTACGGGCGAACTGGATGATCCCCCGCCTGAAGAAATAGGAGGCTCATATGGATTAACATTTTTCTTACGCACCGTAACGGTTGCTTCTGCTTGTTTATCTTTATATCCAACTGTAATTGTTGCCGTGCCTTCGTTCCAACCCGTTACCCGTCCCTTATCATCTACCTTGGCAACTTGCTCATCTGAGGAATGGAACTGCAACGGCTCTGTAATTGGCGATAATTTAACTTCTCCATCTTCATATACGATCGCTGCAACAGACAGTGGTGCTGAATCTCCCACATTTATTGCAAGCTTATCAGGGTACACTGTAATGCCTTGGAGTTCAGGCTCCCTTCCATCGTCCCCGCGATGCACGGTTATCGTTGCTTGATCACTCCACTGTTGGTAGGTCACCTGAACGACCGACACCCCTTCACTCACGCCTGTAACACGACCAGCTTGATCTACCTCTGCAATTCGACTGTCTGACGAAGTAAATATCAATCCTTCTGTTATTGGCATCGGTAGGAGGTTGCCATTCTCGTATACGGCCGCTGTTACAGTCAGCGTCGACTGTTCCCCCGCCTTCAGGGACACATCTCGCGGATGTACAGCGATCGATGTAATATCCCCATTTTGTGCAGGTGCCTGATAGTTGATCGTAATCGTGGCCGATTTGCTTGTCGCTTGTCCATTCGTTTCTGCGACTGCATACAACTTATTCGCTCCACGCTCCAATTCGGCTGATATCGCAAATTGTCCTTGCTGCACCGTTCCAGTTCCGACACGAACGTCTTGACGATATAAGTGAATCGCAGTTCCATCGGTTGGATATATTCCTTTCACAATAATATGAGCATCCGTTACTGTACTGCCTGACACTGGTTCAGTAATCACCGGTTCTTCCACAATCTTTGTAACCTTTGCCCGTATCATGTAATTTCCATCGCTGTTTCCTATCTTCTTCCACGACCCTCGATCCAACTTCCATGAACGCCCCGAAAAATTGCCAAGCTTCGTCATCGACAATCCTGGTACATTTGGCATGACACCGTCCTGAATGTAGGCTACATAGAAATCACCGTTGACAATAATCGGATTCGGTATCGTTACATCTGTCCACGAACCATCCAGCATTGCCTTGCCTTCATACGGACCGGCCACCATCTTACCTGGAAGGCCATCAGGGCCGCTGGCATCATAGATGGCATACTTGAATTTCTCCCCGCCAGGATTCGGCCAGCCTTGATCCCAGAAGAAGAATCTTGCACCGGTTACTTGTGCAGGTCCGTCCGTTGTCATACGAACTGCAAACCCATTTCCAGATACAAAGAATGCCTTGGCATTATCAGCAACGCCATCATCGTAATAGATTTCATCAGCAGATCCTTGGAAGCTATGAAGCGTATATGAAACGTGAGTTGTATCGTTACCTGTGATCTTAATGTTGTCTTGAACCGATAAGTAATTCAATGCGGATACCGATAGTTGATAGTCGCCTTCGTAGGCTTCGAGTTCAAATCGTCCCTCTTCATTTGTTTCAACTGGTTCAACACGAACATCATTTAATAATCTGATTGTCGCATGCTTCACCGGCAACCCTGTTGCACGATCCGTGATCTTACCGGTAACCTTGCCTTTCGTCAATGGCTGTAAATGAACATTCATCACCGTATCTTTATTTTGCTCGATGACAACCGGTCGCTGCTCCGTCTTATAACCATAAGCCTCCACTTGCAGCGTATATGCACCAGGCGGATGCTTCAGTGTATAGCCTCCGGTTCCTGCATCAGAGCGTGTTGCCCGCTGCGATTGCACGACGCTGATGTCCGCCATTATCGGCATCCGGCCCGTATTTGACTGCTGCATCACAGTCTGCAGTTGCTCATCCGACTTCGCGGCATGATCACGCTTCGCTGATTTCAACATTTCTAAGGTAAAGAGTGCATTCCTTGCTCCCTGCGTATCATCAGTTGCTTTCCCTGCTTGTCCGGCAGCCGCCTGAATAGAAGATGTCTTCGGTCTTGTCATCACCGGAGGGGTCTCCCTAACCTCCACATCATCAATGTACCAGCCGAGCTGGAACGACGGACGCTTGCTCTCGAATCGGAAGCGCACTTTGATCTTCTCTCCCATGTAAGTATCAAGTCCAAGCTCTTCCAAATACCAGAATCTGCGTGGATGATTCGTATCATATCCCTGCTTCGGATATACAGCGAGCGGCTTCCATGTGGCCCCTTGATCCTTGCTTATCTCAACTGTTGCCTTATCTCCATCATCAATATCGTACCATTGTTGGAAATACAACGTCGCATGCTTCACCTGAGTCAAATCGATTTCAGGCGATACCAGGCTCTCATTCACATCGCCGCCATAAGGGCCATTCAAGTTCGTGCCCCATACATTCTTGCCCGAAACTGCCTTTTGCGGCCCACGAGTCGGATGCGGAACACCATGCTCCCATTCGTTTCCTTTTCCTTCAACAGTCCAGCCCTTATTAACGCCCTCGAAATCATCACTGAAGATCTCACTGCCACCCGTAAATGTCCAAGATACGATATCCGAATCTGAACTCATCGTATGACTGACAGTTCGCGCCTTTACCTTGTAATAATACGTCCCCTTCTGAGGGGCAGGCAGATCGGCAAAGTTATAGCCAGAGCTTGTGCCAATCTCGTCCCAATTCCCACTCAAATCCTTCGTACGATAAATGACATATTCCTTCAATGTCCCCGAAGGCGCCTTGTCAAAATCAAGAATGACTTTGCCTGGTGCGTTGCTCCTAGTCTTTATTTTAGGGGGAAGCGGAATTGTCGAATCAGGGGCTTGGATTTTAATATCATCGATGTACCAGCCCTCGTCACTGCCAAAGTCTCCTCGTAAATTGAATACAACGTAGATTTGATCCCCTGCATATGGGGACAAGTCGATATATTCGGTTGTCCACGTGGTGTTGCGCATCGTAAAAGTTTTTACCCGTTCGAACGTGAAGTTTGATTTCTTGCTGCCGATAAACACTTCTGCCCGATCAAAGGAAGCGCTCCACCAATCGCCAAGCTTATACCAATGAGCAAAGGATAAAACAGCGTGTTTCGTATCCGTCAAGTCAATCACAGGCATTTCAACATAGCTGTTAGTTCCATTCGGGTAATTGCCATCCAGAACGGTTGCCATTACTTTGGTGCCAGAGAATGCTTTTTTCGGGCCGCTTGTTGGAACGCCCCATTGCCATACGCCTGATGCATCTCCAAATCCAAATCCTTCTATTGTGGTTTCGAAATCTTGCGTATAACCAACCTTGACTCCCTTCGATACCGTTACGGGATAGATGTCTGTCTTGGACGAGCTGCCTGCGAAATTTACTGCTTCTATATAATATTCAATACCATTCAACGACAGCTCTTGAACAGGGATAGCTCCCTCATATAAACCATTCATATGACTTCCGGAAGTTCGAAGCAGCGCGTGCTTACTCCAGCCGGTAGTCCCCTTCTCACGGACATAAAGGTTCACATCCGTTACACTCACATCGTCCTTCACACGTGCAAATATGTCCTTGTCCAATATATTGAACGTCAATACAATAGGCTCATGTTCAATCGTCGGAGTTCCCGCATTCACCCCATCGATCGTCACCTGACCAACAGCCTTTCCCAGCCCTTTGTTCTGGGTTGACACGGCATTGAGTGCATTAATAAGGCCTGAGCCATAGCCATTATTCGGCGATTGCGGGAAATCATCGTCGGTTAATGCGTCCGTAGTGGTCAGTACTATTTCCGCTATATCCTTCACCTTTAAGCTGCGATTTGCCTGCTTAATCAGTGCAGCCACGCCTGCTGTATGCGGACTTGCCATCGAGGTGCCGTTCATGAGCGCATATTGTCCGCCTGGTACCGCTGAACGAATATGTACACCTGGAGCAGATACTTCCGGCTTCATTTGTCCATATGGCGTCGGCCCTTGCAGCGAGAAATCTGCCAGCTTGTTGTTCATGTCAACCGCACCTGTGGCGAATGATTCAGGGTAATTGCCCGGTGCTGCAATAGAGCCTGGTCCGCCATTGTTCTCCGGAGGCTGCGTATTCCCTGCTGAGAATGCCGGGAAGATATCTGCTGCGATCCATGCCTTCACGATATCTTGGAAGAACTCATTCTTGCCAGCAGGTACGTTCCCCCATGAATTATTCACGACATCGGGCGCAAGTTCAGGATGCTTCACTCCGTGCTTGTCCGTAGGTGCAAGAATCCACTCCCCCGCCTTAATGAGATCCGCATCTGTCGTTTGTCCATTCGAATCAAACACACGTGCCGCTATCCACTTCGCATTGGGGGCTACCCCAATCTTGTTGCTGCCATCCTTCTCAGAGCCTACCATTGTGCCCATAACGTGCGTACCATGACCGTTGCCGTCCGTAGGCAGCTTCTTCCTCTCGATTGTAGCGTCGAACCAGCTTAGCTCTGGGTCCACAATGTCACCATTTTGATTCAGACCTCTCCATTTATGCTGCAGTGCCGGATGGGTTCCATCTACACCGGAGTCCATGTTGGCAACCACAACGCCTGTTCCATCGAAGCCAAGCTCCCACGCCTGAGCTGCGTTAATATTGCGCAAGTTCCACGGAACTTCTTGATTGCCAGCAGCAGATTGTGCTCCCGTTAGCTTCGACTTCGACACGATTTCAGATTGAAGCGTATATGTATGGTTAGGCAGAATCTTCTCGATTTCATCACGAGCTGCGAGCTTCTCCATGGCCGCCTTCGTACTTGTTACCGCAATCGCATTCACAATGTAATACGGATGGAATTCACGCACATCCCCAGCGGACTCCATTTGACGAAGCTGCTGAATAATGCCCGATTGCGACTGGTCTGCCGTGCTCATTAGCGAGTTCACAATGAAGTTGCGCACCGTGCGTGTCTGCTTCGCTGATGATTCTCCCTTCTGCTTAGACCATTGCAGCGCATGCTGTGAGATGGCTTTCATATCCGGCTGTTCCTTTAACTTGATGATGTACGTCTCAACCCCGTCAGACTGAAAAGCTTGCAACAGCTTGGGATCGATAACTTGGTGACCACCGTCCGATGGCTTCGAATCCATAACTTTCTCATCGTACGCCATCGCTGCATTAGACCGTACAGTAGACGCGGATGAATCAACTGATGTACCAACTGCGGCATACGTAAACGCCGGCGATGTAAGGACTAGAATACATACGAGTAATGATGCAATCCAACTTTTCAACCATGATTTCACCTGCAAAATCAGTTCCTCCTCGTTATCTCTCAATCTAGCAT
>Ga0209566_100711_pt1 | contig 19035 bp, 20 predicted proteins | sample Araplavi_mTSA_r2_2_FD_184287 | JGI IMG/M metagenome (GOLD analysis project Ga0209566, IMG submission 184287) | Arabidopsis root microbial communities from North Carolina, USA - plate scrape CL_Cvi_mTSA_r2 (SPAdes) (version 2) | ecosystem: Host-associated > Plants > Roots > Endosphere | place...
TTCTACAAATGAAGTTATTTTTGCGATATCTTTGACACCGTCTGTTTCCACACCGCTTGACACATCGACGCCGTCCGGTTGGTAAGCTTCGAGCAGTTCGTGCACATTATCAGCCTTAAGGCCGCCTGCAACCAGCAGCTTGACGCCCGCTGTATCCGCCCATTCCCGATACACAGGGATGCAGTCCCAGGCGAACGTTTTGCCGGAACCGCCCCCATAGACAGGATCGAACGTGTCGAGCAGTATAGCGTCTACGGAACCGCTGTAGCAATCCAGCTGCGCGGAGACGGCTTCAGGTGATGGAACACTGTCCTCCGTTTTGGAGATAGACACGGATTTGAACACCTGCACGCCATATTGCTCCCGCACCTGCTGACAGAACGCAGGGCTTTCCTGGCCATGCAGCTGCACCACATCGAGCGGTGCCGCCGCCATGGCTGCCTCTAATTCCGATTCACTCGGATTGACGAATACGCCAACAGTCAGCGGAACCTTGTTCCCCTGTTCGGCCTCCGATCGCAGATGGGCGATCAGCTCCCCCGCCCGTTCAGGTGAAAGCTGGCGTTTGCTCGGTGCAAAAACAATTCCGATATGAGAAATAGGCAAATGTTGGATCGATTTTAACACTTCAACGTTTTGAAGTCCACAAATTTTTACTATAGGAGATGTTTGAACAGCCATAGATTATGCCTCTTTCTACCGTTCTAAGGTTGCAGTTCGGGACGTCTCACCCATCAAATCGTGCACGGCTGTTTCCACAACCGGCTGGCGCATAAAGTGCTCGCCGATGAGCACCGCTTGCGCGCCAATCTGCTGCAAATAGGCCATATCTTGTCTCGAGGAAATGCCGCTCTCACTAACAACCGTTCGGTCTGAAGGAATAAAAGATATCAGTTCTTCCGTCGTATGCAGGTCTGTCACGAATGTTTTCAAGTTGCGGTTATTGATGCCGATCAACTGCGAATCGAGTTCCAATGCGCGTTCCAGCTCTTCGCGGTCATGCACTTCAACGAGCACATCCATTCCGAGTTCGTCAGCCAGCGCCACATACTGCTTCATCTGCTGCTGCGACAAAATAGCCGCAATGAGCAAAATCGCATCTGCCCCAATCAGCCTGGCTTCATAAATTTGCTTCGTGTCAATGATAAAATCTTTGCGCAGCAGCGGGATTTGCACCGCACTGCGCACTGCACTTAAATATGAATTATTGCCCTGGAAATATTGCGCATCCGTCAAGACCGAGATGCAGTCGGCGCCAGCGCGCTCATAGGCCTGCGCCAACGTGACAGGTTCAAAATCTTCGCGGATCAACCCTTTGGAAGGCGAGGCTTTCTTCACTTCGGCAATAAGCCCCATCGGGCGATTGCGCCGAGCCGTCAATGCTTGCTCAAAGCCCAGACAAGCCGGCATTTCGGCGATGCGTTTTTCTGCTTCAACAATGGAGAAGCCACCCATGGCTTCAACTTCAAGTCGTTTGGTCGCTACGATTTTATCAAGAAACATGGCTTAGCTCTCCCGTAAAATGAATTAGATCGTTCAGTTTCTGTATGGCACGGCCTGAATCTATAATATCTGCTGCAAGCTTCACGCCTTGCTGCAGCGTGCCCACATGGCCGGTCACATAGAAGCAAGCGGCTGCATTGGCAAGCACGATGTCCCGATGCGGTCCCTTAGCACCGGCGAATATATGACGCATGATCTCCGCATTCAGCGTCGCATCGCCGCCTGCCACATCTTTGATGCTGTGTGCACGTAAGCCAAGATCATCCGGAGTAATGGTGTAGGTTTCAATGATATTCTGTTTCAGCTCCGTTACTTTCGTCGGCGCCGAGATGCTGAATTCATCCAGTCCGTCCTCACTCGCCACGACGAGCGCCCGCTTCAGCCCTAACGCTTGCAGTGCTTGTGCGAGCAGCTCCGTTTTGGAGCGGTCGAATACGCCCAGCACCTGCCGGTCCGCGCCAGCCGGATTCGTCAACGGGCCCAGCAGATTGAACACGGTGCGGAAACCAAGCTCACGTCTCGGCGCTGCAACATGCTTCATCGACTGATGATACGATTGGGCAAACATGAAGCAGATACCCAATCGATCCAAGCATTGCGCCGCCTGCTCGCTGTTCAGCGTAATGTTAATGCCAAGCGCTTCCAGCACATCGGCGCTCCCGCTCTTGCTCGACATCGCCCGGTTGCCGTGCTTCGCTACACGAATGCCCCCCGCCGCCGCAACGATTGCCGCCGTCGTCGAAATATTGAACGTCTCCGCGCCGTCTCCGCCCGTACCGCAAGTGTCCAGCAGATCCGTCTGCTGCACATTCACTTGAACGGCTTTGTGCCGCATCGTTTCGGCAAAGCCGGTAATCTCCTCCAGCGTCTCCCCCTTAATCCGCAGCGCCGTCAGGAGGCTGCCGATCTGAGCGGAAGTCGCCGCGCCTTCCATAATGTCCGACATGACGCTGCGCGCCTCTTCCCGACTGAGGTGTTCGCCGCTCACCACTTTACTGATCGCCTTTTGCACATATTGTGTCATCTTGTGCAGCCTCCTTACGAATTGACAAAATAGTCTTTATTAATATCGCTAACCGGTCTGGGCTCCGGACTAAACATCGCCTCAGCCATTCGAATCGATTTCAATAATGCTGTCGCTTTATTCACTGTCTCTTGGTATTCACTTTCCGGTACGGAATCCCATACAATACCCGCCCCGGCTTGCACATACGCTTTCCCATTTTTGAACACAATCGTTCTAATCGTAATGCAGGTATCCAAATTCCCTGAAAATCCCAGATAGCCAATGGCTCCCGCATAAGTTCCTCTGGACTCTGCTTCCAACTCAGCGATGATTTCCATCGCTCTCAGCTTAGGCGCTCCGGACACCGTACCAGCCGGCAAGCAAGAAAGGAAAGCGTCAAAAAAATCTTTGTCCTTCGCCATTTTCCCCGAAACGTTGGAAACAATATGCATGACGTGCGAGTACCGCTCAATGTCCATGAACGTATCGCATTTCACGGTTCCGAATTCCGATATGCGCCCAATGTCGTTACGCCCGAGGTCGACGAGCATAAGATGCTCAGCGCGTTCTTTTTCATCAGCGAGCAGCTCCTTCTCATACGCCAAATCTTGTTCCGGCGTTTTACCCCGTGGTCGTGTGCCCGCGATCGGTCTCGTCTCCACCTTTTCCTCCTCAACCCTTACCAGCAGCTCTGGAGAGGTGCCGACGATCACTTCATCATCCATCTTGAGCACGTACATATAAGGGGAAGGATTCATCGTGCGCAGCACACGATACACATGCAAAGGCGATACGGCCGTTTCGATCTCAAAACGCTGCGAAAGCACGACTTGAAAAATATCTCCTGCGCGGATGTACGCTTTCGCCTTGTCGATGTTGGCTATGAACTGCTCTTTGGTCACGTTCGAGCGAATCTCGCCAAGTGCAGGCTCGGAAAGAATCGGTTTATGCGACATCGTCTCGGGGCCGAGCGGACGCTTGATTTTCTCGATCGTGGCGTCGATCTTGGCGCAAGTGTTCTGATAGGCCAGCACGATATCTGCATCAGTAGCAAAAGGCGGCACATGGACGTTCGCAATCACCTTAATCTGCTGTTTAAAATGGTCGAACACGACGACCTGATCGCAGAACATGAACTGAATATCGTTCATTTGCAAATCATCGATGCGGTGCGCAGGCAGCTTCTCGTAATATTGCATCAAGTCATACCCAAAAAATCCAACCGCCCCGCCTGTGAAACGCGGCAAATCCGGAAGCTGCGGACTCGTATAGGAACGCAGGTACGCTTTAAGCACATCGATCGGCTTCTCTTCGGAGACCTTCGTCTCGGTTGGCGTCTGTACTTCAGTCCGGCCATGCTTCGCCTGGATCATCAGGAAGGGATCACTGCCGATGAAGGAATATCGAGCCCATTTGACGCCACCCTCCACGCTCTCCAGTAAAAAAGCCCGCTTCTCTTGAAACAGCTGTTGGAACACGCGAATCGGCGTTTCTGTATCCGCCAGCAAATGCCGGACCACCGGAATAAGATTGTAATCTTTGGAAAGCCGAATCACTTCTTGAATTTCAGGTGTGTACATGGTTTCATCCCCTCTCGGCTGACGGTTCACTCTCTGCAGCGCCGCCAACCCTATTCCCGTCTTTTTTTGAAATGCCCGAATGAATAACAAAAAAACCTCTACCGAAGTAGAGGTTTCGTTTATAGTTGTCGTAGGTAATAGATAGATTCGTAGAAAGTCAGCTACACAAACAGAATCAAACAGATGCATCTTCGCTACCGAAGACAACCCTATCTGTTACATCTCATGCGTTCAACTCGGCTCCACTCATCTTGGCTTGGCTCTACTCAACTAAACTCGGCTCTACTCACTGAACTCATAACTGATCTTACTGGCTGCAAATCTCAACTGTTCTAAACTGTATTGCTTTCTCAACTATCTACACTATACTACCCTTCTTATGGATTTGTCAATTTAACAATATCCGGACGAAGCGCTTGCGCTTCTTTCAAGTACACGTGATTGATTTCCGCTTGTCCTTTGGTCGTGTTGACTTGTACCATCAGGCGAATGCATCTTGGCAGCGAATTCTCCACTGGCACTTCCAAAGAACACATCAGTGGTACCAGCTCCCAACCGACCATCGTACGAATAGCACGCGCAGGGAATGTAGCTGTAATATCGCCGGTAACTGTAATAAATACCGAACAAATATCTTCCGGACGAAAATCGTTGGCTTGCACGATCTGGTGCAGCAGTTCACCCGTCGCTGTCAATATCTCTTGCTCATCATTTCGCTCTACCGTTGTAGCACCGCGAATTCCCCTGACAAACATCAGCTAGTCCTCCTTTTTTAAAAGCTCCACGATGCCCCTCACTTGGTCCACCGTAACATCCTTACGGATCTCGACCTTGCCGATTTCCATAGGAATGATATATACCATCTTACCTTCTTTGAACTTCTTGTCGTGCATCATGGCGCTCATGATGCTGTCTGTGTCCAAATGCGCCGGAATGCTGACCGGTAATCCGTATTTGATAAATAAGTTCTTCGTAATCGTATGAATGCTCTCATCGTAGCCAAACTGCTGCGCCAGCTTCGCTGCGCCGACCATACCGATAGCAATGGCTTCACCGTGCAGCAGCTCCCCATAGCCGGCTACGGCTTCCAGGGCATGGCCAATCGTATGGCCGAGGTTCAGAATGGCGCGCAAATCGTTCTCCCGTTCATCCTGCGACACGACAATCGCTTTGACCTTGCAGCCGGTGTACAGCGCATAGCTGAGCGCCTCCGGATCCAGAGCAAGCAGCTTGTCGGCATTGTCGTCGCACCACTGCGTGAATACGGCGTCCCAGATCAAGCCATGCTTGATCACTTCCGATAGACCCGCCTTCACTTGGCGGGGCGGAAGTGTCAACAGCGTGTCGATGTCGAAGAGGACAAGCTCCGGTTGGTGGAACGCGCCGATGATATTCTTCGCCATCGGGTGGTTCACCGCCACCTTGCCGCCGACACTGCTGTCGTGCGCAAGGATCGTCGTCGGGATCTGCACGAAGCGGATCCCGCGCATGAAGCTCGCCGCAGCGAAGCCGGCGAGATCGCCGACTACGCCCCCGCCAAGGGCGACGATCGCGGAGCTGCGATCGAGGCCTGCCTCAAGGGCGGCGGTGACGATTCCCTCGAGCTGCGCGAGGGATTTGGTAGGCTCGCCTGCAGGCACGACGCAGGCGCTGGCGGCGAAGCCGCCTTCCTGGAGGCGCGCCATGACGCGCTCCAGGTGCAGCGGCGCGACCTCGTCATCAGTGATGACGAGCAGCGGCGACTTGCGGCTGAGCTGATGCCGCTCAAACAGACCAGCGATGTTGTTCAGAATGCCTTGACCAATATAAATCGGGTAAGACCGCTCTCCCAAATCGACGGTTAGTTCTCTCATCTTAGTAGCTCTCCACTTGCGCTAAGAAGTTGTTAAGGTTGTTACGGATTTCCTCGATGGAATCCCCGCCGAATTTCTCCATGAACGCATTCGCAACTTCCCAGGCGATAACATTTTCCATGATTACGCCAGCCGCAGGCACGGCACATGTATCGGAACGTTCCACTTGAGCAGTGAAGGCTTCTTTCGTATCAATATCAATGCTTTGCAGCGGTTTGTACAATGTCGAAATTGGCTTCATGACGCCACGAACGACGATCTGTTCGCCAGTCGTCATTCCGCCTTCGAATCCGCCTGCCCGGTTTGTTTTGCGGCGGAATCCGCCTTCTTCGGTGTACAGAATCTCATCGTGCACGTTAGAGCCCCGACGCTCTGCCGCTTCGAAGCCGATGCCGAATTCAACGCCTTTGAACGCTTGAATGGACAGTACGGCTTGCGCAATGCGGCCATCGAGCTTGCGGTCCCATTGCACGTGGCTGCCAAGTCCGACCGGCACGCCTTCGATAATGACTTCCACGATACCACCAAGCGTATCGCCATCTTCTTTGGCCGCATCAATAGCGGCGATCATCTTCGCTTCAGCTTCTTTATCCACGACGCGAACCGGCGATTCTTCCGTCATGCGGATCAATTCGTCGAGCGGCAGCTCTTGACGCTGCACTTCGACGTCCCCGATGCGAATGACTTGTCCAGCCACCTTGATGCCGAACTCAGCAAGCAGCTGGCGTGCGACGGCGCCTGTTGCTACACGCATCGTCGTTTCCCGGGCGCTGGAGCGCTCCAAAATGTTGCGCAAATCTTTTTGATTATACTTCAATCCACCGTTCAGATCGGCATGGCCTGGGCGCGGACGGTTCACGCGGCGTTTGACTTCATTATCTCCTTCGACAGGCTCGATGCCCATGACGGTCGTCCAGTGTTTCCAGTCATTATTTTCCACCACAAGCGCAATCGGTGCGCCTGTTGTCTTGCCGTGACGTACGCCGCCGACAATGTTCGCTGTATCTTTCTCAATTTGCATCCGACGACCGCGGCCGTAGCCCTTTTGACGTCTATGTAATTGAAAATTCAAATCTTCAAAGTTCAATGTCACATTGCTAGGAAAGCCTTCAATAATTGCAGTGAGCTGCGGGCCGTGCGTTTCCCCTGCCGTTAAATATCTCACAATCCGTTACCCCCTCAACATTTTCGCAGAAAACGAGTTCGCTTGTCTTCCAAACACTTTAGCGCTTTGACGCGCGATTATCTTCTGATCATTATAGTATAGGTCCTGTAGTTTGGCAACCGACAGATTCGACAATAACAAAAACACGCTCCGCTTACGAGATAGATTCTCCCAAGCTAAAGCGTGCTCTGATGCTAATAAAACCGATCTGCGATCCCATACCATGCTTCAACCGTGCATAGGCTGTTTTTGCACGAATCTGGGCTCTTCCATTTGTGGATCGTTCATTAATCCCATTACCTGACCCGAATCGACCCCTAAGATTTGCGCGCACTCCTGAATCGAGATCATCCCCCTGCGATACGCAGTGATTACCTTCCTTTTGTCCATTACCCATCCTCCTGAGCTTTCCAACGCCATCGTCAGCATCGTTAGAGCGGTCGCTCTTTGTATACATTATAGTATTGGAAAAAATGGGAGATGTTATACGCCTCTTTTACGATAAAAGAACGTATCGGCCGGCTCCAAATCGTATTGCCCCGGGGAGAAAATCTGTTCGGTCGATCCGACGAAGAGCAAGCCGCCTGGCTTTAACGCTTTGGCAAACTTTTGATATAAAACATGCTTGGCTTCTTCGGTAAAATAGATGATCACATTCCGGCAAACAATCAAGTCAAATCCGCTATCGAACGTATCTACCAGCAGGTTTTGCTTTTGAAATTTCACGGTGCGCTTGAGTTCATCAGATACATGGAACATCAGGTTGTCCTGACGGAAATACTTTTTCACATATTTGTCCGGAACATCGCGGATGGAACGATCCAGATACATCCCTTTGCGCGCTTTCTCCAGTGCACCTTCATCAATATCTGTCGCATGCAGATTGGTGTCTGCCAGTGCTTCCTGCTCAGCAAGGATCATCGCGAGAGTGTACGGCTCTTCACCGGTTGAACATGCGGCGCTCCATATTTTCAGCCTTTTGTTGCTGCGGAGCATCTCGGGAATGTAGCGCTTCTCCACCATTTCCCAGCGGTTGGGATTGCGCCAGAACTCGGATACGTTAATCGTCATACGGTCCAGGAACTCGTAAAACAGTTCTTTATCTTTCATCATGGCATCGAAAAAGGCCACAAACGTGTTATAACCGCGCTTCATTCTTAAAGTAGTCAAACGTCGTTTCATTTGAGCTTCTTTATATTGAGCCAGATCGATCGCCGTGTGCTCTTTTACTTTTTTGATAAACGTTAAAAAATCCTGATCTTCCATGCCTTACCTCCACCTTAAACATCGCTGTACTGAAAACATTCTGTAACCCATGCTCTTTCTCCTGCAAAATCCGACAAAAACTTGTTCGCTGCCAACAGCAGTCGCTAGGTTTAGCGTTCTTCCTCAGCGCTATCAGCTGCTCGAATTGTTCAGCACATGACTTCGCGTTGTTCAACGCGCTTAACCTCATGCTCGGCGCTGGCTACAGCTGTAGTCGGTAGGCTTAACGTTCTTCCTCAGCGCTATCAGCTGCTCGAACTATTCAGCGCGCGACTTCGCGTTGTTCAACACGCTTGATCTCGTGCTCGGCGCTGGCCACCGCTGCAGTCGCAGGCTTTAGCGTTCTTCCTCAAGCGCCAACCTTTCGCACTCGTCTACAGGCACGCCCCCGCCGCACAAATAAAAAACCTGCAGCCCCAGGCCGCAGGTTCCTATGTATCAAATCCAATTCTCGATCGCTTTGTTATACGTCACGAACTCTTCCGGCTTAAAGAAGTTGCCGATTTCACGCTCGGCACTTTCCGGAGAGTCTGAACCGTGAATAAGGTTTAACCGGGTGTGAACTGCGAAATCTCCGCGAATCGTTCCCGGCACTGCTTCCAGCGAGTTCGTTTTGCCGATCATCGTACGGGACAGCGCAATCACTTGATCGCCCTCCCAAACCATGGCAAATACAGGCCCTGACGTAATAAACTTGACCAGCAGCTCAAAAAAGTCTTTTCCTTTATGCTCCGCATAATGAAGCTCAGCCAGCTCTCTGTTGATGATCATCAGTTTGCTTGCGACGAGCTGAAACCCTTTTTGCTCGAAACGTTTGACAATTTCACCTATCAGCCCGCGTTGTACACCGTCAGGTTTGATCATGAGAAATGTTTTTTCCATAAGGTCTGCCTCCTTCTTTGAGGTAAAAAAAGATGTGTTTACATCTAGTTTACACTGCTTGGCAACATTTCTCAAATTTGCAGACTGACCTAGTAGGAACGATTGCCAATAAAGTAGGCAACTTCCACCAAATCCTGTTTCGCCCGGCTGTTCGGTAGCGGATCCAATGCCGCAATTGCTTTATCGATATATTTTTGCGATAACACATCGGACTTATCTATCCCATCACTGTTACGAATCAAATCGAGGAAGCGGCTGACATCCGTTTGCCCGTCTAGCAGTTGGATACGTTCGAGTTCCTTCAGGATAAGCGGCTTTAGCGCGGCATCTCGCAGGGCGAACAATACCGGAATCGTAATATTGCCTTGCTTGACGTCACTGCCCGGCGGCTTGCCAATCTGCTTCTCCGTACCAATTAAATCAAGGATATCGTCGCGGATTTGGAAAGCCATGCCGACATTATAGCCGAAGGCGTACAGCTTGTTGCTTACCCACTCCGGCGCATCGGCCGCCAACGCTCCGAGTTGGCAGGAAATCGCGATAAGCAAAGCCGTTTTGCGGCGGATTCTTAACAAATAATCGCGGATCGTCTGCTCATGGTTGAAAAAGAAGCGGATTTGCTCCATTTCCCCGATGGACATTTCCACAATCGCTTTAGACATAATCTGATGAACCGCTGGTTTATGTATTTGAGTAATGACGCCGAGTGCTTTGGCAAAAATGTAATCACCGGTGTACATCGCAATCCGGTTATCCCATTTGGAGCGTACAGTCAATTGGCCTCTTCGGGTGTCCGCATCGTCGATAACATCATCATGCACAAGCGTGGCCATATGAATCAGTTCCAGTGGAACGGCAACATGCTTCATCGTTTGCAGCTGGTAGTGGCCGAATTCGCCGGAGAGCAGCACAAAAACGGGGCGTATCCGTTTGCCGCCTGCTTTGAGCAGATGGAGCGACGCTTCTTTCAGCATCGCATGATCCGTGTAGATGCTTTCCGCCAGCTCCTTCTCGATCGCAGCGATATCTTTTTTCTTCCTTGCGTAGATATCCATTAAATTTTTCATTCTGTCACCCGTGTTTCTTCTTTCTCTGACCAAATCTCGATCCTAGCCGCCTTTGGCAGGAAACCTAGGTCAAAGCAAAGCTTGTAATATGTCTGCAGGCCTTCCCATTGCTCCGGTCCGAAATCATAACATAAGGTATTAAAATAATGATGCCAGTACGCCTCAGTTCCGCCTACTTTGGATTGCGCTTCTTTAATCATTTCATCTGGCTGATGGTGCGCCTGTTGCTTGCTTTGGACAAACGCAGCAAAAATCTTGGCCACAAGCTCAGGATACTGGCGAACCGTCTCTTTGCGAATGGCCCAGACGGCAAAGGACATCCATTTTCCCGTCCATTTCGCCCATTCTTGCCCAAGATCCGATACCATATACTTATTGTTGCGCCAATTTTCCTTAATCGCATCATCCCCAATAAGCAGAGCACCATCCGCATCCTGAATCATCGCGTCCAAATTCGGCGCTGCAAATTCATAAGTCGGCTTGCCGTGATAAAACTTCTCCAGAATAATTTTCAGCAAGTTGACCGATGAGGCTGAGGTTGTCGGCAGCATGATCCGTCCGTTAGCAATTTCCCGCAAAGGCTTGTCATGAAAAAGTAAAATCGAGTTCACTTCGCCATACGCGCTGACCGATAAATCCGGGAACAACACGTAGTCCTCAAAAGATTGTCCGTATGCAAATGACGAAATCGGCCCCATATCAATTTCTCCGGCAGCCATCGCCCGATTCAGTGAGCTCGGTACTTGCTCGATAATCTCCACATCATTACTGTTGATCAATTCAGGAAAATAGTAGTAAATCGGCCATACGTTGGTATAATTAATTCTTCCTATCCGTATTTTAGGGTTGTGTGTGCTCATCGTTCTCTCCCCATCTCCGGTACAAGGAATGCTCGATCCCCATGCTGTCCAGCACCTTGCCCACCAGGAAGTCAACCATCTCTTCCAACGATTTCGGCCGGTTGTAAAAGGCTGGCATAGCCGGAAGAATACGAACGCCCATTCTGGACAAAGTAAGCATATTTTCTAAGTGTATGGCATGTAACGGCGTTTCTCTTGGCACCAATATTAAGGATCTGCCTTCTTTCAGCATGACATCTGCCGTGCGTTCCAGCAAATTATCGGAAGCTGCGCGGGCAATGCCCGATAATGTCCCCATCGAGCAAGGAATGACGACCATGCCGCGTGTACGGAACGAGCCGCTGGCGACCGAGGCGCCGATGTCCGCGATCGGATGAAAGTGAGTCTGGCCCGGATAGCCGCCGAAGTGCTCAGTCAGCATCTCTTTGCGCTTCGATACCTGCCAGTCAAGCTCATCGTGCAGCACTCTCCAACCGGCTTCCGTAATGATCAAATGTACGTCATGGCCTTGCTCCAGCAGCACTTGGCAGAGTCTCACCCCGTAGATTGCTCCGCTAGCGCCGGTAATGCCTACAACCCAATTGCCAATCATGAATGATGGGAAACGACGACATCAATGAGTGTGAAAGCAAAGACGACCAGGCTTAACACTCCGTTCATCGTAAAAAAGGCTGCATTCAATTTGGACAAATCGTTGGGGGAGACAAGGCGATGTTCTTTATAGAGCAAGAAGTAGGCGATCACTAGCCCGATCAAATAGAACCAGCTCAAATGTGTCAAAAAGAATAACGTCACAAGACCGACCGCTGTCAGTACGTGCAGCACGCGCGCCGTCATCAAAGCCGCTTTAATACCGAACCGGCCGGGGAACGAGTACAGACCTTCTTCACGGTCAAATTCAGTATCTTGGCAAGCATAGATCAAATCGAAGCCAGTGCTCCAAAACACGACGGTCAAAAAGAAAATAATAGATGCCCAAGTGAACTGTCCTGTAACGGCGATCCATCCGCCTAGCGGGGCCAAACCTAACGTGATGCCCAGTACCAGATGGCATGCCCACGTGAATCGTTTGGTGTAAGAGTAAATAACAAGAAAAAACACTGCAATCGGCAGCAGTTTCATCGAAAGAGAACTTAAGTTAGACGTTGCCCAAAACAGCAAGCCAAAAGATAAAATGATATAAAATGATACCTGTTTGATGCTGATTAAGCCAGCAGGAATTGCGCGTTTCTCTGTTCTTGGATTTTTCTTGTCAATCGTTTTATCAATAACGCGATTCAACGACATCGCGGCTGTTCTCGCCCCTACCATTGCTAAAGTAATCCATACAATTTGCATCCACGAAGGCAAATGCCCGTTCAGCACAACTGAAGCGAGGATCGCCCCCATGAAGGCAAAAGGCAATGCAAAGACACTATGTTCGAACTTGATCATCTCTAAAAATATTTTCAATTTAGTAAACATCTTTTTACACTCCTGCTTTCTTATTGCCCTTAGTTCCAATGTGCAGTGCAGCAATACCGCCAGTTAAGGGGTAAGCTTGTACCTGCTGCAGCCCGTTCTTCCCAAAAATTTGCGCTAATTGCTTGTGATCGGGAAAATGGATCAGCGATTCCGGCAGCCACTTGTACTGCTCGTAACGCTTCGCGATCAGCTTCCCCAGGAAAGGCAGCACACGTTGGAAGTAGAAATAGTAGATCGACTTAAACGGCTGCCACGTCGGCTTGGAAAGCTCTAAAGACACGACCAGGCCGCCAGGCTTCACGACGCGCTCCATTTCTCGGATGACCTGCTCCAGGTCCGGGACGTTGCGCAGCGCAAAACCGATCGTTGCATAGTCGAACGTATTATCTTCAAAAGGAAGGCTCATGGCGTTGCCGCGAATCAGCTCGATCTGCTTGTCCAATTGCAGCTGGCCAATCTTCACAGCGCCGTAGTCGAGCATGTTCTGGCTAAAGTCCAGCCCGACGATCTTGCCGTTCCCGCTCGCCTGCGCCAGGCTGATCGTCCAATCGCATGTGCCGCAGCACAGATCGATCGCCGTCTGTCCAGGCTGCACATTCATCTTGCGCATGGTAAACTTCCGCCAAGCCTTATGTCTGCGGAAGCTTAAAATATTGTTCATCAAATCGTACTTCGGCGCAATGCTCTCAAAAACGGAGTGCACGAATTCTTCTTTGGATTTACTCTTTGCTTTGGTCGTATTCATGTGATTCATTTCCCCTTAAATTTCTTCAAGCACTTGCGGCTGCTTCGCGGCAAAACGAAGAATCGGCTCCCCAATGTGAAAGAGTTCACTAATTAGCTTATCGGAATCAAGCTGCCGAATGCTTGCTTGCAGCTGCTTGACATGCTGGTCCAGCATTTGATACAGCTGCGAACTGATGTTGTATTTGTGCAGCAGCGTACGGACTTTCGCCTGATCCGCTTCATCAAGGCTGAGCTGTTTCCGTTCTTCCTTGGTACCGTGCTGAAGAATGTGCCAGAAGCCCCAGCTTCCGTGAAAATCGGCTGCAGACTCTGCCCGGAAAATCTCTTCAAAAATCACTTCACATTTCGTATAACTTCTCAGGATTTCAGGCCAGGCATGATCGTAAACGTCAGCCATAAATTCCGAAAAAGACAAAAACAGCTGAGATTTGATTTCCACCGTTTGATGGATATAATCTTCTGCCGTCAACTTGAACTGCTTCATTTTGGAATAAACATTCATCTTCAACCGGTTCACTTCACAGATTGCATTGGAAAGCTGTTTGATCGTCTCGATCTGCCCGGCTTGGGACAGCAAGTGATAGAACCGCGAACTAAAGTAATCACCCGCAAGCACTTTCAACTGTCTGGACCGCGCGGCCTTCTTCTCTTTAATATCGTTGGAAGCGGTCACCATATCGTGCGTATCCAGCCCTAATTGGACAAGCGATGTCGCAAGCGTATACAGCTCGCTGGAAGGGCTAAGCTTCGTATTCCCGTTCAGGAAGGCGTAAAGTAAGCGTGACCGCAACTCTGGAAAATCAGGCAAGTCCGTGTGAATTTGGATCATATCATATTCCGTGTACTGCTTCGCGATCTCAGGGATCCGATAAGAATTCATGCAAAAGCCTCCGTAACCATGTGCCGAATATCAATTATGCTTCTATCCAAGTAATTATAGCATAACACGATCGCAGAAGCACAATTAATTATAAGGGATATCTTTGCTGCCATCTGGGCGTGTAAGTCAGTCTGAACCGGTTCTGCAGCTGCTGCTCCAATTGAATCAAACTCAGCTCGTTAGCACTGGCCTTCATATCTTTCCCTTGTTCACGATCTGCAACCATCGCCAGCACCAATTGCGCCGACGTCTGATCGGTTGCCCCCGAATAGTCCATCACGCGAATCCATACCTGATTCACATTTTTCGTTTTATTCGTCATCGTCTGTGCCAGCGTATACAAGTCGCGGTAGACGGCAGCGGACTCCGCATTCTTAGGCAAGCTCAAGTCCAAGGAGAGCCGTGAGTTGGTCAATTCCACCTTGCGGATGCGCAGCTGCAGCGGAACTTGCACCAACAAGTCAACCAGATTGCTGTTCGTAAGCTGCGCCGCGCGCTTGCCCGTCCAGGAGTCGGCAATTCCGTTGCTAAGCGCCGGCAGTTGATCCAGCTTGGGAAGCATCGACATCCCTATCGCGATCGCTCCAGATAATATGGCCATTATCATCATGCGTGAAGTCCAGTTCATGTATAAGGCACCCCCTTATACACCATTGTACAAAGAAAAAAAGCAGGCTATGCCTGCTTGCAAAAAATTATTCCTCTGTGTCAATGGTACCGAACTTCGTCATGATGATCGCCTTGCCGCGAACTTTAACCGCAGATGTGTGCTCGGTGAACTGAGCGATCATCACTTCACCCTTGTCCAATTTCTCCGTATGATGAAAGCGGGTATCTTGACCGCGTGTCAAACCGATGACATGCACGCCGTTATCCTTGGCTTTAATGACGAAATATTCATTGCTGTTCGGTGTATTAGCCGGCTGGGCCGCTGCTGAATTGCTTTGTTTGGAATCCACGTTCATTCCTCCGATCTTCTTTTTCTCATGATGCTACTAAAACGGCCAGAAGTCAACTCATCTATGGGTTATGCGGATATTTGCTTGGAGGCAGCTCCCGCTTCCTGGCGATAAAACAATTTGAACTTTGCCGGCAGTACTTTATTCGTAGCGGTGCGGATCAGGAAGTCCGTCAGCTTCACCGTGCCATAAGCGAACAGCATGCCTGCGAACACATCAATCAGCCAGTGAATTTGCAGGTAAAGTGTCGAGAAAATAATAGAAGCGCAGTACGTCACCATCATCCATTTGAAGATGCGGTCTTTCTCGCGCAGTGCCAGCAGCAGCATCGCAAACGAAATGGAAGTATGCATGCTGGGGAAGCAGTTCATCGTCGCGACAAGCATCGAATTCTCATCCGGAAAAACGCGTTGCAGCAGGTCCGGCTGCTTGTTGACGTACCAGACTTCATGCAGCAAGATCAAGTTGTAAAACGGTAAAATGAGCGGAAACTGCAGCATATGGCCAGATAGCGCGTAAGACAGCATTTTCTTAATACTGCGTGTCCAGAAGCTGCGCACAATACAAATCCACAACGACAGCACGAAGCCGTAATTGTAAATCCAAACCATCGCTTTATCCAAATACGGATTGGCGATCCAACGCGCCCAGCCCCCCGTGTTAAGTGGAATCGCATTCATGTAGTCATCCCAGTGCCAGGGGTGACGGTTATTTTCGAACATCCAATTGGCAATTTTCCACCATAAGCTGTTTCCCGAACCGTAGAAGTAATAAAATACACCTAGGAGTGGAATACCAAAGATGAAAAATTTCTTCCAATCCACATCAACCTGGTCTTTGCGGACACCTAGTAAGCAAATCAGGAGCAGTACCCAGCATTCCTTACTCCAGCCTCCGACCGTGCCAATCCGCCAGATCAGGTAAATGGACAAGATGATGCCGTACATGGTCCAATCCTGAGCCCTGAGGAGCTCATTTACTTTCAGCTTGTTCATGCTGTTCCCCCTATAATATCTCTGTCAAGCAGCGCGAAGCAGGGTACGGAGTCAGGCAAAAGAAAAAGACATCGGCTTGACGATGTCTTTCCCATGGTCGGAGTAACACGATTCGAACGTGCGACCTCACCCACCCCAAGGGTGCGCGCTACCAGGCTGCGCCATACCCCGGTATAAACGAAAACCACAACGCTAAACAGCCAGTCGTAACTATGCTGCAGGAATTTTAAAAAATGGACTTAATTCCCCTTCGCGCTCCCTGATTATACAATATCATTGCTTACACGCGCAATATATTTGAACGAATTATTAACGTTATTCTTACTATTATCTACGCACATTTTCAGCCTCTCTAACCCTTTCAATAACACCCCCTAAAGGTGTTTATTAAAATTACATTTGCAACTAGTCTTTAAATTTTTTTAACCAAAGAAAAACGACGTTATTTTATCACATGAGTCTTAGTCGATTGTTTCTTAATTGGATTTCCAACGCATGAAGCTTAGATACCCTCTTTACTTTTTCATTTTGTCAGTCATAAGTTACCTATCGAACGAAAATTTGATTATGTGGGTTAATCCTACATGGAAAACCATTTTGTTTCTTTTGTTTACTGGAGTCGTTGTCCTTATATTAGAGAAGCTTAAAATAATGGATAAAGTTGTACCGATGATTGTCGGTTTTATTATTCTAATAGCAGGTCCAATAGTTCTTTTCAATATTAAATAGTGCTGTCAGGAACAATTCGATTGTTCGCAAACCTTGATCACAATGGCCTGATAAATTAGTAAAGCCGCAACTGCATACAACAGTTACGGCTTTGTTCTAGTTATGAAGGACAATCGTATGTAGAAACCAGTCAATTATTGAATACCGTCTCTAAGCGCTTTACCAGGTTTGAAAGCTGGAATTTTGCTTGCAGGAATTTCAATTTCATCACCAGTCTGCGGATTACGTCCTTTACGAGCAGAACGTTCACGAACTTCAAAATTTCCGAATCCTACGAGTTGAACCTTATCCCCGCTTTGCAGAGCTTCGGAGATTGCATCAAAAACAGCATCAACCGCTTTGGTTGCATCTTTTTTGGAAAGCTCGGAGGTTTCAGCAACCTTGTTAATCAATTCAGATTTATTCATGCCATTCACCTCCCCCCAAAAATTCTACTTCCGTTACTTCCTGTTTTCACCGTTTCATCAAAAAATATACATGAAGTTATAAAAAATCGTGGATTTTCTGAGTGAAAATTTGATACTGAAAGCAGACGAATAAGAACATAGTAATACAGAGGCACGGCAATTTCAAGTGTCGTATGGTGTATTCTGCCTGTTTTTATGCTAAAAATCGACAAAAAACACTCTTTGCGAGTGTTTTTTGCTTATTCGTATGGCGTTACATTGCCATATCCGTTAGAGAATGATAGCGATCAGGCCGCCTGATCCTTCATTAATAATACGGCCAAGCGTCTCCTGCAGCTTGTAGCGGGCATTGTCCGGCATTTGCGCCAGCTTGCCTTGAATGCCTTCGCGAACGATCGAATGCAGCGATCTGCCGAAAATATCGGACTCCCAAATTTTGAGCGGATTGTCCTCAAAATCCTGCATTAAATAGCGGACCAGCTCTTCACTTTGCTTCTCAGTGCCGATGATCGGCGAGAATTCCGACTCCACATCGACGCGGATCATATGAATCGACGGTGCCGTCGCTTTGAGGCGCACGCCGAATCGCGAGCCTTGGCGGATCAGCTCCGGCTCATCCAGCGCCATCTCCGCCAGCGTCGGAGGCGCGATACCGTAGCCGGTCGTCTTCACCATCTCCAGCGCCTCGGCGAATTGATCGTATTCCCGCTTCGCGTGCGTGAAATCCTGCATCAGCTGCAGCAGGTGATCCTTGCCGCGAATCTCCACCCCGACCACTTCCTGCAGGATGCGGTCATAGAGTTCATCCGGCGCGTACAGATCGATCTCCGCCACGCCTTGCCCCATGTTCATGCCGGCAAGAGCAGCTCGCTCGATAAATTCATATTCGCCGAATTGGCTGACCACTCGATCCACATCGCGCAGGCGGCGGATATCTTGCACGGTGTCACGGACAGAGTTCTCGAAACGTCCGCGCAGCCAGTGGTTCTCATCCAGCACCATGACCCAGCTTGGAAGGTTCACGTTGACTTCATGCACAGGGAACTCATAGAGGACCTCGCGCAGCACGGACACCATTTCCTCTTCCCCGGCATTCGCCACACTCATGGTCACGACAGGCACGTCGTAGCGGCCTTGCAGCTCGCTCCGCAGCTCCAGAGCAGGCTCGCTGTTCGGCTTTTGCGAGTTGATGATGACGATGAACGGCTTGCCGACTTCTTTCAACTCATTGATGACGCGCTCTTCAGCGAGGACATAGGAAGATCTCGGAATGTCGGAGATCGTACCGTCTGTCGTTACGACGACACCGAGCGTCGAATGCTCTTGAATCACTTTGCGCGTTCCGATCTCCGCCGCTTCCTGGAACGGGATCGGTTCGTCGAACCAAGGTGTATTGATCATCCGCGGTCCGTTTTCATCCTCGTATCCTTTGGCGCCATCAACGGCATAGCCTACGCAGTCGACCAGACGGACATTGACGTTCAGTCCTTCCGCGACTGAAATTTGAACGGCCGTATTCGGCACGAATTTGGGCTCAGTTGTCATGATCGTGCGGCCAGCAGCGCTCTGCGGGAGTTCATCGGTAGCCCGGATCCTATCCGCTTCGCTTTGAATGTTCGGAAGCACTACAGATTCCACAAAACGTTTAATAAAGGTTGATTTTCCTGTCCGG
>Ga0209566_100714_pt1 | contig 18963 bp, 20 predicted proteins | sample Araplavi_mTSA_r2_2_FD_184287 | JGI IMG/M metagenome (GOLD analysis project Ga0209566, IMG submission 184287) | Arabidopsis root microbial communities from North Carolina, USA - plate scrape CL_Cvi_mTSA_r2 (SPAdes) (version 2) | ecosystem: Host-associated > Plants > Roots > Endosphere | place...
CTGCTGCGTGCGGGGCCGTTCAATGATCGCGCGTCGGCGGAAGCGGCGCAGAAGCGCGCCGAGCAGATCGGCCTGACACCTAAACTCGTTCAGCAATAACCATGCGGTACGCAGCGCACACGCCACACGCGCTGATCCGTTGCGCAAGCCCCGTCCCAAGCCAACCCCAGCCGCTGCCCGATGCAACCGACTTTTTTTGATTACGGCGTGCTGTTCATCGTCGTCACGTCGGCGTTGGTCGGGCTGTTTCGTGGGCTGATCCGCGAGGTGCTGGCATTGCTGGGCTGGTTGTTTGCGGCGTGGGTGGCGTATTCGTTTTCGGGCGTGGCGGCAGGGTGGATGCCTGAGTCGCTGCCGGGCGGGCCGGTGGCGCGCACGGTTCTGGGTTTCGTCCTACTGTTTATCGTGACGGTGATTGCAACGTCGCTGGTGGGGGCGCTGCTGTCGGCGGTGCTGTCCAGCGCGGGTCTCAAACCGGCGGATCGCGGTTTGGGCATGGTGTTTGGGCTCGCGCGCGGCGGCGTCATCATCCTGGTGCTGATGACGGTGGCAGGCTTTACCAGCCTGCCGGAGCAGCCCTTCTGGCGCGATGCGATTACGCGGCCCTATGCGGAGCAAGCGGCACAGGCGGCCAAGCCGCTGCTGCCGCCGGACGTCGCGAAGTACGTCCACTATTGATTCGGGGCGTCTGGCCACAAGCTAGACGATTTGCGAAGTTTTCCAGGCGCTCGCAACGGGTGTGGGCGCCACCAATACGTTCTCGCTGGAGATCGACATGTGCGGTATCGTTGGCGTGGTTTCCTCCACGCCTGTCAATCAGCTGATCTATGACAGCCTGCTGCTCCTGCAGCACCGGGGGCAGGACGCGGCAGGCATTGCCACCGCAGCCGGCAGCACCTTCTATATGCACAAGGCCAACGGCATGGTGCGCGACGTGTTCCGCACGCGCAATATGCGCGGCCTGCCGGGCACGAGCGGCATCGGCCAAGTGCGTTATCCGACGGCCGGCTCTTCCAGCGAGGAAGAAGCCCAGCCGTTCTACGTCAACGCACCGTTCGGCATCGTGCTGGCGCACAACGGCAACCTGACGAACTCCGATCAACTGCGGGAAGAGATGTTCCGACGCGACCGTCGCCACATCAATACGCAGTCCGATTCCGAAGTGCTGCTGAACGTGCTGGCCGACGAGCTGCAGCGCGCCAGCAACGATATCCCGCTGGACCGCGATTCCATCTTCACCGCCGTGGAAGGCTTGCACCGCCGCGTGCGCGGTTCGTATGCCATCGCAGCCGAGATCTCCGGCTACGGCGTGCTGGCCGTGCGTGATCCGTTCGGCATCCGCCCGCTGGCGCTGGGCAGCCAGGAAACGCCGGACGGCAAGATCGAATACATGGTCGCCTCCGAATCGGTGGCGCTGGAGGGCATCGGCTTCAAGTTCGAGCGCGACGTGGCGCCCGGCGAAGCCATCTTCATCGACCTCGAAGGCAAGCTGCATACCAAGCAATGTGCGAAGAACCCGGCGCTTACGCCGTGCATCTTCGAATACGTGTATCTGGCGCGTCCGGATTCGCGCATGGATGGTGTGTCGGTGTACGACGCGCGCCTGCGCATGGGCGATTACCTTGCCGAGAAGATTAAGCGCGAGGTGACCGACCCGATCGACGTGGTGATGCCGATTCCGGATTCGTCGCGTCCGGCTGCCATGCAGGTGGCCAACCACCTGGGCGTGCCGTACCGCGAGGGCTTCTTCAAGAACCGCTACGTGGGCCGCACCTTCATCATGCCGGGCCAGGCGGTGCGCAAGAAGTCGGTGCGCCAGAAACTCAACGCCATGGCGATCGAGTTCAAGGGCAAGAACGTGCTGATCGTTGATGACTCCATCGTGCGCGGCACGACCTCGTCGGAGATCGTGCAGATGGCACGCGATGCGGGCGCGAAGAAGGTGATCTTCGCTTCGGCCGCGCCGCCGGTGAAGTTCCCGAACGTGTACGGCATCGACATGCCGACGCGCGGCGAACTGGTGGCCTATGGCCGTACGCACGAAGAGATCGCCAAGATCATCGGCGCAGACCAACTCGTGTACCAGGACGTGGAAGACATGAAGCGCGCCGTGCGCGACGTGAATCCTGCGCTCAAGGACTTCGACGCTTCGTGCTTTGACGGCAAGTACGTGACGGGCGACATCGACGAGGCGTATCTCGATCGTCTGGAAGCCGCGCGCAACAGTTCGGCCAAGGCCGATCGAGAAAACGCGCAGAACGATGATCCGCGCACGCAACTGCACCTGCAGCGCTCGGCTGTGAACGAGTAATCGTTTCTTGTCGCCAACAAAAAGCCCGTCTTCGTGACGGGCTTTTTGTTGGTCGGATGGCGGGCTTACTTGAGCATGCGTCGGCGCAGGAGCCACAGGCACAGCCACAGCGCGCCGACGGCATAGAGCAGCAGCACGCCAAGATGCAGCGGGATGTTGTCGGGGGTGCGACCAAGCATCAATGGGCGAATCAGCTCAACCGCATGCGGCAGCGGCAGCACGCTTGTGATGGCGCGCACAGGCGGTGGCAGTTGCGACAGCGGAAAGAACACGCCCGAAAGCAGCATCATCGGCGTGATCACCAGCGTCTGGTAGAACATGAAGAAGTCGTAGTTGGGCGCGAGCGCCGTCATGTTCATCGCCAGGCAAGCGAAGGTGAAACCGGTCAGCACGATCACGGGCAGCGCGAGCAGCGCCTGCGGCATCGATGCATAGCCGAGCGCGCCGGCCACCAGCATGATCGCCAGGCCCGACAGCACGGACTTGCTGGCCGCCCAGATCAGCTCGCCGAGGACCACGTCGCCCAGGCTCAGCGGCGCATACAGGATCGCTTCCCACGTGCGCTGCACGTGCATACGCGAGAACGCCGAATACATCGCCTCGAAGCTTGCCGACATCATCGTGCTTGACGCGACGGTGCCGGCGGCCAGAAAGGCGATGTACGACACGCCATCCACGTGCCCGACCAGCAAGCCCAGGCCGAGCCCCAGGCCGAACAGGTAGATCATCGGGTCCGCCAGGTTGCCGGCCATCGATGGAATGGCCAGCTTGCGCCACACCATGAAGTTGCGCATCCAGACATATTGCCAATTGCGGAGGTTGAGCGGCAGCAGCGGTTGGGGATACGCGCGTTGCTGCGGGGCGGTGAGTGTGGCTTCGGTCGGCATGGATCAGATTCGTTTAGTCACGCATTTCGCGGCCGGTCAGGCGGAGGAACACGTCTTCGAGATTGGCCGGGCGGTGCAGGTAGCGCAGGCCGGGCATGGTGTGCATTTCCGTCTGTGCGCGCAGGGCTGCCACCAGCGGTTGCGGATCACGTGCATAGCAGAAGAGGGTTTCACCACTGGTTTCGACGCGTTCGGCCAGCGGGCTCAGCAGCGAGCGCAGCGCGTTGAGATCGTCGCCGTAGACTTCGACCACATCGCAGCCGATCTCGCGTGCGATGAGCTCGTGCGGCTTGCCTTGCGCGATCTTGCGACCGCTGTCGATCACGCAAAGCTCGTCGCACAGGCGCTCGGCTTCTTCCATGAAGTGCGTGGTGAGCAGAATCGTCTTGCCAGCCGCCAGCAGCGAGCGCAGGCGTTCCCAGATCAGGTGGCGCGCCTGCGGATCCAGCCCCGTGGTGGGCTCATCCATGACGAGGATGTCCGGATCGTTGATGAGCGCGCGGGCCACGGTCAGCCGGCGTTTCATGCCGCCAGACAGGGCGCGCACCGGCGCATCGGCCTTCTGTTCGAGCCGTGCAAATTCCAGCAGGCTAGGGATGCGCTCACGGATGGTCGTGGCGGACAGGCCAAAGTAGCGCCCAAAGATGCGCAGGTTTTCCGACACGGAAAAATCCGGATCGAGGTTGTCGAACTGCGGCACCACACCCACGCGCATGCGCGCACGGTGTGCAAATTCTGGAACCGCATCGCCGCAAAGTTGCACGGCGCCGGCATCAGGCATCGTCATGCCGAGCAGCATGCGCAGCGTGGTCGTCTTGCCCGCGCCGTTGGGCCCGAGTAGCCCGAAGCATTGGCCGCGCCGCACGTTGAAGCTGAGGTTGTCGACGACCGTCTGATCGCCATAATGTTTGCGCAGGCCTTCAACGCTCAGGATCGGTGTGCTGCTCACGCCAAAGCCCTCTTGCTCGTATCGCACAGTGCCTCCGTTGCAAAACGCCGATTATGCGCCGGCATTGGCATCAGCGTATGAGGGGAATACGCATATGCAGCGGCTGCGCTCAGACAACAAAAAGGGCCAGGCAACTCTGCCTGGCCCTGCCTTGCAGCAACCCTTCGCTGCGTTTGCGGTGCGTTACTTGGTGACGGCGTTACCGATCACGCCACCCAGTGCAGCACCACCCAGCGTGGCACCCGGACCGCCCCAGATGGCCGCCCCGGCGACACCACCTGCGGCCGCCCCGAGTGCGGTATTACGCTGCTTGGGCGTCATGTCCGCGCATCCGCTGACGGATGCCAATGCGGCCGCCAGAATCAAGGATACGAAGGCACGCATAAACACTCCTTGTGTCGTCTATGTACCTCTATTGAAGGTCGCGGGGGCAGGCATGTGCAGAGACCGCTGCCTGAAAAATCTGTCAGCCGATTCCCACACTGGCGAACCGGCTTTCCGCGGCAAAGTTCCGCGTTTTTTGATCACGTCTTGGCGGGTTTTTCCTGGCGCTCGTAGCGGAATTCCGGCAGCGCCTTGATGGCATCCTTGGTGGCGCCGGGCAGCGTGATCTTGCCCTGGGCATAGGTGAATTGATTCACGGGGATGGCCACGTCGTGGCGGCCCACGCCAACGAACCCACCGGCGCCGACAATAGCAAACGACACAGCGTTTTCTGGCGTCACGATCAAATCCTGCACGTTGCCGACGATCTGATTGGCCTCGTTGTAGACGGGCTTGCCGAGCACCTGTTTCTTCACGCTCACGCCCTTGATGACCGCGTCGAGTTCCGTCACGGACACGCCCAATGTGGCATGGCCCACAACCTGGGCAAATGCCTGCGGCGCAGCGGCAAGTACAGCGGTGGCAAGAAGGGCGGAGGTGAGTCGTTTCATCGTGGCTCCATTGGATGGCAAGGCATGCGTTTCACTGTATTGCGCACCGATTGCGTGCCTAGGTGAGCCCTTCCGAAAGACCTGTAGGACAAATGGGGGATGTCAAAGAAATCGGCCGCACCCATGGCTACACTGAAACGCCGGCACATGCCGGACGCAACCACCGACCTCACGACGGAGAACCCGACATGATGACTCTGGAGCAACTCGGCATCCTGCACCGATCCCAGCTCGAAGCGTGGCTGGCCCTGACTGAAGAAACCGTCGACGGCATGAATCGCTTGATCGGGCTCAACCTCCAGGCATTCAAGGCCGGCTTTGGCGAGACGGAGCAGTGCCTGCAAGACGCCGTTAGCGCACAAGATCCCAGCCAGTGGTGGACCGCACAAGCGCGTTACCTACAGCCCGCTGGTGAGCGTGTCTCTGGCTACACGCGCAATTTTGTGGAGATCGGCGTGCAGACGCAGAACAGCATCAGCCGTGCACTGCAACGCCATGGCGATGAGGTTCGCCGTCAGTGGGGCTTTGTCGCCGAGAACCTCGCCGATGCTGCCCCTCCGGGGGCCGAGATGGCGGTGAATTTTTTGAAGGCCACCGTGGGCCTAGAAGTCGCTACCGCCGAAGCGGCGGAAGAGGCAGTTTCCGAGGCAAGTGACGTGGCCGGCGGGACCGAGTCCGCACGTTGAGGCTCCCCCGCACGGGGTAACCCCGTCGGCAGCGGGCCGACAGCGATTTCGGCCCCTTCCTACAGGCCGACGCGGACGCGCATGGATACGACATCCGTGCGCGTCTTTGTACGCTTTCTACATGGCCCACCCACATGTAGGAGGCAACCATGCCCTATCTCATTGCGTGGCTATTGGGTGTCCCCGCGTTCGTGTTGCTGCTGATCTGGCTGTTCGTTCATTGACGCGTGTGGCCTTGGCGCCTCAGTACGAAGCGGAGGACGCATGACTTTCCGAGATGATTGCAAGATCGAAGTGTCAGCCTACGAACTCTCGCCCAACGCTTGGCGCGCGGAAGTGACCATTACGCGCGTCAGTGACGGCCTGACACTGCTGCCGCGTACCACTGTGCGCGAATCCGTCAATACTTACCCGAGCGCGGGCATCGCGCTTGAGGCCGCGCGCGCCTATGCGGAAACGATGATCGCCGCGGGAGAGTTAGATTGCAGCCCTGCGCTGGGGTGACGTATGGCAAGCCCATCCCGTCGCGGCTTGGGGTGTTACGTTCTGTTACCAAGTCGTGCGTGCCGTATCACCTGTGTCAGTCGCCCTGAATACAATACAGATACCGTAATCGGCGCTGGTCCACTTGTTTGGCCAGGGCCCCAAGTAGCAGGTGATGAACATGATTCGACGCAATGGGCTGTTGGTGGCAGGTGCAGCCGCACTGGCAGTGCTGGCTGTGCCGCAAGTGGCGTCGGCGCACGTGAGCGTCGGCATTGGTTTCGGTGTGCCGGTGGCGCCGGTGTATGTGGCACCGGCCCCGGCGTATTACCCGCCCCCTCCGGCGTACTATCCGCCGCCGCCCCCTGCGTACTATCCGCCGCCCCCGCCGGCGTATTACGCGCCGGCCCCGGTGTACTACGGGCCGCCGCCCGTCGTGGTGGGTGCTGGGTGGTATCGGTGGGGTCCGCGTTATCGCTGGTATGACGGTCACCGCTGGGGCCACTGGCGCTGAGCAGCTGCTCCTTCAAGAGAGGCTCCTTCGGGAGCCTTTTTCTTTGCCTGTACCCCTTGGCACGGCACCTGCGTAGAAAAGGACGGCGGACAAACAGCCATGTTCCCCCGCGACAAACCGGCGCGGGGCCGCAACGTCGGCCTGCTTGTCTGGTCGATATGACGTCCGCATGAAAACGATGTGGGCACGTGCGCCAGCCTCGCGCCGGCGCGTGTCATGTTCGCAGTGCCATGATCGAAGGAGTCCTCATGCAAGTCATCACGCAACGCTTTGCAATACGCACCCTTGCCGCTGCAGTGGGCGGCCTGGCATTGGCGCTCGGTGCGGCGGTCGCGCACGCGGGTTCGATCGACCCGTACCCGAGCGCACACAAGGTGAGCCGCGCTGATCCGTACACCGATGGCGCCAAGGTGGGCAGCCGAGACCCGTATACGGACGGTGCTAGCGTTGACCGTCGAGACCCCTATACCGACGGCGCCTGACCTGCTGTCGCATCGCAACATCAAGCCCGGGCGATACCCGGGCTTTTTCTTTGCGCATCTTCAATCGATGCATGGGGTGTTAACGTGAGCAACAAGAAAGGCTGGAAAGCGGCGCGTGCACGACGATACTGAAGACGCAGGAATGTATCGGCTCAGTTGCGTTGCAAGGCCAGGATCACGCTACGGCCACGACCCATGCCGGTGGCATACTTTCGCTTCGCGCGGCACTCGCGCATTCGCATCACCACGACAAAGGAGAACGTCATGAAAACCAAGCCCTGCCTGTGCCAGGACGATGTCACCAAGATCCTGGATGCCGCCGAGAAAGAAGCGCGCGCGCATCAATGGGCTGTGACGATCGCCGTGGTGGACGATGGCGGCCATCTCATGGGCCTGCGCCGCATGGACGGCTGCGCGATCATTTCGTCGTATATCGCGCCGGAAAAGGCCAAGACGGCCGCGCTGGGCCGCCGTGAATCGAAGGTCTACGAAGACATCATCAACAACGGCCGCACGTCGTTCCTGTCGGCGCCGCATCTGCAGGGCATGTTGGAAGGCGGTGTGCCGATTCTGGTGGAAGGCGTGTGTGCCGGCGCGGTGGGCGTGTCGGGTGTGAAATCGGCGGAGGATGTGCAGATCGCCAAGGCGGGCATCGCTTCGCTGCACGTGATCTGCTGAGCCGCGAATCGTAATCTGCGAATACAGGCAGATCAAACAAGTAGCAGGGAAGGGCGCGGCGTAGGTCGCGCCCTTTTGCTTGGGGCGCATGTGGACGCGAAAGAGCGGCTTGGCTGGCGGTTGTCTGGCAGAGGGGTCTGGTCTCTGCCCACGCGAATGACGACAGGCTGGCTACGGCCGAATGTCTCCTGAGAGACGTCCCCACAAAAGTCGGTACGTGGTGCGGCTTGGAGCCGCCAACAAAACCGCCCTGGCGTCGTTGTGCCTCCTTGCCGTACTCGAGTACTGTCCGCGTCGGCACGCCTAGCCAGGACAGTTTTGTTAGCGGCTCTTACTTGGTCAGGATCAGCTTGCCGAAGCGGGTCACGCGTAGGGTGTACACCGAGCCGTTGTGATGGATCGCTACGGCGTTCTGGCCCGCAAAGAGTTGTTCGGAAGTCATGACCCGCGTGTCGCCGATCGTTATGGCAGCGGGTTCGGTGGATGCCGTTGTCGGTGCTGCATCAGCTGATACCGGCCGTTTTCGGGCCACGATGATCTGGCGGCGGCGGGTGATGGTGCGTCCTGCGTCTGGGTGTTCGGCAGTATTCATGGTGGGCCTGATGGGCGTAAAAGCGTGGGCTGGCAAGGGTTTTCAGCGAATGTTGTCCAGAATAAATGAGAATCGTTATCATTTCAAGTTGAGGCTGACGATGTGCTGATCGCTGCCCGCCTACAAAAAAAACCGGGCGCGTGGCCCGGTTGTGCATCAGGTGTGGCCCGGCGCTTCGCGCAGCAGGCTGGTGCGCTCGTCGGCGCGTTGGGCGCGATAGCGCTCGTAGTGACGAAGGATGTCGGCAATGATCTCTTCGCCGCGCAGGTATTCGATGTCATAGCCCTCGCGGCCGTCTTCAAAGAAGGTGACGGGCTCGTAGACCTGCGCGGCTTCCGGCTCGGCAGCCTGGCTGGGTGTGGCGACGGGCAGCGGCTTGCTTGCACTGCGCACGCCGTAGACGAAATCCCGATCCGACGGGTCGGGGATAACCAGCCGCACGCTGTCGTCGGTGTCGAACACGTGCGCCTCGATGCCGCGCCGGCTGAGTTCTTTGACCACATCGTTCATGGCCGGCCGCACCTGCTTGGCGAGGAACGCCTGCACGTCGGCCTGGGTGGACGGGTTCACCATCTGTGCGAGGCGCTGACGCCAGCGCGTGCCGCTCCAGAACGAAGTGGCCGGGGCCAGTTCACGCGAATAGTGTGCACGGTCGGCTGACATGCCGCGCCACAGCCCGTAGCACAGCAGCACCATGATGATGGCGACCGGTAGGGCGGCCACCAGCGTCATTGCCTGCAGCGCCTTCAGGCCACCGGCCAGCATCAGAATGGCCGCCGTGGCCCCGAGCACCGCCGCCCAGAACAATCGCTGCCACACCGGCGAGTGCGGTGCGCCGCGCGAGGCAATCGTGTCGATCACGAACGCGCCCGAATCGGCCGAGGTGACGAAGAACACCCCAATCAGCACGATCGCCAGCCACGACAGCGCCGTGGTGCCGGGGAAGAAATCGAAGAAGCGGAACAGCAATGCGTCGACGTTGGTGGCGGTCTGCGCGAGGCCGCCCGCGGCTTGGTGTGCGTCAAGCCAGATAGCGCTGTTGCCGAAGGCCGTCATCCACAGCAGGTTGAACACCGTCGGCACGATCAGCACGCCGATCACGAATTGCCGCACCGTGCGCCCGCGCGAAATGCGCGCAATGAACATCCCCACGAACGGCGACCATGACACCCACCACGCCCAGTACTGAATCGTCCAGCCGCCAAACCAGTCAGCCGAGTTGGCCGGGGTATAGGCGAACGTGCGGAACGACAGGCTGACGAGGTTGGCGATGTAGTTGCCGACGTTCTCGCTGAAGGCCTGCAATACAAACACCGTGGGCCCCGCGATGATGACGAAGGCCAGCAGCAGGAAGGCCAGCGTGAGGTTCAACTCAGAGAGCCGTCGCACGCCATTGCCTAACCCGGATGCTGCCGACACGCCGGCGAGCACCACCACGGCGCAGATCAGCGCCACGCGGAAGGTATCCGAATCAGTCTGCCAGCCGCCCACCTGATGCAGGCCCGCGCCAAGCTGCAGTACGCCGTAGCCGAGGGTCGTTGCAATGCCGGCGATGGTGCCGATGAGAGCGAAGGCGTCCACGCCATGACCAAGCGCGCCATTGATACGCTCACGCAGTAGCGGATACAGGCCCGAACGCATGGTCAACGGCAGGTTGTAGCGGAACGCGAAATACGCCAGCGCCAGGCCCATCACGCCGTAGATCGCCCACGCATGCAGGCCCCAGTGGAAGAACGTGGTGAGCATGGCCTCGCGTGCGGCCAGCGCCGTTTGCGGCGTGGCGGTCGGCGGCTGCAGGTAGTGCTGCATCGGCTCGCCCACGCCAAAGTACATCAGGCCGATGCCCATGCCGGCCGCGAATAGCATCGCCGTCCAGGACACGAAGCTGAACTCGGGTTCGGCCTCATCGGGCCCGAGGCGGATGTCGCCGAAGCGGCTGGCCGCCACGACGACGAGGAAGCCCAGAAAGCCTGTGACGGCCAGCATGTAGAACCAGTCGAAACGTCCGGTTACCCAGCGCTGGGCGATGCCGAAGACGCTGCCCGCCAGTTCGGGGCGGACGGTGCACAGCACGAGCAGTAAAACAAGGACGCTCAGCGCCGGCACGACAACTTGAGGAACGAGGGTCGTGCGTCGTGAAGCGACGGCGGATTCGGTGGAGGAATGGGACATGCGCGCGCTGGACGATCCTGTCGCTGGAGTGGGGAGATGGTCACAAAAGTACAAGCAGCGCGTCCCCATTGCAAATGCGCGGTGCCAGAAATAAGAAACCCCCGTGAGGAGACGGGGGTTCCGGGTGTGAGGCGAGGCAGTGTCAGTTGCCTTAGTTACGTTGGGGCTCCGTGACGAAACCGATACGCGCCAGACCGCCACGCTGGATGGCGGCCATCACCTGCGCCACGCGCTCGTAGCGCACGCTACGGTCGGCACGCAGATGCATTTCCGGTTGCGGCTGCTGCTGCGCGGCTTTCTCAATGTCGGCCTGCAGCGTGGCTTCATCGACCGGCTGGTTGTTCCAGAACACCTGGCCTTGCGCGTCGATCTCGACGTTCACGCTTTGCGGCTTGGCGTCGTCGGGTTTGTTGGAGGCGCGCGGCAGGTCGATCTTCACCGCGTGGTTGATCACCGGAATGGTGATGATGAAGATGATCAGCAGCACCAGCATGACGTCCACCAGTGGCGTCATGTTGATCTCGCTCATCACCTCGTCGTCGTTGTCGAAAGAACCGAAGGCCATGGGTGCTCCCTGTTTGTGGCCGAGTTATTGCGGCTTGACGGCGGCCAGGCGCACACCGGCTTCATCGCGTGCGGCACCCGGGCGCAGGCGTGCACCGGTCACGAAGTAGGCGTGCAGATCGTGCGCGAAGCGGTTGAGCTTGGCGATGATGGCCTTGTTGCCGCGCGTGAGCGCGTTGTAGCCCAGCACGGCAGGAATGGCCACGGCCAGACCGAAGGCCGTCATGATGAGCGATTCGCCCACGGGGCCGGCGACCTTGTCGATAGTCGGCACGCCTACCGCGCCGATACCCAGCAGCGCGTGATAGATGCCCCACACGGTGCCGAACAGGCCGACGAACGGCGCGGTCGAGCCCACGGATGCCAGCACCGCCAAGCCCGATTGCATCTGGCCGACGGACTCGTCAATCGCGCTCTTGAGCGAACGTGTGAGCCAGTCGGAGATGTCCATCACGTCGTGCAGTTGCGGCTGGCTGGCGCGATGGTGTTGCGCGGCTTCGCGGCCCGTTTGCGCGAGCGCGTAGAACGGGTTGTCCTTGGGCGAGCCGAGCGTCTGCATGGCGTGGTCGAAATCGTCGGAGTGCCAGAAGCGCTTTTCCGCGCCTTGCGCCATCGACTTCAGGCGCACGATGTCCCACGCCTTGGTGAGGATGACGATCCACGAGGCGAGCGACATGAGCAGCAGCAGAATCGCCGTGGCGCGCGTCACGATGTCGCCTTGTGTCCAGAGATGGGAAAGACCGAGTTCCTGCATGATGGGTTTCCTGATTGCGAGAGACGAAGGTTAGTTGTCGATCTTGAAATTGAAAGGCTTATTGACCATCACCGTGATAGCGCGGCCGTTTTGCTTATATGGGCTGCAATGCATCTTGTGCGCCGAATCGAGGGCGGCGCGGTCCAGGCGTGAGGAGCCGCTGGTGCCGGCGACCACCGCATTGAGGATCTCTCCCTCTGTACCGATGGTGACTTTGACGAGCGTGCGACCTTCCTCGCCCATCTTCTGCGACATCATCGGATAGACCAGCGGCGGATCATCGCATTGGATGCCCTTGATATCGACGTTGATGGGCCCGGAGGGGGCCGGTGCGGGCGCTGGTGCCGGCTCGGCAGGAGGCGTCGGCGGAGCAGGCGGCGCGGCGGGCACGACGGGTGCGTTGTTCGATGGCGGCAGGGCCGGCGTCGGCATGGGCGTCGGCTTGGGTTGCGGCACCGGCTTGACGATGTTGACCTGCTTGGGCGCTTCCTGCTTGACGGGCGGCTGCTTGGGCGGCTCGGGCTGTTTGATGGGCTCGGGCTGGGCGGCGGGAATCAGGTTCACCTGCAGTTCAGGCGGTTCTTCCTTGCTCACGGGCGATTGAATCAGGCCCAGCTGGATCAGCATCAGCACGCCCGCGTGCAACAGCAGCACGACCACCAGGATCTTGAGAGTACGAGGGTGAATCATCAACGACCGGGAATCGAAAGCGGAAAAGGTTGGCGACGCAGCAAGGTATGCAGCAGGACGGAGGCTTCAGCGCTTGCCAAAGACGATCAATGACACCCCGATGCTGATGAGCAGACTGAGGAGCAGTTCCATGGCGCCTAGCGTTGGAGCCAGCGGGATCGCCGCCAGCATGACAGGTATTGTAGGCCTGCAATATGCAACCGTGTTGCGATAAGTCAGACCTGACCAGATTCAGCCTACTGTGCCGATAGGTAAAGTATAAATGATAATGATTCCTATTTGTGAGGATTCCCTGTCATTCGTGGGGTGTGGCCGCCGTCCAGATGGCGGATGGCGGAGAACCGCTTGCCCAGGCGGCTTGCGCGCGCGGCAGGTGCGGGCGCGCAATTTGCAAAACACGGGGATCACCCCGGGTACGCGGTGTGCGCAAACGCGCTAGGATGAAACACATTCAAACACGGTGACCGGCCGGCCAACCGTGAACGGGGAAGTGGGAACAGGGGGCGACCATGGACGAAGCCAACCTCAGCCTGGACGACGCCGACAGCGACGGCACGTTCGTCCCCACCGGCGGCAGGCAGCCGCAATCGCTGCTGTCGTCACTGGATTCCATGTGCGCGCAATTCGCGCTGCGTACGGTCTGCGCGATGGGCTTGCGGTTCAATCTGCGCACCAATATCAACGACATCCTCACCGTCTGCGCGCCGGAACTGATCTGGCCGGTGACGGTTATCCAGCGCCTGCAGCGCTTTCTGGCTGCGCGCTGCGCCGACATGCCGGGCTGGCGCGCGGTCGGCAAGCTGGACCTCCCCACCTTCATGGACCGCCACGGCCAGTGGAGCAGCGCCTTCGACGAAGGCTCGTTGTTCTATTACCTGGACGAGTATGTGAAGCACCACGCCAAGGACATGTTTACCGTGTTTGGCGCGTCGTGCGATGCGCTGGGCGAGCGGCTCTCCAACGAGCGTGTGCTGCTGGTCGGCAATATCGACATGCTGGCGCGCGTACTGGGCCTGCCGCCGCACGAGCGCGCGCTGCTGCTGTTTGCCTCGCTGGTGAAGTACAAGCGCGACCTGCGCGCGGTGATGGTCGACTGCAAGGTCGCGCACAGCCAGGAAGCGTTCCAGTTGCTCGCCGGTCTGGCCGGCGCGAGCACCGCCGAGGTGGCCGCCTCCTTGCGGCCCGGCTCGCGGTTGGAAACGTTGGGCTTGATCGAGCCGCCGCTGCCGGAGAACAGCGTCACCGACCTGGGCGACCTGATGCGCATCTCCGACCGCCTCCTGCACGTGCTGCTGGGCGACTACCCCAGCGAAGCGGACATGATGGCGGTCTTCACGCGCCCCGCACCGCCGACCACGCTTTCGCAATCCGACTACCCGCACGTTGAAACCGACGCGCGTTATCTGACCGCCTTGCTGGAGAATGCCTCGCAGACGCGCGCAATGGGCGTGAACATCTTGCTCTACGGTGCGCCTGGTACCGGCAAGACCGAACTCGCACGCGTGCTGGCGCGCGATGCCGGCTGCGAACTGTACGAGGTGGATTGCCTCGACAAGGATGGCAACAGCCTCACCGGCAAAGACCGCTATCGCTCCCTGCAGGTGTCGCAAGCCTTCCTGCGCGGGCGGCCCGGCGCAGTGCTGTTGTTCGATGAAGTGGAAGACGTGTTCCCCGGTCCGACGCGCGAGCTGATGAGCCTGTTTGGCCACGAAGAGCCACGCGGCTCGGTCAACGGCAAAGCGTGGGTCAACCAGACGCTGGAGCAGAACCCCGTGCCCGTGATCTGGGTGTCGAACTCCATCCGCCAGATTGACCCGGCGTATCTGCGCCGCTTCCAGTTCCATCTGGAACTCAGGGTGCCGCCGCCGACGGTGCGCGAGAGCATCATCCGCAAGCATCTGGAAGGGCTGGATGTATCGGATGCATTCATGGCCAAGCTGGCCGCGCGCAAGACGCTCACTCCCGCGCAGATCGACTCTGCGGCGCGCTTCGCCCGCCTGACGCAGCCGGCGATGGAGGAGTCCGCCGAATCGCTCATCGTGCGCCAGCTCGACCATGCAGACCAAGCCATGGGCCTGCGCCCAGACGTGCAGGCACACCGCGTCGTCACCGAATACAAGCTCGATTACCTGAACGTGGAGACGCGGTTCTCGGTCGACCGCATCATCGATGCGCTGCGCGCCCGCAAGCGCGGCACGCTGTGCTTCTATGGCCCACCGGGCACGGGCAAGACGGTGCTGGCCGAACACATCGCCAGCCAGCTCGACGTGCCGCTGATGATCAAGCGTGCGTCTGACCTGATGAGCAAGTACGTGGGTGAGACCGAGCAGCAGATTGCCGCGATGTTCTCGCGCGCGGAAGAGGAGCGGGCGCTGCTGCTGCTCGACGAGGCCGACAGCTTCATGCAGAGCCGCCAGGCCGCCGTGCGCAACTACGAGGTGTCGGAAGTCAACGAGATGCTGCAGGGCATGGAGCGCTTTGACGGCATCTTTATTTGCACCACGAACCTGTTTGACCGCATTGATGAGGCCGCGCTGCGGCGCTTTGCGTTCAAGATCCGGTTCAAGCCGCTGATGCGGCCGCAGCGCGAGCAGATGTTCATTACCGAAGCGCTGGGCGGGAACGCAGACGCCCTCAAACCAGTGTGGCGCGAGATCCTTGCCTCGCTCGACATGCTCACGCCGGGGGATTTTGCGGTGGTGAAGCAGCAGTCCGTGCTGCTGGGCGAGGCGCTGGACCCTGAGGCGTTTCTCGCGCAACTGCGGCAGGAGCATTCGATCAAGCCGGAGCTGCGCGAGCGGCGGTCGATCGGATTCACGCCGCCGCGCTGATTGCGATTTGCCAGGCCACGAGGGTGGCAGTGGCCTGGACGTCGCATTACGTGTGCCGATAAAAGCGCTTGGCAGAGGCTTCGCCACGACATTGCGCTCGCCTCAAATATTCCCGTCGATTCCGTGTCGTTCCAAGCCCCGTGCGGCATTGCCGCAGGCGGAAGATGGCTGCATGCCAATGTATGCAGAAATTGCATGGTGCTATGCAACATCGACATAACGATGGTCATCCGCTTGTCTAATATCGTCGCTTTTTACAAAGCGTGACGAAATTGGGCCACCTTGGTCCCCATAAGATCCGCGCCTGCCTGTGCCGCCTCCCGGCCACGGGTATTCCTTGGAGAAAGTCTTGAACACCAAACGTCTCACCTCCCATATCGGCATTGCCATGGTGCTTGGCATTGCTGTCGGCTGGGGCTGCCATGAATACGCCAAGGACGCTGCGGCGGCCAAGGACATCGCGTCGTACTTCAGCATCATCACGGACATCTTCCTGCGCATGATCAAGATGATCATTGCGCCGCTGGTGTTCTCGACCCTGGTGACGGGGCTGGCGAGCATGAGCGGCGGCAATGCGGTCGGCCGCGTGGGCCTGCGCGCGATGATCTGGTTTGTGTGCGCATCGGCTACGTCGCTGGCGCTGGGCATGCTGCTGGTCAACTTCTTCCAGCCGGGCGTGCACATGAACCTGCCGCTGCCGGACATGTCGGCCACGTCGGGCCTGAAGACGGGTGACTTCACCCTCAAGGCGTTCATCACGCACGTGTTCCCGCGCAGCATCGTGGAGGCGATGGCCAACAACGAGATCCTGCAGATCCTGGTGTTCTCACTGTTCTTCGGCGCTGCGCTGTCGACGATGAAGAACCCGATGGAAAGCGTGATCGGCCGTGGCCTGGAAGAGCTGACCAAGCTGATGTTCCGCATTACCGACTACGTGATGCGCTTCGCACCGCTGGGCGTGTTTGCCGCCATGGCCGCCGCCATCACGGTGGAAGGCGTGGGCGTGCTGTGGACCTACGGCAAGCTGATCGGCGAGTTCTACCTGGGCCTGGCGCTGCTGTGGGCGATCCTGTTCTTCGTCGGCTATGTGCTGCTGGGCCGCTCGCTGGGCCGCCTGCTGGGCTTGATTCGTGAGCCGACCATGCTGGCGTTTGCCACGGCCAGCAGCGAATCAGCCTACCCGAAGACGATGGAAGCGCTGGAGAAGTTTGGCGTGCCCAAGCGTGTCGCCAGCTTCGTGTTGCCGCTGGGTTATTCGTTCAACCTCGACGGCTCGATGATGTATCAGGCGTTTGCGGTGATGTTCATCGCCCAGGCCTACAACATCCAGATGAGCTTCACGCAGCAAGTCACGCTGCTGCTGGTGCTGATGCTCACGAGCAAGGGCATGGCTGGCGTGGCACGCGCTTCGCTGGTGGTGGTGGCGGCCACGCTGCCGATGTTCCACCTGCCCGAAGCGGGTCTGCTGCTGATCATCGGTATCGACCAATTCTTCGACATGGGCCGCACGGCCACCAACGTGATCGGCAACAGCCTGGCCACCGCTGTGGTGGCAAAGTACGAGCCGGCGGAAGAAGAGAGCGAAGCCGAAACGGCACAACCCGGGGCGCAGCCAAACCTCGGCTGAAGCCCAAAGTCAAAACGCCACCTACCCAGGTGGCGTTTTTTTATTCAGCTTGCGCAGCGAGCGAGGCCGATGCAGGGGTGAGTGGCGCGTCGCCAATGTCGACGTGCTGTGCCATGGGCGCCTCGCCCAACAAGGCGGCCACCATGGCTTGCAGCGGGAGCACATCGCCGGTGCTCATGAAGCGCGGTGACGCAGCGTTGCCTGTGGCCTGCAATTGCGCCGCGGCCAGCGTGCGGCCCAGATGGCGTGCGACGGCGTGGCCGGTATCAATCAGCGTCAGCCGATCGCCCGCAATGTCGCGGATGGCGTTTTCCAGAAACGGATAGTGCGTGCAGCCGTGCACCAGCGTGTCGGCGCCCGCATCCAGCATCGGCTGCAGATAGGCTTGCAACAGTTCCAGCACGGCGGGGGAGTGCGTCTCGCCGCGCTCGATCAACGGCACGAGGCCGTAGCCGGGCTGGCATAGCACTTGGCAGTCGCCGGAGACCGCTGCCAGCAAACGCGCGAATTTTTCGCTGCGCAGCGTGCTCTCGGTCGCCAGCACACCGACCACACGACGCTTCGAGATGGCGACTGCTGGCTTCAGTCCGGGCTCGACACCGATCACCGGCACCGCCAGCTTTTCACGCAGCACATGCACGGCTTGCGCCGTGGCGGTGTTGCAAGCGATCACCAGCGCCTTGCAGCCTTGGTCGACCAGCCACTCGCACACACGCAGCGTGCGCTCGGCAATGAATTCGGGAGATTTTTCCCCGTACGGGGCATGGCGGGAATCCGCCAGGTAGAGAAGCGATTCGGCCGGCAGTTCGGCGCGAATCGCGCGCAGGACGGAGAGCCCTCCGAGGCCGGAGTCGAACACTCCGACCGGTGCCTGCGCGCGTGTCGTCACGATGGAGACGTTAAGCGGATTAGGCCGCAGCGACCGGAATCTTGCCGATCTTCGCCTGCCATTCCGCCGGGCCGGTCTTGTGCACCGACGTGCCCGAGCTGTCCACGGCCACGGTGACAGGCATGTCCTTCACGTCGAATTCGTAGATGGCTTCCATGCCGAGGTCTTCAAACGCCAGCACCTTGGAGCCGCGAATGGCCTTCGACACCAGGTACGCCGCGCCGCCCACGGCCATCAGGTAAGCCGACTTGTGTTTCTTGATGGATTCGATGGCGACCGGACCGCGCTCGGCCTTGCCCACCATGGCGATCAGGCCCGTCTGGGCGAGCATCGTCTCGGTGAACTTGTCCATGCGCGTGGCGGTGGTTGGGCCGGCCGGGCCGACGACTTCATCGCGCACCGGATCCACGGGGCCGACGTAGTAGATGACGCGGTTGGTGAAGTCGATCGGCAGTTTCTCGCCCTTGGCCAGCATGTCGGCGATGCGCTTGTGCGCAGCGTCGCGGCCCGTGAGCATCTTGCCGTTGAGCAGCAGGGTCTGGCCCGGTTTCCACGAGGCGACTTCTTCCGGCGTGAGTGCGTTCAGGTCAACGCGCTTCGACGTTTCGGTGTTCGGTGCCCACTCGACCTTCGGCCATTGCGACAGGTCCGGCGCTTCGAGCTTGGCAACGCCGCTGCCGTCCAGCGTGAAGTGTGCGTGGCGCGTGGCGGCGCAGTTCGGGATCATCGCGACCGGCAGGTTGGCTGCGTGGGTCGGGTAGTCCAGGACCTTCACGTCGAGCACGGTGGCCAGACCGCCCAGGCCCTGCGCGCCAATGCCCAGCGCGTTGACCTTCTCGTACAGCTCGATGCGCAGTTCTTCTGCGCGGTTGCTCGGGCCGCGGGCGATCAGGTCTTGAATGTCGATCGGCTCCATCAG